>Ga0302319_10016663_pt1 | contig 13517 bp, 4 predicted proteins | sample Bog_T0_2_FD_203319 | JGI IMG/M metagenome (GOLD analysis project Ga0302319, IMG submission 203319) | Peat permafrost microbial communities from Stordalen Mire near Abisko, Sweden - Bog_T0_2 | ecosystem: Environmental > Terrestrial > Soil > Wetlands > Peat | place: Sweden: Abisko, Stordalen Mire...
TCGCAACGCACGCGGAATTCAGCGCGTCCACGTCTGGATTCCAAGAGCAACCGGGAGTTCGACCCCCAGGCATTCCTTGCTACCATCGGCGAGGGCAGGAAGGCTTTGCTGTTTCCGAAGAAGCGAACCATCTTCGGGCAAGGGAATTCCGCAGACGCAGTGTTTTATCTCCAGACCGGCAAGGTAAGACTCACTGTTGTCTCCAAAATACTCCCGCGTCGTGCGCCGCGGCTACGGCCCGGGCCACCTCGGCCAAAATCGATACGCGCGTAGGCAGAGGAACACGCTTCAGATCGCCCTGCTCATGGTCCTTGGCCCACTCGGCCAGGTTCTGGCCACCGTACTCGCTTTCCAGAACATAAGGATGCGTCTCCAGGTTCCATTCCATTACACGCACGAACTCGGGCCGCTCGCCCAGCGATTCGCGCAAGAATCGCGCCACCGTGACCTCGCGCTTCAACCCTTTCAATCGCGCTTCGTTCGAAGCAAACTTGAAGACCCGCAACTCCCGCGTCTTAGGGTGCTCCGCCAGCCAGACCTCGCTGCTGTGGGAAAGGTCGAGCCGCCGCTCGAGGCGCCACTGCTCACGCCCGGGTACACCATCGCCGGGCTGCAGTTGCAGCTCTTTCCACTGCGTGGGAGGCGCCGCGACCGCGGTTTGCACGGGAACCACAAGCCGGTAGCCCACGCGCGAAATGGTCAGCACGATCTGCGACTCGGAGTCGCCTAAGGCCTTGCGCAGCTTGGAGACCGCGGTAGCCAGTGAGCCATCGACTACGTTCAGGCCCGGCCAGACTGCATCCAGCAGGGCTTCCTTGGTTACCACTTCTCCGGCGTGCAGCAGCAATTGCAGAAGCACTTCCAGCGGCTTCAGTTCCAGCTCCGCAGGCTGGCCCTTGACCCGCAGTTGCAGGCTGAGTTCGTCGAACTCGCAGCCGGCAAAGCGCCATAGCCGGCCGGAGGCATCCTCGTGCTCGATATGGGGTGCTGTGGGACTCACGTACTTCCTGTTTGGATCGTTAGCTGTTCACTCGATTTGCCGGGTTTGCCGCAATGCGGTCCTGCAGCCCGTGTCCCCGGCAGGGAGCCTATTTTGCCACAGAATGGCTGGCCGGCAAATGGCCCGATTGAGGGGGAGTTTGCACCTCCGGGGGCAGCGGTCAGGGGCCGGGGCAACAACTCGCCCAGAGTTTGATTCCGCCGGCAGCTGAGGCGCTGGAGATCCCTCGCCGGGCTGGAGAAAACGCGGGGCTTCGGGATGACGCTACCACTATCAATTTTAGATTCAAGCACTTGCACGCCTTTAGAGTTCTTGATAAATCCGTCAGGACACGCCGAGGAGATCGCGCTAGAGTTGCCCCCCAACAGCCACTGGTTCGCGGCGGGATCGCCGTGAGCCAAGCCTGCGATAGCACTCGAATCTCTCCTGGGAGTCTGCCATGCGCTCTGCATCGTCCCGCTTCGTCACACTGTGGATCACTTTGGTTTGCCTGCTGGCAACTTTTTGCACACTTTCAGGCCTGGCTGCTGGTCAAAGCGCCAGGAAGTCGACGCGAAAAATGCTGCACGGGGCGAGCGTCGGAGAGGCTGCGCTACCTGGCAACTCGGCCGCAGCCAAGTCGGGAGGAGTGCCACCGCTCACCGCCGACTCCTGGACGGGGGCGAGCGGCGGCAGTTGGAACACCTCCACCAACTGGAGCGCAGGCGTGCCGACTAGTTCGGATGCGGTGACCATTGGCACTGCGTCCACCACCGTAAACCTTAATACGGGTGCAGCCGGGGCGGCTGGCTCCCTCACGATCGATAGCGGCGACATCCTAAACGTCAGCGCGGAAACCCTGACCGTGAGCGGAGCCACCACCAACGCGGGCACGCTCACGAGCAGCGGCACGACGACCATATCTGGCGCCCTCACCAACTCGGGCACGCTCAACGAGAATGGCACCATGACCGTCCAGAGCACCACCAGCAATACCGGGACGTTGGCGATCGGCAACGGCGGCATCATGACCGTCGACGGCAACATCTCAGGCGCCGGTACGCTCACGCTGAACTCGACCGGAAATTTCACCGAACTGATCCTGGGCGCGAACGTGACTTTGAGCGGCGGCACGCTCACGCTATCGAACAACTCCCAGAACTACATTTTTGGCACGACTTCGCCGGACCAACTCACCAACCAGGAAACCATTCAAGGCGCGGGACAGATTGGGCATGGGCAGATGGCGCTGGTGAACTCGGGCACGATCAACGCCAACGCGTCGGCGGGCATGACGATCGACGCCAACGACGGTTTCACCAACACTGGCACGGTGGAAGCGACCGGGGCAACGCTGATCCTGCAAAGTATGTCGATGAGCAACACCGGCGGCACCATCACCGCCACGGGCGGCGGCATCGTGAATGTGAGCAGCACCGTGGTTACCGGAGGAGCCGTCACCACGAGCGGCGCTTCGAAGCTGCAACTGAACAACGCGACCATCGGAGGGGCAACCATCACCAACAGCGCAACCGGCACGATTGAGATCGCGTCTGGCACCAACGCCCTGGGTGGAACCATCAACAACGCAGCCGGCGGATTACTCGAGATCGATAACGGGGCGGTTCTTTACCTGCAACCTGGGACGTATTCGCAGCTGGGCACAGTGCAGTTGAATTCGACCGGCAACTTCACCGAGTTGGTGCTGGGCGGAAATGTGACGTTGAGCGGCGGCACGCTGACGCTCTCCAACAACTCGCAGAACTACATTTTTGGCCAAGTGGCGACCGACGTCCTGACCAATCAGGAGACGATCCAGGGCGCGGGGCAAATCGGACATGGGCAGATGCAGTTGGTGAATTCGGGCACGATCAACTCCGATGACTCGGCGGGGATCACGCTCTCGGCCAACCTGGGCGTTACCAATACCGGCACGCTGGAAGCGACCAACGGGTCGACATTGCTCATCTCGAGTTCCGGCATCATTAACAACGCCGGAGGCACGATCTCGGCGAACACGGGCACGATCAACCTGACGAGCACCACCGTAAACGGAGGAAACGTCACCCTGACTGGCGCCTCGAACCTGCAACTGAACACCGCGACCATTCATGGTGGCAGCACGATTACCAACAGCGCCACGGGCACCATTGAGATTGCGACTGGCACGAACGACTTGGGCGGAACGATCAACAACTCCGCCGGGGGATTGCTCGAGATCGACAACGGAGCGGTTCTTGACCTGGAAGGCGGCACTTATTCGAAGCTGGGAACAGTGCAAGTGAATTCGACCGGCAACTTCACCGAACTTGTGCTGAACGGCAACGTGACCCTGACCGGCGGCACGCTCACCCTTTCCAATAATTCGCAGAACTACATCTTCGGCCAGGTTTCGACGGATACGCTCACCAACGAGGAGACGATCCAGGGCGCGGGACAGATCGGTCACGGCCAGATGCAACTGATCAACACGGGAACCATTAATTCGAATTCGTCGGCCGGAATGACGATCGCGGCGAACCAGGGGATCACGAACACAGGGACGATGGAAGCGACGAACGGTTCGACCCTGCTCTTGTCCGGATCGGACATCATCAACAACACGGGCGGAACGATCTCGGCGAACACCGGCATCATCAATCTCACGAGCACAGCCATCGACGGTGGAAACGTAACCCTCACCGGGGCATCGACGTTCCAGATGAACACCGGGACCTTGCACGATGGCAGCACGCTCACCAACAGCTCAGCCGGAACGATTGAGATTGCGACTGGGACGAACGTGCTGGGTGGGACCATCAACAACTCGGCGGGCGGGACATTCAAGATCGACAACGGCGCGATCCTCGAACTGGAAGGCGGCACCTACTCGCAGCTGGGGACGGTGCAGCTGAACTCCAGCGGAAATTTCACGGAGTTGATTTTGGAAGACAATGTGACGCTCTCAGGCGGCACCATCACGCTTTCCAACAACTCGCAAAATTACATCTTCGGCCAGGTCGCCACGGATACTCTGACCAACCAGGAAACGATTCAGGGTGCGGGACAGATCGGCCACGGGCAAATGCAGCTGATCAACTCCGGCACCATCAACTCCGACGATTCGGCGGGAATGACCATCGCGGCCAACCAGGGCGTCACGAACACCGGAACGATCGAAGCCACCAGCGGTTCGACACTCGTCTTTTCCGGCTCCACAGTCAACAATGCCGGAGGCACGATTTCCGCGAATACCGGCACCATCAATGTGTCGAGCTCGGTGGTGGACGGAGGCAACATCACCCTCACCGGAGCCTCGGCCCTGCAACTGAACACCGCCACCATCCACGATGGCAGCACGATCACCAACAGCGCGACCGGCACGATTGAAATCGCGACTGGCACAAATGTGCTTGGCGGGACCATCAACAACTCCGCGGGTGGAGTGTTGAAGGTCGATAACGGGGCGTTCCTGGAGTTGGAAGGCGGCACCTACTCGCAGCTTGGCACCATGCAGCTGAACTCTTCGGGAAACTTCACGGAATTGATCATCGAAGGCAACGTAACCCTCAGCGGCGGGACGCTGACCCTTTCCGCCAACACGCAGAACTACATTCTTGGCGCGAATACGTTTGACGTGCTTACCAACAAACAGACCATTCAAGGAGCGGGACAGATCGGCAATGGCGGCATGGGTCTGGTGAACACGGGCACCATCAACGCGAATGCCAGCGGAAACCTCGTCATCAACGTCGGCAACCAGAACTTCAACAACACCGGTGGAACCCTCGAAGCCAGCGGCGCGACCATCACCATCGAAGGCCCGGGCGCAACCTACTTCACCAACGATAACGAAAGCACCAACACCCTGACCGGAGGCACGTATATCGCGAACGGCGCCAACATTCTTTGGAACCACGGCAGCACTGCGGGGATCACCACGCTCGCCGCCAGCGTGACCGAGGAATCCGGCGGACAACTGATCAACACCTTCAACAGCGGCAGCACCAACATGCTCGCAGGGTTGACCAGTATCACCTCCGCCGGGTCGCTCACCCTCGGCGGCACGGCTTTCACTGATGCCGGCAGCTTCAGCAATGCGGGTTCCCTCACGCTTCTCTCCGGCGAAAGCTTCACCGTCGGTTCGCTCAGCCAGATCAGTGGCGGATCGCTAACCGCGGGAACTTATGTTCTGGATGCCAATCTGAATCTCTCGGGCAGTGCGCAGACCATCACGACCAACGCAGCAGCGCTCACGTTGGCCGGCGGCACGATCGAAAATACCTCGAACAGCTCGAATGCTCTCGCCGGTTTGGCCACCAACAGCGGTAAGCTGACCATCGGCGGCTCCAGCAATAATGTTTCCACGACCGCTTCCACTTTCAGCAACACCGGCACGCTCACCATCAACGGCGGAGATAGCTTCACCGCTTCCAAGCTGACGCAGATTAGCGGCACCACGCTCTCTGGGGGGACGTTCGTGTTAGGCGGCAATCTCGATCTGACCACTGCGGGCATCAGCATCGCCACCAACTCTTCGACGCTGACTCTCCAAGGCGGCACTATCAACTCCAACGGCGCGAACGCGCTGAGCGCGCTCACGTCCAGCACCAAGAGCCTCACTCTGGCCAACAACGCGAACCTGACCACGGCCGCCACCGGCAGCTTCACCAACTCGGGCACCGTGACCATCAACCAGGGCAGCACCTTTACAGTAGGCGGCACCAGTCACAGCTACAAACAGACCGGCGGCACAACCACGGTGGACGGAACGCTCTCCGGCGGCACCACTGGCTCGGCCAGCTTCACGGGCGGCACCATTCAGGGCGCAGGCACGATTACCGCGAACACTTCTGTGGGCAACGCTACGGGCACCGCCGTCACCATCAACGTGGGCGACAGCGGCAAAGCGGGCCTGCTGGCCATCACCGGGACGTACACGCAGTTGGCCACCGGCGCCATGAACGTTTCCATTGGCGGCCTAACCACCGGTACCTACAGCGAACTCACCGTGAGCGGCACAACCAGTCTAGGCGGAACGCTTACCGTAGCCATCGTAAACGGCTTGGTGCTGAACTCGTCTAACATCGGCACGACTTTCACGGTGCTTTCTTCGACGGGCACTCTTACCGGCACATTTACCAACACTACAGTCACTTCGGGTACAGATGTGTTCAGCGTTTCCTACGTCGGAAACACCGTGGTGCTCACACTGACCTCGGTTACGGGTCCAACGGGATCGTCGAAAGGCTCGGCTCCGGCAACGCAGGACACGATGGCGAGTGCGAAACCCTTGTCCGCCCACCTTACCTCCGCGGTAACCAGTCGCAAGAGTCCCCTCTTCAGCAGTGGTTTGCGCCGTCGGGTGGACCTCACAATCGCGAAGCCCATCATGCTTGCGCGATCAACGCCCTCGAGCGCTCGTGAGTGGAACAATCTGCGCATCTGGCAACACATGCCCGCGCTTCCCACACGCAGAATCGCGCCGGTGGCGATGCCGGCGCCGAGTACGGTGAAGCCCAATTGGCTCGGCTCGGAGACGCCGTCATCCCAGTCATGGACAGGACAGATCCGCGGGCTCGGCGTGCAATCCACGCTGGCGGGCTGGGCTGGAACGTCCGCCACCCGCCGACCCACGGTGAAGATCCTGCCGCCCATGCCGCACCCGGCGGCGCGCTAACCCAAGCCCTCAATGATCCCAGGGGGTTGCGGCAGTCGAGTTCTACCTGAACCGAGCATCAGCTGGAGAAGGCACAAACAAACCATGAGCCTCTAAATCTACGAGGGCGATGGCAATCGAGTATGCGAGACGCCGGCGGTGTGACCACGAAATACCTTGTGGTGGCGATTCTAGTTGCTCTGCGGAAGCAGCTCATAGCGGTGCGGCTTCGGGAGCGCGGCGGATTTTTGCTGCTCGATGACTTCGTTTTCCAACGCATCGAGCGCAGCCAGGGCCTCACCCAGGTGGGGCGACTTCTCTTCCTGCAATGCAACCTGCACACCTTGCCAGCGCGCGATGCGAATGGCGTGAAGCCGCCCACACAAGGCATAAACGCTCATGGCCTGACGGTGCATCGGAGTAGGCAGCAGCGCCATATTGACTCCTCGCGCCAAGTCTTCCCTCGTCCAGTCACCGATTTCTTCGCCATCAATTTTCAAGGTGTACTTCGCAGCCGGCAGTCCAGTGACTTTCAGCAATTGCTGATCGAGAGACGCCACGATATTCGAGGATCGAAGCACCAAGGCCAGCACGTCGTTCTCCACATCTAACGGCATGGGGAGTGCGTTGTCCTCTTGCGTCCAGGAGAGAGTTGGCTTTTTCTGCAATTCGGTTATTCGAGTGTTGGTCTGGCCCACCGCTCGCGCGTGGGAAGCGTCAAGCTCCACAGCCGAGACCACTGCAGGGGCATTCCAGGCTTCCAGGATGGCGGCCGCCATCACTAAGCCACCGGCCGCCGATGGGTGAATGCGATCTGGGATGATTTTTTCCGCGAGAACTGGGTCCGCCAGACGTGCTTTTTCGAGAACCTGCACCAGGGGAGCATTCAGGTTGATGACTGCGACATGCTGCTGCTGCGCCAACTCTCGAACGAACTCTCCATAGCGAACCATCACCTTGTTGTAGCCGCCGTCGCGCAGCGCATATTGCGCTGGGCGGGTCACGTCGTCAAATGGAGAAGGCGCAAGCAGTGTGATACGGAGATTGGGTAAACTTTGCCGGAGCGTATCGAGCAGATGCACGTAACCTTTGGCATAGACATCAAAAAATGCCTGATCGAAATCCTGATAAGCGGCATCGTTCATGCCCAGCATAAACGTGGCGACGGTGGGTTTGTTGGCTACAACGTCGCGGGCCAGTCGCTCGTCAATTTTTCCGCCTCCGCCGCCGACCACCCAATCTCCGGACCAACCGGAGTTCACGAAGCGGACGTCCAGTTCGGGGAAGCGGGTTGCGACGTAGGTTTCAACGAAGGCAACGTAGCGGCCCTGTTCGGTAATGCTGTCGCCGTAAAAGACCACGCGATCGTCTTTGCTGAGATAAAAAGGATGATCCTGTGCCGCGCCAGGCCGCGCCAGGCACAGCAGAGCCAGCAGCGGCAGCTTACGCCGGAAGACCGTGACGAAAAAACGCGCGCGCGTCATCGCAGGCCGCTAGAAAATGACCTTGGCGGCAAACTGCACGATTCTGGGGTTTCCAATCGTCCCTGTGATTATTCCGAAAGAAGACGGTACGCTCTCGTCTCCGCCGGGATTTGCAAAATGCGGCGTATTCGTCACGTTGAAGAATTCAAATCTGGTTTGGAGGGTGTAGCTCTCCCTGATATGAAAATTCTTGAAGACGGAAAAATCACCATTGATATATCCCGGCCCGCGCACCAGGTTGCGCCCGGCATCGCCCGCCAGGCAAGTTCCCGTTAAACCAGCGCTGCTAAATGCCCCAGTATTGAAATATTCCAGTAATCTTTTGCCGCCCGGAACCTCGCTGGGGTCGCCCACAAGATTCGGCCGCGCTCCGGGGCAGAGAGTATTATTGCCATTCCTCACAACATTGACGGGCAGGCCGGTTCGTGCCGTCAAGATGCCGGCGAGTTGCCAACCGCCGAGGAGAAGATCGGTTGCTCCATTCCAATTGCCACCGAACGCCTGGCTGTGTCCAAACGGCAAGGAGTAAACCGAACTCACCACAAGATTATGCCGGATATCTGTATCCGACGAGGCTCTTTCCATATTCAGGTCGAAGGGATTTTGAGGTGAATTGTGGTTCACTCCCAGGTCAAAGGGAGCAGGGCCGTTATCGATGTTGTGCCCGTAGGTGTAGGAAGCGAGCAGGCTCAAATTTCGCGAGGCGCGCTTGGTCAATTTGACCTGCAAGGAATTGAACGATCCCCATCCCAATGATTTCTGGGCCTCAATTTTCCCGAGATTCATTGTCTGCACTCCTCCCGGGTTGATATTGCCAATCGCATACGGCAGATCCTGGCTGGCGCTGCCCACATAGCCCACTTCGAGCGCCATAGTGGAAGAGAGCTCCCGTTGCACCGTCAGGTTGTACATACTGGCGTAGCCGGTCTTCAGATGCGGATCGACATAGTAAACGGTTTGCTGGCTGCCATCGGCCTGGCCAGTGCCTGGATCCACAATATTTGCGGGATTAATGGTGGATTGCCCCGCGGTCAGGGGAAGAGTCGTGGTGCGATTGAAGCCCGTGTCGATTTGATACCCCGGGGGCGTCGACAATGGATAACTGTAGGGACTGGTATAGAGAAGTTGTTGCGTGGCAAAAGGATAATTCTTAGTGAGAACATCCTCGCGCGCGTCATTCTCCGGAGTGTAGAAGAGTCCATAGCCGGCCCGCAGGACGGTGCGCGGCGTGAGTTTGAAAGCGAGTCCAAGTCGCGGCGAGAAGTCATTTTTTCGGGCATTAATCAGCGCATCAGAGTTTCCACCGCGTCCCGCAATCAGAATCAGATTCGTAGTGGGATCGAAGTTCGACAGATTATTCCCCGCTTCGGTGTACGGGTTCTGAAACTCATAACGTACTCCGTAGATCAAGGTCAGGCGCGGTGTTACTTTGTACGTATCTTCTCCGTAAAAATGCAGTTCCCAACTCCGCGTATGCGTAGTTCCAAACTGCAGTCCGATGTTCGTATATTGCGGGAGACCAAGCAGCAGATCGGCAATGTCTGACCCGCCCTGGTAATAAGCAAAGCCGGAGGCGCAGCAGGAATAATCCTGGGCGGCGCTTAACGGACCGCTGGGCGCGTACTGATACGGCCCGGAATAATATTGGAAGCCGGTCGGAAAAAGATTGAAATTGGGATGGGAATTCAGCCGCCGAAAATCCGTTCCGAAGCGGAACTCATGTTTTCCCACGGAGCTAACCACAACGTTGTCTTGAAATTGGAAATTGCTATCCAGAAAGTACAAGGGCAGGTAGGTCGAGCCTCCCGTTTCATATCCGTCTCCCAGATAAACTTGGGGAAATCCCGACGTAGCTGGGAAGCCGGGAAGGTTGACATCCGGCATCCCATATTGCGCCGCGAGGTTACCGTTGAGAAGGCTGTAGTCGTTCAACCGATAGCGGCTGTAACCAAAGCGAAATTCGTTCAAGAGCCGCTGCGAGAAGAGATGCGTTTCCGTAGCCGAGAGTTCCTGGCTGCGTGAATTCTGGGTGAGTCCCTCGTCGGTAGCGCCCGCGCCAGCTACTGGTGTGGCGCCGTGAAAAGGATCGTCCTGTGTATCATTGAAGCCACCGTAGTGGTAGACCAACGACAAACGGTCCTTCTTGGAAAAATCCTGGTCGAGTCGCACACTGGCGGTCTTGCCGTTGTAGGCGTAAGGTGCGTTGACGAGAAAGTTGTTGTAGTAGCCAAAATCGATGCCGGGAAGCGTGGGTTTGGGGAAAAAATCCTGAAGAACCGCCAGGCCCGCCGGGCTTACACAGCTACCATCCGGCATGAAATTAGCGGGACAAGCGGGAATGACGTTCCCCGGAAACTGCTCGGAATAGAAGTTCTGTGCGTAGAACGCGGGGTTGAAAATCGGAAGTTGCTGGCCGTTGCCCGGATCGAGCAATCCCGACAGGTCAACGCTGCCATCGGGATTATAGACGATTTGATTTTGAGGTGGGACGCTATCCAGATAAGTAGTTGTTTGGCGAAGCCGCTCTTGCTCATAGGAAACGAAAAAGAAAGTCTTGTCCTTGACGATCGGCCCGCCGAAAGTTCCCCCGAAATTATTTTGGCTCAACTCCGGGGATTGACCTGGGGCGCTGAAGGAATAGTTGTCCGCGGCCGTTGCATTCGGTCGATAAAAATCATAAAGGTCTCCGTGATATTTGTTTGTCCCAGCCTTGGTCTGAATCGATATCACGCCCCCGGCAGCCCTGCCGAACTCCGCCGAGTAATCTGAGGTTGCGACCTTGAACTCTTCCACTGCATCCACACTGGGCCTGAGGTTCGTGTCATTGTTGCGGTTGGCCGTGGCCTCCACGCCATCGATAACTACCGAGTTTGCGAATTCCCGTTCCCCGTTCACCGATAAATTGAGGGTATTTCCGCCCTCGCCGCTGACTACCCCCGGCGCAAGCAGCGAAAGTTGGAGAAAATTGCGGCCCAACAGCGGAAGGTCGAGAATTTGCTGGGACTCGATGACCTGGCCAGTTTCCTCGCTTTCCGTCTGCAGTAGCGGCGCCTCGGCACTCACGGTCTCGGTAGTAGAAGTCGTCCCAACCTTCAACTCGAAATCGACTACGAGTTTCTGATCGATAAACAGCTCAATGTTTCTCGCGACTGCCGTCTCAAAGCCCGGCTGAGTCACGGTGACGCTATAGATGCCGGGCGGCACTCGCTGTACCTCGAAGTTGCCCTCGCCATTGGACTTGCTGGCGTAGCTGACACCGGTGGCCTGATTCAGCGCGCTGACCTCTGCTCCGACGACCACAGCCTTAGTGGGATCGGTCACTCGGCCTGCGATGGACCCCGTTGTGGCCTGGGCGCCGGCGTTCGGAACCAGCGTGAGAGCGATGCCAAGCAACCCGAACGCCAGTAAAAAGCCTAAAAGGCACCGATTCATAGATCCTCCTCATTCAACCAGGAACAGGGAATTTTCCGCCCGAAGAACAGTCCGCAGTAAACGTTTACTCTCCCAACCCTACAAATAGACTGAACAACCACGCTGTCGTGTGGGCCGCGAGAAACTTACTCCTACCCCTGAAGCGGTGTCAAGAACATTTAGGCATCGGCGCATCCGACCTGTCATTTCACCCAGAAAGACGGCCACTTATTCGAGCAGTCCACCATGTCCATCCGCGTGGCGAAAGACCTGCGCAGCAATCTTCCGGCTACTTTTCTCTTTGCGCCGGCGTTGACTTTATGGCGAGGATGGAAACCGCCCTGGCTGCGTGCGTGCGCTCCCGAGGGCGTGCCGCGTAAACGCTTGCTAAGGACGCCACGTCGCCGGCTGCTCAGGCTGATTCCTGCTCCTGTTTTTGAAGTGAAACACGACTCGCCGGGAGTAGACGCCCGCCGAAAACTGAATCTGCGCGCTCACCCTACCCGCGGTGTCTGTGACCAGTTGCGCCCCCTCCACCGAAGCGATCTGGCCCGGGTTTTTTATTTGAACTTCGTACTGTCTGCTCGGGGTCCCAGACATTTCGAGAGTCCACTGGTCACGGGTTGTCGTCCATGACTCCGACACGATGCGCAAGCCCCCGCTGGATTCCCCGAGCGGCGTCAACCCCTGCAGAATGCTCAATCCGAAATCATCGAGCACATGAATGCGCAATTTGCTCTGGCTCGTGGTCAGCGGAAGCTCGATCGTCACATGTTGATCCTCGGCATTGGACTGGATATGAAAGGCCACCGGACGGCCATTCACTTCGGCACCAACTACTCGAGCCCTCAAGCTGATCGCGGGGGAAAATTCCAGCGCGCAGGCGCCGGAACCAGTGCGCCCCACATCCAACGAAATGCTATCTAGGCTGCTCGCGTAGTCGAGAGTCAGGGCCACCGGCCCCACATGCAGGTTACCGATCCGAAACGATGTCCAGTCGGCGGGCAAGTGGGGGGCGAAAGCGACACCGTGCGCCGTGGCATCCACCTCAAGCCCTAACAAGCCACGCAACAGCGGGCTGACCACCATGGAGGCCGACCAAATCTGATGCGGCGTGCTTCCCAGAAGCGGCTGATAATAATCGCCGGAGAGAACTTCGGTGACGTGGCCCAACGCTCCATCCAGGCCCAACAAGGCGTTCGAATGCAAATTGGAAAATGCAGGAGACGAACGATGGTAGCGGTATTCGCCAGTCGACACCCAGCCTGTGAAAAGCGGCCATACCGAGCCGTAGTGATAACCGCCTGGATTGTATCGAGAGTCCCTCTGGGAAATAATGCGCATCCCCCAATCGGTTTGAAAGTCCGAATCCGCAAGTTTGTCGATCGTTGCCTCGGCCTTTGCCTCATCCAGCAAGCCAAACCACATGGGAACGGCAGCTAGCACGCTGGTTGTGTCCAAACGTCGATCATCTTTGTCGAGAGCGTAGGCAAAAGCCTTTTTGTCTGATGACCAAAAAACTTCATTCAGCAACCATTGCTGCCGGCCAAACTCTTGTGCAAGCTGTTCGCTGACATCCTTCTTGCCCACCAGCAGTGCAAGATGCGACAGAGCGCGCAAAGCTTCCAGCCCCAGCCCGCTTTGATAAAGCTCGGTCTTGACCGGCAGCAGCGGCCCACCTTCCACCCACCCGGAACCGATACCGAGATTCTGAGGCAATCCCCGGGCATCGTAGGTGGAACGAAGAAACTCATATGCCTTCCAGATGCTTGTCCATTTTTCTGTTGCATACGCTACGTCGCCGCTCCCGGTCACATAATCGTTCATGACAATAATGAACAAGGGTGTCGCGTCGGCAGAGGCGTAGGGATAGGGATAGTCTTTGAACCAAGGCACGAGGCTTGCAGATTGCGAGACCTCGTGCGGAATCTTGCCGTCTTGCCTCTGATACTTGCTCAGGAAATTCAATGCGGTGCGCGTCGTGGTGAAGTCGCCGGCTGCGTCG
>Ga0302319_10016665_pt1 | contig 13516 bp, 9 predicted proteins | sample Bog_T0_2_FD_203319 | JGI IMG/M metagenome (GOLD analysis project Ga0302319, IMG submission 203319) | Peat permafrost microbial communities from Stordalen Mire near Abisko, Sweden - Bog_T0_2 | ecosystem: Environmental > Terrestrial > Soil > Wetlands > Peat | place: Sweden: Abisko, Stordalen Mire...
CGGTGTCCAACACGGTCGCGCTCAGCATCCTCACCCAGCAGGCGGTCAAGGTCACGCCCGCAGGCTTGGGTGCCGGCACACACGGCCGCTGGCAACTGCTGATGGTGCTCAGCGGCTTTGGCCTGGCACTGGTCATCGGACTGCGCCGCCGCCGCGTCCCGCTACGACATGGTCAGATCTGGATGATGCTCGCGCTGCTGCTCGTTGCCTCCGGCGCGTTGGCCTGCGGCAAGAGCGTGGGCACGGTGCTGCAACCGGCCACACCTTCGGGCAGCTACACCATCACGGTCACCACGAGCAGTTCGACCGGTGCCACATCGAGCTTCACAGTCCCGCTGACGGTTCAATAGCTCTCGGCTACCCGCTCCACACGGAGCGGGCGGCAAGAGCCGTCCGCGCATATTTCGTCTGTAACGTCCGTCAAGCAACAGGCTGGTCACGGTCAGGAGATTTACTGGATGCACTCCACTTTTACTAATCCGTTCACGAATTCGTCGCTCAAAAAGACACGGCTCTGCGCGGTAGCTCTCACCCTGCTGCTGATCCTGGGGCTCGCCTCCGGGATGCAACGCAGCGCGATGGCGCAGTCGGTCTCCACGGGCGCCATCGGCGGCACGGTCTCGGACGCCAACGGCGCGCTGCTGCCCGCCACCGCCGTCACGGTCAAGTCGACTGAGACCGGCGTCACGCGCACGGTCAAGGCCAACGCCTCGGGCGAGTACCGCATCCCCGAGCTGCCGCCCGGCGTCTACACGGCCACCTTTACGGCGGACGGCTTCCAGACCTATGTTGAAGATGCGGTCAGTGTCACCGTGGGCAGCGTCTCCAGCGTCTCGCCCAAGCTCAAGGTAGGTTCGGTCGCGGACAAGGTTGAGGTCACCGACGAGACACCGCAACTGCACACCAGTGACAACGCGATCTCCACCACCATCGACCAGAACGCGATTGACAACCTGCCCATCAACGGCCGCCGCTGGTCGGACTTTGCCCTGCTCACGCCCGGCGTGGTCTCGAACTCCGACGGCTTTGGGCTGCTGAGCTTCCGCGGCATCAGCTACCTGCTCAACAACTCCACGGTGGACGGCGCGGACGACAACCAGGCGTACTTCTCTGAGGCCCGTGGCCGCACCCGCTCGGCCTATACCGTCTCGCAGGCCGCCGTGCAGGAGTTCCAGGTCAACACCTCCAACTACTCTGCGGAGTATGGCCGCGCAGCCGGCGGCGTGATCAACACCGTCACCAAGTCCGGCGGCAACAAGATCCACGGCGAGGTCTTCTTCTACGACCGCGACAACGGACTGGGCGGCGCGACCAACCCCTACACCCAGCTCTACAACTTCGATCAGAACACCGGCCTGAACATCCAGACCGTCAAGCCCAAGGACTGGCGCAAGCAGTGGGGCTTCGGCATGGGTGGCGCGATCCTGAAGGACAAGCTCTTCTGGTTCTACGCCTACGACCAGTCGCGCCGGAACTTCCCCGGCATCGCCCGCACCAGCGACCCGTATGACATGTTCGCGCTCGCCACGCCGCTCTCCGGCAAGGAGACCTGCACCCGTACGCCGGACCAGTACGGCACCTTTGACTTCGGCGCGCCTACCTTTGGCTATAGCAGTCCGAGCGGCACGGTCTATCCCGGAGCCAGCGTCACGGCGAACCTCTCCACACCGGCCAGCAGCACTTCGGCCTCCTATCCCATCGGCCAGTCCTATCAGGGCAACTATGGGGCATGCGCTCTGGCTGCTGCGCTCAACCCCAACACCCCCTCCGGTACAGCGCTGCCCTATCAACAGGCCATGGCGTACTACAACCAGGGCCTGGGTATCCTGTCCACGTTCTTTGGCTCCGTGCCCCGTACCGGCGATCAGGTCATCAACTTTCCGCGCGTGGACTACCAGATTAACGACCGTAACCGCGTGACCGCGCAGTACAACCGTCTGCGCTGGGACTCGCCTAACGGCGTTCAGACGCAGACCTCGAACTTCTATGGCCGCGGCTCCTACGGCAGTGACTATGTGAAGGCGGACGTCGGCATCTTCCGCCTCAGCAGCGTGCTGACCAACTCCATCGTGAACTCGTTCCTGGCGCAGTATGGCCGCGACATGGAGTCGGAGTTCCCCTCAAAGTCGCTGCCCAATGAGCAGCCTCTGCTCAACCCGCTCTCGCCCGGCGAGTGCTCCGCGCCGCACGGCGGCGGCTGCCTGGCGGAGTCGCCGGATATCAGCGTCGGCTATGGGTATGACGCTGCCGGCTTTGACGGCGGAACCTCGGCCATTCTTACCCGCTTTGCTCTGCCTGACGAGCGCCGCCTCCAGTTGAAGGATGACGTGACCTGGTCCTACGGCAAGCACACCTTCAAGTTCGGCCTGGACTTCAACAAGGTCTCCGACTACATCAACAACCTCTACAACGGCTACGGCACCTACGACTTTGACTGGGCCTACAGCTTCATCGGCGACTACCTGCACGCCACCACCGGGCTCGGCGGCACAGCCTACGCCGGTGGCGGCACCGCCAACGGAGGCGACTACAACTACGGCCTCTACTCCAGCTACCAGCAGGGCTACACTGTGCCCTCCAACTGGAACGGCACCACCGGTACACCGGACAACGTGGGTGCCAAGAGCCTGCTCGCAACCCGCGAGTACGCAGGCTATGCGACGGACGACTGGCGCATCACGCCCCGGCTCTCGCTTACGCTAGGCGCGCGCTATGAGTATGAGTACGTCCCCAACAACCCGACTCCGAACCCCGCGTTCGTCGGGAATACGGCTGTTGGCAACTACTATCCCAACACCAACTCGCATCCTGACGACCGCAACAACATCGCTCCGCGCGTCGGCTTCACGCTGAACGTCTACGGCGACGGCAAGACTATCCTGCGCGGCGGCTACGGCATCTACTTCGGACGCATCATCAACTCCAACATCGAGCAGTCCTACCAGAACTCCGGCGGCCCCGGCTCACAGGTCAACGTCTCCGGCCTCTTCTCGGACTCGGCCACGGCCAATGTCGCCGACTGCAAGATCGTCTTCCCGCAGGTGGTCACCACCTACGCGCAGGCGCAGCGCTGCGCGGCGGAGACCAGCAATGCCAGCACCCACCCCAGCATCTCCTTCCTCGACAACCATCTGCAGAACCCGCAGGTGCATGAGATGGATCTGGCGCTGGAACAGGACCTGGGCCACAACCTGGTTATGGGCCTCACCTACATGGCGTCGTTTGGCCGCGAACTCGACAGCGCGAACGATATCAACCTGAACCTCGCCACCTCCAAGACCGTGAACTACATCATCAACAACACGCCACAGGGACCCGGCATCCAAAATCCCGTGCTGCCCCACGGCGGCAAGCCAGCGCCCTTGTTTGGCCCCACCACACCGGTGCTGGTCTATACGGGTTCGCGTATCAACACCAGCTACTACCGCATCCTTCGCATCGCTTCCAACGTGAACTCGAACTATAACGCGTTCGCCTTCTCCCTCAACAAGCGCTATAGGAACGGCTTCTCGCTGCTGTCGAACTACACCTGGTCGCATGCGCTGGACGGCAACCCCTACATCGGCACCGGCATCCCCGGGCCTACGCAGCTCGATCCCAACAATCAGTACAAGGACTACGGCAACAGCTCGCTCGACGTTCGCAACCGCTTCGTGCTGGCGTTCACCTATCAGCCAGAGACCCACCTGCACGGCTACAAGGATGTTCTGCTGGGCGGCTGGCGCATTGCTCCCATCCTGCAGGTGCAGAACGGCCTGGCCTACACGCCCTATGTGAGCGGCTACCCCGGTGAGAGCGCCTCCGGCGTTCGCAGCGCGAATGGTGCAGGCGGAACTTCGGGCCGTATTGATGCCATCCGCCGCAACCAGTACACCCGTCCCAAGACTGCCAAGGCTGACGTACGCATCGGGAAAAACTTCTACTTCAACGTAGACAAGTACGGTCTGGACCGCGTCCGCCTGGAGTTCTTCGCCGAGGTCTTCAACGTGGCGAACCACCAGAACATCACGGGCATCCAGAACACGGCCTACAACCTTAGCTCCACGGGTACGGGCGCGAACATCGTAGACACGCTCACCCTGCAGCCCAACTTTGGCACCTACAACAACTCCAACAGCAACTACACCTATACACCGCGGCAGTTGCAACTCGCGGTGCGGCTGCACTTCTAAGCCGCTGGTTTTCCGTAGAGCCGAGGCACGTACCCGCAACGACCCAGGGCTCTAGTCCTGGGTCGTTGCTTTGCGAAAAGTGTGGATGGCAGTGGCTACGGCAGCTTCACCGTCTGCGGCGCCTGGTTGCGCAGCGCGATGGTCAGCACTGCCGACTTCTTTCCCTTCCACATATCCTCCGTTGTGTTCGGGAAGAGCACAAGCACGGTGACCTCCCGCGTACTGCCGGGGGCGATCTCATCGCCATCGTGCAGCGGGTCGGTCAGCATGGGCGTCAGGGTGGGAAAGATCTCCTCCAGCCGCGGATACAGCACGGGTGCCACGGCGGTGGCCTGCTCGGCATTGCCGTCCGGCCCGGTCAGGGTGAGGGTGGTGCTGGTCACAAACAGCGGCAGGCGCAGCTTGTCCGTGATGCGTAGCTTGACCACAACGTAGAGATCGTCCTCCGCCACGGCCTGCTCGCCCAGCACGTGCATCGAGCCCGGCATCGGCTTGAGCTCCGTGTGCGGGGAGTAGATCTGCACACCCTTCACGAAGAGCACAGCCGTCTCGCGCGGGTTCACCAGAAACACCACGACGGCAATGACAATCAACACCAGCACAGCCACCGAGATGGCAGGCAGGAAACTACGTTCGGATTCCGGTACCAGCTCAAGGTCGGGCATTGTGGTTACAGGATACAGCGAGTCAGCCGTCGTCCGACACATCATTTTTATTCTTTAGTCGCTAGTCATTCGATGCGTCGAAGACCCTGCAGCAACTCATTGACTGGCAACGTATTCAGCAGGTCCGCAGGGCCCAGCCAGGCCCGCCGCAGTTGCACAATGCCGTCATCCATCTGGTCCAGGTCGCCGGTAGCGTGAGCGTCCGTGTTCACGACGATCCTGCAACCTAACTCCTTGGCCAGCCGCAGGTTCAGGTCGCTCAGGTCGGCGCGGGCCGGCGCTGCATTGTGCTCCACGGCCACGCCCAGTCGAGCGGCCAGCGGCAGCAGTTGCGCCAGGTCAATCTTGTAGGCGTCGCGCTGCAAGACCTTGCGCCCCGTCGGATGGCCGAGGATGTGTACGTTACGATTCTCCGTAGCCCGCATCACCCGCGCCGTCACCTCATCGGCCGTCTGGTTGAATCCGCTATGTACGCTGGCGACCACAACGTCCAGTTGCGCCAGCGTCTCGTCCTCAAGGTCTAACGTCCCATCCAGCAGGATGTCCACCTCCACGCCCGCGAGAATGCGGAAGGGAACCGCGGGCTTCTTCGCCAGCGGGTCCTTCTCGCGCTGCTGCTGTTTGTAGCGGTCCCACTGCGGCCCGCGCTGGGCGGCGAACTCCGCAGCCAGCTCGTCGCTCACCTGCCGTATGCGCTTGGCGTGGGCCAGCGTGCGCTTGTCGTCCATGCCATTGGTCATAGCCAGCGCCTTGGAGTGGTCGGTGATGGCAATGTACTCCAGCCCCCGCGCAATCGCCGCCTCGGCCATCTCGCGGATGGAGTTCGTCCCATCGCTCTCGGTGGTGTGCATGTGCAGGTCGCCGCGCACGTCGCTGCGCACAATCAGTTGCGGCAGCGTGTGCTTCTCCGCGGCCTCCAGTTCGCCGCAGTTCTCGCGAAGCTCAGGCGGAATATAGTCCAGCCCCAGCGCGTTGTAGATCTCCGCCTCGCTGGCCGCAGCCACGATGGCGTTGTCCTCCAGCCGCAGCAGAGCGTACTCGCTCAGCGTCATACCCTGCTTCAGGGCACGCTGGCGCAGCGCCACGTTGTGCATCTTGGAGCCCGTAAAGTATTGCAGCGCAGCCCCGTAGCTCGCGCGCGGCAGCAGCCGCACGTCCACCTGCAGGTTGTTGCGCAGCGTAAAGCTCACCTTGTTCTGCCCGCGCGCCAGCAGCTTGTCGATGAGTGGCAGCGTCGCCACGTGCTCCACCGCCGCGGCGACGACATCCGGCTCGCACGCCGGCCCGGTCACCAGCAGGTCCAGGTCGCCGACGTTGTCCCGCCCCCGGCGCAGGCTGCCCGCCGGCGTGATGGTCTCAACGCCCGGGAACGTGTGGATCAGCTCGATGATGCGCTCGGCATACGTCCGAGCCACATCAATGCGGAACCGCGACGAGTTCTTGCGGTAGTCCTCAATGCCCTTGAGCAGTTTGTCGGTAAACTTCTGGCCCATGCGCGGCAGCGTCAGCAGGTCGCCACGTTTCGCCGCGGCCTCCAGCGCATCCATGTCCGCAATGCCCAGCGCGGAGTGCACCATCGCCACCGTCTTCGGCCCCATACCGGGCAGGCGCAGCAACTCCAGCATGGTGGGCTTGTACTTCTGCAGCAGCTCTTCGCGCAGCGGCATGGTGCCGGTCGCGGTCAGCTCGCGCAGGTTCGCCGCCATGCCCTTGCCGATGCCGGGAATCGCCAGCAGCGCCTTGGGATCAGCCTGCGGCGCGGCCAGCGTAGCCAGTTGCGTAGTCTGCTGCTCCACAGCCTCCGCCGCGCGCCGGTAGCTGCGGATGCGGAAGGGGTCGGCGGCGTCAATCTCCAGCAGGGCCGCGGTCTCATCCAGCAGCCGGGCCATGGTGATGTTGTCCATTGCGGGGCCTGTCCCGTGAGGCCGCCTTCTATTCTAAGCGGCGTTCACGCGGGTCACCTGGTCGGCCTGCGGTCCCTTGCTGCCCTGGATCACGTCGAACTCCACCTCGTCACCCTCTTTCAGGCTCTTGTAGCCGTCCAGTTGGATCGAACTGTAGTGAACAAACACATCCGGCCCGTCCTCACGCCCCAGAAAGCCGTACCCCTTTGCATTGTTGAACCACTTCACCGTGCCCTTGTACTGTGCCATGCGTGCCTCGTGCCATTCGGAATGGGTCTACCCGCACTTGCGGCGTGGGTATGGTGTTAAAACGCCGCAGACGCCGGAAAGGATGCTCGCGCAGCCCTCCCCATTTTCTTTCTATACATGGCAAACACAGAGGTTGGTACGGTAGGCAACACAACGGCCACTTTGTGTTTATGAGATAAAAATTTCGCGGGTCGTTAGTTAAAAATTTCCAGAATGGGACGGTTTGCAGCTACTTCGCTGCGCGGCGCGCGGCATAGAGCAGCACCCCAATCAGCGTCTTGCCGTCCTCAATCTTGCCCGCGTGGATCAGCCGCAGCACCTCAGAGAGCGGCGTCATGTGCAGCTCGATCTTCTCGTCGTCCTCCGGGGTCGCCTCGCCCAGGGTCAACCCCTCGGCCAGCAGAATGCTCATGCTCTCGGTCAGGAACCCCGGGCTCGCGTAGTACGAGACCAGCTTGGACCACTTCTTCGCGCGGTAGCCGGTCTCTTCGATCAGCTCGCGCCGGCCGCCGGCCAGCAGCGTCTCGCCGGGCTCAATGCGCCCCGCAGGCAGCTCCAGCAGCAGCTTGCCCGCCGCATGGCGATACTGCCGGATCAGCAGGATGCCGGGGTCCTTCGGGTTCTTCGCCGCGTCCACCGCCAGGATCACCACCGAACCGTTGTGGCGGATGACGTCGCGGGTCGCGGTCACGCCGCCCGGCTCTTTCACCGTGTCACGGGTCACCCAGAAGACCTTGCCCTGGAACACCTTCTTCGACGACAGGGTCTTGCCACGCCCTGTCAGCTTCAATGCCTTTTGTTTCGTAGCCATACCGTTAACCTACCAGCCGACCACTGGCAACTGGAAAACTGGAAAACTGGAAGACTGGAAACTGGAAGACTGGAAACTGGAATCATCACCCGTTCCCCCGCATCCAAGTAGCTGCAATACACGCGCAGGATGAGAGACTGAATCTGCATGGAACTGGAGTGTCACGCCATCTCGACCGTGCCCGGCACGACCGCGCTCTTCCGTGACTACACGGAGACAGCGGCGTCAGCCCATGCTACCGACCTGCGCCGCTGGTACCCGACCGACCCGTTCTCCATGCACTGGGCCAGCCACGCGCCTACGCTTGACCAGCCGCACCTCGCCCGGCTGACCGATGAACTGCTGCGCCAGACCGACCGCTATGACTCCAGTGGCGCGGTGCTCGCCAACATTGAGCGACTAAAGAACGGCGCCGCCGCCGTGGTCACCGGTCAGCAGGTCGGCCTCTTCGGCGGCCCACTGCTCACGCTGCTCAAGGCCGCCACCGCCATCCGGAAGGCGCGGGACGCCACCCGCCTCAGTGGCCGCGAACACGTCCCGGTCTTCTGGCTGGCCAGCGAAGACCACGACCTCGCCGAGGTAGACCAGGTCTCGCTGCTCTCCAAGACCGCCGTGGAGAAGCTCACACTCGGGCTCGATGGCCGCCAGCCGCTGCCGGTGGGTAGCCGCGTCCTGGGCGACCGCACCGACGAGGGCCGCCACCGCCTGGAGGCCGAACTCGACCGCGCCTGCGAGCTGCTGCAATGGGTACCCATCTGCGACCTGCTGCGCGAGTGCTACGCGCCCGGCGCGACGCTCGCCGGAGCCTTTGGCCGCCTGCTCACAAAAGTATTCGCCGCCTACGGCCTCATCGTGATGGACGCGGCGACGCCCGGCTTTCATGCCCTCGGCGCACCGGCGCTGCGCGCGGCCATCGAGCACGCAGACGAGCTGGAAGCCGCGCTGCTGGCGCGCACCCGCGAGCTCGAAGCCGCCGGCTACCACGCGCAGGTGCTCATCACGCCCGGCCACTCTCTGCTCTTCCTGCTGGACGCCGAGTCCGGCGCCCGCCTGCCGCTGCGCCGCGTGGACGGCGGCGGCTGGAAGGCCGGCACACAGCTTTACAGCACCGCAGACCTGCTCGCCATTCTCGACACCGCCCCTGAGCGCCTGAGCCCCAACGCGCTGCTGCGCCCCGTCTTTCAGGACACCATCCTGCCCACCGCCGCCTACATCGGCGGCCCGGCGGAGATCGCCTACTTCGCGCAGTCCGCCGTGGTCTATGAACAGATTCTGCACCGCGTCACGCCGGTGCTACCGCGCCTGAGCGCCACGCTGGTCGAGCCGGCCATCGCCACCACGCTGGCCGCGCATGAGGTCAGCTTCGCGCAGATTCTGGAGGCCAAGACGCCGGACGCGCTCGCCCTGCGCCTCGGCGCGCGCGCCATGCCCATCGAGGCCAAGCGCAAACTCGCCGCCGCCGGAAACGCCATGGACACCGAACTGACCGCGCTCACCGAGTACATGACCGCGATGTCCGCCGACCTGGGCCGCGCCGCAGGGGTCTCGGCCAGCAAGATGCGCTACCAGATGGCCCGCCTGCGCCGCATGGCCGCCAACTTTGAGCTGCAGAAGCAGGCCTCGCTGAACAAGCACGCCGCGGCGATCATGCTGAACCTGCTCCCCGAAGGCCACCTGCAGGAGCGCGTGCTGGCCGGGGTCGGCTTCCTCGCCCGCCACGGCGACACGCTGCCCGCGCTGCTGGTCGAACACGCCGCGCAGGAGTGCCCCGGCCATCGCGTCATCTTCCTGTAATCCACCGAGGCGAGTCGGCTCTGAAGGGTACGGGCTTCAGATCGAGCTATTGTGAGGCGGCTTTGAAGGGTAAGGGCTTCAGCCCGTACGTATGAGGTCCGAAAAACCCGGGGCTATAGCCCCGGAGGGAACGGGGAACACGTTAGGCTATCTCTGCGTATCCCATCATGGAGGTTGGCCCCATGCACCTGCTCTTCGCGCTTCTGCTCCTGCCCTTTGGAGCCATCCACTTTCTGCCCACGATCATCGCCGCGCTGCGCCACTCGCGCAACGTGGTCGGCATCTTCCTGCTGAACCTCTTTCTCGGCTGGACGGTCATCGGCTGGGTCGTCGCGCTCATCTGGGCCATCACCAGCGAGCCCAAGTACGTCTACGGCTATGCGCCCCGCCGTTCTTAGGCAATTCCCAAGGACAACGGCGCGCTTTATCCCAGCCCAGAATCTGCATATTGAGCGCATTATGTTCGCTCATCACGGATATAAGGGCCAGCGGCCCGACGATATACCAGCCTAGGCCGAAGGCCTAGGTAGGAATGGTGAATATGGTTCAGAGCCCTGAAGGGGCGACCTAAAATGTCCACCGGCCCACGCATTTTAGGTCGGGCCGATGGCCCTCTGCATCATGACTAACCACTCTACCCAGGCCTACTACCTGGGCTGGTATAGGCCGCACCTTCGGTGCTCAACCTCAAGACACGCCCACGCGCGCAGCCAACCAGCTAAAATGCCTACCTGAGGTGTTTTGCCATGGGATTGAGCGACCAGCCCTTTACCGTAACCTGTCCTGACTGCGGCGGAACGCTGACGCTTGACCCGGTCTCGCGCGGCATCATCGCGCACACCCCCGCGCCGCGCAAGAAGACCTTTGAGGACTTCGGCCAGGCCGCCAAGGCGCTCAAGGACTCCGACGCCCGCCGCGAGTCCATCTTCGCGCAGTCAGTGCAGGCGGAGAAGAACAAGGACGACCTGATGGCGAAGAAGTTCGCCGAGGCCGTGAAGAAGGCCAAAGAGTCACCGCTCCCCGGCAAGCCGCTGCGCGACTTCGACTTGGATTGATCCGAAGTCGCCTAGGGCATGCGCCTTCTGCGGATGTTGCTGTTAGGGCTTGAAACCTGTGTCCGTCATGGCATCTCTCCTAGGTTGATTATACGCTGCGGCGCGGGAACTGGTTGCCTGCCACCGGGCTACATAGCTTGGAACTCCGGGTCGTCTCTCAGATGCAGAGAGGTGAGATCTGGGTCGACATCGGCAAAGTCCTTGAGATCATGGCTAAGGGAAATGGCGGTTTTGAGGGTCTGGAGTATGTTGGATCTGTCATACCCCAGCAAGTTTTGATAGCAAGCTATGTTGTAGTAGGTGCGGGAGTTGCCCGGTATCAGATGGGCGGCGTTCGTCATATACGCAAGTGCGTCTCGCAGCTGCGAAAGATTGTACGGTGTGGCCGCCGTCGCCATCTTCTTGAGAATCCGGCCCTTCTCAAAGTATGCCCTGCCGTTCCGGGGATCCAGCGCAAGCGCCTGATCAATCGTGGAGAGCGCCTGCTTCCAGTCGGCGACATCGCTGCTCGCAGAAAGGGCCGAGGCGTCGTAAAGAAGTTGGCTGGCTGTCTTTTCTTCCTTGAGGGTGTCGTTCTTCGCCTGCAGCTCGGACAGTGCCTTCTGATAGTAGAGCCGCGTCCACAAGTATCCAATGAGGAAACCGGTCGGGAAGAAGAAGAGTAGCACCGCTAGGAGGAAGGCTTGGCTCTGGGCTGTGCAGTCGGCAGGAGAGCACGGGCCCAGCCCCGGAACAAGGAAGCCGCAAAGAGTCCAAAGGGCGTGCGGAATCTTGTTCAGTTCGACCAACCCTGCCCCCACGAGAATTTTAGTGAGCCAGTCAGAGATATCGACCAGGTTGGAGTTGTCATCAAAGGCGCTGCGCGGCGGGGGGGCAGCGGACGCCGCTGGCGGGGCGGTGGCACCGGCGCTAACGGCTGCCGATGGCGCGGCATCGTGCCGCTCGGCCTGCTTGGCGGCGCGCGGGATGCAGAAGATGAAGCCGGCGAGAAAGCCCAGGAGCAGCGCTGCCGCGGCAATGGCAATGCCGACCGATGCGGCACGAAGTGAAGCGCCCCAGAGCTTGTAGTGGAAGGAATAGGCGAGGATCAAAAAGCACCCGAGGAGGGCGGCGGCCTGCAACTGTGGCAGCATGCGGTAGTCATCGCGGTTGTCCATGGACTTGGACGCGGCCACGGCCGTGGGTGGCGGCACTGTCAGCGTCTGCTTGCGTGCGAAGATTCGTTGTATCCAACTGCTCTGCATGGCTGTCTCATCTCTGCGGATAGCGTGGCTGATGCCATATCCGTGTAAAAAGAGGCCGTTGAAATGGAATTGGGTAAATTTATATCATGTCTCCCATCCTGAAGGCACAAGGCGTGAACAAGCGCTTTGGCGCCATGCCTTGGTGCGCTGCTGGAGGTCGCAGATATTCGGCTTCTGTGGGTTGAAGCCGGTCAGAGTCTTTCGCTTCGGCACGATGCGGCTTGGCAGTGCACTGCGGCGAATAGCAGGGTCGCTCCAGCGCTTTGCGAAGGCCGCGGCCAGCACGTCGGCACTGCGGCGCGACCAAAATGCTTGACACCGACTTTACAATACGAGAGTAGCTATCGCCTTGCGCGTAGCGGTGCGGCGAAGGCTGATGGCTACGAAAGTTTGCACCAAGGGGTATAGAAGCTAAGTCCAATGGGCTGCGGTTCTTAGCCCAAAAAGGGTGGGGGAGGGGTCCCCGGAAACACCGTTCTGGACCGCTCCAGATACACTAGGAGACGATGCCTCCAATCCTGAACGCGCAGGGCGTGAGCAAGCGCTTTGGCGCGACGCCCCTGTTTGAAGATATTTCTTTTGCCGTGAATGAAGGCGACCGCATCGGCCTGATCGGGCCGAACGGCGCGGGCAAGTCCACGCTGCTCGCCGTCCTCGCCGGCGAGATGGAACCCGATGCGGGCGAAGTCTCCATGCGCAAGCGCGCGCGCATCGGCTACGTGAAGCAGATCTCGGAGTACGCAGCGGGCGCGACCGTTCGCGGCGTGCTGGAGGCGGCGCTGGAGCGCGGCGGCGTTCCGCAGAACGAGCACGAGCAGCGCCTGCGCGAGACACTCGGCAAGGCGGGCTTTGCGGACGGCGATGCGGACACCACCATCCACATGGACGCTGAAGCTGCTGCGCTCAGCGGCGGCTGGCGCAAGAGGTTGGCGATTGCGGAGGCGATGGTCGTGCAGCCGGACGTGCTTCTGCTCGACGAGCCGACGAACCATCTCGACCTCGAAGGCATCGAGTGGCTCGAAGCCGTGCTGCGCGCCGCGCGGTTTGCGTGCGTGGTGGTGACGCATGACCGCTACTTCCTGGAGAACGTCGCCAGCGAGGTTGTGGAGCTGAGCCGCGTCTACGCCGAGGGTGTGCTCCGCGTCCGGGGCAGCTACAGCAAGTTCCTGGAAGGCCGCGAACTCTACATGGAGGCGCAGAGCAAGATGCAGGAGGGCCTGCGCAACCGTGTGAAGACCGAGATTGAGTGGCTGCGGCGCGGCCCCAAGGCCCGCGCCACCAAGGCCAAGGCGCGTATCGACAACGCGCACGGCCTAATCGGCAAGCTCGCGGAGGTGGACGCGCGCACCCGCGTCTTCAGCGCGGCCATCGAGTTCGACGCCACCGACCGCAAGACCAAACGGCTGATCGAGTTCGACAAGGTCTCACTCGCGCTCGGCGGACGCACGATTGTCAGCAACGTGAGCTTCGGCATCATCAACGGCATGAAGCTCGGCCTCGTCGGCCCCAACGGCAGCGGCAAGACGACCATCCTGCGCGCCATGTCGGGCGACCTCACGCCCGCCGCCGGACACATCAAACGCGCCAAGCACCTGCGCATCGTCTACTTCTCGCAGATGCGC
>Ga0302319_10016667_pt1 | contig 13515 bp, 12 predicted proteins | sample Bog_T0_2_FD_203319 | JGI IMG/M metagenome (GOLD analysis project Ga0302319, IMG submission 203319) | Peat permafrost microbial communities from Stordalen Mire near Abisko, Sweden - Bog_T0_2 | ecosystem: Environmental > Terrestrial > Soil > Wetlands > Peat | place: Sweden: Abisko, Stordalen Mire...
ATCCCCCGCGGCTGGCGGCGGAGTGATGGGGGTCGTGGACCGGGCGGCGGTACCATAGACGGGATTACGAGAAAGCGGTGCAGACGTGGTGTGATTACTGACGCGGGCGGTTGGTGAGGTGGTGACGGGGGTTAGGCGCGGCCATTTCAGTCATTCAGTCCGGACATGCGCATCCTCGGATTGCGCACATCCAGGCAACGCGAGTTTATAGCGAAGATGGTTCGACAACGGATCGGGTCAAAGCCGATCTTTACAGCTTGTCGAACACTGATCCCATGCGAGGACTGAAAAGTCGCTCGAAGGTTCTGAGGAGGTAGCCGTCCGTCATTCCCGCCACAAAATCGCAGATCGCCCGATAAGGCTCAATTGCGTTTTCATAGGCCTGGAAAGCATCCCGAGGTAGAAGCAGATTCGGGTCGGACGCGAGGGCGTCAAATACTGCCACTACCATAGCTTGGCCCTTGAATTCTAAGTGCTGGACGTTAGGGCTGTGTATAACCTTTCGTACAACTAAATCCTGCAACGTATCAAGGAACACCCGATGTTCACCAACAAGGCTTGCCCTGAAGCGCAGTATCGGTTCGTTAAATTCATCGTTCGTTGTAAAAGTGACCGCATTGATCATGACCCCCACAAGTCTGCTTATACAACGCTTCCTTTCGTTGCCGTCTCCAAAAAGTGATACAATGAAATACTCATAAGGATCCGTGCCGTTGGATCTCGATTGCAGGAACTGTAGGAATGGGTGGCACACGTCTCTTTTTATTTCTGCGCGAAATTCTTTTTCGGAGATTAGGTGCAGTGCAATTACATCTTCTAGATCGTGGATGCCGTACGCTATATCGTCGGCGATATCCATGATGCTTGCATCAAGGGATTTGTGGATGGTCTTACCGTGCTTTCCACGTACTTTATCATTTTCCCTAAATCTCTTAATGTCATCGTCAGAGACTGCGCTCAGTACCCAGTCGACTACATCGCGCTCGCTGTCAAAGTAACACTTGGGAGGTTTGGACCTGGCCCGGTCAATAAGATTACGGCTTGTGGTATGGGCGATCATGCGTGGGCGTATGTCTGGGTTGACGACCTCACTGTAGGCAGTGGGGTATTTCAGAACTCCCAGCGCGGCCCGCCGAGTAAAGTTGTACCCGCGTCCGTCGGAAAAGTGCTCCAGCCTGCTGGCAATTCGCAGGGTCTGCCCATTGCCCTCAAAGCCACCGTGGTACCGCATGCAATAGTTGAGTGCTACCTCCCCTCCATGGCCAAAAGGGGGATGTCCAAGATCATGAGTTAGGCAAATTGCCTGAATTAGGCTTATCGGCGGGAGAAAGGACTGGGCGTGACGATCGAATGCGCCACGCTTCAATTTCCTTACGATACCAGAGGCGATTTGCGCGACCTCCAAAGAGTGCGTCAATCTCGTCCGATAGAAATCACTGTCGCCCAGATTAAGAATTTGGGTCTTGCCTTGCAATCGTCGGAACGATCCAGAGTGTATGACCCTTGCGAAATCAACTTCATACTCGGTTCGAACGTCGGCTGAGGCTGGATCAAGCTTCCAACCGGTACGCCGTTTCTGCCAACTATCAGGTGTGTTCATGGGTGACCCACGCCTCGTAGCACATCCGGGATTCGATGCCGATGAACGATCTAATCTTCTTTCGCGGTGGTCCACAATGGGGAAACTGGCAACACTATCACTGATCATTGCGGTATTCGACTGTAATCCGGCGGGGTGGCATCGGGCGCACAGGACATCGGCACTGGCAGTCAGGCCGGCTGGTCAGGGTCGGTTCTGCGCCGCATGCCAGACGCGCAGGATCGTCACCTCATCCGCGCCTGAGACCCGATAGACAAGAAGATAAGGCGGCGTGACCACCAGTTCGCGCGTGCCGGGCTGGCGCCCTGGCCGGCCGCGGCGAGGAAACAACTCCAGGCTGTCGCCGGCCAGCAACAGGTCCTGTCCAACCTGCCTGGCCGCGACCGGGTTGTCAGATGCAATGTAGCGGACGATGCGGCGGATATCGGCCAGTGCCTTGGCGCGCCAGAAGACCGACAAGGCTCAGCGCGGCACCGGCGGCGGCGCGTCGAACTCGCCCTGAGCCAGCCGAAGCAGCCAAGCACGGACCTTTTCGTGCGGCACGGTTTGCGGGTCGGCATCCGATTCAGCAATAGCCGCCGCGAGTGCGCGGGATTCGGCGTCGGTATCGTCATCCTCGATCGGCGACACAGGTGAGTTCATAATGCTAGCGTGGGGCTTGAACCAACCGATTGCAAGACCCGAGTCATCGGGCTGTAGCAAGTGCGGATCGCAGCGCCAGACCCCAACAAACGGCGACGGACAGGAAGTTCCACGCCCTCCCCCCCGCAAATCCAGCTTGCCCCGACTCGGCGCCGCCTGCGTAGCGTCTCCGCCTGCATAACCAGGAGGGCAACCATGGCAGCAAGCAATCTGGCGGCACGGCGTGGCGCCAAGGCCAACCGGCGCAAGGCAATCGTGGCGCAGAAGCGCAAACTCGAAGCAGCCGAAGCCTCCCCCGCCGGCCAGGCGCTGCAGGCCGCCGCCCTGCCGATCCGCGCCTGCCTGCTCAGCGAGGAACTGTTCGACACCGGGATGGGGACGCTGGTCCTGGCGCGCGGTGCCACGGTCGGCCCGATCTTTTTCGAGGTCTATCTGCTCGACACGTTCTGCCGCGGCGTCAAGAACATCATATTCCGAACGATGGACCAGGATCAGCTCGACTTCTATATCGACCGCCTGGAAGCAGTATCACCGATGACAGCGGTCGATCCCAGCTACGCGCGAAAGCTGGTGCGCGACCTCGTCCGCTGGTCCCGCTCAATCGGCTTCCCGCCGCCGCGGGAGTTCGCCGCGCTGGAGCGTCTGTTCGGCGACGTCGATCCCGATGCCTGCAAAACCGAATTCGATTTCGGACAGGACGGCAAACCTTTCTACATCTCCGGCCCGAATGAGACGACGAACGACGGTCTCAGAGCCGTCAAGCATCTCCAGGGGCAGCTCGGCACCGGCAATTTCGAATACATGGTCGTGACATCGCCCATGCCGTCCGGCGATTAACGCCCGCTCACCGCCGTGGAACGCCGGCTGGAACGGATGGCGCTGGCCGACCTGCCGGATCTGGCGTCGCTGACCGGAGTCCAGCGTCTGTTCCTGACCCGCACGCCGCTCAGCGACCTGTCCGGACTGGCCGGCCTGACGCAACTACGGGCGCTCGGGCTGCGGCTGACCCGGGTCAGCGACATCACGCCGCTGGCCGGTCTGACGGCGCTGGAAAGCCTGATCCTGTCGTTCACGCCGGTCGCGAATGTGACCGCGCTGGCCGGGCTGCACCGCCTGAGCAGCCTTTACCTCACCGGCAGCCTGGTCGCCGATGTCGCACCGCTGGCGAGTCTGCACCAACTCACGCGGCTGGACCTCGGCGGCACGCCAGTCGCCGATCTGGCGCCGCTGGCCGGCCTGACGGCGCTGGAAAGCCTGCAACTGTCCAGCACCCGCGTGACCGACCTCTCGCCACTGGCCGGACTGTGCCGCCTGCGCGTGCTGGAACTGGGTGACACTGCGGTCACCGACCTGTCGCCGCTGCGCAGCCTCACCGCGCTGCGCCGGCTCGACATCAGGGGCACGCAGACCACCAACGATGCGGCGGAGCTTACCCATCCGGACTGCGAGATCGTCTCAGCCGCGACGTTCCGCCGCGCCCGCCGCGGTGCCGCCTCGCCCTGACCTCAGGCCGCGCGAACCGAACCGGGCACAAGGCGGTCGATGGCGGTGCCGATGGCGTCGCGTTCCGCCTCGGACTGTGCGGCCAGCGCCAGATGAACGACGTCCTGCCGCTGCAGCACAACCTTGACGCAGGCGCGGGACAGGCCCTGGGCGGACAGATAGGCGATGTCTCCGGCGGCCAGCGCGACCGCGTCGCCACTGACGAACCTGGCACCGCCGCGGGAAATGTCGTTGAGCGTGCCGGCATGGCGGGCGCCGTTCACCTCCAGGCTCGCAGGCAATGAGACCGGGAAACGCGCTTCGCCGCGGCGGTCCAGTTCCGCCACCCGGCTGCGCATCAGTTGCACCAGGGTTCCCTTCAGCCCGCCGACGGCGGTTTCGATACGGCCGGCAACCGTCTGCATGTCGGCCGCGGCGGCTTCGCAGCGGCCGGTATCGGCGGCGACCGCATCCATCCGGTCGTTGACCTCCCCGGCGGCCTGGCTCGACACGCCGACGCCGCGCGCAACCGCGGCCACCCCGGCGGATTGCTCCTCAACCGCCGAGGCGACGGCGGTGGCGATCAGGTCGATTTCGCTGACCGAATGACGGATCGCATCCATCGCCTGGACGGCGGCGCGGGTCGCCGGCTCGATGGCGCCGATGCGTTGGCTGATCCGCTGGCTGCTTTGCGCGGTCTGCTGGGCGAGTTGCTTCACCTCCCCGGCGACCACGGCAAAGCCTTTGCCGGCTTCCCCGGCGCGCGCGGCCTCGATCGTCGCATTCAGCGCCAGCAGGTTGGTCTGGCTGGCGATCTGGCTGATCAGCGCGGCGACCTCGCCGATTTCGCCAACATTGGTGGCCAGCGCGTCGAACGTGCCGCGGGCGGATTCGGCCTGATCGACGGCGCCCCGCGTCGTCAGTGCCGCACGGCCCATCTGCATGGCGATCTCGCGGATCGCGGCTTCGAGTTCGCGGGCGCCGTCCGCCGCCTCCTGGGAGCTTTCCCGCACCCGGCTGGATTCGCCGGCGGCGGTGCGGGCATCAGTCAGGATCACCGCGGTGGTTTCGTGCACCTTGCGGGACAGCGCGACGACCTGGCCGGTGCTGGCGCGAACCGAACCGATGGCCTGCTCGCTGACATCCTCGATCATCGCGCCGATTTCGCGGATCGCTTCGGTGCGCGCGCGCATCGCCTGTTCGGCCAGCACGATCTGCCGCTCGCCCAGCACCTTGGCCTCGCGCGCGGTGTCGCGGAAGCGCAGCGTGGCGACGCACAACTGGCCGATCTCGTTGGCGCTGGTCGCCGCCGGCGGTTCGACGTCCAGATCGTTGGCGGCAAGGCGGTTGATCACGGCGATCACCCGGCGCAGCGGTGCCACGACGCGGCGGCGGACGAACCAGACCATCGCCAGGATCACCGCCAGCGCCGTGCCCAGGCAAACCCCGGCCAGCACCACCGCTCGGTCGCCCGCGTCGCGTTCGGCCCGCAGCGCCGCATCCACCGCGAGGCCGGTGCGTGCCTGGGTCGCCAGCAACGCGTCGATCGCCGCGCTCGCCTGCCCGAACCAGGCCCCGGCTTGCACCGGCCAGTCCCTGCCGTCCGCGGCGGCCTGCATGACCTTGCCCAACAGTGGCCCGAAATCGCTGCTCCAAGTCCGGTTGGCGGCCTCGATGTCCTGGCGGATGGCGTCGGGATCGCTGTCCAGACGCGCCTCGATGGCCGTCCAGGAACCGTCGATCCGGCCTTTGAGGATGCCGATCGCCTGGGCTTCCGGACCGCTGGCATGGCCGCCGCGGGCGATCAGCCCGTTGACGGAACCGCGGAGCCGGCCGGCGAATTCGCTGATTTCCGCCAGTTGGTCGCGCAGGGCGATCAGCCGAGTGGCCAGCGGTTCGGTGCCGGCGACGACATCGACGCGCCGGCGCTGCGCCACCACGGCATCGATCGCGGCGGTGGCACCGGCGAACCAGGCGGCTGGGGTCGGCCTTGGGGCAACCGCGCTGCGCAACGCGTCGAGCGCGGTCAGCGCCTGCGTCAGCCGCGGATCGGCGCCGCCGGGAAGCAGCGCCAGAGCTCTGTTCAGCGCCTCGGTCGCGCGTGAGCGGGCGGCGCTGATTCGGGCCTCGATTTCGGCGGTGGCGGAGGCCGGGGCAGCAAGAATCCCGTTGGTCAGGCCGCGTTCCACCGCCAGGGCGCCGGCCGCTTCGACAAGGTCGGCGCTGACGGTATTGAGGGTCTGATGTTGCTGGGCCGCGCCGGCCTGGCGCCAGGCCGGGACGAAATCGGCGGTCAGGACCGCGGCGAGCAGCAGGCCAAGCAGGCTGATGGCAGAGAGAATGCGGGCACTGAGCGACATGGGGCCTCGGGACCGGGCGCGGTCAGCCGGGGCCGGCACCGCAACAGGAAGATGCTGCGGCAAAACTCTGAAGATACGGTTAATGCGGGCCAGTGGCGGTGTCGCCGGCCGCGATGCGGCAGCCGGCGACGGATCAGGGTGTCAGCGCGAGTAGAACTCGACCACCAGGTTGGGTTCCATCTGCACCGGATATGGCACGTCGGACAGCTTGGGCGCGCGGGCGAAGCGGCCCTTCATCGCGCGGTGATCGACTTCCAGATACTCTGGCACGTCGCGTTCGCTGCTCTGGGTCGCGTCCAGCACCACGGCAAGCTGCTTGGATTTCTCCTTCACCTCGATCGTGTCGTTGTCCTTGACCAGATAGGACGGGATGTTGACGCGCTTGCCGTTGACCAGCAGGTGCCCGTGCGAGACGAACTGCCGCGCCGCAAACGGCGTCACCGCGAACTTCAACCGGTAGGTGACCGCGTCCAGCCGGCGCTCCAGAATTTCGATCAGGTTTTCCGAGGTGTCGCCCTTCCGGCGCACGGCTTCCTCGTAATACTTTCGAAATTGCTTCTCGCTGATGTTGCCGTAGTAGCCCTTCAGCTTCTGCTTCGCCATCAACTGGGTGCCGAAATCGGTCGGCTTCTTGCGGCGCTGGCCGTGCTGGCCGGGGCCGTATTCCCGCTTGTTGATCGGCGATTTGGGCCGGCCCCAGAGGTTGATCCCGAGGCGGCGGTTGATCTTGTACTTGCTTTCGGCGCGTTTAGTCATGGGCGCGTTTGGCCCTTTCGTCCTGTTGTTGTGCCGGTAGTCCCATCGGTCGCATACCAATAGGCGGGCGCGGACCCTGAAGATCCGTCCACGTTCCCGGCCGTGAAGAGCCGCGCCTATAGGCGCCCATCGCCTTGCTTGTCAAACATCCTGGCATGCTCGTTACCCTTCGGATCGCTTGATTTATCCGCATCAGTATGAGAACTTTTCAACGCATACAACCGCGGATTGGCAGGGGCGGCGTCCCGGTGCCGCATGGCGGCTTAAGGCTGTTAACCGCTCGGCGAGGCCTGCGACGAGACGGCGTGCCTTCGTGTGACGAGACTCAAAAGCAAATCATGAACAAAATGAGGAGGGAGGAATGGCCTATGGGATTGGTCATATTTTCGTCGGTTCAAGCACAGCGACGGCGGAAGAGGTCGATGACGCAATCAGCAAAGAACTGGTGCCGCTGCTCCGCTCGGTCGTTGGCATCAGCCGCTTTTCGACATTCAGTTTGAATGACGGCCTGGCAGGCTCCTATGCTGTCTGCGATCACAGAGAAATCGCCGGTCGTAGTGAGAAAATTGCCGCTGAGTGGCGTAGCAAGTCCGCCATAATGCAGCATTTCAAACAGACCGAATTGCTGTGCGGCCAGATCGTTTACGCCTACGGAGACGCCAGCAACAGGGTCAGCCGAGGCAACGGCGCGGCCATACGGGTCTATGATACAGGTGCATCGCCGCTCAGCGTTACCCAGGCACTCGAACAGGAGGCCGAACCTATTCTCAAGGCCAGCCCAGGCGTCATACGTTACGGCTGTGTGGCGCTTGAGTCAGGCGGGTTCGCGATCGTCACGGCGTCTGAAACGCAGGAGGCGGCGGCATGGCTAACGGAGCAAGCATGGGGCGCACGGAACAAAAGCGGCTCACTCTTGAACAAGGTCTTTCCCTCTGAACCGAGGGTCATGCAAGGCCTCATTGTGGGGGCGCACTTACCGTAACCCCGCCGTTTCGTATTCCCCTGCTCACCAGCCGGAGATAACGGCGCTGCGATCCGGGTTCGGTGGTGCCGACCGCTTGGCGGCGTCCTTCCCGCGTCTCGTACGCTTCGGCCACGGCCGACCGAAACGCCGGCCGCCCAGGATGATAACGCTGTCGGCGCCGACGATTACCGCTCGACCTGGAACACGACCTTCCCGGTCACACGGTACGCGATGATCCTGTCGTGCTCGACGGCGCACTCGAGGTCACTGATGCGGAACGACATGATCCCACGCAAGGTCTTGGCGGCTTCCGAGACGGCCGTGCGGCAGGCATCGTCAAAGCTCACCTCTGATTGTGCCGTGACGTCGATATTGCGGACGATTGCCATCTTGGCCTCCCAATGCGAGCCGTTGGACCTAATTTGCCATCAGTGAATTTTGGTGGGACATATCGTGAGCACGCCCACCCGCAAAGACTGCCCCAATCCGCGCCACCGGTAAAGACAATATCGACCCTGTCAGCACCGCGCCGCCGGGTTGTCAAACATTCGCCGCCCCGGTAGCAAACTCCTCATGGTCACACGAAGCGACATCATCTGGCTGGGCGTTGCTGCCGGCGTAACCGGCAGCCTGATCGGCGGCATGATGCTGGGCATCGGGATGGACCTGATCGTCAACGGGCAGGTCTGGGGCTGGCTGCTGCTGCTGCCGGCGGCGCCGGTCGCGGCAGTGCCGGGATGGTTCCTGGCGAGGAAGCTGGCACGACAAATTGGATAAGAGTTTTTGCTTCATTTTTTCAAAAAGAAGTTCTTTTTTGAAAAAAAGAACCAAAAAACTTTCTCGACTTTTTCTTCCGTCTTGGTGCTAGGCTTGTGCCTATGGCCTCTGTTCTTCGAATCCCTATCAACAATACCTTGATGGGTGGTGATTTCACCATCACACTCGCCATTGGTGGCGCGGCACCACTCAATCTGCTGCTGGATACCGGCAGCAGCATGCTGGTGGTGAATGGCGCGCTGTACAATCCGGCTTCCGATCCGCACGCCTCCACCACACAGTTGCTGCAAACCGCCAACTTTATGTCCGGAACCTTCATGGCCTCGGTCGTGCACGCTTCGGTCGCGCTGTCCAGCGGGCCCGGCGGCACGACGGTGACTTTGCCGAACGCCAACCTCGCGGTGACCTATGACAACCGGCCGGGCACCTTCGGTCAGGCCGACGGAATCCTCGGCCTGGCTTATGCCGCACTCGATACCGCTTACCGCATGCCGGCAGATACCTGGCACAACAAGTATACGGCCGATCAACTGGGCCTGGGACAGCAGGCCGATCTCGATCCTGCCATCGCCCAGGCCGCGGCGGCCGGCCTGATCGAGGAGAAATTCGCCTACGCGGTGCGGCGAGCCATCACCAGACAGGCGCTGGATGATCCGTCGGCCGACCCGCTGAACGCCGGCTTGTTCGTGCTGGGCGGCGGCACCGAATGCACCGATCTCTACCGCGGTCCCGTCGCCTCGGTCGCCGTCGTGCACGAACAGTTCTACAACACCAATCTGCTGGCGATCCAGGTCGGCACACGGTCCACGCCTGTGCCGCCCGCACCGCCCGGCGGCCGTGTCGCCTCCAATTCCATCATCGACAGCGGCGCCAGCGCCATCACCCTGGATCAGGATCTGTACACCAAGGTCATTGCGCTGTTCGCGGCCGAGAACGCAGCCTTCGCCACGGCTCTGGAAAACAACGGCCCGACCAGCAACGGCTGCGACCAGACGCAGCTCGACCTGACGCGCTGGCCACCGTTGCGCTTCGTGTTCCAGGGCAGCGACGGCGCCGAGGCGATTGTGACGGTCGCGCCGGAGGATTACTGGCAGTTCGACAGTATCAGCCGCGGCATCGCCAGCACCACACTGTGCGGCGACAACGGCATGTTGGGCGGCCAGTCCAATCTGGGACTGCCGCTGTTCAGCAACCATTTCGTGGTGTTCGACCGCACCGCGACCTCCGGCAACAACGTGATCAGCTTCGCCGAAAGCCTGGAAGAACCCGTTACAGTGACTTCATGAACTCGACCAGTGCCATGCGGTCGGCGTCGCTCATCGCTGCGTTGTCGTAATCATGCCCGGCGTTGGAGTTGCCATCCAGGCTGGTCTGATAGACAAAACTGTTATCGGCTGACGGTTCGGGTCTGTATCCGACCCGCACTGGATCGAACTCCCTTGTGCCGACATTGAAGCTGGGGCTGCGCTGCGCTGGCGGCAGCAGGATCTCATACAGGTTCGGCACCGAACCGTTATGCAGATACGGCGCGGTCGCCCAGATGCCCTGCAACGGCCGGCCCTTATAAGCGATTTTTGGGTCCGTCGGATCGTCCTTGTACGCTTTGCAGGCAATCGCCCGCGCCTGCTTCGGGCTGATATTGGCCTGGAAAAACGGCCTCCTGGGCAGCGGCAGACCGTTTGCAAAGCCGAACAGACCCTCCAGCCCCGTCACCACCAGATCGCCCTTCTTTGCCAGCAGCGCACCGATCGCGGCATTCTGCGTCAGGGTGAAGCTGGGCGCCGAGGCGCCGATCACGCTGGAACCGAAGAACTCGGTCTTGTTGCCTTTGAACAGTCCGCTGCTGGCCGCATCCATCACCGCATTGCAGGCCATCCAGATATCGGTGTCGGACGGCGGCATCTTGGTCTGCACGCCGCTGGAGAACGCCGGCTGCATCGTCACGGTGTATTTCTCGGTCAGATTGCCGGGCGAGGACGGCACCGTATGACAGCCGGCACATTCCTTGACAAACAACGCCTTACCGGTCGCCGCCAGGGCCGGATTGATCGGCGGAAAGGCCGCCGGCCAGACCGGCGACTGCAACTGCGTCAACTGCGTCTCCATCCCGACCAGGTTCGGCAGATTGATGCTGGAGACATAGCCTTGCGGAATCAGCCCGCTGTTCGGCCGGACCGCGATATCGGCGAACACGCCCACCACCTCCCCGGTGTTGCGCACCACGGCGCCGGCGCGGAAATCGTTCAGGTTCAGGTTCGGCGCGCTGCCGTTCCATTCCACCTTGTCCAGTTGCGGAACGTTCCACAGGAACGGATAGCTGACCGGCGCATCCGACGGATTGGCGGTCTGATGCGTGATATCGGCGGGTGTGGCGATCAGCGCCACCTTATTGAAAATGTGGCCGATGGCATCCAGCCTTCCGTAGCCGTAGCGCAGCCCGCCGGGATCATTCAGGCTGTCCAGCTTGCTGTTCCACGCGTTCAGGCTGGCCAGCGCAGTCACCAGCAACCCGGTATCGGCGGCCGAGGCGTTCGTCCCCAACACCTTGTTGGCGAACCGGTTGAACTTCGCCGGATCGGACGCGGTGTTCGCCAGCGCCTTGTTCAACGCCTCGGTAAACGACTGGAAATCCGCCAGCGTCGGCCCGCCCTCGGCTCTGATCACCGCACCCTTGTAGGTCATTTCGGCAGTGTGGCAGGCCGAACAGTTCATCCCGACCCAGGGTTCACGGTCCGACTGATTGGTCTTCCAGCGCAGTTTGGTGTTGGCAAAGCCGCTGTCCGACTGGCAGTCGACGGGAAAGCCCAGCGGCAGCGCCGTGTCATAGGGGCAGGCGGCATCCGGGCCGATCCATTTGCCGACCGGATTGGGCAAATAGCGGAAAGACGCGATATAGACCGGATCGAGGAACGCCGCCGTGGTGTCGGGCTGTTCCAGCGCGTGCAGCCAGGCTTGCGGGATCAGCCGGGAGCCTTGCGAGGATTCGTACCAGGCGATCCGTTGCGCCTCCGACCAGCCCTGCCAGGTTGCCTGGCCGCTGCTATCGGGGGCGGAGGTGCATTCGGTGGCGAGCGCGAACAGCAACGGAACTGCCACCAGCAGCGAGCGGATTGCACGCGCCATGCTAACCTCCCCACAGGCCGCGCCGAACCAGCTTCGGAATGGCAGACCGACCAAATGTTCATTGGAACGTTGCGGACAACGTAGCGACAATGCTGGCGACTTTACAATTATTATTTTGCGGCATCGTCCGTCTGGCCGGCGGTTTCGCTGGTAACCGGTTTCCTCTGGCCTGCTTGCCGGTTCCTCGCGTATGACGCGGGTGCAGCAACCGGGCAAACGGCCTGAAGGAGACCTGAGATGAAACCGCGTCTCTGGACATGGCTGCCGGTCCTGCTGTCGCTGGCCGGCGCTTGCCTCGCCGCCGATCCGCCGGTGACCCAGGATCAGGCCCTGATGCTGCTGAAGGCCGGCAAGCGCACGGAAGCGCTGCACGCGCTGCAAGCCATCATCGCCGCCAAGCCGTCCGACCCGACCGTCGCGCTGTTCACCGCCAGCACCATCGAACTCGAAGACGGCAACGGCAAAGCCGCCAAACCCTATATGGAGCAACTGGTCAAGCTGCGCCCGTCCTCGTTTCCGGCCTGGGAGATGATGATCGAGGTCGATCAGGCCGCCGGCGCGCTGGATGACCGCGACGCGGCGATCGAAGCGCTTTACGAGACCTGGCGCAGCGCGCTCGACCCGCACACCCGCTCGATGGTGGCGTTCACCCGCGACCGCATCATCGGCCCCAAGCACACGCTGATCGCGCAGGAGACGCTGGACCCCGGCGGCGACGAAATCCTGCGCTTCCTGTTTCACCCGGTCGAGGAAGGCAGCACCGGCCGGCACCTGATCCTGGTGCGATCCGACCCCGAGACAAACGAGCGCTGGCGCGAGGACGGCACCGTCTCCTACGGCACCGTGGTGTACCATCTGGACACGGTCGAGCAGCGCGACAACGGCCAGGCGACGGTGCGGCCGTACGCCTTCTACCTGGAGCCGCCGGATTACGACAAAGTGCGGCCGACCGTTGCCGGCATCCTCGACGGGACCGTCCAGCCGCTGAGCGGCCAGGCGGACCCGTTCTGGGCCGGCGATCCGGCGCCCCCGAAATAGGATCAGGACGCCGTCAGGCCACCATCGACCTCATACGCGGCGCCGGTGACGTAGCTGGCGCGGCTGGAGCACAGCCAGACCACCATCTCGGCGATCTCCCGCGGTTCGCCGTAACGGCGCATCGGGGTGCGGGCGATGATGGCCTCGCCGCGGGTCGAGCGGGATGGCGCGGTCATGCGGGTGCTGATGTAGCCGGGGCAGACAGCGTTCACCCTTATGTTTTCCTCGGCGTATTCCACCGCGGCGGTCTTGGTCAGGCCGATCACGCCGTGCTTGGCCGCGACATAGGCCGATGAGCTGCGCAGGCCAATCAGCCCGGCGACCGAGGCGGTGTTAACGATCGCACCCCCGCCCGCCGCGCGCAGCAGCGGAATCTCGTGCTTCATGCACAGCCAGACGCCCTTCAGGTTGACCTCGATCATCCGGTCGAACGACTTTTCCGACCATTCGTGGGTCAGTTGGCCGGTCGCATCAACCTGGTGGCCGGCGATCCCGGCATTATTGAAGGCGCAGTCCAACCGGCCGTAGGCGGCGATCGCCCCGTCCAGCATGGCCTGCACCTGCGCCGCGTCGGTGACGTCACCGGACAGCGAGATGGCCTGGCCGCCGCCGGCATTGATCAGGGCGACGGTTTCGCGCGCCGAGTCGGCTTCGTAGTCGGCGACCGCGACCCTGGCCCCTTCGCGGGCGAAGGCCAGCGAGGCCTCGCGTCCGATGCCGTTGCCGCCGCCGGTGACCAGGGCGACTTTTCCGTCGAGAATACCGGGCATGTC
>Ga0302319_10016668_pt1 | contig 13514 bp, 6 predicted proteins | sample Bog_T0_2_FD_203319 | JGI IMG/M metagenome (GOLD analysis project Ga0302319, IMG submission 203319) | Peat permafrost microbial communities from Stordalen Mire near Abisko, Sweden - Bog_T0_2 | ecosystem: Environmental > Terrestrial > Soil > Wetlands > Peat | place: Sweden: Abisko, Stordalen Mire...
CGAACCTCCTAACTGGTGGCCGGGGCACACGCTCAATCCCGTCAGGGTGTTGATTCGCGGAACGGCTCTCACTGGTGCAAGCGTAAGAGCGGTCGGCCTGAAAACCAGCAATATCAAGGTGAATGCCGCTGGCACTTATCTGCTGGTGGACGTGGAGATTCCGCGCGGCGCTAAAGCGGGGAGCTATCCTCTCCAAATCCAAACCGCCGCCGGCAACGCGCAAGCTGACTTTCGTCTGGAGGAGCCGCTCGACCCCGCAGGAAGATTTCAAGGCTTTTCATCCGACGACGTGATCTATCTCATCATGCCCGACCGCTTTGCCAATGGCGATCCCTCCAATGACGACCCTGCCATTTCCCGGGGCATGTTCGATCGGCACAAAAGCCGCTACTATCATGGCGGAGATTTACAGGGCATCATTGATCGTTTGCCTTATCTGAAGAGTCTCGGAATCACCGCGATTTGGTTTACTCCCATATACGACAACACCAACACCCTTAATCAGCAACAAGCCGTAGATGGCGAAGCGATAGCCGATTATCATGGCTACGGCGCCGTTGATTATTACGGCGTGGAAGAGCACTTCGGCACTATGGATCTATTGCGAAAGCTGGTGGAAGAAGCCCACAAGCTCGGTCTCAAAGTGATTCAAGATCAAGTAGCCAATCACGTCGGCCCTGCTCATCCCTGGGTGACTGACTCGCCCAAGCCAACCTGGTTTCATGGCACTCCGGCCAAGCATGTCAACGAGACTTGGCAGATCTGGAGCATGACCGCCCGCAACTCATCGCCGAAATTGCAGCGCGACGTCATTGATGGCTGGTTCGTCAACATCCTTCCGGATATGGACCAGGAAGATGAAGACGTAGCAAAATACGAAATTCAGAACGCGCTGTGGTGGGTGGGCATGACGGGTTTCGACGGTATCCGCCAGGACACGTTGCCTTATGTACCCATCGCGTTTTGGAAACGATGGTCTTTGGCTTTGCACAAGCAGTATCCAAACCTCCGGGCCGTCGGCGAAGTGTTCGACGGCGATCCGGCCGTCCCGTCGTTCTTTCAGCAGAGCGCCGTCGACACAGTTTTTGACTTTCCCACTTACTTTAATATCCGCGACGTCTTCGCCAAAGGCGCATCCTTTGAAACCGCCGCGCGCACACTCGCCAAAGACCGCTACTATGCCGACCCCGATAGCTTAGTGACTTTTCTCGGATTGCACGATGTCGCGCGGTTCATGAACGAGCCCGGCGTCACGATCGCAAAATTAAAACTGGCGTTTACCTACTTGGCCACCGTTCGCGGCACGCCGATGATCTATTACGGTGACGAAATCGCCATGCCCGGCGCTGACGATCCCGATAACCGCCGCGATTTTCCGGGTGGTTGGAAAGAAGATCCGCGCAGCGCCTTCGACCCCGCTAGCCGCACGCCGTCGGAGCAGGAAGTCTTCACTTATCTCCAGAAACTCCTGGCCTTGCGAGCCCAAACACCAGCGCTGCGACATGGCAAATTTGTAGATCTGGCTGTGACTGAAAAAAGCTGGGCCTACGCCCGCGTGGCCGGCAAAGAATCCGCCATCGTCGTCATGAATAACGGCGATCAACCCGCCGACATAGAACTTCCGTTCACTGACGGAACCTACAGCGCGCAGTTGGGAATAGCCGCCGATCTGCACATCGCGTCGGGCAAAGGGATGGTTCACTTGCCGCCCCGCGCCGCGGAGGTCTACCGCTCACCAGGCAAGGGGCTTGCTGCCCCTTGATATCCACGCTTGTTATGGCCGCCGCTGTAATTCAATTCCGAGAATGAAATTCTCGTTGCAGCGGCCATAACGGGCTACTGACCCGAAACCTTCATCACAAAATAAGTGACCGGCTTGCCCTTTTCAACCAGCATCTGATGCGGCACTCCCGCCGGGATATGGAAGATGTCGCCTGGAGCGTAATGCAGCTTTTCTCCGCCCTCGATCGATGTGCCGCGCAATTCACCGGGCTTTTCAACATGGGAATTGACTAGCTTGCCGCCAACGACTAAAGTTCCCTCACCCTGTTCCATCACGAAAAGATCGGCTTCATGTTCGTGCACCTCGGAAGATCCGGTTGCTTCGCGATGCGCCACCATCGTGTAGTGTCCTTTATATTGCTTGAGTTGCTCGGATTTGAAAGTCGGATGCGATGCCGAGAGTTTTTCCTGGATCGCCGCCAGGTCCTTAGTTGTATACTGATCTACCGCGCCGCTTGCCGCAAATAGAAACGGAGCGGCGATGGTCAAAAGGGTGAAAGTTTTCATGGAAGGAATGTGGTGGGCCCTGTAGGATTTGAACCTACGACCAATGGATTATGAGTCCACTGCTCTAACCGCTGAGCTAAGGGCCCGCAAGAGAATTCTAGCAGGGAAGAGGAACCATGGCAGAACAATTCGTTGGCAGGGATCGAACAAGGTTTAGTCTGGCAGGACGCGACTTTCAAGCAACGGGTGTGAATTGTTATTTTCTCGCCTACTGCGCCGAGGCGAGCCGTCTCGCGGTAATGAATACCGCAAAACAAATGGGCGCTAATACGATTCGCACCTGGGCTTTCTGCGACGCCGAAGCGCCGGGAGGCGGCGTGGCGTTCCAATATCTCGACAACGGCGTCATAAAAATTGACGATGGGCCGAACGGTCTCGAGCGGCTGGATGCCGTCATCCAGGCAGCCGAGCAATCAGGGTTAAAGCTAATTTTGCCGCTGGTGAATCACTGGAAAGACTTTGGCGGCATGCCGATGTACCTGAAGTGGCTCGGTCTCGAAGGCGATGTAAAACTCTTCTATGAGTCATTGCAGGCGCGCTTGGCTTACCGGAACTGGCTGCAGCATGTCTTGACAAGGCGCAACAGCCTCACTGGGCGGCTTTATTCGGAAGAGCCTAGCATCATGGCGTGGGAGTTGACCAACGAAGCGCGCTCGGATGGAAACAGAGACCTGCTGCTCGATTGGGTTCAGGAGATGGCCGGCTTCGTGAAAAAGCTGGATGGCAATCACCTGCTGTCGCTGGGGGATGAAGGATTCTTCAACCAGCATTACTTTGTGCACGGCAAGGGTCAACTTTACGACGGCCGGCATGGCACCGATTTTGCGGAGGTCTTGCACATTCCGCAGATCGACTTCGGCGGCTATCACTTTTACGCCCAGGACTGGGGTTACGAAAAGGATTTGCAGTTCGGCGATCAGTGGATCAAAGATCATGCGGAGGCTGGCCGCCGCGCCGGTAAGCCCGTGCTGATGGAGGAATACGGCATCAAGATCGGCGATGCCGTTGTGCCTGATGCGGCGGCGCGAACTTCCTGGTTCGCGCGCTGGCTTGGCACGGTGAGAGACACAGGGACAGCGGGCTCTCTTCTTTGGATGTTAGGAGGCACCGAGCCGGACGTTATCGGCTATAAAGACGACTATGCTGTGTATAAGCCGGATGAAACGTCGCTAAGGCCGCCGCCGGAGCGCGAGATGGGCGCCACGACATAAACTTTTAGTCCACGACATCGGGCAGTGCGATATCCGGAAAACAGCGCCGGAAATGTTGCGCCAGATAGCTCGCAAACTCCGCCGGCGAGTAACTTCGGCCTTCGCCCAGCACCGCAACCGTGCGTCCGTCCAGATCGCGCGCGATCGGCACTTCCTGCTCTTCCGGATAGTAGCGGAGGTCTTCATGTTGGTGGCCATTCACCGCGACCTTGACCACGGGGCCCCATCGCTCAAACGCCAGCCGGGCATCGATCTCGGTCGAGGGATACAGCTTGCGGACTATCGACAAGCTATTCCGTTCGGTTCTCCACTCCAACAGATGCCCCACGTCGAGGCCATGCTCAGTGACAACGGAGTTGATGGATTGCGCGCGGCGCTCACACTCACGCACTAGCTTTTCCCAATACGCCAAACCTTCCTGATACAGCGGGAGGGGCGCGCGAAGCATTACGGCTGCGCTCATGATTACAACCTCCAACAGGTTTTCACTTAACGACGATCAAAAGTTAAACAGTACTTAAGTAATGACTGTTTGGTGAACGTATGTTAACGCATTTTGACCAGCTTGGGAAGAGGATTTTACCGGCACGTGCAAATCATTGATTAGAAACTGTTTAGTAGCTCCAGTACTTTTTGCATCGGCAGTCGTGTCCCGAACTGCCGGGCTTTGCCGCTTAGCAAGGTGAAGCGTTAATATGAACACAGTTAATTCCCAAGAGCTGTCACAGCCTTCGGCATCAAGGCCGGCGGAATATTTCTTAAGGCGCGTCTGCGGGCTTACCCCGGCGGAGGAACGATTGAGTGAGCTACTGGTGCGAGGACACTGTTTGCGCGATTGTGCCGAAATGTTAGGCATCAGTATTCATACCGCCCGCTGCCACTTGAAGCGCGCGATGGGTAAAACCAGAACTCGACGCCAGGCACAACTGGTTGCGCTGGTATTAAGGATAAAGATTGCCGAACCACGGCGCTAACCGGCGTTAGGGATGGTCGTTCGACCACCAAAACGTTCCCAGCCGCTTTTGTTCCGGCCAGATTTCATCCATCGTATTGGCATCGAACAATTCACCGTTCTTCATAACGAAGCGGATAGCGGTGGTGTTGTGAATATCGTCGAGCGGATTTTTGTCGAGCACCACGAGATCGGCTAGTTTCCCGGGCTCAATGCTGCCCAAATCCTGGGAAAAGCCCAGCGCCTCGGCACCCGTCAGCGTAGCCACCCGTAGCGCCGCCAAGTTACTCATTTTGCCCTCGTGCAAAGACCACAGCTGCCAGTGGAAACTGATCCCTTGCAACTCGCCGTGGCCTCCCACGCAGACTTTTCCGCCTGCGTTGACAATCGCCGCGGCCGACTCCGCGATCAGCGGGTACGTATACTCGTCGCGGCGAAACCACAGCATGCGACTGGTGCGGGAATCCAGATACTCGTGCGGGAAAAAGCGCCGAACTTTTGGGTCGTCGTGAATATCAGTGGTCTCGAAATACCAGTTCTCGGAACCGGGCGAGCCATAATCGATAATCTCCGTTGGCGTATAAAAGATGCCGGAGCGCGCTACCAGTTCGACGACGTCTTTGTAGAGCGGAAAAATCGGATACTGATGCTCAGCGCCGCCAAAGCCGTCGAGGACATGCGTGATGTCGAGGGCCATATCCGAGAAGCCTTCGGTGGTGGGCATCATGTGGAGGCGATTGGAAGCTTCCACCACGAACTCGCGTTGACGGCGGTCGCCCACCGCATAAGACTTGATTAAGTGCGTGCGGTAGTAGTCTTTGTAGCGCGAAATTACCGCCGCTGCTTCATCGACGGATTGAAAATCGTTGACGAAAAAGATTCCCGGGCCGGTTGAATAAGCGCGCGGGCCGATGATTTCGCCCATATCGGCCAAGTCCTGATAAGCAAACATGTCGGTAGTGAAGGTCTGCGGATCGCGCCCGGTGGTGATGCCGTAAGCGAGTGTGGCGAGGAAATCCCAGTTCTGATCGTCGAGCAGGCTGCGGCGGATCTGGACCCAATGCGCGTGCGTGTCGATAAAGCCCGGCACGATGGTGGCGCCGCTGACATCGATCACTTTGGCTCCGGCGGGGGCAGTGGCATTAGGATTTATCGAAGCGATGCGATTGTCCACGACCACGATGTCGGCCTTATCCAACACCTCATCGCCGTGCATAGTGATGACACGCGCACCGCGCAGAATGACCGTTCCGTGCGGGGTATAACGCGCTGCTTGTATGGTCACCTTTGTTTCCAGCGGTTTTAATTTGCCGGGCCACTGGGTGCTGTTTGTCTGCTTGATGGACTCGTCGGCGTTTAAACCGGCGGCGGAGAGCGGCAATTGGAAGAAGCTGGAGCCAACGGTCCAAGTAACTGTTTTGCCGCCGTTGGCCCAACCGACTTCGTCGGCTCCGATATTGGTGAGGCGCGCTACACCTAAAGCAGGAGCGCTTAAGTCAATGGCCGCGGGAAAACCTCCCATAGGGGTATCAATCACGTAGATCTGGTTACGGAAAAGAGCGATGCTGGTCCGGGCATCGGGTGCGAGAAAGATGCGGACAACCGGCGAAATTTCGGCGCCCCAGATGTCTTTGCCTTTGAGCGTGAACATGGTGCGGCGGTCGGAGCCGTCCAGCTTAATGGAGTCGAGCAGATACTCGGCATTCAAGGGACCGGACGATTTGCGCATCGTGAAGTAGACGCGATCCGGGTCAGCGGCGAAGTGCAGGCCGCTGACTCCAACCGCCGGGCAGATTCTGGTTGGCGAACCGCCGGATGCTGGAATCCAGACAAGATCAGCCATATCCATGTCGCGGCCCCATTGATCAAACTGCTTCATGGCTTGGAAATCGGACGTCCGAAGGGCAATGATTTTTGAGGAATCGGGCGACCAGACTGGCTGGCTAAAGCGCGCCGCCACGGGAGTGAGAAGCTGCGCCGGTGCGGAGCCATCGGCGGGAATCTTCCACAGCGCACCATGCTCGTTCTGCCAAGTTACATATGCGATCCAATGACCGTCCGGCGACCAGGCGGGCTGGAATTCGCCGGTCGCGCCCTGTGTCAAACGAAGTGGCTCTCCCTTGATCGGCAAGTCCACAACGAATAGATGCCGTAAAGCTGAAAAGGCCAACCGCTGGCCATCTGGCGATGGCGCTGCGCCTTGAATGAGCCGGGCGCGCACCGGACCGGTTTCCACGCGCTGTATAAAGCTGAGTAAGGGACCCAGCCCGCGAGTGATCGTGGCGGTGAAAGGAATGAGCGTGTCTTCGCCGGTTGCAATATTGACGCGGTGAAACTTGCCGCCGTAAGAGAGCACCAGTTCTTTACCGCCGGGTAAGAATGTATAGCCGGGGAGCAGATCGCGGCTGGAAATGCTGCCTTCCTGATCGTCGTGTTGGACGGGAAATTTCAGCCAGTGATCTTCGAGCGTTAGCAGATCGAGGATGCGCAGACCAGTGGCGGCATCGTAACGGGTGCCGTACACTAGCTTCGTCCCATCGGGCGAGAGCAACGGGCGAAAGGCGCTGCCTTGCGCGGAGGTGATGGTTTCCTCTTCGCCGGTGCGCAAGTCGAGCCGCGCCACTTGCCAGGAGGGCAATTTTTCCGAGGCCCAAACGCCGAGCCGGCGAGCATAATAAACGGTGTGCTGATCGGGCGAGAGAGTGGGACCGAGCGCGTTGTGCCACTCGTCCCACGGCGCGTCGGCGGAGGGTTTGCTTTTCACAAGCTGCACGCCCGCGCCGCCGTTCAAGTCATACTGCCATAGCTCGAAAGCGCCGCCGTAGAAGTGAGGCTTGCGCCTGGAAACGAGAATGGTGTGCCCATCGGCGGCCCAGATGGGAGAAGTGAACATGGCGTTGTCTTCACGAGTGACTTGCAGCGGGTTCGAGCCGTCGGAGTCGATCACCCAAAGGTTGTCGTCGCCCGAGCGGTCACTGACAAAAACGATGCGCTTGCCGTCGGGCGAGAAGCGCGGCTGCGAGTTGAAGCTGGGTCCATTGGTAATGGGCTTGGCTTGGCCGCCGGCGATGGGCATGGAGTAGAGATGGCCGAGCAGTTCGAAGACAAGAGTTTGGGAGTCTGGTGTGACAGTGACCGACATCCAGGTGCCTTCGTCGGTGGCGAAGGAGACGGTGCGGACGGTATCGGCGAGTTGGGCGAAGGTGAGTTGGGCGAAGAGGAGAGAGAAGAGGCAGGCTGAAGCCTGCCTCCACGAAGATTGTGCCATTTCAGAAGTTGAAGCGCGCGGCGAGTTGGATTTGGCGGGAGGTGCCGAATCCGATCGTGCGTCCGAGTGTATTGAAAATCTCGCCGAAGCCGGAGCTGCCTAACGTGGAGCCGGGTTGACCGAAGTTTGGATGATTCAAGAAGTTGAAGAACTCGGCGCGCAGTTGGAATGTCACGCGCTCGGTGATGTGGGCGTTTTTGATGGCCGATAGGTCGACGTTGGCGAGACCCGGGCCGTACACGTCACCGCGGCTGGCATTGCCGAAAGTGCCGGCGGCTGGCTGGGCGAACGCGGCGGCGTTGATCCAATTGGTGATCGATTGATTCGTCGGGTAAACGTTGACGAACGGATAAACGACATTCGGCCGTTGGTTCGTATAATCGCCGTTGCCGGTGGCGCTGATCGGGATGTACACCGTTTCCGCGATGCCGGTGCGAATGGTGCCCAGGGCCGCGATTTCCCAACCGCCAAAGAGCTTGTCGGTGAAGGAGTTCATGCCGCCGAAGAAGCGCTGGCCCTTGCCGATGGGCAGAAGATAGACCGCGTTAAACGATCCGCTATGGCGCGCATCGCCGGAACTGTTACCGCGCTCGGCCTTGTAATTGTTGATGTCCTGCGGTTGGCCGTCGAATAAGCCTTGATCGTCGACACTGTCAATGGCATGCGACCAAGTGTAGTTACCGTCTATCATCAGCCCACTCTTGAAGCGCTTGGTGAAAGTGGTTTGCAAGCTGTGATAAATATTTTGGCCCGAAGCGGTTTCTATATCGATGTCGGCAAAATTAGGGTTCGGACGCGCCCCGATCGCCGGATCGTAATAATTAATGTTTTCATCGCGCCGCAGATTTAAGCCATGGTTGCCGACGTACGCCACTTGCAGCGTGGTGTCGGCAGCGAGGCGATAGGCGGTGGTGAAATTCCACTGCTGGGCATAGATATCGGGTTTGTTCCAGTTGAAACCCGAAACGGTGGGAAGCGGCGCGGTGCCTTCGGAAACGAACGGCGTGAGCGGATAGCCGAGGTTTGGTATCTGCTGTTGCAAAAGGGTGGTGTTGCCAGGGAGGTTGTTGGTGGGCACGCTATAAGCGCCGAAGCCCACCGGATAGGATTGGAAAAAGATGCCGTAGCCCGCGCGAACCACCAAGCGCGGCGCGGCTTGCCAGGCGATGGCAAGACGTGGCTGATAATCCTTGTAATTGGGTTTGAAATACGCGCCGCCGGGAGGCGCGAGAGTGTTGGTGCGAGTGTCGAACGTTTGAGCGGCGTTGCCTGGATCGAATGGAGGCGTTTCATAATCCCAGCGCAAGCCATAATCGACGGTTAAGCCGGGACGCAACTGCCAAGTGTCCTGCACAAACAAGCCAACCTGATAGGCCCAAGTGGCGCTGCCGGGATTGCCTACCGACAAACTTGCGCTGGAGGCGGTGTTATCGATGAAATCCTGCATGGTTGTGTAGTTGATGGATGAAGTATCCGTCGAATGATTGTCGATCTGCACGCGATAGAGAGTGGTGCCCCATTTCACGTTGTGGGCGCCTTCGGTCAAACTCATGTTATCGCCAATCTGGTAGCTCGAGTTCACTTCGCCGTAGATGCCGCGGTTGCCGGGGTCGATGGTAAGAGCATTATTGAATATTTCCGGATAAGCCTCCGCGGACCCAATGGTGCTTGCGAAGCGCTGCATGCCGATTAACACTTCATTGATGAAGTGGGGGTTAAAGATATGCTGCTCGTGAACGGCGATATTGGTGGTGCGAGTGGGCACATTTTGGTGATCGCCAATGCCCAAAGCACTGGGGTCCACTCCGAATAGCGGGCCGTTGACATCGCCTTCGTTCATATTAAAGCGCACGAACATGGTGTCCTTTTCGCTGAAGCTGTGGTCAACCTTGACGCTGCCGGTGTCTTCTTTGACAGAAAGACTTTGTACTGTGGTGTAGTTATCGACCAGCGGATCGGACGAGTGACTTGTGCCGATGGGATATTGATTCACAATCGGCATGAGAGCCGGCGAGGTTGTCTCGGTTTCGGTGCGCGCCAACGCGCTCAAGGTGGTTCCGGTTCCAGTGACGCCGATGGATTGGCGCGATCCTTCATAGTTCACGAAATAAAATGTCTTGTCCTTGGCGATTGGGCCGCCTACGTTCGCGCCAAAATCGTTATAACGGAATTGCGCTTGCGGGTCGGGTTTGTCGTTGAAGAAGTTGCGAGCGTCGAGAAAATTGTTGCGGAAATAATCGAATAGTGTGCCGTGGATATCGTTGGTGCCGCTTTTGGAGGCGATGTTGACGAACGAGCCGGCGGCGCGCCCGTATTGCGCCTGGTAATCGGAGGTCTGAACGCGGAATTCCGAGACCGTTTCCTGGCTGCCGGTCAACAGGCGCGACCCGCGCTCGAAACCGTTCGACATATAAGGCTGGTCGACGCGGCTGGAATCGACGCCGTCAATGGCAAACTGATTGTGCACGGTGTGCTGGCCGTTGAACGACATGTCGGCGATATAGTTGCTGCGCGCGACCGAGCCGGGAGCTTGAAAGGCAAAACGCGCGAAATCGCGGCCGTTAATGGGCAAATTCGCCACTTGGGAAGTGGTCATGGTTTCGCCGGGCTGGACGTCTACCGCCTCGGCCGATGCCTGCACTTCAATGACTTGAGTTACCGATCCAGGCTGCAGCACAAAATCGACGGTCGCAGTTTGCGCTACGTTCAGGTGGATATCGGGTTTTTCGATCTTACTAAATCCTTCGTGTTCGGCAGTCACTTTATAGGTGCCAATGGGCAGATCGGGAATTGTATAGGCTCCTTTTTTGTCGCTGGTGGCGGTGCGCTTCAGGCCCGTGGCGATGTTTTCCGCCGTAATCACGGCGTCTGGAACGGAGCTTTGCGATGAATCGTCGATCTGGCCGATTAGTTTGCCGGCGGTTTGGCCGAGAGCGGCGCTAGTCAATAAAAAAGTCGAGAAAGCAAGTGCAGCGAGATATCGTGCCCTCATAGTTTTGTTCCCCTTTACAGCTAAATTTTCGATTAGGATGCCCACAGCGCGAAGATTGAGTGGGCTTTTATGCTTACGAGGCAGGCCACGTATTTATAACAGGGTGGCTAAAGTCGAATCGAACTAACGGTTAGTTACAAAGTGTCTCATACTTCGGAATTAGAAACAATAACGCAACACACTTTAGGTTTGGGGGACTAAGGTCAGCGGGTTTTTCCATAAGTCGTCACGCGGCGGCTGGGCGGTCTCCGACTAGCGATTTTGCAGGCGCGACGGTGGTTAACACCATCTCCAGCCACGCAAGTTGCTCGCCCTTACAGGGCCTGGCGGTGCCACCCGTTGCCCCCGCAGTCAAGAGCAAAGGAGCAGTCCGGAGCGAAGTCGATGATTGTTTCCCAGTCTTCAGCAACTTGATTCCAGCCGGCCGGCGAGGACAAAGCCGGCGGCTGCGGGATATCGCCTTCCATCAGACGCCGGACTGAAGTAGAAAGTGACCGGCTAGAAGTCGATGCGTGCATCCAACTGTAAGGTGCGATTCGCGCCGCCTTCCAACAACTGACCGAAGGAGGAGTCACCCACGGTGTTGTCGGCAAGGTACGCGTAAGTCCGTTTGAAGGGATTCATCATGGTCATACCCAATTTGAACTTCGCCTTCTCATGTAGGAATGAAAACGACTTTGAGGCGCGGAATGTCTCATTGATCGTCATCGGACCTCTAATGTTAAGGTTCCTAGGCGCGGTGCCTACCCGCAATGGGACGCCATCGCCACTCAATGGCTGAACGGCGAAGGCAGCGGGATTGAGCCACTGCACTGGAACGCTGTAATCGGTTTTGAGAGACGAAATAGAACCGAGCGTCATCGGCACGCCGCTGATCACATCTGGGCGAATGGCGCCGAAGCCAGCGGGAACATTGTAGCCGCCGTAGTTAACGGATACAGGGAATCCGGACGCGTAATTTTGCAGGCCGGCTAATTGCCAACCGCCAAGAATGAAGTTGGCCCAGTGAAGATCCCATTTTCTGCCGACGCCGACGGGAAGATCATATGTCGTGGTGAGCTTGAAATTTTGAGGCTGGTTGAAACTAGCGAGTGAGTATTCAAGCTTTCGATTAAAGAAATCTTGCGGAACTCCGTAGCCGACGGTACCACCATTGCTGTCCTGGTATCCCATCGTCTTCGACCACGTATAGGCGGCGATAAAGCCCAGACCATGAGTTAGGTGTTTGGTGGCAGTTACCTGCAACGAGTCATAGTTCGAGCTAGTGTTGTAGGCATAGAAATTATTAACGCCGTAATACTGAGGATAGGGCAGCATGGCTTGCGCAACTGTGTTGCTGGTGGGAAAGCCGGCGTAAGGAATGAACTGCGGATGCGAGGAAACTGGTTCCACCAACGTATTGCCCAGCGCCAAATTCGTGGATGGGACAATATCCACTTCGTTGAAACCCCACAACCTTGTACCATGATTGCCGACGTACGCGCCTTCCAGGATGATGGAACTTGGCAACAAATATTGAATGGTGAAATTGTAGTTCTGCACATAACCGGGCCGGTTGGCGTCCGGGGAAACCGTCTGAGTGGCACTAAAGTTGGCATCGGCTGGATTCTTGTCCGGCAAGGTGTAGCCAAGACTCGGGAAAGGCTGGCTCAGATACATTGACGGATCAAGAGCGAATCCAGTAGGACTGCTGCCGGCCGGCACCGTAATACTCGCGTTGTAGCCGGTTGTGAAACCGCCGTAACCCCAGTTATTGGTGGTTGGCGGTGTGTTCATCATGGCGTAACCTACACGAACAACCATCTTGTTGCTAAGCTGATAAGCAATTCCTAAGCGCGGACCGATTTCGCCCCAATAGGTAGTAGTGGGGCGATTCTTGAACGTGATTACCCCGTCGAGATTGCCGGCCGCTGGATCGGGCTGGGACAGATCGATGTAAGACATGCGATTTGTGCGCTCGTAGAAGGGAGTAATGATCTCCCAACGAAAGCCGATGTTCATGGTCAATTTAGGTGTGATCTTGAAATCGTCCTGTACCCAGAGTGCGTGGTAAGGTCCGCGAAAACCATCGTTAAGGGCTGCGACGTTGTTGCTGGCGCTATTGACGGCACCTAGAAGGAAACTGGCAAACGCGTTGCCGGTCTCCGTAGTGAACCCAGGCAATGCCGTCTGGTTGGGACTAAAGTTAAAGACGCCCGAACCTGAATAGTTCTCTTCGTTGTAGAAGTATCTGGTGTACTGATAACCAAAATGGACTGTATGCTTGCCGGAGATCTTCGTCATTTCATCTTTAAGAACTTCGCTGCCGTTGGCGCTCGCTCCGTACGAGCCTACGCCAATCTTATCGATGGTTCCGCCTTGCCAGTTGAGTCCACTGAAATTGAAATTCGGAAAAACATTGGGCGAGGTATTCGTGATGCCGATTTTGTCCGCCCAATCCTTACCGACGGTGTAAAGTGGCGCACCGTTCTGGTTTAAGAAGCGGTTGTAGCCGAGGGCGAAGCTGTTGACCATAGACGGCGTGATGGTGGAAGTGATAGAGAGGCGAGCCATCTCACTGGGCGTGAGCTGGTCTTGCCAGCCTGTGGTGGGCGGACCGGGAACCGGCAGATAAGCATTGGCGCCCGAAGTGTTGTTACGCTCACGGTAGCCCTGATTGTAGAAAAAGGAGAAGCGGTGTTTGTCGGTAATGACTTGGTCAACCTTGATTCCGATGATATGCTCGTCGAAGAACGGCTGACCTGAACTAAGTTCAGGGGTGTTCCTGATCATTGTGTCGTAAGAGGGATTCACGAGCCCGAC
>Ga0302319_10016670_pt1 | contig 13513 bp, 10 predicted proteins | sample Bog_T0_2_FD_203319 | JGI IMG/M metagenome (GOLD analysis project Ga0302319, IMG submission 203319) | Peat permafrost microbial communities from Stordalen Mire near Abisko, Sweden - Bog_T0_2 | ecosystem: Environmental > Terrestrial > Soil > Wetlands > Peat | place: Sweden: Abisko, Stordalen Mire...
GATGCCGAACGCGTTTATGCCAATCCGGGTGCGCCATTTCTTGCCGTTGGCAAGCTCCTTGCCCCTGATATCGTCGACCTGCGCCTTGAGGCCGTCGGCTGTATTGCCGTTGGTGAAATACCAATCGGAGACCCGGGCGGCCATGTCCCGCGCGGCGCGCGACGACCCGCCCTGGAAGATCTGCGGCAGCGGCTCCAGCGGCTTCGGCTTCACCGAATAATCCTTGAAGCGATAAAAATCACCGCGCAGATTGAAGTTTTCCTCGGTCCAGATGCCGCGTATCGCGTTGATGAATTCCTCCGAACGGCGATAGCGCTCGTCGTGGTCGAGCCAGGGCTCGCCGATTGCCGAGAACTCGCCACGGAACCAGCCGGATACGATGTTGACGTCAACCCGGCCGTTGCTCAGATGGCTGATCGTGGCGATCTGCTTGGCCAGCAAAGCAGGGTGCCAGGGGCCGGGCAGCACGGCGGCGATGACGCGCAGCTTTTCGGTCGCGGCCAGCAGCGCATGCGAAAACGACACGGATTCATGCTGCTTGTCGGCGCCATAGCCGGCGGTGAACCGGATCTGACTAAGCGCATACTCGAAGCCCGCGGCTTCCGCGATCTGGGCCAGCTTGCGATTATAGTCAATCGTCCAATCGGTGCGTTGTTCGATCGAGGAAATCACCAGACCGCCTGAGACGTTCGGGACCCAATAGGCGAACCTGATCGGCGCTGGGGGCTCAATCGTCTGCGATGAAAACTTCTGATCCGACATGCAATACTCCCTGGGTTGGCCGATCAGACATCGCTGCGGACGAATGACTGATCCATCGCTATCAGCAACGGCTGTGCCAATTCGCGCGTCATGTAAAATCAACGATTTGTCGAGTGATCGGCGCCGCCGACAGTTGAAAATCCGACACCCCGACCGGTCAGGCTGCTGGATTTGCAATAGCCGTCGCTGACTTCAACGTTTTTGAAGCCCATTCAGAGCTCGGCTGCGCATGCCTTTTGACCAGCATGCTCTGGTTGTGATGGTCCAGGTTCATATTTCCTGAAAAGCCTGGAATTTTGATCGCAAACGCACTGAGAAATTAAAAACAAAGAAAAAACTATCTTCCTGATAGACGATATCGTCGCCTCCAATGAGACGAGCCTGGAACGCGAGTGATGATTGGGAATACTGTGTCGTCAAATACGGTCAACGATCTCAGCGGCAAGGGAATCATGTCCTCCGAGACCGGGCGTTCCCGGGTACTGGCGTTCGATGCGAATATTCGCAGTCGACAGCAGGCGACCATTCGCGCCTCCGCGATTGTGTTCGAGGATCCGGCGTCGCAGGCGCTGCAATCGGATCTCGATCGATTGGCGCCGAGCGACGCCACCATCCTGATCAATGGCGAAACCGGCACCGGCAAGGAGTTGATAGCCCGCTATATCCATGCCCGCAGCAAGCGGGCGGACGGACCCTTCGTGGCGGTCAATTGCGGCGCCTTGAGTGCGAGCCTGGCAGAGGCCGATCTTTTCGGCCATGAGAAGGGCGCCTTCACCGGCGCGCTCCATCGCCAGATCGGCTGGTTTGAGGCCGCCGACAGCGGGACGCTGCTGCTCGACGAGATCGGCGACCTGGCGCTGCCGCTGCAGGTGAAACTGCTGCGCGTTCTGCAGGAACGCGAGGTGACGCGGGTCGGATCGCGCCAGTCGATCCCGGTCAATGTCCGGGTGATCGCCGCCACCAATGTTGATCTGGACGATGCCATTCGCGCCAAACGCTTCCGTGAGGATCTGTATTTCCGCCTGACGGTAGCCAGCGTGCGGCTGCCCGGCCTCCGGGATCGACCAGGGGACATCGCGCCCCTCGCCCAGTTCTTTCTCGAACTCTATCGCGAGCGGCTCGACCGCCGCGACCTGACATTCGACCCTCTGGCGCTCGCCGACCTGCAACGCCACAGCTGGCCGGGCAATATCCGCGAACTGGAGAATGTCATCCATAACGCGGTGCTGCTGGCGCTGGGACCGCTTATTCTGCCGCAAGATCTGCGATTTCAGCGGCGCATCGGCACGGCCGCGGCTGATCCCGCGGATCTGGAGAGCCAGCTTCGGGCGCTGGTCTCATCGGCCCTGCTTGCCGGCGAAGACTCCGTCTACGACAGGTCCGTCGCTGCCATCATCAAGGCCGGCTTCGATCTCGCCTGTGGCAACCAGATCCGCGCCGCCGCGATGCTCGGGATCAGCCGGAACACGCTGCGGACCCAGCTTTGCCATCTTGGCGTCATCAGCCAACGGCGGCGGCAGCGAACTTGATCAGGCTACCCGGGTCTTGTTTCGGTACGGTTTCGCGCGACGGGATCACGCGATGCGTATCTCGGCGACGAACCGGTTTACATCGGCGCGCAGCCCCTCCCCTTGCCGGGCCAATGCCCCGGCGGAATCGAGCACCTGCTGCGACGCCATGCCGGCTTTCGCCGCGACTTCAGTGACGTGGCCGATGTTGGACGAGACTTCGCTGGTGCCGGCGGAAGCCTGCTGCAGATTTCGGGCAATCTCGGCGGTTGCCGCCCCCTGCTGCTCGACTGACGAGGCGATCGCGATCGCGATGTTGTTCACCTGGCTGATTGTTCCGACGATCTCTTCAATCGCCGTCGCCGAGTCCGCGGTCGCGCGCTGGATCGCCTCGACCTGGGCGGTGATCTCATCGGTCGCCTTGGCGGTCTGCCCGGCCAACGACTTGACCTCCGCGGCGACAACCGCGAAACCCCGACCGGCCTCGCCGGCGCGCGCGGCTTCGATCGTCGCGTTGAGCGCCAAGAGGTTGGTCTGGCCTGCGATGTCACTGATGAGGCTGACGAAGTCGCCGATCCGCTGCGCCGCCTCGGCGAGCGCCCGGACCTGGCCATTGGTGCGCTCGGCATCGCCAACGGCCTTTGCCGCGATACGCGTCGCCTCCGATACCTGCCGCGAGATCTCGCCGATGGACGAGGACAATTCTTCGGTCGAGGCGGCGACCGTCTGCACATTGGCCGAGGTCTGTCCCGCAGCACCTGCCACCGCCGCCGACACGCGGCTGGTCTCGGCCGCCATCGCGGACATCGACTGGGCGGTGGTCTGGAGTCCGGTTGACGCCGACGCCAGCCGCTCGAGCGCCACGGTGACCGTTTGGTCAAAGCCGTGGATTTGTTTCTCGACGGCCGCATGGCGCTGGTCCTTGCGCAGCTGCTCAGCCTGCTGCTCGGCCGCCAGGCCTTCGACCCGGATCGCGTTCTTCTTGAAGATGAGCACGGCCCGCGCCATGGCGCCGACCTCGTCGCCGCGGTCGACCTCGGGAAACTCCATGCCGGTGTCGCCGTCGACCAGCGCTTGCATCTTGGCCTTGAGGCCGGCCAAGGGCATCGCCACGTTGCGGCCAATCACCGCACCGGCCCCCGCCATCACCGCCAGGATGGCCAGCGCCAGCAGCCCGATCTTCAAAAGAATCGCCCTGAATTCAACCGAGATATCGTCGATATAGACACCGGTAAAGATGAACGCGTTCCAGGGAGCGAACTTGCGCACATAAGCGAGCTTCGGCAACGCCTCCGTCTGGTTAGCCTTGGCATACCAATATTCGTTCAGGCCGTCGTCGGCGGTGGTCATCAGATCAATCATGGTCTGGATGATCAACTTGCCGTTCACGTCCTTGAGGCCCAGCCGATTGCTGCCCTCCGCCTTTGGCTCTGCGCCGCTGACGATCAGGGTGCCATCCATGGCATAGGCGGCAAGGTATCCGCCCCCGCCATCATAGCGCATCGCATAGATGTCCGTACGGAACCGAGCGATCGCATCGTTGCGATCCAGATGTCCGGCGACCACTTCCTTCTCGAGAGCCGAGGCCAGCCCAAAGGCGACATCAACGACGCTGCGCAGCTTGGCGATCCGATCGTCGATCATCCGCTGGTGCAGGAAGGCCGCGGAAACCGCGATCGTGCCGGCCAGCGCCGCCGCGAACAGGACGATCAGCAGACCGAGTTTCCACCGAATAGCGATTCGACTTAGCATGCCAAAATATCCCCGATTATTCGCATGACTGGGCTAAGCGTCACTATCGTTCGCCAATTGGGACCCCAATGGTAAATATTCAGTCCTCGAAGCGCACAGCAAAACTACCGGGAATGCCAGGTTCCACCTTCACTCGCGGGGCTCCTCACCGGGAGGATCGAGCACTATATTGGAGAAAAAATCGCTGCGCGATGCGCCAAGGTTGCTCTGACAATGCCGCCGCATCATCGACCGCTTTTCAGATATCTTGCTGAACAGGAGTTCCAAGCTTGAGCGTCGCCTTCACCAAGGAAGACAGTGCCGAAACGGCGTCGGAGATTTTGCTTCCCGACCGCCCGGTTTCACCTCATCCCAACCTTGTAACAGAAGCGGGGTTAAAGGCTCTGGAACTCCAGCTCCAACAGGCGCGCGAGGCCTATGAGATCGCGCAGAAGATCGAAGACGTCAATGAACGAAGGCGGCAGGCCGCAAGCCCTTTGCGTGATGCGCGCTACCTGGCGGCGCGCGTTCGGACGGCTCAGGTCATTCCCCATCCGCCGTCAACGGACACGGTCGCCTTTGGCAGCACCGTGACCTTCAGGCGCGAGGATGGGCGCGTGCAGAAATATCATATCGTAGGCGAGGACGAAGCAGACCCGAAGGCCGGTTCCATTTCCTTCGTGTCCCCCGTGGCCAGGTCTATGATCGGTAAAGCCGTGGGGGATGTCGTCGGCACATCCGGTCAAGAGCTGGAGATCATGGCGATCTGCTAGCAGGCGGACTACGGAATGTCCGCCTTGCGCGAAGGCGCTCGTGTGAGCTGCACCGGCCCCGGCTTGCGAATCGTTGCGTCCAAGGCAACGACCTGGTGCCCAGAATGATCTTGTGCCGTTTTGCGGCTGCATGCAGTCTGGCGAGGTGCCGTTTTACGGCAGTTCGCCGATGGTGCGCGAAATCGCAGCACTCGCCTCGATAGACGATTGGAACGATGACCACCCTCAAATCATTCGCAGCCGGTTCATATCAGTACATCCCCGGCGTCTTTCAGTATTCGGCGGGCGTCAAGGCAGATGACGGCTTCGAACTCGTTCGCGTCCGGCTCGCGCGGCCTTTGCCGTTGGCGGAGGGGTTTCCCGCACTCGAAGCACATCTTGTATCGGTCAATCGCGGTACGGCGGCTTTCTGCGCCTGCGAGCTGAGGTCGCCGGCCCCGTTTAGCGAACAGGGCTTCGTCGATTTCAACAAGGAATATGTCGGCTGGTTGGAGCGCTGGGGGCTGGTGAACGACGGCGACAACCCGGTGGCGCGCACCAACGTGTGCCCTGAAGTGGCGCCGCCCACATCCGTTTGCCTCTACGCATTCTCCTACACAAGGCCGAAAATCTCGACGAATCCCGGTGGGTTTGTGGTAGCCGGCAGCGGCGAAGCGCCGGAAGGCAACGCGAACTACCGCGATTTCGCCATCAGGCTCGGCGACCGGTCGCCCGAAGGGCTGGCCGAGAAGGGTCGCTGGGTGCTCGGCGAGATGGAACGGCGTATGCGTGCGTTCGGCGCGGATTGGCGCGACGCGACGGGCGCACATCTCTATACGGTCTACGACGTTCATCCCTTCATGGAGAGCGAGATCGCCAGGCGCGGCGCAATGACCAACGGGCTGAGCTGGCATTTCGCGCGTCCGCCGGTGCAGGATCTCGACTACGAAATGGACGTGCGCAGCGTGTTCCACGAGATCGTCATCTAGACGGCGGGCGCGCAGCTGGCTGGTGAATGTAATGCCACGGCAAGTGATCTATACCAACGAGCTGATGCGGCCGATTGCGCATTTTTCTCACGCGTCGCGCGTCGGGACGATCGTTCACGTCGGTGCGTCCGCCGGCGTTTTTCCCGATCTCAGGCTGGCGGGCGATGTCCCGGGCCGGGTCGACATCGCCGCGCAAACCCGCCGCATGTTCGAGAACCTGCGCACTACGCTCGGCTTGCTTGGCGCCGACATGTCGGACGTGGTGCGGGTCAAGGCGTATGTCGCGGATACCCGCGATATCGCCAGCTACCAGGCCATTTACGCGCAGCAATTCACCGGCTTGCGGCCGGCGCACAACGCCGTCGGATCGTGGGCTTTCCCGCTTGCGCAAGCCGCCGTCGAGATCGATACGGTCGCGGTGATCGGTGGCAACGCACAGCTCGTTCCGGACGCTGGTTTGTCGGCGCTATCGGGCGGCGCTGCCGGTGGCGTCGTGGTCGCGGAAAGCCACTACGCGACCGCCCAGCCGATCGACGCCGGCGGCCGGGTTACATCGCACAGAACCCGCGATCAGGCTGTCGCCGCGTTGACAAACCTGGCGTTCATGCTCGACGCCGCTGGATTTGCCCCGCACGAAATCTGCAATCTTCACGTCACGATCGCCGATATCAGGGACTGCACGGTTGTTCACTCTGAGGTCTCGAGGTTCTTCGGCGACGCGGTTCCGACATTGACGCTTGTCGGCGCGCCACTGGAAAATCCCGATATCCGGATTACGATCGAATCGACCGCTGTCAAAGCAGCCGGGCAACCGATCGCATCGTCCTTGTCGCCTCTCGTCGTTGGCCGTCCGGCTCCGGCGATGCTCGCCGGCGATACCTTGTTTTTCAGCGGACAACAGGTCGCTGACGAGGTCACCCACAGCGTGGAGATGCAGGCGCGCGCGGCATGGCAGCGCATCCATGCTCTGATCGAAGCCGCCGGATTCGCCGAGGATTCGATGCTGCGCACCAACAATGTGCTGACCGACTGGCGCGATTTCCCGGGGTTCAACACCGGCTATGCGCCGAACGTCGCAGCACCCTATCTGCCAAGGGCCACCGTGCTGGGCCAGCTGTCCGACGTTGGCGCCAAGGTGCAGATCGAGGGCATCGCGCATCGCGGCGGGACCGACGCGGCGATCGTTCAGGTCGCGCCACTGGTCAAGCGATGACGTCATCACGGCACCATGCAGCCCTGTCGCCGGAGCAAGAACATGAACCGACTTCGAGGAAAAATTGCACTTGTCACCGGCGGCACCCGCGGCATCGGCGCGGGCATTGCAAAGGCCTTTTTGCGCGAAGGCGCCGTGGTGGGTTTCTCCGGCACCGCCGAGCAGAGCATCGCCGCGGCGACGGCTGAATTTGCCGGGATTGGCGAGAGCCAGGGGTTAGCAAGCTTCATCACGGGCCAGACGCTGTCGATCAATGGCGGCGCATTCATGCAGTGACCGGCGGCTTCAGTCGGCCGGTGCGCGTCCGGCTTCCACCTTCAACTGTCCGACAAACGCTTCGACCGCGAGCGGCAGCCGCCGGTCCGCAAGGACGCAGACGTCATGGGACGAATGACGAAACGTGTCCTCGAGAATCGGAATGCTGACGAGAACGCAGCGCTCCAGCTCTCGCCGGATCGGCAGCTCCGGCAGGAACGTGAGCCCGCCGCCATATCTGGCAAAGCCCTTCAGCGCTTCGATCGAGTTGGTTTCGAGCACCGGCGACAGCTGCAATTTCTGTGCGTTCAGGGCGGCATCAATCAGGCGACGGATACCGAATGATTTCTCCGGGACCCCGGTCGCATGGCGGACGATTTCGGACAAGTCGAGCGCCGATGCGCGGGCAAGCGGATGGCTCGGCGCCACGATCGCACAAAGCGGATCCTTGATATGGGCCGCGAAGCTGAGTTGCGCGTCCGGCTCGGCATTGAACACCAGCCCGATGTCGGCGGTGCCCTCATGCAGGCTATGGGCGACGGCCGTCGTTCCTGCGATGGCAAGCTGGTAGGTGATGCCGGGAAATTTGCGGTGGAAGGACGCAATCGTCCGCGTCAGCAGATAGTCCACGAGGCCCTCGTTCGACATGATGCGAATATGGCCGCGCTGCAGGCCGCGTAACGAATCGATCTCGCCGCGCACGCGCTCCACGTCGAGAAGGAAATTGCGCGAGAAACGCGCCAGGACGTCGGCGGCCTCGGTCGGCGAGACGCCGCGCGGGAGTCTTTCAAAAAGGGGAACGCCGACCATGTGCTCGAGCCGGGCGATCTGCCGACTGACGGCGGAGGGCGCGACATTCAACTGCGCCGAGGCATGTCGGATGGATTTCAGCCGATACACTTCGCGAAAATACCGGATCAGGGACGATTCAATCTGCATGTAACGTTGCTTTCCAGGCAACATCTTCGCAGCCTTTCCGAACCTGGCGCAACTCAAAATGTGGTTGGCAGGTTGGCCATCGACCTCATTCAGCTAAAATGACGCTATTCTAGGCCGACAAACCTCGATTGAGGCACAGTTTGCCCAATTGAAAAGCGTTGCCTCATGGGCAACGTATGGATCAAAATATTGATCTTGTGAGTACAGTCTCCGGGCGACAATCTGCGCTGGTGCGCACAGCCATTGTCCGGCAGAGCGATCGAAGTGATCGTTGCAACGCCGGCGCCGGAGAAGAAATGCCAAAGATCAAATTCAGCTTTTCCCGCGGCGGAAGTTTTACGGCGCGTGTCATGATCGACAAGGCGCCCAAGACCTGGGCCGCCATTGCCAGGAATCTGCCGGTGACCATCAAGGCCTATAACGCCAGATGGACGGGCCGCGAAACCCATATCAAGCTCGACCTGCCAGACAAGCCGCCGCGCGAGAACCAGATCCTCAATGCTGGGTACGGCGACGTCATCTACGCCTGCGAATGGTCGGATCGCGACGTCACCGGGTTCGAGGCGATCGGCTGGTTTTACGGAACCGAGACCGTGCGGGACTGGCGCGGCGAGTCGCGGGTCAATCTGTTCGCCCGCGTCGACCAGAGCGAATGGCCGTTCCTGGAAGAGGTCGGGCTTCGCACCTGGCGCGAAGGCGGCGAGGACTGCACTGTCACCATCCTGCAAGACTGAGCTTTCCGGTCGGGTCGGCACGCCCGCCCGAGGGGACACCGCTATGACCGGAACAATGTTGACTACTCTGTTCAATTTTCCCGACTTGGAGTGCGCGCAATGAATTTCGCTGGACGCAAGCCTTTTATCGCCTTGCTGGCTATCGCTGCGGTCGGACTGAGCCTCAGCCCGGCGTGGGCCGCACCGGAAAAAATCCTGCGGATCGGCATGACCGCGACCGACATTCCAAAGACGAATGGCCAGCCTGACCAGGCGTTCGAAGGCAATCGTCTGACCGGTCTGACGATGTACGATGCGCTGACGTCGTGGGACTACATCACCGGCACCCGGATCATGCCGACGCTTGCGACCGAATGGGCGGTTGATGCCAAGGACCCTACCAAATGGGTGTTCAAGCTGCATCCGGGCATCACCTTCCGTGACGGCTCCCCGTTCAATGCGGACACCGTCGTCTGGAACGTGCGGAAGGTGCTCGACAAGACCGCGCCGCAGTACGATCCGAGCCAGGTCGGCTGGACAGCGCCGCGGATGCCGACCTTGCGGTCGGCCCGCAAGATCGACGACCTGACTGTCGAGTTCACGACCTCCGAACCGGACTCGTTTCTTCCCATCAATCTGGTTAACCTGTTCATGGCGTCGCCCGCCCACTGGCAGTCCAAGCTGGCGGCGGTCCCTGTCGAAATTACCGATCCCGCACAACGCTCCGCGCGCGCCTGGATCGATTTCGCGCTCGATCCGTCCGGCACCGGCGCCTTTCGCCTGGCGAAGTTCGTGCCGCGGGAGCGGCTCGAAATGGTGCGCAATCCGGACTATTGGGACAAGTCGCGGCTTCCCAGGATTGATCGCATCGTCTTGACTCCGCTGCCCGATGTGAGTGCGCGCACCGCCGCGCTGCTGGCGGGCCAGGTCGATTTCATCGAAGCGCCGGCTCCCGATGCGGTGCCGTCGATCCGCGCCCACGGCTTCAACATCGCGACCAGCAAGAGCGCCCATGTCTGGCCATGGCAGCCGTCCATGCTGGCGGGCTCGCCCTGGCAGGACAAGCGGGTTCGCCAGGCCGCCAATCTGTGCATCGATCGCAGCGACCTGGTCGCCCTGAACGGCGGCCTCGCAGAGCCGGCCTTCGGCATGATGCGGCCTGATCATCCGTGGTTCGGCAAGCCTTCATTCAAGCTGCGCTTCGATGGCGACGAGGCGCGCCGGTTGATGCAGGCCGCCGGTTATTCGGACCAGAGGCTCGCCACCGTCAAGGTGCTGACAACGATCGCGGGATCGGCCATGATGCAGCCGCTTCCCATGAACGAAGCGATTCAGGAGGCCCTGCGCAAGTGCTACTTCGACGTCAAGCTCGAAGTGCTGGAATGGGGCACCTTGTTCACGAACTGGCGGGAAGGTCCAAAGGCTTCGTCGGCGCGCGGCGCCGACACGACCAACGTGTCGATCGCCACCATGGATCCATTCTTTGCGCTCGCCCGTTTCGCCGACTCGCGCATGGCGCCTCCGGTGTCCAATAATTGGGGTTCGATCAACGATCCCGAACTCGATCGCCTGACCGCCATCGCGCGGACGACATTCGAGCCCGATGCCCGGGATGCCGCGCTGGCCAAGGTCCATGAACGGCTGGTCGATGAAGCCATGTTCGTCTTCTTCGTCCACGAGGTCGCCCCGCGCGCGCTGTCGCCACGCATTACCGGCTTTTCGGCGCCCAACGGCTACTATATCGACTGGGCCAAGCTCGACATGACCGTTTCACACTAGTCAGTGCGCCAGCGGGTCGGGGCGCATCTGGACTTTGAACACCTTCGGATAGGCTTCCTTGCCGCCCTCGCTGTGAAAGTTGGCGCGCGTACCGGAGGTGGTCCAGATGCCGCGGCCTTTCCAGCCCGCTGTGGGATCATCGATCCGGCCATCGACGTTCTTGCTGAAAAAGCCTAGCGGATAGGGCACCCGCATCGTGACGAATTCGCCGTTGACCAGCGCCAGCAGCGACTCGCCGCCATTGGCTTCGGCGATCGGCACATTGGCGCCGAGCCCGAGCACATTGTAGCGGTCGACCCAGACGTAATAGGCATGGTTGGCGCTACCCTTGGGGTCGAGCCCCCTGAACTGCGGACCCGGCAGGCGATAGAGCTTCCAGCCTTCCGGACACTGCTTGCCGTCGGCGGTGGTCGGGCCGTTGAGCGGTCCCTTGCACAGCTTGCGGTCGAAGCTTGCGAGTTGTCCGCTGGAGAGTGCGGTCCAGACCACGCCATCCAACCCGATATCGATGCCGCGCGGACCGAAGCTTTCTTCCGGCGGCTGATAGACTTCCGCCAGCGCGGTGTTCGCGGGATCGGGGCCGGGCGTCACGCGGACGATATAGCCGGGCTGGTCGATCCGCGAGAACCCACGGTCCATCGCTTGGCCCCAGATCGAATCGTCCACCGGGCTCGGCATGATGCCGTAGAACGATGCCGCGATCCGCTTGTCCTTGGCGGGGTCGAGCGGGTCCTTGGCCTCGACATAGTCATCGCGCTTGCCATTGCCGTTGGTATCGATGACCAGGGGCGTCCAGCCCTGCGCGGCAACGCCGTCCTGGGTCTTGCGGAATTGGTTGGTGGTGAGCCAGCCGACGATGCCGCCGCCAAGGCCGGGACCACCGGCGCTCATCCACAGCGTTTCACTGGCGTCATGGCCGAAATAGAGATGATGGGTGGTAAAACAGGTGTTGATCAGGTCCCATTTTCCGTTCGCGGGATCGAAGCGCGCCAGCTGGCGCAACGAGGTCGCCTGCGGCGCCACCTTCGCCGACGGGAGGCTCGAGCCCGCCTTGCAATAATCCGGATTTTGCGCCGGCCGCAGCCGCGCGGTGAACCAGACCTTGCCGTCCTCGTCCATGATCAGATTGTGAATGCTGGTGTGGCCATCCCAGATCGCCTCGTCGCCCCAATAGGCTGACGGTCCGTGCGGCGCGTCCTCCGATGACGGCGTCTTCGGATCGAGATAGGGCAGCTTGATGGTCGCGGCGACGTTCTTGACGGGATCGAGCGTCGGCACCAGATCCGTGCTCTCCTCGGGCGAGCCGTAGATCAGGCCATTGGCATTGACGGTCGGATGACGCTTGTCGGTCGAGATCGCGTCGTGCTGGTAATGCTTGGGCGAAGCCCAGTCCCACATCGTATAGACCACGTTGCGCTCGATGCCCTTCGGCCGCTCCGGCTTGTCAAACGGCAGTTCACCCGAAGCGATCCGGTCGGTCCAGTCAGAGAACAGCGCGTAGACCTTTTCCGGTCCCATGCTGCCGAGCGCCACCGCCATGTATTCCATCGCCTGGCCGGCCTGGGTGCGCAGCGCCCAGGCGGTGTGGGAATCATTGCCTTCCATGAACATTTTCGGCACCTCGCGGACGCCGCGGGAGCCGAGCGCGTGGCAGGACTGGCACATGTTCTTGACCGTATCGACCCACTGCGCCTGGCTTTTCATGGTCTCCGGCATCTTGTTGCCGTTGTCGCCGGTGCCGGGGAATTCCTGCGGCGCCGGAATGTCGAGCATCGAATACCAATACATGCCCGGATAGAGCTGAGCTGCGGCGGCCTTTGAGGCCGCCGGGACCGCCTTGAAATAGAGCAGCTGGCCGGGATGGGCATCGACCTGCGCGGTGTCGGCAAGGCCGTAGCCGCGAACCCAGACCTTGTAACCCGCTTCGGGCAGATCGGGAATCACGAAGCGGCCCTGATCGTCGGTCACGACCACCTTGGCATATTTGGTCGGCAGATCCCTGGTTTCGGCGATCACCCATACGCCCGCTTCGGGGCCGTTGTTGCCGCTCACCTGCCCGCCAATATCGTGCGCCGACAGCTCGACGGTGGCGGCGCTGCAAAAGCCGGCGTGCAGCATGACAAAAACCCCGAGACATCCGGCTGCGAATTGCATCAATCTCATGCTTTCTCCTGTTGGATTCGACGTGGCTTTTTCCATCTGGCGCTGCTGTGGGGTCGTGCAACCCCCAAGCGCAGAAGGCCCATCGCTTGTCAAGCGCTTCGACCGCGAGCGATGCCAGATCGCAAACAGCGCGCGCAACGTCCCGATGTCGTCCCCCCTCCAGGCATTGTCGAAGACATTGTTGACCTGATCGATCAGCCATCCGATCGTTTGGGATCCGAGCACGGGAGCCAGCAGGTCACGCGCTTGCGCGCTCACGGCTTGCGCGCCGAGCGGTTCCCCGCGCGAACCCAGTGAAATGCTCGAGCTTTTTTCCGTCCATCACTTCACTTTTCAAACAGCGAAGCTTTCAAACAAAAAAGCCGCTTCGCGCCTCGTACCATCAAAACATGGCTTCGCGCCTCGCGACGCGATGCGCCCGAGTCGTTGAAAAACCTACCGCCCCCGAGAGGGCGTGCGGGATGCCGGGTGCCTGATGCACCCGCAGCCTTGTGCGCAAAAAAGGGTAGCACGTCCGCGCACAAGTCTTCACAGCGGAGGCACCGGAAAACCCGGCAATCCCGCACGCAATGGTGTTACTGCTTATACCGTGCTCTCCTCGGGGAGGTGCTCATTGCGCCCGTCATCCCGCGGATTAAGGTTTTGTCCGGCCCGGTTGGGTGGACTAGCCTCCGCAGGACTTGACCCCAGCATCAGGGGCGGGACCACA
>Ga0302319_10016673_pt1 | contig 13512 bp, 9 predicted proteins | sample Bog_T0_2_FD_203319 | JGI IMG/M metagenome (GOLD analysis project Ga0302319, IMG submission 203319) | Peat permafrost microbial communities from Stordalen Mire near Abisko, Sweden - Bog_T0_2 | ecosystem: Environmental > Terrestrial > Soil > Wetlands > Peat | place: Sweden: Abisko, Stordalen Mire...
CTCGTGGCCCCGACCGAGGCCCTCCGTGCCGAATAGCCGCGCATGCCCCCCTCCATCCAAGCATCCAGTCGTTCCGGCTGAGATCCTGAGCGAGGGATTGCTTAAAACGAGGCCCTTGTTGATGCGTCCGCCCGGCCCAGACACTGGGTTTCCGAGACGCAAATAGGCTCTAACGTATCAGCCCCCTTACCTCTGGATCCACCACGTCGACATCAAGGTCTGGCCACGACGTGCTCGTGATTCCGGATATGGTCGGAACAATAGCACTCGTCTCCCCCGCATTTCGAACAATAGCGGAAATCGAGCTCGGGGTTGGACACCTCGGTCTTGCCGCAGATTCGGCAACGATGCCGGGGTTCGCCTTTCCCGGGCGCGTCGTCGAACTTCGCGGCCTTGAGCATCTGGCGGCGCCGGTACCTGGCGGTGCTCGCGATGTCCCGGCCGAAGAATATTAAAAAATTTCCGACCGCGGCGATGATCTGAAAGCGCCCCGACCATCCTCCGATTACGAACTCGTAGCCGTAGACAAGCCAAGTGCCGAGGGCCAACCATTTGATCTTCACGGGAAGGAGGAAAAACAACGCCAGCTCGAAGTCTGGATTGAGATGGGCGAACGCCAGGAACACGGAGCCCGCCAGGAATGCGTTGCTGACCGACCTGTCCGGGGTCAGGAAGGAGAGAGCAACAGTAAAAGTGCTGCCCAAAAGGATGAAGAGGTTGAATCTGAAGGCACCCCATAACCTTTCTAGCGCGCTGCCCATCAGGCAGAACATCCACCAGGCAAATGCGATGAAGAGGATGCTGGAGGGCGGAGGCATCAGCAAGAACGCGAAGATGCGCCACCACTGTCCCGCCATGACCAGCCGCGGAATCAAAAGCAGCGCCTCAGGATCGAGCTTCCCTGTAAGGATCGCAGCGTAGACCGCGACCTGGCCTGCGACCAGAAGGTACGCCAGGTTCGGGACCGAGAATCGGCCCAGGAAGCGTTCGATCTTGGAAAGGAGGGTCATTTCTTGGAATGGATTGGGTCAGGATGGGAATGCGTATCTGCTGTCAGGCATTGCCGCTCATTGCCTTACATGCACCAAAACGGAATCCAAAGCCAACCAATCACTCAACCCGTGTGCCTGAGTGCCCGGTCCCGAGCAAAAACCACCCATTTCCAGGCACCTAAAAGCCTGGGCATATCTGAATCCGCCAGGTGCTATATTGCGTAGAAGTCGGTAGGCGGCCTTATCCAGAGATTGCATTGCCCCATCGAAACACCCGTTCACTTGTTCCCAATACCCCTATTAGGTCCGCGCACCGCCAAAGTGTGGCCCCTGCTGCTCTGGGCAGCGGTATTGGCGTTCCCGCCGAAGGCTATCGCCGCTGATGGCGTCGATGGCGTTACCGCCGTGGCTTCAAAGGTTAGCGGCGACTACAAACGTGCGAAGCTCCCCGACGGCTCGTTTCAAACCGAGACATATGCTTTCGGGTCCGGGGGCAATTGGGGTGGTGACATTAAGGATGCCACCATCGACAAATTGAATTTTCTGGACGTTGCAAAGGTCATTGCCGGGCCCCTGGCCAGCCAAAAATATCTGCCGGCAAAGGACCCGAACAACACGAAGCTTCTCATCATGGTCTACTGGGGAACAACGACGGTGCCCCCCAAGGTACAGGATGATGTGATGTACGGAGAATATAATGCGGCCCTGGCGGAGTCCAGAATACTGATGGCGCAGATACCCCCGCAGGTGGACGAGGCGAACGCTGTTCTCACCAGCGCATTGCACACGTTGGCGATAGCGAATCACATTCGCGATGAGCTCGATTTTAAGAACGCCGCCATGATAGGGTATTCAGCCTCGGGATTGATTGGAACGGACGAAGGTCTTTACCTGAAGCAGACTGCACTTGGAATTGACCAACGCGACGAGGTTAACGAAATCGAGCAGAACCGCTATTTCGTGGTGCTGATGGCCTACGACTTCCAGCTCCTTTGGAAGGAAAAGAAGCATAAGCTCCTCTGGGAAACCCGATTTAGCATCAACGAACTCCACAATGCTTTCGACAAGGCCCTCCCAGTGATGGCGCGATTCGCGTCTCAATATTTTGGCGAGCCCACAAGCGGACTCGTAAGAACGCGGTTACCTGAGGGCCAGGTGGATATTGGCGAAGTTAGGTCCTTGGGAGAGGTCAAGGCTCCCGCGAAATAGAGCGCATAGCCGCAGATGGGGATTGGCCCTCTCCGCAACCGTCGGACGGGGGAGGAACCTTGGCCGTAGGCTTCCAGTGTCCATAAAGGGGGACTTTTCGGTGCAATCGCACCTTGGCTCCTTAGCCACGGCCCCTAAATCCCAAGCAATTCGAACCTACCAGCTGCAGGACCTTCCGCCGCCTATTCTGAACGAAGTGCCATTGCCGGATCGACCTTCGATGCCCTCAAAGCCGGCATCCAGCATGCTAAAAAAGCGACCGCCAACAAGAGGCACGCAACCGCAATGATCGTGGAGGGATCGTATGGACTGGTCTCGAAAAGCACGCTCTGGAGGAAGCGCGTCAGACCCCATGCCGCGGCAACGCCCAGGACCAGGCCTAAAGAAGCGAGGCTAAGACCGCGGACCAACACCAAACGCAACAGATCGGCTGGTGCTGCGCCCAGCGCCATCCTCAGTCCAAACTCACGATGTCGCTGGGCGACCGCAAATGCCGTCACAGCGAACAATCCGAGGGTTGCCAGTACCAGGGCAAGTGCGGAAAGGGCCTGCAGCACCCACATGGTGTAACGCTCAGTCTGGATGCGGTCTGCCGCATTGTTGGTCAGGCGATCTAGGTGCACCACCATGCGAGGTTCCACTTCAAAGGCGGCGCGCCTGACCAAGGATTCGAAATCCGGGCCCGGTTGGCCATTCATTCGAACAAGCTCGAAGAGCAATCCCGTGCTAATCGGCGGCTGCCAAATAGGAAAATAAAGCTGGGCGGACGCCTCGTTACGCGGGTTCATTTCCCGAACATCACCCACGACGCCTATGACCTCCCATTTTCCGTAGTTATCGAGGTCGAGCCGTTTGCCAAGCGGGCTTGCCGATCCGAAATAGCGGTGCGCGGCAGTCTGATTAATGACAGCGACGGGGGGATCGCCTGCCCTCATTCCGTCAAATCCGCGCCCGGCTATTATCGGCACCCCAAGCGTTGTGAAATATTGGGGCGAAACCCGGTTGTAGCTGAACCTGACATCCCCAAGGTCGGGTCGTCCGTCGATTTTACATGACAACGACGCAGCAAAGTTCGTCAGCGGAACCATCAACGAGTATGTCGCGTCCCTGACGCCCGGTAAGGAGCTTAGCACCTCCCTCATTTGGTCGGCGAGCCGCAGATAGGCCTTCTCTGATTCTGCGTCCGGCAGGATGCCGGAGACGGCAACCTTGTCGCCCGGATCGAATCCCAAGTCCACTTTTTGAAGACGGATGAAGCTCCGGGCCATTACGCCGGCTCCAATCAAAAGGACGACCGCGAGCGCGGCTTGAAGGACCACAAAGCAGGAGCGCAGGCGCCCAAGGCGGCGGCTATCACCCAGCGATCCAGCTCCCTCATTCAAGACTTCATTAAGCCGCGCATGCTGAAGGCGAACGAGCGGAGCCAGCCCGACGATGCAGCAAGTGAGGACGCTGAGCCCGAAGGCAATCGCCGGCACGACCCAGTCGAAATGCGCTTCCACCCCAAAAAGCGCCATCGAAATGGAGCCACTCCACCACGACATGATCAGCCCAACTGCCCCTCCGGCGAGCGCAAGCACGAGGCCTTCCGCGACAAGCAGGCGCGCGATCTGCCAGCGGCTTCCCCCCATGGCCAATCGCACACCGAGCTCGCGCCGCCGCCCGACTGTCCGGGTCAGCATCAGGCTGGCGGCATTACTGCACGCGATGGCGTACAAGAACGCAGTGGCGCCGAGGAAGACCCAGAACAGGTTGTCCTTGCCGAGCCTGTAGTAGGCTGGAAGGGGCACTAGGAGGGGCTTTAGGCTCTCGATAATATTGGCGTAGGCATTTCCCGGGCCGGGAATGCGGAGAAGCTTCATCTCTGCCTGGGCCGTGGCCCTCGCGATGCCCGGCTTCAACCGCCCCACAACCTCCAGCCATTTGAAAGGCATCATGGCTGTCGTCGGTGAAAACGCCTCGGGCAAGAAGATGTCGCCAGGAGAGAAGCTGACCGGTACGCGGAAACCCCTCGGTAAAATCCCGACGACCCGCCGGACCTTCCCGCCGAGCAAGATGTCCCGCCCCACGATCCCGGGATCCCCGCCGAATCGACTCTGCCAGAGCCCCCAGTCCAGTATCGCAACATCCCCTTGGGAACCCTGAAAATCGCTGGGAGTGAAAATGCGGCCGAGCAACGGCCGAGCGCCGAGAACGGAAAGGAAATCCTGCGTCACCCAATCGATCGTCGTGGGGATTGGTCCACCGTTTATCACCAAGTTCATTGGCTCCGAACGTTCTCCGCCAAGCCCGGCGAACGATTTGGCCGTTTCCCGTAGTATGGCGAGCCGATAGGGAAATGAGAAGAAAGGGAAAGGTGTCCGGGATTCGTGGTCGTAGGAGTTCCCGTCGATGGCAACCACGAGGCGATCGGGCTCTGGATACGAGATCGCCGGGAATACCGCGCTCCGCCCGATATTCACAATGGCTGTCGTCGCGCCGATGCCGATCGCCAGAACGGCGATCATTGCGATCGCAAAGCCGGGGCTCCTTCGGAGAGAGCGAACCGCAAAGCGGACATCCCGCAAGAAGTTCTCTAGCCAACGGAGCCGGCTCTCGTCACGGCACCGCTCCTTGATTTGATCGACGCCCCCGAACCGCCTCTGCGACGCGCAAAGCGCCTCATCCGGCGACATTCCGTCTCTTACATAACGCTCGGTGAGCTGTTCCACATGCTGGTGCATCTCTTCCGACATTGCCGCATCCAGATCCGAGCCTCGGATGCTTTTCCCAAGTCGAAACCAAAATCGCCGAATGGGGTTCATCACGACCTCACGCGTTTTCAAGGATAGCGCGAATTGCCGCCGCCAATTGCTTCCAATTCTCTCGTTCCGCCTCCAACTGCCTGCGGCCTTCCTTCGTCAGTGAATACAGCTTTGCCTTTCGCCCTCTTTCGGATTCGCCCCACTCCGCCTCTATCCATCCCTTAGCCTCCATCCGGTAAAGCGCCGGATAGAGCGAGCCCTCCTCAACATCGAGCGCCTCATTCGAGAGGACATGGATCCGCTCACCGATACCAAACCCGTGCAGGGGTCCTGAGTGGAGGACGCGCAAAACTAGCAGATCAAGGGTACCTGAGAGCAGCTCAGCCATGGGCGAATGGGCCTAGATAATCTAGGTAACGATGCGAGGCCTAGATGGTCAAGGTCTAACCAAAAGTGTCCTGATAACGATCCATTCCAGAAAAGCTTTCGGAACTGAATAGTGGATCTTGCTCTATGGATTGTCATCCCCTCTAACCCGTCTCAGCAATGCGCACGGGTGTCGCTAGCTCAAAATCCTATATCTTGAGATTAATCCCCAGCCTGGACCTCAGATACGCGATTCGCCGGCTGCTGAGGACACCGGGCTATTCGGTCACAGCGCTTGCGACTCTTGCAATCTGCATCGGTGCTAATGTCGCGATTTTCGCCGTTGTCGACGCTATCGTTGTACGCTCGTTGCCGTTTCCCGACGCGAACCGCCTAGTATTCGTCTACAACAGTTATCCGCGGGCCGGACTCGCGCGTTCAGACACGTCAATCCCTGACTATTTCGATTGGCGTCAGTCGATCAAGGCATTCGCTTCCGTTTCGATTACCCATTATGCCAATGTAGTCGTGGGCGGCGCAGGATCCCCCCGATTAGTGCCAATAGAGCGTGTCACACCTGAGTATTTCACAACTCTTGGACTACCGCTCGCGATGGGCCGGACCTTCACCGAGGATCAGTTATCACCAGGCGCCGATAATGTTGCCATTTTGACGGACCGCTTCTGGCGCAGCTACTTCAATTCAGATCCAAATGTGATCGGGCGCATTTTCCTAAATGACGGGATCAGCACAACTGTGATAGGTGTACTGCCGAGCGCCTCCCTTTTCGCCCGGTCCCAGTTCTATCGGCCGGCGTCTCACCCTATAGATGAACGTCAACCCATCCACCGCCATAGCAGTATCTGGGTGATGATCGCCCGGCTTGCCCCAGGCGCAACGCTCGCCGACGCGCAGGCACAGATCGATGCGCTAAACGCGCGACAGGCCGCTGAAGATCCGCGCGCTGCATTCGCGCGGGATTCTGGCTACCATACCATTGTCACTCCATTGCACGATGAACTCATCCGCAATATGAGGCCGACGCTCATTTTGCTTCAATGCGGTGTCTTACTTCTCCTCCTGATGGGCGGCGTTAACCTCGCCAACTTGGTTCTAATCCGCGCCAACGGTCGCTCTAAAGAAATCGCCGTGCGCCAGGCTCTTGGCGCGAGTCGATTGCAGTTGGCGGCGGATGCACTCTTGGAAAACATCCTCCTCGCTTCCTGCGGCGGCCTTTGCGGGATAGCACTCGGATCCTTTGGCGTCGATTTGCTTAAGACCTTGGGTGTCGCGAAGTTGCCTCTCGGAGAGTTGGTATCATTTGACGGCCGTGTCGTCGCAATGGCCTTCGTTTGTACCATCGTGATAGGCCTTTTCCTCGCGCTTCCTGCGGTTGTTTTCAACAGTCACACCAAGATTGCAGTGGGGCTTCAATCCGAGTCACAGGCCGGAACAGCAAGCCCGAGAGTCCAGCGATTGCGGTACGGATTCATTGTCGCCCAGATCGCCCTAACAATGGTGCTGCTTTCTGGTGCCGGACTTCTGGCAGTCAGCCTCAAGCGCGTGCTCGAGGCTCCGGTTGGATTCAATCCCAACCGAATCCTAACCGGCAACATCATGCTGCCGCAGAGGGATTACAAGGACGTCGCATCCCGGGTTTCATTTGCGGAGCGACTCTCGTCAGCAATCTGCGCACTTCCCGGCGTTTCACATGCCGCATTCAATACCCAGCTGCCGTTCAATTTCCACGGCTTCCGAAACGATGCCTTCGTCTCAGTTGAAGGAGGCGCCCGAAAATCCGGTGAGCCCAGCCAAACACATTTTATTTCGTACGTCATAGGTGATTTTTGGCCGGCGTTGGGGATTCCGCTTCTGCGCGGGCGCCTGCTCGAGCCGGCAGACAATCACCGCGGGGACGGCGTCTGCGTGGTGGACCACGCCTTTGCCGAGCGTTATTGGCCGGGCTCTGATCCGCTGGGCCACCGCCTCTCCAGGTGGGGCAACACGTTCAACAAGGATAACGCCTTTACGGTCGTAGGCGTCGTAGGAAACGTGAAACAACGTGATCTCACCGAGAACATAGGACACGGTGCTGTGTACTTCCCCTTTGCCGCTTCAGGGGCAGCCTCCTCCGATCCTCTAGCCCTCATCGTGAGCAGCTCCCTCCCGCCAGCCTCTTTGGCGCCCATAATGCGAAAGGTGATCCAGCAGCTTGATCCGAACCTTCCAATCGACGATTTGCGTCCGATGCAGGCAGACATCGACGACAGTCTCGTCGCACGCCGATCGCCTGCCATTCTCGCGAGCATTTTCGCGGCGGTTGCGTTGCTGCTCGCAACCGTCGGAACCTATGGGGTGCTGGGCTATGTGGTAGCTCAACGCCAACGTGAGATCGGTGTGAGAATGGCACTTGGAGCGGACCCAGCGAGTATTCGCAATCAATTCATGGCAATTGGCTTGCGCCTCCTTATTTGGGGTTCCTTGGCGGGTATCGTAGGCGCTTGGTGGACCAGTCGCGCAATGCGATCGGTCCTTTATGACGTTCTGGCGATGCAGGGGCCGACGCTTATCTTCGCGTTCACCATTGTATGCGCGGTTACAATCCTGGCCTGCCTTGTTCCGGCTCGCCGGGCTGCAATGGTTGATCCGATAACAGCGTTACGTGCGGACTAGCTCCAATGCAGCGCCCTTGGACCCAACGTTCTTGTCAGCCGAGGAACGGCAATTGTCCATTTAAGGGTCCTTTCTTGAATGCCCTACTCTCGAAACGAACAAATGCCGTAGGAGCCCAACCCATTCCGTCCTCGTGATCCGCTGCCCAGTTACTGAGCGCGGCGATCAAAGTTGAGAGAATACCAATCCAATATAGAACAACAGTGCTACGAGGAACGTTAGAGCTATTACCAACTGCGCCCATTTCGCTCGAATCCCAAGACCCCCAAGGCAAAGAGCAATCTGCACGAGCGGGAAGGCGCTTCCAAAGCTCAATCTCCATTGGCCTGAGCTTACCGCAGACTCCACAAAACCAATGGTGCCCATCGCCACCAGCAATGCGAAAAACCACCGGCGGTTGTGGTTGAACTCCCTCTCGAGATTAAAACTTGGTTCGAGCTCCAGTTCGATCTCTGGCACAAGCAGATAACCGGGGACCGAGACAAGGATCGGCATCAACAAATAAAGAAGGAACCTGAAGAAGGTCCAATTCGTCCACTCCCTTCGTTGAAACGCCAGCCACCAAATCAGCATCTGGGATATGAAAAGCGATGCCATCCAGATCAACGTCGGGTAATGCATGGCCACTCGATCCCTGCAACGGATCAGACGCATTGCGCTGGACAAGATATACGAGATACCCAGCGCGATGATGATCGAAACGAAAACGGAGAGAAACTCAAATTGGTTCATGGTTGTCCGATTCGTTGTGCATGGGTGGCTTGATTCTCAAGAGGCTTACTCGGCGCGCAGGGCTACAATTGGATCAACTTTGGTGGCTCGACGCGCGGGCACGACGCAGGCAACCAACGCGACGATGGTTAGGAGCAGCGGTACGACGACAAAGGTCCCTAGATCGAACGGGCTGACACCGTAAAGGAAGCCGGTCATCAGGCGTGTCACCGCAAGCGAGCACCCGATTCCAATGGCCACGCCCGCCCCCGAGAGGCATAGGCCGCGCCCCAGGACAATCCTCAGTATGTTTCCCGGGGTTGCGCCGAGCGCGATCCGCACTCCAAACTCCTGGGTACGCTGGCTGACGGCGTAGGCCAGCACGGCATAAATGCCCATTGCGGCGAGCACCATGGCCACAAGGCCCATCAGCAGCAGGAGGCCTGACGCCATCCGCTGCGGGTAGAGCACCATTCCGGAATGAACGGAAAGCGGCATGATCTGAAGCAACTCCACACCGGGGTCGGTCTCGAGAACGGCCTGGCGCATTGACCCTGAGAGAGCATTGGGGTCTCCGTGCGCCCGAATACATAAGCTGAGGTCAAGGTCTGGAACGCCTTGGAGGTATGGGAGATAGAAGAAGCACCAGGGGCTTTCGTTAAGATGGTTGTATTTCCCGGTCCTAGCGACGCCCACGACTGTCCGCAGCGTGCCGCCGGAGTGAAATTGCCTGCCGATGGGATCCATTCCCGGCCAGAATCGTGTTGCGAACGCCTCATTTATAATCGCGACCCGAGCGGCCGTAGCATCGTCAGCCTCGGTAAAATCGCGCCCTGATACCAACGGGATGCGAAGCGTCGAGAAGTAGCGGGGCGATATTATCGCGAACGTGTAGGTTGTGTCCTCGCCGGCAGGGCGTTGGTAGCCGTCTACGGAGACGTCCAGCCCCTTGCATCCGGAAAGGCTGAGCGGGAACCAGCTCGAGAGAGCGGCGTCTTCGACTCCAGGCATGTTGGACAGCCGTTGCTGGACCCGGCGGTAGAAAACCCTGCCAGTGTTCTCATTGTATCCATTCATCCCTATCTTCATTCCGCCGATCAGCACGCGGTCCGGGTTAAACCCGAAGTCGATCTGGCGCGCTTGGCGGAGACCCTTTATGCAGAGCCCAGCGCCGATCAGCAGCACGAGGGCAATCGCGATCTCGGCAACAACAAGGCCATTGCGCAGACGACGATGCGTTGCGCCCCCCTGCGACGAGCGACCACCCTCCTTGAGGGCCGCCTGGAGGTTGAGGTGCGAAAACTGCAGGGTCGGCAGCAGGCCGAAGAACAGGCCCGTGGCCAGGGAAAGCACCAACGCTAGGCCGAGCGATGCCCAGTCCAATGGAAAGCTCAAATGCATGTTCGCGGCCAGTTCCTCGGGAACGAAGAACGCCATTGAGTTCACCGCCCAGCACGCGAAAAGGGTGCCTGCTGCGCCGCCGACTAACGCGAGCAGCATGCTTTCGACGAGGAAGAGCCGCGTCACGCGCCAGCGGGTAGCGCCCGTGGCGAGTCGAATCGCCACCTCCTTTTGGCGGCCGGCGGATCGTGCGAGAAGAATATTGCCGACGTTCGCCGCCACGATCAGCTGCACACCGAGGCTCACTGCAAGAAGGAGGTGCAGGACGGGGCCGACCACGGATTGCCCGCCCCAGGGACATTCCGATAGCGGCACGACGTGATGGTGGGCCTCCCGATTGGTTTCCGGATAGGCCCTCGCAAGTTGAGCGTCGATCGTGGCGACAGCCGCCTGCGCCTTCCTTATGGTTACGCCAGGCTGCAGCCGCGCGAGATCAAGCCATCCGCGCGCGCCACGCGCAGAGAGGAAGAAGGTGCCTTGGTTTCTGACCTCCCAAATCATGGACAACGGCGCCCATGCATCGGTTGCCAAGGGGCTCACAGATCCTTGGAACTCTGCAGGTGCGACCCCGATTATTGTGAAGCTGCGGCGATTCAGGTCCACCACCCGACCGAGAATCGACCGATCGGCTCCGAATCGCCCGCGCCAGAGGCCCTCGCTGATGACCAGCACAGGGTTGCCTCCCGCCTTTTCGTCCTCATTGGGCAGAAACGTGCGGCCAAGGATAGGTTTGACTCCGAGCAGGTCGAAGAAGTTGGCCGAGACAATTTCAGCTTGGATCCATCCCGGCTTCCTGTCCACGGTGAGGCACGCCGGGGAAGGCATCGAAGCCTCGGCACCGGCGAATACTTCGTGATATTGCCCGAAATCCTTAAGGTCGGGGAGGGAAGCACAGCCACCGCCCGCGTTGGAGACAATGACGGCGATGCGATCTTGGTCCGCCACACCGGGCAGGGGATGCAACACAAGTCCCCGCAGCCAGCACATCACCGTTGCGTTGGCGCCGATGCCCAGCGCTAAAGAGAACACAACAACCGCGGCGAATCCGGGCGATTTTGAGAGCTGGCGGATTGCGAATTTTAGATCGGCTATCATGGCGCATCCGCTGAGTTAATATTACACTATCTCAATGTAGTCGCAGGAATTTGGGGCCGCGATGCAGGAGCGTGGTCCGACGGGGCTGCCTCGACATTCTTTAGAATTTAAAATCGTATATAACTTATTACCACAATCATCCGTAATCTTCTAACTGCAATGACGAGAGATTATACCTGCATTCAACGAGCCGATTGCGCGGACTAATATGCCCAACAGGTAGCAACCCTAACGCGCGATGTGATTTGTTTAAAATAATCACAGCCATCCCATATGGGGTGGGCAATGGTGACCCTGGCGGCAATCCTAGAGGGAGAGCCGAGGGAAGCGTGACGGAGCGCGATGCAGGATATTTGGTGCGATAGCGGTGCTTTGCTCGTGGAGCTTCACCCGTGCTGTCCCATGAGATAGGCGGAGAAGCCCGGCAGTTCGCTCTGGCGTGGTGGCGCAAGACTTCCACCGCGCCCGCATGCTGTCCCATAGCGTTCGAGTAATTCGCCCAAGTCGCGAGGCAGCCAGAGCGCGGCCCGGCAGAGCGTCAGGAGTCTGGAGAAGCTGTGTACCCAGGCGCTGCGCCAGGCTTGGAAGCGCAGGAGGACATAGATTAAGAGCGCCATCCAGACCTGCCACCTGACAGCATTGGCCGTGTGGCCGAGGAAGTCAGCCAGCTGTAGCGTCTGCTTGACCGCCTTGAAGAAGACCTCGATCTGCCAACGGCAACGGTAGAGGTCGGCCACGCTGCCGCCGCTCCACTCCAGATTGTTGGTCAGGAAGACCAGGATCCGTTCCTGACCGTCGAGTTTGACCCGGGCGGTGACACGGCGCAGCTCGCCGGGGTAATCCTGCCGGGCGTAGTGTCCTTTCAGCACGATGAGCTCGTCCTTGAGCACCCGAGGATCCAAGCCCCGGCACAGGCGCTTTTTCACCCTGCAAGCGAGGTTGTCCTTGGCCCGGGTCACAAAGAACACGCCCCGCTCGGCCAGCTCCCGGAAGTGAGCGAGCTCGTAGTAACCCTTGTCAAAGAGGACGATCTCCCCGGTTTGCAGTCCCGCGCAGAGTTGCCGGGCCCGTCGGATATCATGCTCCCGGGCCGTGTCGATAACGACGAAGCCGGGCAACAGACTGCGCAACGATAGTCGTAGGTGACACTTGGCTGCCGCTTTTCTCCGGCGATGCCGGGCCCAGTCCAGACAGGAAGCCACAAGCTGGATCACGGTCGCATCCACCACGTGGATGGTACGACGGAAGCGCCAGGCCAGGCCCCTGGTGGGACCACGCCCGAAGGAGGGGAAGGTGTTTTGCAGGTGACCGAGTACCTGCCAGAAGACGGCTTCCGCCATGGCGCAGTCGCGGGTTTTGTTGGCGTGACTGAGGTTGTTACGCGAGGGCGGCGTTGCCCCGCGCAAGGCCCGCAACGGCGTAGACCACAGCCGCAAGGCATCGCAGACATCGTTGAGGCTGAGCGCATGCGCCAACTGGGCGTAGAGCAGCGCCACGACGTGGCTCCACGGACTGAAGGTGCGAGACTGCCGATCCACGCCGTGGACACGGGCCAACTTTGGCACCAAATGCGACGGAATCAGTTCGACCAATTGCCGCAGCACCGTAGCGTGCCGACGGCTCGGTTGTTTTGTGTTTTTGTTTTTCACACCCTGCCAAGTGGCAGGTAAAACCGAGGCAGCCGAGCCCCTTCCTTTTCCCAATGGTCAAAGCCCGCGCCAAGCTCGATCCCGCCCGCGTACAACTCCAGCTGAAGGTCACCTTACTCGACATTCAGCCCCCCATCTGGCGCCGCTTGCTCGTCCCGGCCAAGATCAAGCTGCCCAAGCTGCACACCGCCCTACAACGCGCCTTCGGCTGGACCAACAGCCATCTGCATGCCTTCCGCACCAAGGAGGCTTCCTATGAGGCTTTCTACCCCGACGATTGGTCCGGAGACTTTCCCAGCACCCGCCAGCGCCACGACGAAAAGAAGTTCCGCCTCTGCGATCTACTCCACGCCAAGGATGACCGGCTGATTTACCTCTACGACTTCGGCGACGGCTGGCGGCACGAAGTGCTCATGGAAGATCTCATGCCCAGTATCGACCCAGCTCCCGTTACATGTATCGCAGGAGCTCGAACCGGCCCGCCCGAGGATTGCGGCGGCATCCCAGGCTATGAAAACCTAATCGAAGCCATGGCCGACCCCAAGCATCCCGAGCGCCAGGAGCTGCTCGACTGGATCGGCGAGCCATTCGACCCAGAGGCCTTCAACCTCAATGCCATCAACCTTCTCCTGAAAACCATCAAGACCTGACCATTCCTATGGGATGGCTGTG
>Ga0302319_10016676_pt1 | contig 13508 bp, 11 predicted proteins | sample Bog_T0_2_FD_203319 | JGI IMG/M metagenome (GOLD analysis project Ga0302319, IMG submission 203319) | Peat permafrost microbial communities from Stordalen Mire near Abisko, Sweden - Bog_T0_2 | ecosystem: Environmental > Terrestrial > Soil > Wetlands > Peat | place: Sweden: Abisko, Stordalen Mire...
GCATCTGTTCGTACACTGGCAGAAAGGAACCGTGGGCGCGTTTGCTTGATGGGAGCGGTGTGAGTTGAGAGGCTCCCGCACCGTTCTGAGAGAGGCTGGGGGTGAAATTCCCCCGGCCTACTCACCATGTCAACCCCTATTTGAGCGAGATGCTTGGATATTCGCATCGGGAGTTCCTCGGGCGAAAATTGTGGGAAGTGGGGTCGTTTGCCGATATTTCGGATAGCAAAGAAACCTTCGCGGACCTGCAGCAGAAGGGATATGTCCGCTACGAAAATCTTCCCCTGAGAACAAAAGCCGGAGCGCGGATCAACGTCGAAGTCGTCGCCAATGCGTACGAGTGCGAAGGCATCAAAGTCATACAGTGCAATATTCGCGATATTACCGATCGTACAGTAGCAGAGGCACAGGCCCGACGGCACGCGGCGCTCTATGCTGCTCTTAGCCAATGTAACCATACGATCGTGCATTGCACGACTGAAGAAGAGTTGTTCCCAGAAATTTGCCGCATCGCGGTGCAATTCGGCGGCGCGCAGATGGCATGGGTAGGAATTGCCGATGCGGACTCCGGCGCCGTGCGGCCGGTCGCCAGTTACGGCGACGCCACTGGCTACCTGAAGGACATTGATATCTCCTTCAGGGATGACACTCCATTCGGTCGCGGTCCGATCGGTCAGGCAATCCGCGAAAACCGGCCGATCTGGTTCGAGGGTTTAATGCACGACCCCGCCATGGCTCCCTGGCGAGAGCGCTTGGCGCCCTCCGGCTGGGCCACGTCTACAGCGCTTCCCTTATGCAGGGGCGGTCATGTCATCGGCGCTTTCTGTGTCTATGCTGCCAAGTCGCTGTTTTTCGACGAAGCGGCACGCGGTCTGTTGTGTGAATTGGCGATGGACATAAGTTTCGCGCTCGACGGATTCATGGGGGAAGCACATCGCAAGCGGGCGGAGGATGCGCTTCGAGCAAGCGAAAGCGAGTTCCACACTTTGGCCGAAGCTGTTCCGCAGATCGTTTGGGTGACCGATGCGGACGGCAGGAATATCTTCTTCAATCAACAATGGGTGGACTATACCGGTCTTACCCTCGAGGAAAGTCGCGGTGATGGGTGGATCAAGCCGTTCCATCCTGATGAACGGCAACTGATATGGGATGCCTGGGAAAGTGCGACGGCAGCGGTCGGCATCTATTCGCAGGAAAATCGCTTGCGTCGCGCGGACGGAACTTACCGTTGGTGGCTCGTCCGGGGCGTGCCGCTCCAGAATGACTCCGGAAGCATCATCAAATGGTTCGGTACATGCACGGATATTCACGACCTGAAGACGGCCGAAATCAAAATTCGACGCCTGAACCGTGTGTATGCGGTGCTGAGCGGCATCAATACGCTGATCGTCCGTGTGAATGACCGCGAGGAGCTGTTCAACGGGGCGTGCCGGATTGCCGTCGAGTCAGGTGGGTTCCGCATGAGCATGATGTGCCTTGTCGATCGAAGCGGGACGAAGATTTCCCCGGTCGCCTCGGAGGGGAAGGATGAGGCGCTCGTCGCTCTGGTTGAAGGCGCATTGTCATCGCCAGACGACGCGCAAAGGACCATGTGCGCGCGTGCGGTCCGGGAGAAGACGGCCATCGTGGCAGACGATATGCTGAACGACCCCAGGGTCGTTTTCGGCAAGAAATATGCCGAATTGGGTGTCCGCTCTCTGGCGGTATTTCCGGTGATTGTGTCCGATGAAGTCGAGGGTGTGTTCTCGCTGTACGCCGAGGACGCCAATTTCTTCGACGAAGAAGAGATGGTGCTGTTGACGGAGCTGGTCAGCGACATCGCGTTCGCGATCGATCATATCGGCAAGGAGGATCAACTCAACCGCCTCGCCTATTACGATGAACTGACCGGCTTGGCGAACCGCAGCCTGTTTCTCGAGCGTGTCGGACAATACTTGCGAGGCGAGGCCGGCGGCCGACACAAGATCGCCGTATTGTTCATCGATCTGGACCGATTCAAGAATATCAACCACAGCCTCGGCCGGCTAGCCGGCGACGCGCTTCTGAAGCAGGTGGCGGAGTGGCTGGCGCAAAACAGGGGGGACGCCAATCTGGTCGCGCGATTGGGCGCGGACCATTTTGGCGTGGTGCTGCCGGACGTAGCGTCGGGCCGCAACCTGGCACGGCTGCTCGAAGAAATGCAAAAGGCGCTCATGGCGCACCCGTTCTGCCTGCATGAGTCCACGCTTCGAGTGTCTGCCACGGTCGGCGTCGCACTGTTTCCGAATGATGGCGCCGACGCGGAAACCTTATGCAGGAATGCCGAGTTTGCGCTCAAGAAGGCCAAGGCGAGGGGCAATCGATACTTATTCTACACCGCCACCATGACCAATGCGGTGGAAGGCAAGCTTAGTCTGGAAACCCAGCTGCGCGAGGCTATCGAAAAAGAACAGTTCGTGCTTTATTACCAGCCAAAAATAAGCCTCGCAAGCGGCAAGGTCACCGGTGCCGAAGCTCTGATCCGATGGAATGATCCCCGAACGGGGCTGGTGCCACCGGGTCGGTTTATCCCCAGCCTCGAAGAAACCGGATTAATCTATGAAGTCGGGCGCTGGGCGCTCGGCACCGCTATGAAAGACTATGTGCGGTGGCGCGCCTCAGGTCTTGCCGTAGGGCGCATCGCGGTGAACGTGTCCCCGATACAACTGCGCGATCCCGATTTCATCGCCGAACTCGAACAAACAATCAGTATAGACGCGCATGCCGCGGCCGGATTGGAGCTGGAGATCACGGAAGGCGTGATCATGGATGATATCAGCTACAATATCACCAGTTTGCGAGCGATCCGCGCCATGGGACTGACCGTCGCCATCGATGATTTCGGCACCGGGTTTTCGTCGCTCAGCTACCTGGCCAAACTGCCGGTGGACATCCTTAAGATCGACCGCTCGTTCATCATCGAGATGACACAGAGTCCGGAAGGCTTGGCGCTGGTATCCACCATCATCAGCCTGGCGCGCGGGTTGAAGCTCAAGGTGGTCGCGGAGGGTGTCGAAACTGAGGAGCAATTTCGCCTGCTGCGATTGCTTGCCTGTGATGAAATGCAGGGATTCTTTTTCAGCAGGCCGATACCGGCTGAAATCTTCGAATCAAAATACCTGATTCTGCGCTGAAGAATGGCTCCAATCTGCTCCCTGCCGATTGTCGGAAACGCCCTAACATTTTAGCGGAAGACCGAAGGTTTTGAAAATTGGCGTTGTGGGGGGGGGGAAGATATCGCATAAGGCCCCAATCTGGAAAGCCGATTCGGACCATGCCCCAGGGCAATCGGGTGAACGGGGTGTTGGTTGTGAGGCATGGAGATTTTGACACGCATAAGATGATAGTTCATTCCGCCCTCTACGACACCCTATCGGTCCTACGAGGTGGTTTAGAGTCAAACAAAGTATAGAAGGCGTTGATTCGAAAAACTAATTTTGGCCAAAAATCGCCCATACCGGGTCTGTCCCTGGAGCGTGACAACCTGATTTCCTTCACCCGATTGCCCTGGACCATGCCCGCGTCAGGGGTCGTGGTCGAGTCTGCCTCCGCTCGCGATCTCCACAGCGACATCCGCGGCATCGGTCTGGGCATCTTCGAGAGTCGGAGCCGCACCTTCACTGACCTTGTGCCCGTTGACCGCTACCGTCCACGGCCGTCGGTTTCCCCCGCGAGGCTCGATGGTCAGGATGGTGCCCGGGCACAGTGTAGTCCAGGCCCCAACGGCATTGGGAAGCCAGATCATGGCGGTCAGGCCGAGGTTGGTGCCGTGGGCGATCAGGGTGGCCAGCAGCACCCGACAATAATGGCTCCGAACGCGAACTCCGCCCCACCGCCACCTATCGAAAGGTCACGGGCGGCTTCCGCTCCGACTGGGGAGCCGACCTCTTCGCCGCCGTCAAATCCGTCATCGGAACCGCCGCTCGCACCGGCATCGACGCCTACGCAGCCATCCTCAACACCCTACGCGGACAGTCGGTCCTCCAGGTGGGTTGAGCAGATACTCCCGTATAGGCCATAATCCCAATGAAAGTGTGGAGCATGAACCGTTGATGATAAATCCGTTCGTCGATACCATCAAGCCGTTTCTCGCTGACCTCCAGTAGGTGCTTAATTTGTTCAGGGGTTAATCCAGGTCTGCGTTTAGAATCTCTCGACCGGCGAACGGTTGGAATTCGCATTGCGATCGTTGGGATTTGTGCCTTCGTTATCCAGTCATTCATCGAGGCATATGTAAAGATCGCTCGAAGCAGGACATTTTCCAAATTCACCGTGCTGATTGCCGGTTCCTTACCCGCACGAACTTTGGAATTTACGACTTTACCATTCCGCTCATATTGATGGGTTTCAAGTTTGCTGCCGGGGCCAGAGATCCAATATTTGCGACGCCATTCGTGGTATTTTAGAATATCTCCGGTCGTTATGGTGTCGATATATTTGGCGTCGAAATACTCCCGACAATACCGGCTCATATTCCGTTGATCGATGAATTTATCGTTCTTCTGATTGCCGCAGCGCACCTCTTCCGCAAGGTGCTCCAGATAGCGATCGAGCACGGCGTCGAATCGGACACGCTTCAGCGGGAGGCCGCGTTCGTGCCGGTAGCGCAGATCCTCGTACATCTTGGTCGCCAGTTTGACCGCCTCTTTCTCGTTCGCGGTCTTGAGGCTGGCGCGGACATAGGGCTGATCGGGCAGTTTGATTCGGGCCTGCCAGTGAGGCGTGGCGACATCGGTGCGTTGATAAATCACGACTTTTCCGTCGCAGATTCGTCGCTCTTCGTCCGTGTGGGAGCCCATCTCCGATTCCTCACGTGTATTTTCCGTGTAGGATCGCTCGAATCTATGCCCGTGCACAAAATGTGTCAACAACCGTATATTCAATGAAAACAAGGGGTTAGCAGATTTTGCCCAAACAGCAACAGGGCTCGCTGGTTCTGGGGTGAACCTGCTAACCTGTTGTTTTTACGAGGAATAATTTTGGGAAATGGTGCTGCCTCGCGGATTCGAACCGCGGACCTGCTGATTACGAATCAGCTGCTCTACCGGCTGAGCTAAGGCAGCGCCCGATGACACCCGGCGGGACAATAAAGACCGGTGGACGCAAAGGCAAGGCCCAACACGGGCGCAACGCCGGACGATTGGGAGATCCCGACGGATTTCGGCGGACAACGGGGCGATGCCCGCCACGGCAGCCGAGCGATGACGGCAAGTGCGGTTGCCGGCAGGCGGACACCCGGGCACGACACCACCCCGGAGCCAGGGGCAGGACGCTTACGCCGCCCGCGCCGGCACGATCAGGGCCGCGATCATGGTCTGGACCACTTGGTCGTCCTGGTTCAAGGTCTCGGTACGAAGGCGGGCGGTGCCCATGTCGGGACGGGAGCGCGAGCGGCGCACCTCCATCACCTCGCTTTCGATGCGCAGCCGGTCGCCCGGGCGGGTCGGGCGGGGCCAGCCAATCTGCTCGATCTCGCGACCGATGATTCCCCAGGCGATGCCGATGCCGCTGTCAACCAGCATCCGCATGGTCAGCGCCGCCGTGTGCCAGCCACTGGCCGCCAGTCCCTTAAAAAACGTGGTCTCGGCGGTGGCAGGATCGGTGTGAAACGGTTGGGGATCAAACTGACGGGCAAAGGCCACGATGGCCTCGGCCTCGACGGTCAGGGTGCCGCCGGAAAACCGCTGGCCGGGTACGAAATCCTCCAGATAACGTTGAACTGCCATGTCTTCCTCTCGCCTCTGTGGTTCCGGGCCGGGGGCGTCGATCGGGGTCCCTTGACACCGGACCCGTCGCCCCTGATCTCCTGCTACGAACCGGTCAGTAACATCTCGGTGATGATACGGACCGGTCGGTATCATTGCAAGATAATTGGTAAAGGCGCCTTTGATGTCCACTCGTTCTGCACACGGCTGCCCTGCACCGGGCGGCCCTGCACCCGACGGCCCTGCACCCGACGCCGGTGACGGGACGCGACCGGCCCCGGCGCCGCCGGCCCGGGAGCGCATTCTCGAGGCCGCGAGCCGGCTGTTCTATGGTGACGGCATCCGCGCCATCGGAATCGAGGCGGTGGTTGCGCTGGCCGGCGTGACCAAGATGAGCCTGTATCGCAACTTCGCCTCAAAGGATGATCTGGTTGCGGCCTATCTGGCCGGTCGCGACCGGCGTTACTGGCACTGGTGGGACACCGTAATCGCCCGCCACCCGGGCCGGCCACGGGATCAATTGCGGGCATTGTTCGCCGGCGCGGCCAAAGTGGCGGTGGTTCCTGGCTATCGGGGCTGCCCCTTCACCAACGCCGCCATTGAATTTCCGGCCCCCGACCACCCCGGCCGTCGGGTCGCCGAGGCCAACAAGCAAGAACTGCGCCGCCGGTTGCGGGCGCTTGCCGCGGAAACCGGCGCCGGCACCCCCGACCGGCTCGGCGACCAGTTGCTCCTGCTGCTCGAAGGCGCCTACGTCTCCAGTCAGACCTTCGGCCCCGAAGGCCCCGCCGCGGCGATGGTGGCGGCGGCCGAGGCCCTGATCGAGACCGCGGCATCCGCCCCGGCCGACCGGGTCGCTTTGCCCGCCTCTCAGCCGCCGTCGCCGGTCAACCGCTCGACCTCGGCCAGCGACGATACCAGGTCCTCGGCACTGTGAACCGACTCCTCAATGTGGGCGGCCGCCACCGCCGCCTCTTCCCCCTGCGCCGCCACCGCGTGGGCCAGGGAACCGATCATCTCGTCAACGGTGGTCATGTCGCCCTGCAGCGCCGCCATGGCCTGCTGCGCCGCCTCCGAGCCGCCCACGATCTCGCTCAGCAAGGCGGTGATGCGGTGAGACGTCTCGGCGACCTGGGACGCCAGCGCCTTGACCTCGTCGGCGACCACCGAGAAGCCGCGGCCGGCCTCCCCGGCCCGCGCCGCCTCGATTTTCGCATTGAGCGCCAGCATGTTGGTCTGACGCGCAACATCGCCGATCAGCCGCATCGCCGCGGCAATGGCCTGACCGGTTCGCGCCAGCGCCGCAATCTGGTCGGCAACCGCGGCGGCATGGTGCTGCGCCTGCTCCACCGTAAGGCGTGACCGCTCGGCCCCGCTCAGCGCGTCCCTGATGGAATGGCTGACCTGCGCGGTCATGGCGCCGGCGATACGGATGTTCATCGCCAGCGCGTCAATATCGGCCGCCGCTTCGGTCGCCCGCGACCGGACGCTGTCCAAACGGTTCGCCACCGGCCCGCTCCCGAGTGAAATGTCCACGCCCACCTCCCGGTTTCCGCTGAGACGCCAGCGGTTCAAGACATCGGCCGCCCTCTACGACACCATCAGCGGCGATGGCAGACACCGAAAGAGACGATACCAACGCCCAGGCCGGCTGAGAAAGCGCGGACGCTCCCCGATATTCCGACAGCCAACCGGCCGCTCCTGCGTATGGATTGCCGCCGGCGTGCGCATCAACCACCGGAAATATTGGCCGAAAACGCGCTTCCCCGGCGCCTCCTTCAAACCCACCGTCTCCACCCTCTCAGCCCGGACCATGCGCGAACCCCCACGGCCCGTCCCCCGTCACGGAGCCCTTACCGCCGGACCGGAAACCAGCGTAAGATATGGGTTGAACTCTACCGCTTGACAATCCGACCAGTCAATGATCCTATCATCCGCATCCGAATACTGCCGGTTCGTCAATGTTTTTTTGCCAGCCATGGTTAAACAATGGTTAACATTGACCCTGCCATCAATAACATTGGTATCACAGGGTATTCCATCACCGTCAGCGGTTGCCTTACCCTGTTCGCAACCCCCTCGCTCCCCAGCAAGAAAGGTAATGAAGATCATGCCCCTAATGGAATGGAACCCAAAGATGAGTGTCGGCGTCGAACTTTTTGATTCCGAGCACAAAAAGTTGGTCACTATGCTTAATTCCCTGTTCGACGCGGTCCAGGCCGGCAAGGGCAAGGAGGTACTGGGAAAAACCCTTGACGGCCTGATCGACTACACCAAGAGCCACTTCGCTCACGAAGAGCAATACATGGTCAAGCATGGGTATCCCGATCTCGCGGGACACAAGAAAGAGCATGAAGACCTGGCCAAACAGGTGCTCGACGTTCAGAAGAAGTACCACAGCGGCAGCACCGCAACGCTCAGTATGGAAGTGATGAATTTTTTGAAGAACTGGCTAATCAAGCATATTCAAGGGACTGACAAAAAATATGGGCCGTTTTTCAACGCCAGGGGCGTGAAGTAACGACACCCGCACGGCCGCCGCCCCGCCGGCGGCCGTGCGCCCGGTCGTCCAGTTTCCGGCCACGATCGCCGGCCAACGACGGGAACCACCGGTCCGTGGCTCCCGCGGCGGAATCCCGTTCCCGACCGCGACGATCTGGCATCTTTACAGCCTGGGCGTGAAGGGGCATTGATGGAACCCAGGGCGGTTGATACGGGGGGAGACCATGGGTGTCGACGACACGGATCACTCTGCGCTGATTGAAAAAATCGCCACCGACGCCAACGGCCTGAGTTTGCGTCTGGCCGAGGTGATTGATGTCGTCGACGAACTGACGCATCATGTTGCCCGGCAGACCGATGATTTCACCAGACTGAAACACGCCGCCGGCGATGTGGCGGTGACGTCCGGGCGCATCGCTGCCGCCGCCTCGGAGGCGCGGCAAGTGGTTGGCGAGGCCAGACGCACAGTGGACAACTCCCACCTTCAGGTCCAACGGTCCCTGGCAAATATCCGCGATCTCGCGGCAACCGTGACCGGCATGGAACAGCAATTGTCGGGCCTGCGCGCGGCATTGGCCGGAGTAGCCCGGGTGGCCAAGGAAATCGGCACCATCGCCGGCCAGACCAACCTGCTGGCGCTGAACGCGACCATCGAAGCGGCGCGGGCCGGCGAAGCCGGCAAGGGCTTTGCCGTGGTTGCGGGAGAGGTCAAGGCACTGTCGCGCAAGACCGCCGAGGCCACCGCGGAAATCGATGCGACACTCCGGGCGCTGACCGAACAAGCCCGGAAGCTGATCGCCGAGAGCACCGCCGGTTCCGCCCGGGCAAATGCGGTGGCCGAAAGCACCGACGCCATCGCCGCCGTAATCGAAACCGTCGGCGCCGCCATGGCCCGGGTTGACGCCCAGGCCGACGGCATCAGTCGGGACGCCGCAGCCATCGACAACGGCGTCGCCGTCATCGCCGGCCGCCTGACCGACATGGTCACGTCGGTCACGCAGACCGACCACAAGCTGGCCGGCGCCACCGGGCGCATCGGGGCGGTGCGGGACCTGGGAGAAGTCCTGCTGGGCGCCACCGCCGAACTCGGGATCGAGATCCCCGACACACCGTTTATCCGGACCGCAGAGGACGCCGGAACCAGGATCGCCACCGCCTTCGAAGCGGCGCTGGCCCACGGCGAAATTTCCGAGGCCGATCTCTTCGACGACAGGTACCAGCCGGTCCCCAACACCAATCCCCAACAATACCTGACCCGGTTCACCACCTTTTGCGACCGGGTGCTGCCGCCGATCCAGGACCCGATCTGCCGCGCCGACCCCAGGATGCTGGCGGCCTGCGCCACCGACCGCAACGCCTATCTGCCGACCCACCAGCCGGAAAATTCCCAGCCCCAAGGTCGCGATCCGGTTTGGAACGCCCGGCACTGCCGCAACCGGCTGCTCTGGAACGACCGCACCGGGCTGGCCGCCGCCCGCAACACCAAACCCCTTCTGCTCCAGACCTATCACCGGCACAATCCCGACGGCGAGGCGGTGATGGTCAAAGACGCCAGCGTACCGATCTTCGTCCGGGGCCGTCATTGGGGAACGGTACGACTGGTTTATGGGGCGTAAGGCCCCAAGGAACACGCCTGCGGGTCGTTCTTCAGGTGCCGGCGGTTCGCCGGTCGCGGCGGCGAAAGCGCAGGAACACCGGGGGACGGCCAGCGGCGATGGCTTTCTGCTCGTAGCGGGTGGGCGGCCAGTCGTCCGGGCGGCAACGCCAGTCTTCGGCACGACGGGCCAGCCATTCAAAGTCCGGGTGATGCCAGGTGTGGTCGAGCATCCAGTGCACCAGCCCGGGGTCATCGCTCGCCAGCCGGAGTTCGGCCCCGCACACCAGCACCCGGGCCAGCCGGTCGAGGGTTCCGGGACCGATGAAGCGGCGTTCATGGTGGCGACGCTTGGGCCAGGGATCGGCAAACAGCACGAAGCAACGGCCGATTGCGGCGTCGGGCAAGGCATCGAGCAGAAAGCGGGCGTCATCGGCAAGGATGCGCACGTTGGTCAGCCCGCCCCGCTCAATGTGTCCCAGCAGGCTGGCCACACCGTTGACGAACGGCTCGCAGCCGATCATGCCGACATCGGGATGCAGGGCGGCCTGGGCCGCCAGATGCTCGCCGCCGCCGAATCCCACCTCCAGCCAGACCGCGGTGACCGGGGCCGGAAACAGCGACCGCGGGTCGATCCGGGTTCCGGGCTCGGGCCGGTCCAGCCGGAGCGCCGGCAGTGCAGCTTCCAGCAATTCCGACCTGTGCCGGCGCAGCGGGCGGCCGTGCCGGCGGCCGTAAAGCTTCGGCAGGTGCAAGGCAAACCCCCCGGGGGCCGGAAACAAAAAAGGCCCGGGGCGCGGACCAGCGTCCCCCCGGGCCCTTGGCGAAGTCGGTTACAGCTTGAAGGCGGCCTTGATCCGGTCCACCAGATCCAGCCGCTCCCAGGAAAAGCCGCCATCGGGATCGGGTTCACGGCCGAAATGGCCGTAAGCCGCGGTCCGGGCGTAAATCGGCTTGTTGAGGCCGAGATGCTCGCGGATCCCGCGCGGGCTGAGATCCACCAGTTGCTGGAGAACCTCGGCCAGCCGGTCTTCGTCGACCCCGTCGCGACCGGTGCCGTGGGTGTCGATATACACCGACAACGGCCGCGATACGCCGATGGCGTAGGCCAGTTGGATGGTGCAACGGTTGGCAATGTCCGCCGCCACCACGTTCTTGGCCAGATAACGGGCGGCATAGGCCGCGGAGCGATCGACCTTGGTGGGGTCCTTGCCCGAGAAGGCGCCGCCGCCGTGGGGCGCCGCGCCGCCGTAGGTGTCGACGATGATCTTGCGGCCGGTCAGGCCGCTGTCGCCATCGGGTCCACCGATCACGAACCGGCCGGTGGGATTGACATAGAACTTGTCCTCCGGGCACATCCAGCCGTTCGGCAGCACGTTAAACACGTGGGGCCGGACGATTTCCCGCACATCTTCCTGGCTGAGCGAGGCGTCGTGCTGGGTCGACACGACGATGGTGGTCGCGTGGGCCGGCTTGCCGTCGATGTACTGGAGCGTCACCTGGCTCTTGGCGTCGGGGCCGAGCAGCGGCGCCGCCCCGGAATGGCGGGCCTCCGAGAGAGAGCGCAAGATGTTGTGGGCGTAAAAAATCGGTGCCGGCATCAGTGCCGGCGTCTCGTTGCAGGCATAGCCGAACATGATCCCCTGATCGCCGGCCCCCTCGTCCTTGTTGCCGGCGGCATCGACGCCGACCGCGATGTCCGCCGACTGGGAATGAACATGGACCTGAACCGCGGCATGCTGCCAGTGGAAGCCTTCCTGCTCGTAGCCAATGTCCTTGATCGCGTGACGGGCCACCGCCTCCAGGCGTTCCGGGGTCACCGACGACGGCCCGCGCACTTCACCCGCCAGCACCACCAGATTGGTGGTGGCAAGGGTTTCAACGGCGACCCGGGCTTGGGGATCGGCGGCAAGGAAAAGATCGACGATGGCGTCGGAGATTCGGTCACAAACCTTGTCCGGGTGACCTTCGGAAACCGACTCGCTGGTGAAAACGTAATTTAGTTTGGCCACGGGCTGCCTCGGCAGGTTGCGGAGAAAAGAATAAGTGCGACCGCTCCCTCGGCGCGGGCGATCTCGCCCGGCCTTTTTGCAAGCTTCGATCCTCCGGGTCAAGCCCTAAGGCAACGCGCAGCCCAGGCGACGCGCACGGAATCGCCTGACCGCGGCCGGAATCCCCGGACCGGATCGGCGACGAAGCCCGCGCAGGTCCGGGAAACCGGAAACACCCGAAACACGGCCGACCGGTGCCCCGGCCGGCCGCGTCACCGCGGCGTCACTCAGCCGAGATTGTCATACCAATGCAGGTTGAGGTTGGTATCGTTAAAGTCGTTATCAGTACCATCCTCGCCACCGAAGATATAGTTACCGAATTTCACGACGCCATTGAAGACCAGTTCATCGTAGCTGTAGAGAACTTTCTCCCAGGAAGCGCCGTTATTGACGCCGATCGACACATAGTAGGTATTGTTGGCGTCCTCGGCGACGAAGGAACCTTCGCCGAATTTGGCCTCGCCGCCGCGCCCGGTATTGCCCGCGGAAGCCTTCGAGACAATGACCTTGTTGGCGGTATCACGGATCTCGACGAACTGGGCACCGGCCGATTGGGCGTAGGCCGTCCAATAAATGGTTTTACCGCGCGGCAAGGTGATGGCGATATTGCGGCCATAGATCGGTCCCGTGGTCATTTTTTCTCTCCTTTGTTGCATCAATTGGAACGATCATGATGCTTCCCGATCCTCAGGACACTTACGTCCAGACCCGACAGACAAACGCGGATGAACTGCCTTAGGATGTCGCCGTCATATCATCGTCGGTCTGTAGTGCAGCAGGACGCCGTCATACCCTGATATACCGTAAAAATATCGGTAATCATCTCGGCATCGGGCTTGTAAATCAAGTCAATCACGTTCCGAATGTCTTATATCACTAACAATCGATATGTTGGAGTCTTTTTTTGGGTTGAACCCGATATTAATGTCGATTTTGTGCATGCGTAGGCATGTAAGCGACCATAGTGGCGAATATAATATATCTTAGATTGTATTTTATTTTGCATTATGCCGCTATAAGTTTTTCCCAAAAGCGCCCGATGTTTCCAAAGAGCATTCGTTGGCTGACGCGGTTGTTTTGCACAGGCTGGGCCGGCCTCGCCTGGAGGACCGCGCCGACGGTCAACGGCAACAGAAACCGCGACGAACAGCGGCATCCGGGACGGCCGGTTCGGCAATACGAGGACGATGCCTTGGCCGAATCGCCCGACAACAGGTACAGCAAGACATTCGCGTTGAAAAACACGTCAAAGGACGGGCCAGTCCCGGGGCGCCGAAGCTATGAAAGCGGCCGAAGCCCAATTCCACCGCGTCGCTGGTTTCGGGGCGTCGCCCAACGGTATCTGCTCAACCCACCTGGAGGACCGACTGTCCGCGTAGGGTGTTGAGGATGGCTGCGTAGGCGTCGATGCCGGTGCGAGCGGCGGTTCCGATGACGGATTTGACGGCGGCGAAGAGGTCGGCTCCCCAGTCGGAGCGGAAGCCGCCCGTGACCTTTCGATAGGTGGCGGTGGGGCGGAGTTCGCGTTCGGAGCCGTTATTGTCCGGAGCGACCTCTGGATTTTCCAGGAAGGTAAAGAGGTGGGGGCGGACCTTGGCGTAGCGCTTTCGCAAGCGCTTGCCATGGCGATTGGTCGGA
>Ga0302319_10016677_pt1 | contig 13508 bp, 9 predicted proteins | sample Bog_T0_2_FD_203319 | JGI IMG/M metagenome (GOLD analysis project Ga0302319, IMG submission 203319) | Peat permafrost microbial communities from Stordalen Mire near Abisko, Sweden - Bog_T0_2 | ecosystem: Environmental > Terrestrial > Soil > Wetlands > Peat | place: Sweden: Abisko, Stordalen Mire...
TTCCTTCGCACGGTCTTCTTCCATGGCCGGAGCTTTCGCGAAGTTGTGACTGAACCAGTCCTTTATGTGTGCCTTTCGGTGCTTCTGGCACTGTTTCTCGGTTGGGCGATGCGAGACGGAATAGAGTCCGAATGGAGTGACGTTTGGAAAGCCGTTTGGGAACCTAAATCGGTGTGGGATTCGGGCTGGGATGTCTCACCCTATAGACCGTCCATTCTTGCCCGTATTCGGAAGCGAATTACACCGGGCTTGGCAGCGCTGAATCGAACGCCAGAACGGCTCCGTTTGCTGGTTGTCAAGAGGTATGGCTCCGCACCGCATTCACGGCCAGATTCGCCGGCTGCATCGGGTCATACTCACCCATCCTTGAGCACGGATGATCCAGGGCGTTCGATGCCGCCGCGCATCTCAAATCCCGGCTCTCCTGCGCGGACTAATGCGGAGCCCAACGACCAGCTTGTATTTCCGGGATCGTCTCCGTCTTATGTCCGTTCAAAGGATGCCGATGCGTGGCATGAATCCGATTGGATTGAGTAGGCTGGAGGCTTCGGGTTTTACTTGGCTTCAACCGAGCTAAAGATCGGCTAATTGCACCATCATATGTGGCTTCTATCGGCTCGGAATCTCCTAAGTTTCAGCCTTGTAGATAGGCGCTGATATGGTCACTTAGTTATAGGGAGAAATCACTGCCCGATACTTATCTAATAGCTTTGGTAATTCAAGCGAGATGCACCTTCAATAAGGATGAAAAGACAATAGACATAGGTGTTTCGGAGATTCGAGCCAAAATAAAATGTCTGCAAGTATCGCCACATCTGTGCAAATCTGGGGTACTCTGTGAATCAAGTTAGTAACTAGTTCTGTCTAACGGGCCCCGCATATATGTTGACCATCTCTAAATCTTTATCTGCCGGACAAGCGCGGACCTATCATGAACGCGAGTTCACTTCTGAAAAACAGAACTACTGGAGCCAGGATCAGCAGGGGCAGAGTGAGTGGCAAGGACGACTCGCGCAAGAGTGGGGCTTACGCGGCAATGTCGGTGCTGAAGAGTTCGCTCGATTGAGTGAAGGCCGGCATCCCGAGAGCGACATGCAACTCGTCAGGCATCAGCCCGCCAGGACCTACGAGAATCAATATGGCAAACAGATCACCAGTTCAGAGCATCGAGCAGGATGGGATGCCACGTTCTCTGCACCGAAGTCCGTCTCTCTCACCGCTCTGGTAGGCGGCGATGACCGCGCGCGTGAGGCGCATCGTGAAAGCGTTCGCGTTGCGCTGCAAGAATTGGAACGGTATACCCAGGCGCGCATCGGAAATGTTCATGCTCCGGAGACAACGGGGAAGTTCATCGCTGCTACCTTCGAGCATGACACCGCGCGGCCCGTAGACGGCTATGCCGCGCCCCAGCTTCACACTCACGCGGTCGTCTTCAATGTGACCGAGCGGGACAATGGACAGACACGAGCATTGCAAGAGCGCAGCCTATTCCAGTCGCAACAGTATGCGACCACCGTCTACCGATCCGAGCTTGCGCTGAAGCTACAGGGCCTCGGCTACGAGATCGAACGCGGCAAGCATGGGCAGCCTGAGATCAAGGGATATTCGCAGGAGTATCTGGAGGCATCGAGCCCGCGTCGAGTGCAGATCAAAGAACACCTGCAAGAGATTGGAAGAGAGGGCGCGGGCGCGGCGCAGGTTGCCGCTCATCGCACCCGCGACAGCAAGGAGCTTCATTCTCCTGCAGAAGTGTTGCAGCAACACCGTGAGTTGGCCGCGCAGTTCGGCCATGAAGCGGATCGTGTTGTCGCCAAAGCTCGCCAACAGCATCGCGTAGTGCAACCGGAGAAGACCGCGCAACAATCAGTGACCTATTCACGCAATCATGTCTTTGAACGCTCCGCTGTGCAGGATGAACGCGCAATCCTGCAGGCGGCCATAAACCGCAGCATGGGGCAGGCTTCCTATAGTGAGGTTCGACATGAGTTTGAGCAGCGGGTGATGAGAGGTGAATTCCGAGCTATTACACGGACAGATGGCCGAGCGGCTCCGCTGTACACGACCGCTGAAATGATGCGCATGGAGCGAGAGATCGTCGGTCACATGCAACGCGGCAATCAGCATGGCTATAAGGAGCCGATGCTGGTCTCGCCTCAGTTGCGAATCTGGACAGAGGAACGCCATCCTGAATTGAACCGGTCCCAGCGCGAAGCGGTGAATGATATCTTTCTGAGTCGCGAGAGGATTGTCGGACTCGATGGTGTGGCTGGCGCAGGCAAAACGACCACGCTCGCTGTTGTCCGTGAAGGTGCAGAAGCCCAAGGATACAAGGTCAAAGGTTTCGCGCCTACATCTCGCGCTGCGCACAAGCTCTCCGAGGCCGGCATGGAGACCTCGACTCTCCAGCATCACCTTGCCAAAGGAACGCGGCCTGACAGTGGAGAGAAGCGTTTATATGTGCTCGACGAGTCTTCGCTTGCCTCCACTCGACAGATGCACGAATTCATTGAACGTCTCCATCGGAATGATCGGGTTCTTTTGGTAGGAGATAGTCGCCAGCACGAAGCCGTGGAGGCGGGCCGTCCGTTTGCGCAATTGCAAGAAGCAGGGATGCGGACGGCGACTTTGAATGACATCGTCCGACAGCGCGATCCAGACTTGAAAGAGGTGGTCGAACTGTTGGCGCGCGGCCATGTGGAAGCCGCCGTTGAGAGCCTTGACCAGCAGGATCGCATTCACCAGTTTAGAGAGCGTAATCAACGTATCGCTGCCATCGCCAAGGAGTATGCGAAATCTCCTAATGGAACACTCGTTGTTTCCCCGGACAACCGTTCGCGCAGCGAGATAAATCAGCGGATACATAATGAGCTGCAATCGCGTGGACTGGTGAGCAAGCAAGAGCAATCCGTGCGGACCCTTGTTCCGCGTCAGGAGATGACCGGAGCAGACCGCAGTTGGGCGCAACAGTATCAGGTCGATGACGTTCTGCGGTACTCGCGTTCATCGAAGGAAACCGGCATCAAGAAGGGCGAATATACCCACGTTCTCGCTGTGAATACCGATGCAAACACGCTGACCGTGGCACGGGCGAATGGGGAGCAGACCACCTATGACCCGCGCCGCCAGATTGGTGTCTCTGTCTACCGAGAGCAGGAGAAGAGATTCGCCGTGGGTGATCGCATCCAGTTCACCGCGCCTAGTCAAGAACTGAAGATTGCGAATCGTGACTTGGGAACCGTGGAGAGCATTGGGCGGGATGGAACGATGCGGTTGCGTTTAGACGATGAGCGCCGAGTTGATTTCAATCCGCAGCGCCACCCGCATCTTGACCACGGATACGCCGTAACCAGTTATTCCAGCCAGGGTCAGACAGCGGAGCGGGTCTTGGTCCATGTAGACACGGAGCTGGCTGCAAAGGATCTGCTCAACAGCCGCATGGCATATGTCTCTATATCGCGCGGACAATGGGATGCGCAAATCTTTACAGACAACATCGAGAAGCTGTCCCAGGTATTAGGCCACGACGTTTCGCACCAGAGCGCCTATAAGCCTGAGCAGGCTATGCCCGGGCTTGAGCACAAGATTACCCCTTCAGCAGAGCATGTGATTGAAAAGAGCATGGGATACGGATTGGGCTTGTAGGTACGAAGAGTTATTCATCAAGGAGCAGACGATGCAGTCATCTAGCAGCACTCACAAGAAGCCACCAGCGCGAGCGACTATCCCAGCCGAGGAGAAGCTCCTTGTCAGTCGTGGAGAGGCGGCTCAGCTACTCTCGATCAGTCAGCGCGGTTTGGATTACCTGATCGCAAATCGGAAGCTGCCGACCAGAAGAATCGGCGGTAGGGTTCTGGTTCCTGTCGCAGACCTGAAGAGATACGCGGGTGGCGATCACCCCGAACGCATCGTCGCGTAGAGATGCTTCAAGGTTTAACGTGCGTATGAAGAGCCACCTTGCGAGTAGCTGCGCTATTCAATCGTTGCGAGTTCGGGAAAAAGCTGCGTTCATTTCACTTGATACATGAGCCTTGCTCAGGTGCGTATACCGGGCGCTCATCGCAATCGTCTTGTGTCCTAATACCTCTTGGATCACCTTTTGATTCGCATTGTTGGCCGCAAGTCGTGAACCAGCGGTGTGCCGGCTAAGCTGGTGCCATCCAAGATCGGTGATACCTGCCTCGCGCTTGGCTTTCTCAAACCATTCGCGATTCTCGCGGATGGTGAAGACCCTGCCGTCAAGCTTCATCCGCTTTGTTTCTCTGTTCCCTCTCAACTCCTGCATTCTTGCTTGGATTTCCTGTTGATCCTTCAAGGCCTCATATACGTCATCCGTCATCGGAACAGTATGGGGCACTCCCGTCTTTGTGTCTGGCAACGTGATGAGGCGAAGTTTGAAGTTGATGTCTAGCCAAGTGAGCGCATACTGATTGCCTTTACGCATTCCTGTTTGAGAGCCGACCGTGATCTCATTGGGATGCTCTCGCAATTCCAGACGGGTCATCTCGTAATCCTCGGGTGTCTCCGCAATCCACCTCTCTAAGACGGCACGGAGCTTATCCTCTTCGGCGTCGCTCATCCAGCGCGGATGGCCGAGAGTCACGGCGAAATGCGAGACATCGCGGCAAGGATTAGATTCCACAAGTTTCCGTTCTTTCGCATACGTGTACACAGCCGATAGGGTGGACTTGTAGCGATTGAGCGTCGCAGCGGCCAGCCCGAGAGATATGACCCAATCTTTGATTTCGTGAGGCTGAACTGAGGCAGCCGAACGCTCGCCAAACGCATTCTTGATGGCTCGGAGCCGCTGCGGTGGATTCACCTGGTCCTTCGGACGTTCAGGATTGTTCGGATTTTGAATATGGGCAAGGTACTCATCGCAGAGTTCTTCGATTAGGGGGCTATTAACTCTGTGTTCCTTCAACTCCTTCTTTTCGGCCAATGTCAGCAGCGGTTCCGCTGCGCTGGAGGGAAGGGACGCGATACCCTCCTTGTGACGCAAGCCCTTGGCCGTCTCCAACCAAACGACCGCAGCTTCGTGGTCCATGAAGTTCTTCCGAACACGGCTTCCACGCGCTTTGTATTGCGCCTCCCACGTACCCCGATCAGGACGGAACTTAATGCCTCGAATCTCTTTCGGCTTCCTCGCCATCGTGATGCCTCCGCTACCATCATAGAAGGCTTGGTGGCACTTTGGTGGCACTTTTGTACCGAGAATCCTGCATTTGCGTGCAAGTCTCTGCAAACCGTATAGTTTCTAAATGATTGTAAAATATAAACTTATTGGACGTAATGCGCTTTATTGCAACTCTCTGCAAGCCTCAATAATCGCCCTCTCAAGGCGAAGAGTCCGGGTTCGAGCCCCGGTAACGCTACCAAACAAACCCCTCGAGACGAACGGATTATCCACATTCTTTTAGACAGCGCTCCAACGCCGCTGGCCCTGACCTGCACGTCCCACAACCCCTTATCTCTCGGGGCCCGAATCTTTGGAATCAGCGAGATAGCGGGTGATCTGCGGGTCAAAATCTTCATTCGCAAGAATTTAGCGGCAAATATTGATTCTGCTGGGGTTAGGTTCCCTGAAATTCGAATCGCCAGGAGGCGTGCGCCGGGCGGTGTGCAAGCCTCAATCTCTAAGCTAATGTATTAAGGTTAGCAGGTGGAGTGATAATTAATTACCGCTTCTGATAATTTTTCATCTCTCTTTTTTTCAGTGAGTTGGGTGGATTTTGACGGATTTTGGGGCTTGACACGGCGTTTTTGGCCCAAAGTCGAGGGGTAGGCTACTATGTGGCTGATTGCAAAAGGCAACCGCGGAGAACGCAGAGGGATGTGGAGGGGGCGCATAGGAAAGCAGATACCTTCGGCTTCGCGCAGGGCAGGCTCTTCGACTCGGCCCTTCGCCCTTCGCTGCGTTCATGGTCGGGCCCGCGCTCAGGATGACAATTGTTGAGGCTGGAACATGCGTTTTTGTGTTTCTTGAGGGGCCTTTCGGTGCTGCAAATCGGACCTTGAGCTGCTTCTAAGCGCATAGTTTTGCGAAAGACTCGGTGGTATCCACTCCGCACTTGCTGGACGGTTGCTTCTGGTCCCGTTTGTCTCCCATGGCCGGCTCAAGGCATGCAGAGGGGAGAAAACATCGTGCCACGAATTATATTGACAGCCTTCTCATCAGCGGGCAGACTCACCTTCTCTGCCATCGGCTAAGTTCCGCGGATGGCGATGCATCGGGACATCTGGCGGGCAGATCGGCAGCCCGGCGCAGAGCCCCGATGGATCCGGGCCAGACTCACCCTTGCTCCCTAATCAGATAGTGTTCGGTTGTGACGTTTGACGTGCGGCAAAGACCGCCTGAGGATCAGGCGCAGACTCAGGGCGTTCGCCATGGGAGAGTGCGCTTTAATGGGCCCGTTAATCCCCGGGGAGCGCCCCGGAAAACATGAATGGGAGGACGAAGTTATGGCGGCGTTTACCTATCCGGGTGTGTACATCGAAGAGGTTTCCAGCGGGCAACACACGATCAGCGGGGTTGCTACCTCGATTGCGGCGTTCGTGGGCTGGAGCAACCAGGGATCGGTCACCGAAGCGGTGATGGTGGAGAGCTGGTCGCAGTACCAGGCGCTCTATGGCGGCATGATTCCCGGGCAGCCGCTGGGTTACGCGGTCTATCAGTTCTTCCTGAACGGCGGCTCGCAGGCCTACATTGTGCGGCTGGTTGGAACGGACGCGGTCTCTGCGGCAGCGAGCATCGGAGGGCTGGAGATCTTTGCCGCCAATCCTGGCGCGTGGGCGAACGACGTTCAGGTGACCATCTCCAATGTGCAGGGGAGCTTGCCGAATACCACGTTCAACCTACAAGTGACTAGTTTGATCGGCACCAAGACACAACTCCTGGAGAGCTATACCAATCTTTCGGTGAACAGTTCGAGCCCGAACTACGCGCTGACTGTGATCAATAGCGACTCCAACTACATCACATTCAAACAGCCAGCGAAGGTTCCAGCGGGAAGTACAGCCACGACTTGGTCGGCGACCTCACCCAACGTGACCCCGACCAGCGCGACCGCGCTGCTGGGTGGGGTGGATGGAACGCCGCTGACCCCCAATGGCGGGGACTTCCTCGCGGCGCTGGATGCGGCCGATGCGCTGAACAACCCGGCCGGAACCTCCGGGCTGAGCCTACTGAACAGCGTTCCGATCTTCAACCTGCTCTGCATCCCGGGCGAGAATGACTCTTCCACCGTCGCGACGCTACTGACGTACTGCTATAACAACCGTGCATTTCTGATCGTGGATGCAGCCGAGGACGCCAATCCGTCTACGCTCGCCAGCGACGGGCCGGTGGACGGAAGCGCGACGCAGTACTCGAGCGATTACCTCAGCTATGGCGGCTTCTACTATCCGTGGATACTGGCTCCCGACCCGCAGGTGGGCTTTCGGCCGGCGCTGTTCCCACCCTGCGGATATATAGCCGGGGCGTTCGCTGCGACCGATGCCAGTCGCGGCGTGTGGAAGTCTCCGGCGGGCATTCAAGCCAGCCTGACCGGCTCGCTGGGCCTGCAAACGGTGCTGACGGACTTGCAGAACGGTGGTTTGAACCAGGTGGCGGTGAACTGCCTGCGCCAGTTCCCGGTGTACGGCAACGTGGTGTGGGGGGCGCGCACCATGGATGGCGCCGACGCCGTTGGCTCGCAGTACAAGTACATTCCCATCCGGCGGCTGGCGATGTTCATTGAGTCCAGCCTGTACCAGGGCACGCAGTGGGTGGTGTTTGAGCCCAATGCCGAGCCGCTGTGGGGCCAGATTCGGCTGAGCGTCGGTACGTTCCTGCAAGGGCTTTTCCTACAGGGAGCGTTCGCCGGAAGCACTCCGCAGCAGGCGTACTTTGTGAAGTGCGACGGCGACAACAACCCCGACGCCAGCATTGCGCTGGGCATTGTGAACATCACGATAGGCTTTGCGCCGCTGTATCCGGCGGAGTTTGTCGTGATCCAGATTACGCAGATGCTGAACAGTTAGAGATCATTCCAGGCAATAAGGAGATACCAAGATGGCCATGTTTCCTGCAAATCCGACGCGGCTGGATCCCTACAAGAACTTCAAGTTCCGCCTGAAGTGGGACAACGTGTACGTAGCGGCCGTAAGCAAGATGAGCACGCTCAAGCGCACGACTGAGGTGATTGAGCACCGCTTTGGCGGCGACCCATCGACCTCGCACAAGTCGCCGGGGCGAACCAAGTATGACGCGATTACCCTGGAGCGCGGCCTGACCCAGGACAAGGCCTTCCATGACTGGGCCGGGCTGGTGTGGAACTACGGTGCCGGGCTGGGTTCGGAGGTTTCGCTGAAGAACTTCCGCAAGGACATCTACCTGGAGTTCTACAACGAGGCCGGGCAGCTGGTGATGGCGTACAAGATCTACCGCTGCTGGGTGTCCGAGTACCAGGCGATGCCGGACCTCGACTCCAACGCGAACGCGATCGCCATTGAGCACATCAAGCTGGAGACCGAGGGTTGGGAGCGCGATACCAGCGTGACTGAGCCGGTGGAACCGACGCTGAGCGTGTTTGCGACCTAGCCTATGCGGATCCTGACCCAAGCCGATGTTCTGGCGCTTTGGGAGGCCGGCCGCTCGCTGCACCCTCTGGATCAGGGGGTGCTGGCTGTTCAGGCGGCGTTTCCAGAGGTGCGGGAGAGCGTTGCGGACTGGCCGCTGGGGCGGCGCAACCGCGCGCTGGCGGAGTTGCGCGTGGCCACGTTCGGCGCTGGGCTGCGTGGATGGATGGCCTGCCGTCAGTGCGCAGAGCAACTGGAGTTTGAGATGGACGGGCGCGCCCTCGCGAAGGGCGAGGTGCCGGCGCAGGGGACGCAGATTGACGTGTATGGGCGAAGCTATCGCCTGCCCACCAGCAGCGACCTGGCCGCGGTGGCCACAGAGAACGACTCCACCGCAGCGGCGCGGCGACTGCTGAGCCGGTGCTGTACGAATGGGGAAGGGATGACCTCAAACGAGACGGTATGGAGCGACGAAGAGATGGAGGCCATTGGCGAGCGCATGGCTGCGGCCGATCCGCTGGCGGAGATATTGCTCAGCTTTGAGTGTCCCAACTGTGCGGCGAGCTTTGTGGAGAGCCTGGATCTGCCGGCGTTTCTGTGGGCGGAGATGGAGGGCCGCGCCAAGCGGCTGCTGCTGGAGGTCCACGCGCTGGCCTCGGCCTACGGATGGAGTGAGCGCGAGATTCTTGCGCTGCCGCCGGTGCGGCGGGAGTTCTACCTGGGGCAGGTGCGCGCATGAAGGGCTATCTGCAACGCCTAGCTGCCAGCGCTGCTCGACCGCAGGGCGCGGTGCATCCGTTTGTGAGCACGCTGTTCTCCGGAACGCGGCGCGACGGGATTTTGGAGGAGACCACAGCCGAGATACATACTCCAGCGCTACGCGAGGATGCGAAAGGCTCGGCTGAGATTGCAGCGCCTATTCCGTCGCGCGAGGAAGGCGTGAGAGAAGGGTTGCGTGTGGAACCCCTGGAGCCGATGCTGCCGGGACGACGCACGAGGCCGGTAGACCAGCAGGAGGCTATTCTGCGTGTGGAGTCCGTGCGCGAGCATCCCGCGGTAGACGAACCGCAGCCCGTTGCATTGCTGCTACCACAGCAGCCGGTTGAAACTGCAAATCCTGCTGGTCGAAGCATGGCGCAGCCGCTGGTTGCGCGAGTGGAGGAAGAAGCGCAGGAGCTTGATGCGGCGCGGATGCTGCCGGAGATGCTGTCTGCCCCGCAGCCGCTGCTGGTGGAAGACTGGACTCCAGCCCAGCGCGATGAGCAAGCTGCACGGGAGTCCCCGCATCGCGAAGAGCTGCAGCGGCCTGACCGCGCAGCATGGCCCGCGCTACGGGAGCGTTCCGTAGGGGAGGGAACAGGAACCGACAGACGTCGCGAGGTCCAACATGCCGGCGAGGACATACAGATTCATATCGGCCGCATCGAGGTGATTGCGGTGCAGCCGGCGGGCGCTCGCGCCACGGTGCCGGCGCGCAAGTCGCAGACGCTCGACGAGTATCTGAAGCGGCGGGACGGAAGGGCGCGATGAGCAACGCGCTGGCGATCGCCGGGGTGACCGCGGTGTTGCAGTACTACCTCAACGACATGTACAGCACCGCGCAGGGACTTTCCCCCACGGTGACGGTCTCCTGTGTGGCACCAGACCAGGTAACAATTGGGCATCACGGCTCCGCGGACGTGGGAGACCAGGTGAACCTGTTCATGCACCAGGTCACGCACAACGCCGCGTGGCGCAACATCGACCAGGCGCAGATGAGCTCGGACGGGACACGGCGGCTGAGTAATCCGCCGCTCGCGCTGAACTTGCACTATCTGTTGACAGCGTACGGCTCGGATGCGTGGCAGGCCGAGGCGTTGCTGGGCTACGCGGTGATGATGCTGCATCAGTCGCCCATGCTCACTCGTCAGGACATCCGTACCGCATTCCAGACGCTCATGGGGCCGCCCGCAACCTATCCGCTGAACCCGCTGACGCCGCTGCTGAATGACATTGGTCTCGCCGACCAGATTGAAATGATCAAGATCACGCCCGAGACGATGGGACGCGAGGAGATGGCGTGGCTGTGGACGGCACTCAAGGCCGACTATCGCCCGACGTTTGCCTTCCAGGTTTCAGTGGTACTGATACAGCCGACCGAGCCCGCCAATCTGGCGCTGCCTGTCCTGCGCCGGGTCTTCGGCGCACAGCCTATGCAGGCCGCGCAGATCTCTGCGATTCAACTGAAGTCCAACCAGACCGCGGCGCTGCCCGGCGATCCAGTCATCGTCAACGGCGTAAACCTCAGTGGCGCTGCACAGGCATCGGTCAGCAATGCGCGCTACGGGATTCAGATCTATCCCAGCGTTACACCGTCGCCGGGTGGCGCAGTGACTTTCGCGTTGCCCGCGGAGACGGTGCACCACTACTACCCTGCTGGGGTATACGACCTCGCTGTGCAATTTGTGGAGTCCACAGTCGGCGGGCCGGTGGTGACGCAGACGAGCAACGTGCTGCCGCTGCCTGTCTCGCCCACGCTGCCGACGCAGACCGTGGTCACCCTTCCGGTGCCGAAGACGGACCTGACGTCCGTGACCGTGTCTGGCATTACGCCGTGGGTCTGGCCGGGACAGACGGTCTTGCTCTCGCTGAGCACGCAGGCCTCACCCTATCTGAGCAAGAGCGCGCCGGCGCAGCCGTTCCCAACAAGGACGGACACGCTCCAATTCCAGTTCGATCCGGGCCTGCCAACAGCAACCCCCTTGCTGGCCCGTCTCACCGTGGACGGCGTGACGAGTCAGGTAGACGTTCAGTGGACTCCATTTCCGCCGGTGTTCAACGGCCCATGGGTGACGCTGCCATGATGACGGAGACTTCCATGGCGTGGACGGAGCAGAACCAGCAGGCGCTGGTGCGTGAGTTCGCAGCGCTGCGGCGACGCTTGGGCGACACACGCGAGATCGGTGATAGGGATTTGGCCGCCGAAGCGATGGACTCGCCCAGCGCGATTGACATACTGAGCCGGATCTTTGAGCTGAGTTCGTTTGAGCGTGAGTTGCTGCTGCTGTGCGCCGGCGTGGAGATGGACTCCGCGCTGGCAGAGCGCTGCGGCGAGCTGGTGGGGCGTCCGCAGCTTGGCTTTGTGACGTTCTCGCTGGCGATGGCCACGCTGCGCGATCCTCATTGGAGCGCGCTGGCGCCGACCGCGCCGCTGCGCCGCTACCGGCTGATTGAGATGGAGAGCGGGCACGGCTTCACCACCGCGCCGCTGCACATCGATGAGCGTATGCTGCACACCCTGGCCGGCGTCAACCGGTTGGACCAGCGGCTGGAGGGTATGCTCCACGCGAAGCAGGGTTCCGAGTGGCTGACGGAGGAGCACTACCGGCTGGCGACGGAGACCATCGCGACGGCGGAGGGAGAGCTCGCGCCTGTCCCGGTGCTGCACCTGTTTGGTGACGATCCGGCCGGGCAGGAGGCTGTGGCAGGGCTAGTCGCGCATCGTGCCGGGCGCGCGCTGTATGTGCTGCGCATGGAGGACACTCCGACTGCCGGCGCGGAGATGGAACAGTTTCTGGCGTTGTGGGCGCGTGAGGCATTGCTGCTGCCCGCGCTGCTGCTGCTGCAGTGGGAGAGTGAGACGCTGACGCCGGCGGCTCGACAGTTAGCGGAGCGGCTGCCTGGACCGTTCCTGATTGCCAGCCGCGAGCCGCTGCAGCTGCATCGCCTGGTGCAGTCGTATGAGGTGGACAAGGCTGGCCCGCTGGGCCAGAAGCAGATGTGGGAGGTCGCGCTGGGCCCGGCCGCGGAGCAGTTGCAGGTAGTTGTAGAACAGGTGGCCGAGCAGTTCCGGCTGAGCGCGGAGAGCATTGTGGCCCTGGGTACGTCCGTGGTAGCACGCGAGGGCAGTGACGGCGAGCGCATCGCTGCGCGGCTATGGAGCGCCTGCCGCTCGGTGGCGCGGCCGCGGCTGGAGACGCTCGCCGAGCGCATTGTTCCGGCAGCCTGTTGGGAGGACCTTGTACTGCCGGAGATGCAGATGCTCGCCTTACGGCAACTGGCCGCGCAATCGCGCAACCGCATGAGGGTCTATGAGCAGTGGGGATTCGCCGCGCGCGGACGGCGCGGGCTGGGACTGAGTGCTCTGTTCTCCGGTCCCAGCGGCACGGGCAAGACGCTGGCCGCGGAGGTATTGGCTGCCGACCTGCAACTGGAGATGTACCGCATCGACTTATCCGCCGTCGTGAGCAAGTACATCGGCGAGACCGAGAAGAACCTGAAGCAGGTCTTTGACGCCGCTGAGGCAGGCGGCGTGCTGCTGCTCTTCGATGAGGCTGACGCGATCTTCGGCAAGCGCGCCGAGGTGAAGGACAGCCATGACCGCTATGCCAACATCGAGGTTGGCTACCTGTTGCAGCGCATGGAGAGCTTCCAGGGCATCGCGGTGCTCACAACAAATGTGAAGTCGTCTCTGGATAAGGCCTTTCAGCGGCGTCTGCGCTTTACGGTGGACTTTCCGTTTCCAGATGCGGCGCACCGCGCGTCGATCTGGGCGCGTGCCTTTCCAGCGCAGACGCCGACAGAGGGTCTCGATCCGGCGCGGCTGGCAAGCTTGAATATGTCTGGCGGCAACATCCGCAACATCGCCCTGAATGCGGCGTTCCTCGCAGCGGAGCAGGGAAGCGCGGTCCAGATGGCGCACATACTCCAGGCCTCGCAATTGGAGGCAGTGAAGGTGGAGCGGCCCATCGCAGCAGTCGAAACACGGGGGTGGGTATGAGCAATGCGCGGGTGACACTGCATATCGACCGCCTGGTATTGCGCGGCATTGATCCTCTGGACCAAAGGGCGCTGACCGATGGACTGAAGACGGAGTTGGCAAAGGTGCTGGGCACACCCGCCGTGCGCGCTGCAATGGTGCAGTCGCGACGGACGCCCGTGTTGAAGCTGGGCCGGATGGCGATGCAACCGGG
>Ga0302319_10016679_pt1 | contig 13507 bp, 8 predicted proteins | sample Bog_T0_2_FD_203319 | JGI IMG/M metagenome (GOLD analysis project Ga0302319, IMG submission 203319) | Peat permafrost microbial communities from Stordalen Mire near Abisko, Sweden - Bog_T0_2 | ecosystem: Environmental > Terrestrial > Soil > Wetlands > Peat | place: Sweden: Abisko, Stordalen Mire...
CGCGGTCCTCGGCAAAGGCGCTCACCAACCCCTCTGCCGCCTCGTCGCATGACGAAACCGAATTCGTGGCGGGGTCCCACCGCATGAGGCGGTCACCTCCGGGATGCTGAGCCGAGGCCCAGATACGGTGATGAGAGTCTTCGAACACGCGAAATATCTCCGAATCTCGCGCATAGCACACGCTCGGCGCGGTTCGAGCAAGCTTCGCCGCCATGACGGCCGGAAAGCGGCACAGCCCCACCTTGGTGGCCGCCCACCATTCGCCCGCGTGGCTTTGCAGCAGAATCTGATCCTGTCCCCACGTAGAGTGGGCGCCAAACACTTTCGGGACAGAGGAGCTGAAACTCAACCCGTTAAACACGTCCAGGGAGCGGACCGCGTTGGCAGACAAGATCGTTACGGCTAAAACCCCGCCCTTCCGGTCTGCCAGGACCGAGAACACCCGATCCGACGCGAGGCCGTCCCGTTCTCCGAAAGTCGTAAAACCCCCGGATTGGATTTTCATCACTCCCGCGCCCTCCGTTCCTGCCCACATATTGCCAGCTTGATCGGATGCGAGCGCGGTGATTGAGCGGTCGATCAGGCCCTGCGCCCGGGTAAGGATGCGGAAAGACAAAGGAGAGCCGCCGGGACCAGAGCGCATAATTCCATCCTGGGAGCCAATCCAGATTTCCCCATCCGGCCCCTGAGCAAGCGCGTGCACGTCCAGCTTCACTTTCCCGATGCTCTTGTAGGTTTGTTGAACTGAGAACATACCCGATTCATTCACGTCACGCATCAGCGCTAAACCGCCGCGTGTGCCGGCCCACAAGCGGCGCTGTTTATCGAGCAACAGGTGGTCTACCCAATTGTTCGGGAGCCCGTCCTTCCGTGTCAGGTACTGAACGTCGCCGCTATCCCGGACAATGAAAATCCCGTCCGTTGAGGCCACCCACAAGTTATGGCGCGCATCCTCGACAAGATCGAGAATCGGGACGCCGTCCGGATAAAGTGGATGCGCGGGGAGTGGTTGTCGCCGGAACTGATCGCCGTTGAGCAACTCGAACAGGCCCGCGCCGGTGCCGACCCAGATTTTCCCGCTGGAATCCTCCAGAAGAACAGTGACGGCGTTGGCCCGCCGGTTGCTTCCGGGAAGCAGAGCGCCGGCGCAAACACCACCTTGAAACCGGCAGAGTCCGCGCGAGGTTCCTACTATGTATTCCCCCGAACGCGTTTCGAGCAGTGTATGCACCGACTGGTGCGGCAGCCCTTCATTCCTGCCGTAGGTCTTCATCCGGAAGCCGTCAAATCGCGACAATCCCTCAGGCGTGCAAAACCAGATGAATCCATGCGAGTCCGCCACGATTTGGTTGATTCGATCGCCCGCAAGACCGTCGGCCGTTGAGTAAGAGCGGATCGGCAGCAGTTCGGCAGCCAGGCAAAGCGGAAGCGCAGCCATCGCCAACCGCGTTGCCAGCCATCTCATCGCTTCCTCCGGCTCACCAGTTTAGCGCTCGGCCCTCCGTCATTGCCGGAGGGCCATCGCTGTACGCTTCTAATTCACCGTCACCGTAACGGCATTCGAGGCAATGCCATTGGTGACAACCTCGAGAGTTGCCGCACCCGGTTCCACGAAGAAAGGCAAGCTGAACTCGAAAGACACCACTTTGCTGCCGGTGGCCACTCCCATGGTGCTGTAGTTCTTCGTGGGAAGGTAATAGGTGAGGCCGCCGCTCATGATCCGCAGCAGCGGGAAATTGGTCGCCATCTGGGCGTCGTCTCCATAGGCCGCGCCTTGGGAAAGACCATTGAGCTGAGTTCCCTCGATCGTGTAGTAGACTCCCTCGCTGATCGTCGCCGGGAACGAAGTGATGTGCGGCGCCCAACTGCTTTCCGCGGAGCCCTTGGGAACATACGCGTACAGGTTTTTCGTGCCGTCGGCTAACAGAATATGTCCGTTCGGTAGTTCCAGCATCCTTCCGCTATAGGAAGCCTCGTTTGCGGCGTTGGGTGGGCTGGGGGCAGCCGTCAGGGATGTTCCGTTGAACTCGAAGAAGTAGGCCGGACTTTGGAAGCAGGGAGCGATGTTCGACGCCATCACGAGGACGTTGCCATCCGGCAAAAGGGCCGCCGGACCGTCGGCCACGCCGATTGGGCCGGAGGGTTCAGAGGGGAAGGTTGGTCCTTTTGTCCAGACCCCGGTGGAGGAGTTGTAGATCGCGGTATTCGAGTTCGCTCCCACCGCGAAAACGGTGCCATCGGGCCGCAGCACCGCGGGACCCATTTCCGGAACAATTGCCATTCCGCAGTTATTCGTAAGAGGGACGGGCAGGTTTCCGGCCAGCGACCAGGTGCCTGTGCTGGGGTTGAACAGTTCGGATTCCGTTCCGTTTTGCGTGTCCACGGTTAACACCTTTCCGTTGGGGAGCAAGGTCCAGCCTTCTTCGGAGTTTGAATCGGCCTTGCCTGACCCCGTCGTGGTCCACGTCAGCGCCGAGAGATCCAGAAGGGCTTCCTGCTTGCTGCAGCAACTGCCCATCATGAAAGTCCCGTTCGGCAACACCACCGTAGGCGCATCACCGATCTTCGTCCAACCGCTCGGTGGCGGGATGGACGACCATGTTAGGACGATCGGGCGGAAGTCAAATCCCATGGTGGTGTCGTCGTTCGAGCCGAAGTTGTACTCTCCGCCTTCGAAGACCATCTGCCCGTTCGTCAGCACGGCGGAGCCGAAGAACTGGGGACCGTATCCAAAACCTGAGGTGGAAGGGAGCATACTCCAGACCCCGGCTTGGTAATCGCCGGTATTGCTCGGCGCCAGTTGATACCAATTGCCGGTTCCGGTGCCGCCGGGGCCTGTTATTTCCTGAACCATGACGTTGCCGTCAGGCTCCAGCAGGGCTGTGCCTGCGCCACTACCAGGAAACGTGGGGAGTGGTGTCCAATGCTGCGCGCTTGCCGCGCTGCTGAATGCGAGCAATGCCGCCACTGGTATGCCCAGTCTCCGGAATTGCTGCGAGTTTTGCCGAGGCCTGGTTGGCTTCTGCGTTTCGTTCATATAACTTCTCCTTTTGTGAGGTCGAGAGAAACTGCTTCGATCTGGATGATTATGTGCAGCGAGGCAGCTACTCGACAACCCGCACGTTCATGTAGGGGAGGCTCACTGTGTTACGCTAACGCTTCCGCATGGCCGAAACCCGTTTCAAATCCCAACTGATGAGCGCCAGTGAAATCGACCGCACCATGGTCCGCCTGGCGCACGAAATTCTGGAGAAAACCAAGGACGTGGACGAGCTCGCTTTCATCGGCATTCGCCGCCGCGGCGTACCGATGGCGCAGCGGCTCGCGAAGAAGATCGAGTCGCTCGAAAAGCGCACCATTCCCGTCGGCATTCTGGATATCAATCTCTACCGCGACGACCTTTCGACCGTAGGCCACAAGCCGGTGGTGAACGCCACGGAAATCGGCTTCCCTGTAAAAGGCAAAGACATCATATTAATGGATGACGTGCTCTACACCGGCCGCACCATCCGGGCGGCTTTGGACGCTCTCTTCGATCATGGCCGTCCGGCGCGCGTGCGGCTGCTGGTCCTCATCGATCGCGGGCATCGCGAATTGCCCATTGAAGCCAGTTTCATCGGCCGCGTCCTGCAAACCGCGGACAACGAAATCGTGGAGGTGAAGTTCAACGAAATCGATGACGTGGAGAAGGTTCTACTGGTCGAGAAGGTTTAGCGCACGTGAGACGACCGGACGGCCTCCCGACAGTTATTACGACCCGCTACCGTAAGGGGCGGTTTCTGGATGACCATATTCGAGGCGTCCGCCCGAACGCGCACCAGTTTTGAAATCGCCTCCTCGAAGGCTATTGAACCACGAAATCCTGCGTCGTTGTAACGGATCCATTCGGTGTCGTAAGAGTGATGGGCCCTGTGGTCGCGCCCACCGGGACAGTGGCATAGACGTTCTGGCCCGTGGTCCCCTGAACACTCGCAGCCGGCACACCGTTAAATGAGACAGAAGTAACTCCCAGCAGGTATTGACCCCAAAGAAGTATCTTTTGCCCAACCGGCGCGGCGGCCGGAATCATCTGAGAAATCCGTGGTTTTGGCGCCGGCAGGCCGATGTCGAGGCTGAACACGGTACCAATACCGATTTTCCCGCCCGCTTCGGCGGCTCCGTAGATCTTCCCATTGATACCCTGGATCATCTGACATCCGCAGTGGCCCTGGCTCCCCGAGGGGTTCATCACGTAAATGCTGCTAAGTTGCTGGGTAGCCATGTTGTACCGGAAGATGTAGTTGCTATTGCTGGATCCGTAGATGTTCCCGTCCGAGGCCTCCATCAGAGTCATTGGCTGGATCATTCCGGTCGAAGGAAAGTTGGCGACCACCTGAAATTTTCCGTCGAGGGCGACCTGATAGATCATTCCAGTGTTGTTAGTCCCAGCGTACTCGAAGGACCCATAGAGGTTTCCGTCGCTCGCCGCAAGCAGGGGTAAGGTTCCCTTGAAGGACACGGACGGAAGGGCCACAACCTGCGAATAGGCGCCGGTCGGCGTAATGCGGTAAATGAAGCCAGGGCTGACGCCTCCGTGCTGCTGGTTGCCTACGCCGTAAATATTCCCGTCTGGCCCATAGACGATGTTGCTCCCCGTGGGAGCCCCGTCGGTTCCTGAGAACTGATGCACAATCGTGACGCTGCCATTTACATCGATGCGACCGAGCGCCCACAGCTCCGGAGCAGTTCCCGACTGGGGGTGTCCCAGGATGTCGTAGAAGACGCCGGGCGGCGCGGAAATGATCTGCATGCCCGACTGCCACTCGGAGGGGGGATCGTACTTCTGCAGACCCCCGCCGTTTAGGTTGAACGAAATGTAGTAGCCGCCGTTCCCTTTGACTGTGTCGCCCAAAAATGCAGGTTCGTAGATACTCGAGTCGGCGGACTGTGCGAACGCTGCCGAAATAGTGACGGCGGGCAACGAGTAGATCGGAGAAAACACGCCCCCGCTAGCGAGACTGAAGACGGACGAGCCATGCACGTTATTCATCAATTGGCCCAGAACATAGAGCAGGCCAGGTTTCGCCTCGAACAGCTCAGTCGGATCACCGCCAACGGCGTCGGGCGACGTGGGCGAGTATAGTATTGTGAACACGGGCTGCTGGGCCGGGGGGGTCTGTGCGCAGCACAGGACAACCGCCACAATCGGGAGGAAGCTTTGGATCTTCATCTCGGTGGCCTCTACGGACAGGTTGTGAAAACAATGATTCCGCTGGCTACACCGCCCGCGCTCGCCGCTGCGGAACAAGTTGCGTAATGGCCGCCATTCGTCACGGAGCAATAAGTGGGCACGTAGACCGCGCCATTCGCCAGCGTGGGCTCGGTAAACGACGGCACAAGCCATCCGGTTGCCGGAGGGCTCGAACAGTTATGGCCCGTCACATTGTCCCAGATGTGAGTCAGGCTTCCGTTGGAGTTGACGGTGTACGCGTAAAGGGTACCCGCCGTCGTCGCCCCCGCTGAGTTATGCTGCGGAACAATCGCCCAAAGCGTGGCATCGTTCGAGCTATCGGCAGCCAGGGCCATGCCCGGCCCCTCGGAGTTCTGGTTCGACGGAGGGAAGGGCGGCGTTGTCCCCGTGCAGTTCCCGGATGTTAGACATGGGTCATAGACCGGCGTCGTGCCAAACGAGTAGGTATTGTTACTGTTCGTTAGGGAACCTTGGAACACTTCCACCGACTCATTCACCGGCCAGACAAACATCAAGTCGTTGAACCATGCGAGTTCATGGATTTCGTCGCAGGGCGTACTGGAGAACTTCCCCGTCGATGAATTATTGATTGGGCAAACTGTCTGGTTGGCGGTTGTTGGAAGCCGCGAGGCCTGGAACGGCGTTTGCGTATTTACTGTCCCCCCAGTCAGTCCGGCGTCACCCGTATGAAAGAGGCCCATGCTATTCGAGCCGGCAGGCATTGTGTAAAGATAGCCGGACTTATCCGACGTAACTGAAAAGATGTTTACCCCGCTGCCGTGCGGGATCAGAACGATCCCGGAGGTCGCGAAATCGAGATCCATTCTGCTCAACTCTTCCGTCTGATAGCTGGCGGGGCTTGAATCTCCGGTGGTCATGTTCGTTGTATAGCGCTGCACATAAGGCGCGAAGAAGTCGCCCGGAACTCCCATCGACGGACTCGCGCCGGACGTGGCAGCCGGGAGCTTCGCCGCGGATTGCCCCCAATAGGAAACGTTTGAGGGATTCGTGCATTGGAGCGAGGTTCCGGACCCTGTGCAGGCGAACGGTCCGTTCCCGGCGCCAATATACACGTTCGCCGAGTAGTCGGAGGACGGCCCTTTCGAAGACATCCAGATCCCGCCCTGATTTACCGCCCAGTTGTCTCCGTGGTCGCATGGGGCAGTGTCGCAGGAAGGCCCAAGGGGCGCGCCCAAGGCGTCGTAGTTAGTATAAACGGACGGAAAGACCGAGGTCGGCCCAACGTTCCTGGTCCCGCCGCCCACCTGGGGAACATCGGTCGCATAGAGGGGCTGCGCGACAACCGGCTCGTATGAGAAGCCTGACGGCGGCGTGGACGTCAGTTGGTAGAAATTGGCAACCCCAAAATTCGACGCATCGCTGAAGTTCGCCAACGTCGTCTCGTTTACATTCGTGCTCGTGCGATACCGCTCATTTTGGCCCGTTAGAACACATGGATCGCCTGTCGGACAGGCGGTCCCGGACGGCGGAAGGGCACCGGCGGGAACCGGTTCGACGGGTCCAGCGGAGCCCGTAACAACGGGAACGCCTCCATAAGGGGAACCGTCATCCGGGTTAGCGTGAGTGGATTGCGCCACAGCCGTCACGACTGAAACCGGCACAATTGTGAAGGCGAGTAAGAGAGAGAGAGAGAGAGAGAGAGAGACGGTCGCATTTCGGTCCTCCTGTCAGGCGATTTGATACTACACCCAGCCGCCGGAAAATGCAATAAGAGAATCGAACGAATGCGCTAACTAACCCGTATCGCGCAAGTAACTCGGTTACAAACCTGCTTCAACGAATTTACCCAACTTATTTAGTCACGGTAGGTTTCCCATCCACAAGCCCGACGAAGTTCGCAAGGTGGATTCCACGGCTCCGAAACAATCAGGCGACGCCCCTGTGTTACGCTAACGCTTCCGCATGATCGAGGCCCGCTTCAAATCCCAACTGACGAGCACCCGAAAGATGAGGTCGAGAAGGCCTAAATGACCGCTGGATTGCTCGGCATCGAAGGCCTCGGCCGCCCGGAAATCGAGGCGATTCTGGAACGCTCCCGGTATTTTCAATCCCCCGGCCGCTACGATACTTTGCGTCACCGCCTCATCGTCAATCTCTTCTTCGAAGCATCCACGCGAACCCGCACGAGTTTTGAAATAGCCGCCAAGCGCCTGGGTGCGGACACCGTCTCGATCACCGCTTCCTCGTCCAGTGTTTCCAAAGGCGAATCTCTGGTTGATACGCTCAACACGCTGGTGGCGATGAAGCCGCAAGCCATCGTGATGCGGCACTCGGCATCCGGCGCGCCCCACTTTCTGGCGCGGCATCTGTCGACGCCCATCGTCAACGCAGGGGATGGCACGCATGAACACCCCACGCAGGCGCTGCTCGATGCCCTCACCATATTCGATCGGCGCGGGTCGCTCGAAAACCTGCGCGTCGCCATCATCGGAGACATCGCGCATTCCCGCGTAGCACGTTCAAACGTACACCTGCTGTCGCGGTTCGGTGCTTCCATCGTGCTCTGTGGACCGCCAGCCCTGCTGCCGCGCGAACTGGAACAACTCGCGCCCGGCGTGGAACTCACCAACGATATGAATGAGGCCATTCGCGACGCCGATGTGGTCATGATGCTCCGTGTGCAGCTCGAACGGCAGCATGAAGTCCCTATGGCGGCGGGTGAATACTTCCGCTTTTACGGCCTGCGGCTGGAGCATATGGCGCTGGCCAAACCGGACGCTATCGTGATGCACCCCGGTCCCATCAACCGAGGCCGCGAGCTTTCTTCGGAAGTGGCAGACAGCCAGCGCTCCGTGATTCTGAACCAGGTGGAGAATGGAATCGCCGTGCGCATGGCGGTGCTGGAAAAGGTGGTCGCGTGAACCTGCTGATTCGAGGAGGCCGCGTCATCGACCCGGCTCAGGGACGCGATGAAATTGCCGATGTCGCCATCGTGCATGGCCACATCGCCGCGAGGGCCGCGCCGAATTCGCCGGAGTTCGACGCCACAGGTCTGGTGGTTGCCCCCGGGTTCATCGACATGCACGTGCACCTGCGCGAGCCGGGGTTCGAACATGCCGAGACCATCGAGACCGGCGCGCGCGCGGCCGCGGCCGGCGGATTCACCACCATCTGCTGCATGCCCAACACCAAGCCGGTGAACGATAGCGCCACGGTGACCAGCTACATCGTGGAACGCGCGCGCAAGCACGCTGTGGTGAACGTTTTTCCCATTGGAGCCATCACCAAAGGCAGCGAGGGCGTCGAACTTTCCACCATCGCATCCATGAAAGAAGCCGGCATCGTGGCCATCTCCGACGATGGGCGGCCCGTGATGAACGCGCGTGTGATGCGCCGCGCGATGGAAACGGCGCGGGCCCTCGATCTGACGGTGATCAATCACTGCGAAGATCTGCATCTTTCGGCGGGCGGTGATATGCATGAGGGGATCGAATCGGTGCGGCTCGGACTCCGCGGCATTCCGTCAGCTTCGGAAGATGTGATGGTGGCGCGCGATATTCTGCTGGCCGAGTTGACCGGCGCGCGTTATCACGTCGCCCACATTTCCGCGCGGCATTCCGTGGCCATGGTGGCTTTTGCGAAGAGCAAGGGGCTGCGCGTCACCGCGGAGACCACGCCGCATCACTTCGCCCTCACGGACAAAGAACTCGGCCGCTACGACAGCAACTACAAGATGAAGCCGCCGCTGCGATGCGGCATCGACGTGGAGGCGGTCATCGAAGGGATCAAGAGCGGCGCGATTGATGCCATCGCCACCGATCATGCGCCGCACGCCGGCAGCGAGAAGATGCAGGAATTCGAATCCTGCCCGTTCGGGATACTGGGGCTCGAAACCGCCCTCGGCTTGTCCTTCGACTGCCTGGTTCACGCAGGCCACATCTCAATCAATCGGCTGATTGAACTGTTCACGTCCGGGCCGGCAGGCGTATTGAGGCTCAATCGGGGAACGCTGCGGGAAGGCGCGCCGGGCGACGTCACCATTCTCGATCCGGAACTGAGTTGGACTTACGACGTGAATCAGTCCGCTTCGAAGAGCCGCAATTCCCCGTTTCACGGGCGGGCCTTCCGCGGCGCATCCGTGGCCACAATTGTTGGAGGAAAAGTAGTACCAATCAGACCCGAAGCAGCAAAGTACTAAGAACGCACTACAGTTAATTCCGACACCCGCCGAAAGATCTATTGACCACAAAATCATTCTGCGGATACGGAAAGAACTGAAGTGAACAAGAAGCTACTCGTCATATCGATTTCGTTAGGGGCGGCGCTGGCGCACGCTCAGAAACTCGCTCCCGAACTGGAACAGCGCCAGGATCAGTCGGATATCGCCATCATCGTGCAGTATAAAGCGACGCCAACGGCGATGCACCACGCGAAGATCGTGCAGTGGGGTGGAAAGCTGCAACATGAATTCGGCTTTATCCACGCAGCTCACTACACGGTGCCCGCGAAGGCGCTGGCTTTAATCGCCAACAGCGAGGATGTCGCCTATGTTACTCCCGATCGGGCCGTTTCGGGCACGCTCGCCATCTCCGGCGCGGTGACCAACGCGGGTTACGCAACCAAGATCGGATTGAACGCCAGCGGCGTTGGCGTGGCTGTTATCGACAGCGGCATCGCGCCGATACCGGACCTGCTGCTGGTCACGGGCGATCATCAGGACTTTACCGGCGAGTACAACGCGTGGGCGGACCCGTTCGGACACGGTACGCATGTGGCGGGCATCATCGCCGGAACCGCGTTGGATCAGAGTTATAACGACCCGACGCCGAACCTGAAGGGTCTTGCCCAGGGCGCGAACCTGCTGAATCTGAGAGTACTCGACGGAAATGGAGCGGGGACGGATAGCGCCGTCATTGCGGCCATCCAATATGCGATCGCGAATAAGTCGATTTACAACATTCGAGTGATCAACCTCTCCCTGGGGCGGCCGGTCTTTGAGAGCTACACGCTGGACCCGCTCTGCCAAGCCGTGGAACAGGCCTGGAAGGCCGGGATTGTGGTTGTGGTCGCGGCCGGCAACCTGGGCCGCAATACTGCGAACAATGGATATATGACGATCACGGCGCCGGGAAACGACCCATACGTGATCACCGTCGGCGCGATCAATACTCTCGGGTCGACGAACCGTGCAAACGCTCGCATGGCGAGCTATAGCTCCCGGGGACCAACGCTCGATTCGGGAATCATCAAGCCTGACATTATCGCTCCCGGCAATCGGGTGATCTCGACCAGCCCAGGCGGCGGGTCTACCCTCACCGCGGACTATCCTCAAATTCAGATTCCCATCAATACCATCGAAGCCAATCCCAGTACCGCGTCCTCGCCATACTACATCCAGCTCAGCGGCACCAGCATGGCGACGCCGATGGTAAGCGCCGCGGCCGCCCTTCTGGTCAGCCAGAATTCAAAGATGACTCCGGATCAAGTAAAGGCGCGATTGATGATGACCGCCTACAAGATATTTCCGGCCAGCAGTACCGTTAAAGATCCGACAACGGGGATCACTTACACGGACCAGTACGACATCTTTACCGTGGGTGCGGGGCTGCTGGATATTCAAGCCGCTCTGATCAACACGCAACTGGCCACTGGCAGCGCCATGTCACCCGCCGTTGGTTACAACGCCACCACCAAGACATGGACCATGCTTACGGCGAAACCCGCCACCAACTCCGGTCTTACGTATAGCGCCAACGTGGTCTGGGGATCGAACGTGGTGTGGGGCTCTAACGTCGTTTGGGGTTCAAACGTGGTCTGGGGATCGAACGTCGTTTGGGGTTCAAACGTGGTTTGGGGATCGACCTCGGTCACCGGAGCGAACGTGGTTTGGGGATCGAATAACCTCACGGGCATGAGCATGGTGATCGGCCAGAACGTGGTCTGGGGATCGACCTCGAATGTCGCGAGTCCAGAGGCGATTCAACAGTTGATTATGGGCGACCCCCAGTAGTTAGCGCGGGTTAGCCCCCTCCTGGATAAGCCAGGATCTGCCTGCCGCTAAATTGCGGTGCTCGTCCGCCCTGCCGCTGGGCCAATAGACGATCACGCGGTCGGCTTTCGAAAGATGCCCCATGCCGAACGTGAGGGGCAATTCGGATTGCGATAAGTAACTGGAGCCGCTCTTCACCATACGTGTCAGGATGCTCGAACCGGCGTGCACTTCAACGCGGGCTCCGATGCCATCGCGATTCGATTGCGTTCCAATCAGCTTCAGCCGCAAAGACCGATTGCCGTTCATTAGATCGTTGCGGTAAAGATATGCGGGGCCGTTGTTGGTAGTGATCAGGACATCCAGATCGCCATCATTATCGAAGTCCCCGTAGGCCGCGCCGCGCCCCACTTTCGCATCGGCAAAGCCGCCACCGATTTCGGGCGCGACATCGTGAAAGCCGCTGCGGGATTGCAGGAAAAGCTGCGGCTTCTGCGCGTATTGGGACTTGCCCAGATTCCGCACCGTGTCGTCGATGTGGCCGTTGACCACCAGCAGATCCAGCAGCCCATCCAGACTGGCGTCGAAGAAGAAACAACCGAAGCCCAGCGAACGCCGGGTGGCGCGGCCGAGGTCGGAGCGCGGCGCCAGATCGGTGAAGTTCCCGCCGGGCGCGGCGGAATAGAAGCCCAGCATTTCGTTATCGTAGTTGGTAATTACCACGCTCTTGTGCCCGGTATTGTCGCAATCGGCCACATCGATTCCCATGCCCGCGCGGGCCTTGCCGTCCTCGCTGAACGCGACTCCCGCGGGCATGCCGATCTCGTCGAACTTGCCGTTCCGCATATTCCGGTATAGCTTGTTGGCCTGGGTATCGTTGGCCACCAGAAGGTCGGGCCAGCCGTCGTTGTCGTAATCGAACATGGCGACGCCGAGGGACTTTGAGCTGGTATCCAGAATGCCCGCCTTGGCGGTGACATCTTCAAAGGTTCCATCGCCGCGGTTGCGGAACAGCCAGCAGGTGTTGCCGCGGTAGGCGTCCGGAGTGCAGTAGGCTTTATCTTTTCCATCGATGCTGCAGGAGATATCCGTCTCGGGGGACCATCGGACGTAGTTGCAGACAAACAGATCCAGATGGCCATCGCGGTCGTAATCGAACCACAGCGCGGAAGTGGAAAGAGCGGTCCGGCCGGAGAGACCGGCTTGTCTGGTGACGTCCACGAACCCACCTTTGCCTGTGTTTTTCAAAAGGCGGTTCTGGCCGAAGCCGGTCAGATAGAGGTCGGGAAAACCATCGTTGTTGAAATCTCCGACGGCCACGCCGAGCCCGTAGAATTCAAAGTCGAGCCCGGCGGCGCGGGTGACATCGGTGAACGTCCCGTTGCGATTATTTCGATACAAAGCGAGGGTGGTATGGCGCTTCCGGTGCCCCGGCCAATCCATGCCGTTACAGATCAGAATGTCCTGCCAGCCGTCGTTGTCGTAATCCAGGAAGGCGCAGCCGGGCCCCAGCGTTTCGGGCAGATACTTCGGACCGAAAGCCCCGTTATTGTGCTGGAAATGGATTCCGGCAGCAGCGGTGACGTCGGAGAATCGAAATTCCGGGGAAGCCGCGAAAGCTGTAAACGGAAGAGCCGCTCCGAGAACGAAGTCGCGTCTGAGCATGGGGAAACCCGGTTTACGGAGGCGGGATCAGACCCTTGCTCATGGCGTAGCGCACCAGGTCCGCCGCCTTGTGGATATTCAGCGCATCCATCAGGTTGGCGCGGTGCACCGCCACGGTATTCACGCTGAGGTTCAGAACTCCGGCAATCTCTTTATTCGATTGCCCTTCCGCGATCATCGTCAGCACCTGCTTCTCCCGCGGCGTCAGGCGATCGAAACTCGCATCGGCGGGCGGATGTTGCAGAATCGGGCTGAGGAAAGGCTGCCCGGAGGCGAGCGTCCGGATGGCGTTGGGCAGTTCGATATCGATGGCGTTCTTGAGCAGATATCCGTTCGCGCCGGCGTCCATCGCCCCGCGGACGTAATTCTCATTCGAATACATGCTGAGGATCAGGATGCGGGTGGTGTGGTTCACCTTGCGGATCTCGCGCGTGGCGGCTGCGCCGTCGAGCTCCGGCATGGAGTAATCCATCACCAGCACATCCGGCTTCAGTTCAGCGGCCAGCGCGGCAGCTTCGCGGCCATTCCCGGCCTCGCCGACCACTTCCATATCCGGCTCATCTTCCAACATGCGGCGGAAGCCCTTGCGGACCAGTCCGTGATCGTCCGCCAGCAGCACGGTGATTCTTTTACTTTCGGTTGCGGTTTCAGGATTCATCGTT
>Ga0302319_10016682_pt1 | contig 13507 bp, 7 predicted proteins | sample Bog_T0_2_FD_203319 | JGI IMG/M metagenome (GOLD analysis project Ga0302319, IMG submission 203319) | Peat permafrost microbial communities from Stordalen Mire near Abisko, Sweden - Bog_T0_2 | ecosystem: Environmental > Terrestrial > Soil > Wetlands > Peat | place: Sweden: Abisko, Stordalen Mire...
ACCGGCCATCACGACCCACCGCCCGTCCACACCGTGGACGACGACTCCCACGTCGCCGTTGGCCAGTCGGTTGACCGGGTCGTTGTGCGTCACCATCACCGGGGTGGCGACCCGTGGCCTGCCACCACGCAGGACAGCGGGGACCGCCTCCTGTGCGGCGGCGTCGACGAGGTCCGACCACTCGAACAGTCCCAGCGGACCGCGCCGGACGGCGGCCAGGACCTTGATGCGTGTGGCGGCCGCGAGGGCTGCCGGTCCGTCGTCCGCCAGCGCCGCGCTGACGACCTCCCTGGCGGCCCCCACGACCTGGGTGCGCAAGGCCGCGAGGCCGGTCGCGTCGTCGGGACGGACCCAGTGGACACCGCTCGCGTTCGCCAGCCGGTCGACCACGCGGTCCTCGTCGCCGTCCCGGATGGCGAGCGCCAGCTCGCCGATTCCTGATCCCTTGTCGAAGCGGTGGCCGACCCGGAGTTCGGTGACCCGGCCACCGAGCGCGGGGCGATCCGACGTCTCGGACCGTCCGGGAGGTCCGACCATGTCGCCCATGACCGTGCCCGCCTCGATGCTGGCGAGCTGGAACGGATCGCCCACCAACACCAGCCGGGCCTCGGGACGCAAGGCGTCGAGTAGGCGGGACAGGAGTGGTAACGACACCATCGACGTCTCGTCGACGACCACCAGGTCGTGAGGGAGCGGATCCTCCCGGTCGTGGCGGAACGACGTCCGGGTCCGCCGTCCCAGCAACTGGTGGATGGTCGTCGGCTCGATCCCCCGGAGGGCCTCGGCCCGGTCCTCGTCGATACGTCGGGCGGTGAGCAGGGTCGCCACCTGGGCCTCGACGGCCTCCTTCATCCGGGTGGCCGCCTTTCCGGTCGGCGCCGCAAGTGCCACCCGGACGACCGGTCCCCTCGTCCCCGCCAGTTCGAGCGTGGCGGCGAGGAGGCGGGCGACGGTGTGCGTCTTGCCGGTGCCCGGCCCCCCGGCGATCACGGTCACCGGCTGGGTGAGCGCCCGCCGGGCCGCAACGAACTGGAGGTCGATCGAGCCGTCCTCGCCCACGGGAAGACCACCGAAGAGCTCGGCGAGAACGGACTCCACCCGGGCATCGGGGTCCTCCCCCGTGCTGCCCGGTGCCGGTGCACTGGTGCGCTCCCGCAATTGCGCAGCGACCTCGACCTCGAATCGCCAGAAGCGTTGCAGGTAGAGCCGGTGCCCGTCGAGCACGAGGGGCCGCAGGAGCACACCCGGCGGCGCAACCCGCTCGCTCGGGACCGACACGACCGGCGACGCTGCCAACTCGGCCCGCCACTGTTCCGGATCCGGCAGCGCCAGGTGCCCGATGGAACCCTGATCGTCCTGAGACGCCACCACCTGGTCGTGAGCCGTCCGCAGGTCGAGACACACATGACCGAGGCGGGTCGCCCGTGCGCTGAGCGCCAGCGCCAACAGACAGCCGTCCGTGGGTCGTTCCGGGGCCAGGCGCACCACGGTGTGGACGAGGTGGCATTCGAAGTGGCCCACGATCCCGGCGTCGACCCAGGGGGCCAGGACCACGTCCTCCTCGTCTGTGGCCCACCCGACGGGACGGCCGTCCTCCGCCGTCATCGCCCGCTCCCGGGCGGCCGACCGTCGAGCAGGTCGCTGGCCTCCTCCAACAGTCCCTCGTGGAACCACCACGTGAACACACCGTGCGGAGTCCCGTCAGACGGTGTCGTCGGAGGTCCGGTCATCCCCCGCACGAAGAGATAGGCCGCACCGAGGACCGTGGCCGGCCGGGCCCCGTCCCGTCGCCGTGATCGCAGGTACCGATGAAGTGCGACACCGTAGAGGAGGGCCTGCAGCGGGTAGTGGTGCTCCGCCATGGCGTCGGCCATGTGCCGTTCGTCGTAGTCCGCGGCGCCCGGCTCGGACCCTCGCGGTGTGAGCCGGTTGGTCTTGTAGTCGGCGACGACGAAGGCCTCCCCACCGTCGTTCGGCACCCGGGCGACCAGGTCGATCGACCCGGTCAGGTAACCGGCCAACCGGACGTCGATGAGACCGGCGGCCACCGATGCCGCCCACCCACGGAGCGGGTCATCGTCCGTCAGGTGCTCCAGGAGGAGGCCGCCGAGGTCCTCGACCGACGGGTGGCGTCCTCCTCCGCCGAGACGCAGGTCGAAGGTCAGCTCGTCGAGCCGGTTCCGACGTTCGATGTCGGCCAGCCTGGTCGAGCTGAACAACGGCCCGAGTGGTGTCTCGACGGCGGCGCGCAGTCCGGCGACCAGCAGTCCCGTCCCGTCCGTCCCCTCCGGTGCCAAAAGTTCCGCCGAGGCGCCGCTGCGGGCCAGCTCCTCGTCGACTGCACCGGCGAGGGTGGCATCGAGGTCCTCGGCAGCGAAGTCGGTGCGCTCGAGCACTGCGTGCACGAAGGTACCGAACTCGGTACCCGCCCGGAGCGCTCCCAGCGCGCCGCCCCCCGCACCAGGAACGACCTGGTCCGATTCGGCCGCCCCGGACGTGCCGTCGGCCACCTGGCGCTCGTCGTCGGCGCCGGAGTCCGCGCCGGAGTCGTCGTAGGGGTCGGTCGCACCGGCCTCGGCACCGGCGGTGATCGCCGAGAACGACCACCGGTGCACCGAACGGTCCAGGTCGGCGGTGAAGCGGCTGACGTCGAGGTCGCGGGGCGCGCCGGGCCCGGTGGTGGTCACCCACGGTGCTTCCGGCGTCACCGGATTGCTGATCGACGTCACGGAGACGGTCCCCTGCGATAGCTCGGCGAGTGCGTCGAGCGTCGTGGCGACGTCGGCGTCGGGCGGGAGGGAGCACGACCCGCTCGCGAACACCTCCGGGTCGAGCGACCCCGTGGCCGGGTCCCGTGCGAACAGGAACCTGGAGAGGGCACGTGTCGAGCTGCTCGTGCTATTCGCCCACCACACGGCGGTGTGGTGCTGGGCCCGCGTCATTGCCACGTAGAGCAGCCGCAGTTGCTCGGATGCCTCCTCGGTGCGGGCCACCCTCTTCCGCTCGTCCGCCTCGAGCTTGTCGGGCCAGTCCTTGCCCTTGGCGAGGTCCATCGTCCGGCGGTGCGTCTCCGGGTCGGTGTAGACCACGTCCTCAGGATGCCTCCCGGGGCGCCACAGCATCGGCAGGCAGACCACCGGGAACTGGAGCCCCTTGGCCTTCCAGACGGTCATGATCTGCACAGCCTGCGCCTCCGACTCGACACGCCGTGCGACGACATCGCCGTCGATCTCCAGGTCCGCCTCGGACTCCGGGGGGTGGTCGAGGAGGGCGAGCAGCCCGGCGACGCCGGACATCCCCTGGTGCGCGTTGTCGTGAAGCAGCTCAGCCAGGTGGTCGAGGTCGGTGACGTTCCGGTCGCCGTCGTACTGGCCGAGTAGCCGGGAGATGACGTCCGACTCTGCCCAGACGGCGGCGAGCACCTCGGCCACCGGTTGGAAGCCGAGCCGCGACGTCCAGTCGGCCAGACGCTCCTGGAGCCCCGCCAGCTCCACGTCGTCGGCCCCGGCGACCCGGTCGGGCGACCACGACTCGAACCACGACAGGGCGTAGGACCGCACCCTCCCGAGGTCGGACGGCCGCTCCATGGCGGACAGGAGGAGGCGGACCTGGTCGGCCGCCCATGACGACAGGACGCTTCCCGCTCCGGCGACCACCGCCGGGACGCCCTGGCGTCGCAGCGCGTTCTGTGCGGCACGCCCGTGGTCACCCGAGGTCACCAGGACGGCGATGTCCGACGGGCGCAGGCGGCGGGCGCCGCCGTCGGCGTCCTTGTCCGGGATCGTCGCCCCGTCCAGGAGACCGCGGATGTGTGCGACCAGGTCCCGGTTGACGATCCTGGCCGTCTTCGGCGTGATCGGGAGCTTCCTGGAGCGGGGCAGCCAGTCCCCTGTGGCGACCCGGATGGCCAGTCCGGACAGCGAGTTGCCATCTGCATCCCGCATCCGCTGGCCCTCGTGCTCGTCCGACGCATGGACGGGCACGTAGGCGATGGCCTCGTCCCCGAAGGTGGCGCCGTCGAAGACGTGGTGCATGGCGGCCACGGCTGCGCCGTCCGATCGCCAGTTGGTTCCGAGGGTGTAGCTGGTGGTTCCCGATGTGGCACCGACCGCCCGAAGGTACACCGAGATGTCGGCACCGCGGAATCGGTAGATGGCCTGCTTCGGGTCCCCCACGAGCACCAGCGTGCTGTCCGGCGCTGCGGCGCCGAACAGGGTCGAGAAGATCTCCCACTGCACACTGTCGGTGTCCTGGAACTCGTCGATCAGCACCACCGAGAACCGCTTGCGCAGGGCATCGATGACCGACGCCGAACTCTCGTCGACCAGGGCCGACCGGAGTTGCTTCAACACGTCGTCGTACCCCATCGTGCCGGCACCCTGTCGGCGGTCGACGAGATTCGCCTGGGACGCGAGGACGAGATCGCGCAGTTGCAGCTGGGCCGCGGTCGCATTGGGGCGCGTCGACGTCGGCTCGAGCACCATGTCCGGGTCACCGACGAAGCGCTCCGCGGCCTTCACCAGTTGACTCAGCGTCGGCAGGTCGTCCACCGGGACCCCGCTGGCGGCGGCCGTGGCCAGGGCGTCCGCACACGCGTGCCGCACCAGCTTGGCGACGTCGGTCGACAGGCGCGCGTCGGGGTCGATGGCCGCCGAGATCCCGAGGGTGCTCCGCACCTGGCCGGCGAAGCTGTGCATGGTCGAGATGGTGGCGGCGTCGAAGTCGGAGACTGCCCGTTCGAGACGTAGCCGTCGTTCGACACGGTCCGTGCCCGCCAGGTGGGCCGACAGCTCATCCTTCCCGAAGACCGTCGACTCACCGACGAGCGCCGCTGCCGATGCCATCATCTGGCCCCGGATCCTCGATCGGAGTTCGGCGGTAGCGGCGCGGGTGAACGTGACGATCAGGAGCTCGGACGGTGTGACCCGTTGCTCGGCGAGGTACCTCGTGGCCAATGCGGCGAGCGTGAACGTCTTACCCGTCCCGGCGCTCGCCTCGATGGCCACCTGGCCCGTCGGCAACGGTCCGAACAGCGGAAACGTGCGCGCCGACTCGCTCACGGGGCCTGCTCCACGGTCGCGTCGACGGTTCCCCACAGGTGGTGGGCGAACCGCTCGGCCCGGTTGCCCACGCCTGCCGGGTCACCGTCCAGGGGCGGCAGTTCGTCGATCTCGTCGACGTCTACGTCGCCGAACACGAGCCTGACGGCCGGCCCGGTGCCGTCGCCCCCGCCGTTGTAGCGCTTCCAGGCGTCATCGGCCGACTCACCGCGGTGGACGGCCGGCGAGTACGAGGCGAACAGCGGGAGGGGTTCGGTCAGGCCCTTGCGGTAGAGATCGACCACCAGCCCGAGCGCGTCGGACGCCCGGTCCTGCAGATCCGGACCCTGAACGGGCACCAGGTCGATCGGGTGCAGTGGTGCACCCTTGGTGGCGGTGCGGGTCACGACCACCGAGCGCCAGGGCACCGTCGGGTCAGTGGCGACGAGCACCATCAGGTCGAGCCACGCCTCGAGCCGGTAGGCCTCCTTCGGCCGGCTGAACAGGATCCGACCCGGGCCCTCGTGCGGCGAGACGAGCCCGAGCGGGACCGTGCCGACGATCCGGGTGCCCTCAGGGACAATGACGTCCACCTCGCGCAGGACAGGCTCCCCGGAACCGACGCCCCGGATGACCGCCTCGGTGAGCATCGCGTCGACTTCGTCGGACACGTCGGCGAACAGGCGATCCTCGAGCACGCCGGGCGGAAGCGCGCCCTTGGCCCGTTCGACGCGCCGCCACGTGTCGTCGTCGGTGCCCCGAAGCCTCGCGTCCAGGAGGTTCTGGCCGATGTGGTACTTCTCAAGGCCGTCCGGTTCCACCGGGAGGATGTCCTGCACGTCGTCGGCCGACCGGGGAAGGGTGGCCTGGAGCGTCCGGCTCACGAACGTCCCCACCGGGTCGCGCAGGAATGCCCGCAAGGCATCCAGCTCGACGGGGCCCTCGTCACCGGACACGAGCGGACTCCCGAGGAATCCGGGCCGTCGCATCGGACGCGTGCGGCGACCCCGTGCACCCGCCAGATCCCGTCGGGCGAAGCTCCACGGCCCACCAGCGCGCAACGTGTCCGCCTCGAGGCACACCTCATCGAACGGATGACGGGGGTGCTCCACCTCGAGCCTCAGCCGCACCTCGGGCTGCTCACCCTCGGGGTGGAGTCCCACCACCGCGTCGAACAGCTCGGCTGCGGGCACCACCTGCGGCACCGGATGGCCGGACCGGACGTCGCGGCCCTCCCGCACGACGAGGAGGTGGTCACGTGCCGCCAGGACGGCTTCGAGCATCCACTGACGTGTTTCCGATCTGGGATCGGGATCGCCGGGTTGCGGTGCCGCAGCCACGAGGTCGGAAGCATCGGGGGCCGTCGACCCGAGGGCGTCCTGGTCGAGCCCGAGGAGGCACACCACCCGGAACGGGACCCATCGCAGCGAGGCGAGGGACGTGACGGTCACGCCACCGCGGAAGAAGTCGGGACGCCCCGGCGCTGCGTCGAGACGACCTTCGAGCAGCCGCCGCAGGTCCAGCAGGCCCAGCACCACTGCCCCGCCGCGCTCCGACCCGCGAGCCGAGTCGACGACCTCGCGCAGCACCCGCTCCAACGCCTCGAACTGCCACGCCTCCTGATCGGGGGCTGCGAAGAGATCGGCACCGGTCTGTCGCAGCAGGTCGCTCCAACCGCCGACCGTACGCCCGGTGCCGGCGGCATGCCCGGCCAGTCCGGCCAGGCGCCCGAGGATGAAGGCGAACGTCCCGAGGAGGTCGGTGTCCCCACTGTCGACGCCGAACGGGGCCACGCCGCCGATGGCGAGTTCGAGGTCGCCGTCCGCCACCGCCGAGCCAAGCAGCAACCGGTCGAGTGCCGCCTGCCAGGTGTTGGTCTCGACCGATTCCGGCAGGCCGAACCTGGCGCGGTGGCCCGGGTCGAGTCCCCACCGCACTCGCGTCTCCTCCGCCCACTCGGCAAGCACGCCCAGGTCGTCGTCGTCGAGTCCGAACCTGGCGCGCACCGGGGCGAGGGAGATGAAGTCCAGGACGCCGGAGATCTCGAACCGTCCGGCCACCAGCTCCAGCAGTGCAGCGGTGGCGCCCATCACGGGATTGGCGGAACGGATCGAACGGTCGGCGATGCGATAGCGCAGCGCCGGCGCGCCGGCCACCTCGCCCGACGCCGGGCCGACCCGGCCGAAGACGGCCTCCACGAGCGGCGCGAACTTCTCCAGGTTGGGACAGACGACGAGCACGTCCTCCTCGGTGAGCCCGGCATCGGCATCGTTCAGGAGGTGCAGGATGGCGTCCCGGGCGACCTGCACCTGCCGCATCGCGCCGAAGCATGCGTGGAACTGCACCGACCGGTCCGACGCATCCACCCGGTCGGGAACGCCGGGCGCGTCCTGCCGGATGTCGGCCTGTAACCGCTCGAGCACCGTCGTCCGGGGTGGTGGACCCGACGAGACCCAGGTGACCTCGTCCCTCCCGCCGACGAGCCCGTCCGCCAGGAGCACGGCGGACTCGCGTGGGAGTCGACCCCACGACCGGAGAAGGGGCTGGCGGACCGATTGGCCCGTCGGGTCCTCGGACCGCAGGCGGGGTCGGGTCGGGGAGGGGACGGGCCATGCCGTGCGGAGCGCGTCGGGATCGAATCGATGGGGCTCCAGGAGGAAGAGGTGCACCGCGCGCTCCCGGGCCACCGCCTCGATCAGCGGCAGGAAGTCACGCCCCGGGAGCGACGTGAACCCGAACAGGAGAAGTCGCCCGGGTAGGTCGAGCTCCAGTACGCCGGCCCCCACCTCGTGCAGCACGTCCGCCATCCGTTCGGGGGGGCTCGGCGCTCGTATCTCCTCGCGCAGGAGGCGCCAGAGCCTCGGCTGCCAGTTCGCGTGGACCGAGATGGGCTCGAGCAGACCGTCGACCATGCCACCGTCGCCACGACCGGGATCTGCCCAGGCGCAGACCATCTCGGGCCGGTGCAGGTGGTAGCGGTCGAAGAGGTCGGCGACCGTCCGCACCCGCGTGAAGCGCGAGGCCCCGTCGGGCAGAGCGGTGAACTCCGGCATGCCGCCGTCGGCGGCCAGGTCGTCGAAGACGGCCAGCAGCGGCCACACCATGCGGTCGATGTGCCAGGGGTCCGTGCGGTCCGCGGGCACCGCGGACGTCGAGGGACCAGCTGATTGCGCGTCGAGGGCGACGTTGCGAAGCGAGCCGGGATAGGCACGCCGGAAGTTGGCCGCCACGCCGTCGTCCGTGCCGGAGCCGCTGGCTCCCAGGTGACGGGCCAGCTCGAGGGTGACCCACCGACGCATGCCGTCGGACGGCACGGCCAGCCACTCGGCCTCCATCGGGTCGAGGGGGTCGTCGACCAGGACCTCCACCAGCTTCGACACCAGGGCCTCGGCGCGATCGGAGGAGTAGAGGTGGAGCCCGGACCCCGTTCGTGCATCGCCCACGGGTGGCGACCTTACTCATGGGGTGCGACGTCCACTCCCGCCCGCACGTCCAGCAGGGTCCCCGACGGGACGGCATGCCTCCGGATCACCCCGCCGGGGACGTCGAGGTGCAACGATGGCCCCGGCGTCCCGATGGCGGGACCATCGCCTCCAGGGGGTTCTCGTGGACTTTGTCACAGCAGCAACGTCGAGTGCATCATCGGGCGGCGCTGCATTCATCTTTTTGCTTCTTGCCGTCGCCCTCTACATCCTGGTCACGCTGCCCGTATGGGGTACCTATCAGAAGGCGTTGCCACAGGGTGACCCGGCCTGGGCGGCATTCATCCCGATTTACCAGTTCATTGTCCTGCTGCGGGTGGCAGGCAGGCCCAAGACCTGGGCGTGGTTCCTGCTGCTGTATCTGCTCGGATTCGTCCTTCCAGTCATCGGCCTGATCCCGCTCTACATCGTCACAATCATCGTCCTGAACGACGTATCCAAGAGTTTCGGCCATGGCGCCGGGTTCACCGTCGGGTTGGTGCTGGTTCCTGTGATCTTCTGGTTCATCCTGTGGCTGGGCAAGAGCACGTACCTCGGCCCGAAGGGTCCCGCCGCCATGGCCGGTGGCTACGGCCCGGAGCCGGGCTACCCGCAGCAGGGTGGGTACATGCCGCCGCCGCCGCCGGCGGGCTACCCGCCGCCGGGTGGGTACACTCCCCCGCCGCCCCCGTCCGGCTACCCGCCCCCGCCTCAGCCCGGTACGGCCTACCCGCCGCCCCCGCCGAGCGGTTCCGCTCCCCCGCCTCCCCCGCCTCCCCCTCCGCTTCCGCCGCAGGCCCCTCCGGCCTGACGAACTCCGGACCCGGCGTCGGCCGGTGCCGCTACGAGGGGATCAGGCCCGGCGGCGCGCTGTCGAGCATGTCCAGGATGGCGACGGCCAACGCCCGCGCCGACACCGGGTCGAGCTCGACGGCCACGCGGGCCGACGCGCCCCGCGCCGGGTTGCGCAGATCCACGTTGAGCGTGTGGTCGGCCGGCGCGTGCACCGGGTGGTCGACGTAGACCGACACATCGGTCACCGGGAACCAGCCCGCCGCCCCCTTGCCGCTTCCCTCGACCGTCAGCGTGGTCGTCCGATAGGTGCACATGGCGGTACCTCCTGCATTCGTCGTGGTCAGGCCGACAGGTGTCGACCGAAGAACGTCCAGATCCGCTCCCAGCCGTCCTGGGCGGCCTCGGGTCGGAAGCTGGGGCGGTCGGTGTTGAAGAAGGCGTGCCCCGCCCCGTCGTAGGAGTGGAACTCGAACTCCTTGCCGGCGGACTCCAGTGCGCGCTCGAACTCGGCGACCTCCTCCGGCCCCGGGTACTGGTCGTCGACGCCGAACAGACCGAGGAGCGGGCACCGGAGGTCGCCGACACGATCGCCCAGGGGGCCGATCCGGAGCGGAAACTCGTCGGGTGGCGCCGTCAGCACGAACGCGCCGTAGCAGTCGACCGCGGCATCGAGATCCAGGCTGCAGGCGGCCAGGAACGACTGACGCCCCCCGGAGCAGAACCCGATGGTGGCGATCTTGCCGTTCGACTCCGGCCGGCCCTGCAGGTAGGCCAGGGATCCGCCGACATCACCGACCAGTCGGTCGTCCGGCACACCGCCATTCGCCCGCGCGACGGCCGCTGCATCGTCGGGGTCGGCACCGGGCGCCTCACGGCTGTAGAGGTTGGGGCACACCGCCAGGTACCCGTGGGCGGCGAACCGGCGGGTGATCTCCTTGCTCGCCTCGTCCCAACCGGGCATGTGGTGGATCACGACCACCCCACCGGCCGGCGCGGCGTCGAGCGGCACCGCCAGGTAGGCCTCGATGGTGTCGCCACGGTGCCCCGTGAATTCCACGGTGTGGGCCGTCAGGTCTCCTGCAGTCATGTCGTACCCTCCTCGGGCGTTCGTCTGTCGACCGGTGCGTCGTCGGTCCCGTCCAACTCGTCGAGGAGCTCGGCCAGGCGACGCGACTTGGCGGACTGCTCATCGCGGAACGCGCGGATGCGGGTCAGTGTCTCGTCGAGCCGGGCGAGGAGACGGTCGTTCGCCTCGGCCGCTTCGACCAGGAGTCGGCGACGTTCAGTAGGGCTGGCGTCGCCCCACCGGTACTCGGAACGGACCCGGTCGAGCGCGTCGGCGTCCGGGGTGTCCAGGACGACCCGCACCTCGGACAGGGAGAACCCGAGCAGCTCCTGGAGGTCGCGGATACGAGTCACCCGTGCCATGTCGGCCGGTAGGTAGAGCCGCTCGCCACCGCCACGGTGCCCGCTGGGCCGGATCAGTCCGAGTTCCTCCCAGTAGCGGAGGGTGCGCGTGGTGACGCCGGTGCGTTGGGCGAGCTCGCCGATGGGCAGGACGTCACCGGTGGAGAGCACGGCCTCGGCGGCGGTCACGACAGGACCTCCGCGTCCGGGCTGGCGGGCTCCGTTTCCGGGCTGACGGGGTCCGTGGTCGCCAGGTCGCCCGCGCGCGCGTCGGGCCGGTCCTCTTCGGGGCCGGTCTCCTCGGGCTCCGAGTAGACGTAGCGGCCGCCCCGCAGCCACGAGGCCCAGGCGGCCAGCAGGCTGGCCACGATGGCGAAGTCGAGGGCGGCGTGCAGGCCCGACCGGAACGAGTGGCTGATGAGGCTCGGGAAGAAGCTCCGGCCGGTCAGTGCCGCCTGCTGCGCCGGGGTCAGCTGGGCGAGGACGTGGGGCCCGACCAGGTGCTGGATCGGGTTGTACCCCAAGAAGGCGGCGAACAGTGTCGACACCGGCGACAGGTGGGCCACGCGGTTCGCCACGTCCGTCGGCACGCCATGGGTGACGAGGCCGTGGAGCAGGTTGGTGGACAGCGAGGCGGTGATGCCGACGATCATCAGGGTGAAGAAGATTCCGATGGAAAGCACCTGCGCGGAGTTCTGGAAGGTGCTGTTCATACCCGAGCCGGCGCCCCGGTGCTGCGGCGGCAGGCTGTTCATCACGCCGGCCCGGTTGGGCGATCCGAACGAGGCCATGCTCAGCCCCGTGGCGAACAGCAGGAGGGCGAAGATCCAGTAGGGGAAGTCGACGGGCAGCAGTTCGAGCAGCACGAAGCACGCCGCCGTGCCGAGCATGCCTCCGGTGGCGAAGGGTCGGGCCCCGAAGCGGTCCGACAGCACGCCGGACAGCGGTCCGGCGACGAGGAACCCGAGCGTGAGCGGCAGCATGGCGATCCCGGCCCACAGCGGCGTCACGGTGAACGCGTAGCCGTGCAGCGGCAGCCAGATGCCCTGCAACCAGATGATCAGCATGAACATGAGTCCGCCCCGGCTCAGTGCGGCGAGAAAGCTGGCCAGGACCCCGGAGGTGAAGGCCCGGATCTTGAACAGCTGGAGTCGGAACATCGGCTGGGGGACGCGGGTCTCGATGACGCAGAACGCCACCAGCAGCAGCACGCCGACGGACACCGCGCCCAGCACCACCGGGTTCGTCCACCCCATGACGTGCCCGCCGTAGGGCTCGATCCCGTAGGTGATGCCGATCATCACGAGCACCAGACCGACCGCGAAGGTGATGTTGCCCGGCCAGTCGATCCTGGCCGGCCGCCGGGGGCTCGTCTCGCGGAGTTCCAGGTAGCCCATCACGGTGCCGACCAGCCCGATGGGTACCGAGACGAGGAAGATCCACCGCCAGTTGAGCGGGGCCAGGACCCCACCGAGGACCAGTCCGATGAACGTGCCGCTCAGGGCGGCGGCCTGGTTGATGCCGAGCGCCATGCCGCGCTTGTTGTCGGGGAAGACGTCCGTCAGGATGGCCGCCGAGTTGGCCATGAGCATGGCCGCGCCGACGCCCTGGAAGATACGCATGACGATGAGCCACACACCGGCGGCGTGCCCCGTCATCCACGTGATCGACAGCATCAGCGAGAAGAACGTGAACACGGCGAACCCGAGGTTGTACGTGCGCACCCGGCCGTAGATGTCGCCCATCCGCCCGAGGCTCACCACCAGGACGCTGGTGACGACCAGGAAGCCGAGGATCATCCACAGGAGGTAGAAGGTGTTACCGGGCTGGAGCGGGTCGATCCCGATCCCCCGGAAGATGTCCGGCAGCGAGATGAGGACGATCGAGCCGTCGATCGTCGCCATCAGCATCCCGAGCGTCGAGATGAAGAGCGCCATCCACTTGTAGTTGGGCGGCAGGTCGGCCGGGTTCCCACGCAGGCGGGCCTCGCGTCCTGCGCGTCGCGCCTGGCCCGCGCCACGACCGGGACCTCTGTCGTCCCCCGGTGTTGCGGACTGCTCGACGACGGCCATGGCTGCTCCCCGGTGAGCGGAACGGGGCCGCCCGATCGGACGGCACCCCGCGCCCAGGTTAACGCGTACGTCAACGTCAGGGATCCGCACCCCGCTCCGGCCCCGAATGCCCAGTGTGGACCAGACCGTCCGGCCTATCGTCAGGGTCATGAGTCGCTTGTCGAGGGGGAGCCGACCACCGTGGCCCGGAACGCGGGTGGTGGCAACGGCGGCGGCCGCGGGCCTGGTGGTGCTGACGGGGTGCGGATCGTCGCTGCTCTCGACCAAGACGTCGGCGTCAGGTGTGGGCGTCACCTCGACCACGGCCGGCACCTCCACATCCACCACCGTTCCCGTCAACGGCGAGGTCGCCGTGGCCTTTCCCGTCGTCGCGTGCAACGACCCGGCCTACGGCGGGGTGCCGATCAAGTCGGCATCGGGCTGGAACCCGACCATCCTGGTGGCCCCGGTACCGACATCGCTGGTCGGCAAGGTGACGTTCTACACGGACGGCGTCCACACCCTCCTCGGCCCCAGCGGCTGGACCTGCTCCCTGGTGACCCCGGGTACGTCCGACCAGTCGTCGACCTCGACGACGACGACGACCGTCGGCGGCTACGGGACGCCCACGACGACGACCACGGCCCCTGGCGACACCTCCGGCCAGTCGGCGGCCATCGGCGCCCGAGGCGCGACGACGCTGGCCGTCTACCCTCCGAACGACCCCGTGCCCCCGACATCGGGGACCCCGATG
>Ga0302319_10016683_pt1 | contig 13507 bp, 11 predicted proteins | sample Bog_T0_2_FD_203319 | JGI IMG/M metagenome (GOLD analysis project Ga0302319, IMG submission 203319) | Peat permafrost microbial communities from Stordalen Mire near Abisko, Sweden - Bog_T0_2 | ecosystem: Environmental > Terrestrial > Soil > Wetlands > Peat | place: Sweden: Abisko, Stordalen Mire...
AAGCCTTCATTGACGGCGCGGGCGGTGAAGGTGCGGGCCATTTCCAGCTTGTCCATCTCGGCGTAAAGCTGGGCGTAAAATTCGGTGGCTTCGATTTCCTCGCCTTCAGGAAGGCGCGCCTGAAGCGCGGCGCGGAGGAAATTGGCGTTGCTGACGCCCGGGATTTCCATGGGGTATTGGAAGGCGAGAAAGAGGCCCTTCCGGGAACGTTCATCGGGACCGAGTTCGAGGATGTTCTCGCCATCGATCAGCACTTCGCCATTCGTGATGGTGTAATCGGGATGGCCGCCGATGGCCTTGGAGAGGGTGCTCTTGCCGGAGCCATTGGGCCCCATGATGGCATGCACTTCTCCCTTGGGAACATCCAGGGTCAGCCCGCGGATGATTTCTTTGCCGCCAATGGAAACGCGCAAGTCTCGGATACTCAGTGAATTCATGTCAGAAAATGTCGTAAAAAGAGTCGTAAATACGTGGTTGGATTTTAGTTATTTTCTAGCGCCCGGCGTTTTGTCTTTTTGACCCGGGGTCTGCGCGGCCTTCGCGGCGCATTGCGGACAACTCCCGCGGAACGCCACTTCGTGGTGGGAAATGGAAAGCTGTTCGGGAAGTTCCCAGACATCTTCGGGATGCCTGCGGGCTCGGAGCGGAAGGTCCAGAACCGTGCCGCAATCGTTGCAATAAAAGTGCGCATGCTCCTGGATGTTCGGGCAATAGCGGGCGGGGCCGCGCTCCAGGTTGACGGTCTTCACCAAGCCGCACGAGGAGAGGGTTTCCAGGCAATTGTAAACGGTGGCGAGTGAGATCGAAGGCATCCTGTGGCGCGCCCTCATAAAGACTTCGACTGCCGTCGGGTGATTGCGCTCCTCCATCAGGGCGTCATAGACCGTGCGGCGCTGCTCCGTCATTCGCAGCCCGCGCCCGTGGATCATTTCATCAGGCGTGGAGGTGGTTGAAACCGGCTTCATAATTCTCCCTCAACCAAACACGCCATCTTCTCCTTATCAAGAATTATTCCAATTAAAGAACCCTCGATGCGCGAGGATTTTACAGACCTTCCTCGTCCGCGGCTCCGAGCGGGCCATCCAATCCAGGACCGCCGGGCAGGTCCTCGAAGGGGGCAAAGTGCTCGGGCCGAAGCGGCTCGCTAATCACATATTCCTCTCCCAGCCATTTGCTGAGGTCCACCATCTTGCAGCGCATGGAACAAAAAGGCCCCTGCGGCTCGGCGGAAAAATCGACGGCCTTTTTGCAAATTGGACACTGGGTTTGGCGCGGGGCGCTCATGGCATCGGTAGAGTGGTTCGGCGGGTGGTTCGCGGCGAAATCGGCAAGCGCTCGAAGCTGGGAGCCCGGGCGATTTCCTGGGGCAATCTACAGTGTCCAGACTGTCTTTCCAGCGACGACCGTGCGCACCGCGCGGCCTTTCAACTCCCAGCCGTGAAAAGGGGTGTTTCGGCTTCGGGAGGAGCTCTGCTCTTTATTCACCGTCCATTCGAGATCGGGATCGATGAGCGTGACGTCGCCGGGGGCGCCCGCGCTCAGCGTGCCGCGGTCGAGGCCGAGGAGACGCGCGGGTTCGATGGTCAGCATTTCGATCAGGCGCGGGAGTCCGATGGCTTTCTTCTTGTGCAAGAGGATGTCGAGAAAGAGGCCGAGTTCGGTTTCCAGGCCGAGAATGCCGAAGGGAGCGAGATCGAACTCGACTTCCTTTTCGTAAGCGCAGTGCGGCGCGTGGTCGCTGGCCAGAATCGTGATCACGCCGTCGGCGACGCCCTGGATGAGCGCATCGATATCCGCCTGGGCGCGGAGCGGCGGATTCATCTTGAAATTGGAATCGAACGCGCGGATCGACTCGTCGGTCAGCGCGATGTGGTGAGGGCAGACTTCGCCGCTCAGCTTGACGCCGCGGGCGCGGGCTTCCCGCAGAAGGCGGACGCTTCCGCCGGCGCTGAGATGCTGGCAATGAATGGGTGTGCCGGTGAGTTCCGCGAGGAGAGCGTTGCGCTGGACGATGATTTCCTCGCCCGCGGAGGGCCAGCCCGGCAGGCCGAGAATGGTGCTGACCGTGCCTTCATGCATCACGCCCTTGCCGACGAGATTATAGTCCTGGCAATGGTCCATAACCGTGAGACCGAACATGCCCGCATACTCGAGCGCGCGGCGCATGACCTCGTGGTTTTGCACGCATTTGCCATCGTCGGTGAGCGCGACGATGCCCGCCTTGCGCATCGAACCGATGGGCGCCAGCTCTTCACCCGCGAGCCCCTTCGTGATCGCGCCGGTGGGGAAGACATTGACGCAGGCCTCGGCCCGGGCCTTCTCAAGAATCCAGGTCACCACGCTGGGCTGGTCCACCGTGGGCGACGTATTCGGCATGCAGACGACCGAAGTGAAACCGCCCGCGGCGGCGGCGCGGGATCCGCTGGCGATCGTTTCCTTGGCGGATTGTCCGGGCTCGCGAAAATGAACGTGGAGGTCGATCAAGCCCGGCGCGACGATGAGACTCCTGGCGTCAATTTCTTCGACTTCGGTTTGAGGAATCTGGATATCGGATTCGCTGGCGATTCGGCCATTGACGATGAAGACATCGGCGGTTTCGTCACGGTGATTGGCGGGATCGATGACGCGACCGTGGCGGATGATGAGGGCGGTGGAGGGCACGATGTTTGAAATGACGAAATCAGAATGATCCCGCAGTCGCGGGAACGATGAGAGCGGCGCGGGTTCTAGGGGATGCTTTATCCATTGCGGGAGCCGGCGCAGAGGTAGAGGACGGCCATGCGGACGGCGAGACCATTGGTCACCTGATCGAGGATCACGCTGCGGGTGCTGTCGGCAAGGTCGCTATCGATTTCGATACCGCGATTAATAGGGCCCGGATGCATGATGAGAGCGTCGGGTTTTAAGAGTTCGGCGCGCTGTTGGGTCAGGCCAAAGAAGGCGGTGTATTCCGAGAGACTCGGGAAGTACTCCTTGCGCTGGCGCTCATGCTGGATGCGAAGGAGATTCACCACATCCGCATCGGGCAGCACGGAATCGAGGTCATGCGTGACGGCGACTCCCATCTTCTCAAACTCGTGAGGGACGAGCGTTCTCGGACCGACCAGCGTCACGCGGGCGCCGAGTTTGATCAGGGCGTGGATGTTCGAGCGGGCGACGCGGCTGAACAGAATGTCTCCGATGATGGCCACGTGGAGACCGGCGATGCGGCCCTTCTTCTCCAGGATGGTATAGACATCCAGGAGCGCCTGCGTGGGGTGCTCGTGGGCGCCGTCGCCCGCGTTGATCACGCTGGCCTGGAGCCGTTCGGCGAGAAATTGCGCGGCCCCTGCCGAACTGTGGCGGAGGACGATGATGTCCGCATGGAGCGCTTCAAGGTTTTTCGCGGTATCCTTGAGCGTCTCTCCTTTCGTCAGGCTGGAGGTCCCGGCGGAGATATTGACGACGTCGGCGCTGAGACGAAACGCGGCCAGCTCGAATGAAATGCGTGTCCGCGTGCTCGGTTCGACGAACAAATTCACGAGCGTCTTTCCGCGGAGCGCCGGCACTTTCTTGACTTCCCGGTCGCCGACGGTCTTGAACGCTGAAGCCGTGTCGAGGATGGACTTTATTTCGTCCGCGGTCAGCGCCTCGATGGAAGTAAGATCCTTTCGGGTCCAACCGGGGTTGCGCGAAGGGGAGGGAGGGGCGGTCATTGGGAAGAAAGGGCGGTCACGCGGGATTCATGGAATGACGAAACCAGAATGACGAATGACGAGAACGGAACTTCGCAGAGCATCGTTGCCGCGAATGCGGGATCGTTCTGGTCCGAATTTTCAGGCGTGCCGCAATCGGATTCCCATCGTCATTCGTCATTCTGGTTTCGTCATTTGTCATTGCGCGCGGCTCATCCAGACGGAATCGGGGATATGATCCACGGCTTCAAATCGGACGTGGATGCGCTCGTCGAACGCGGTGGGCATATTCTTGCCCACGTAGTCGGCCCGGATGGGCAGTTCCCGGTGGCCGCGATCCACCAAGACGGCGTATTGAATGCAGGCGGGCCGTCCGAAGGAGGAGATGGAATCCATGGCGGCCCGGCAGGTGCGGCCCGAGAAAAGCACGTCATCGACGAGGACGATGGTCTTGTCCCGCAGATCGTGCGGGAGTTCCGTGCGTTCGACCCGGGGCGGCACGCGATGCCGATGCAAATCGTCGCGGTGCATCGCGACATCCACCACGCCGCAGAATGGAGCGGCGCCGGTGAATTCACCGATCAGCGCCGCGAGCCGCCGCGCCATCTCGACGCCACGGGAGGGAATTCCGATCAGCGCGGCCTGGGAGAGATTGGGATTGCGCTCGATGATTTCGTGCGCGATGCGCTTCAGGCAGCGCTCGATCGCCGCGTGATCGAGGATCAACGTGGCGTTCGGGGAGGGCGGAGTGGGATTCGGGTTGGGGCTCATGGGCTTCCTTGGCGACCTCGCGGGATCGCTTTAAAGGGGGCCGGGGATCTTCGGCTAGGACTGTTGGCGGCGCTGGCTGCGCCAGGAAGAGCGATGCTTGACGATCCAATCCAGCAAGGCCTTTTCGAAACCGATATCGTGCCCGGCTTTCTCGCTCTCGATCCATTTGTGGCGCAGGATCTCTTCGCGTTCCGCCAGGAATTCCTTATAGAGCAGTGATTCTTTGACGATGTCAGGAGTGGCGTCGGCACTGGTGCTCATAGGGAAGCGGTGAATTTCGAAAAGCGGAGAATGTCGTCAATTACCTGACATGAGGAAATAATTCGGCAAACAGCTCTCGTTGGGAAGCCGATTTATGGAATTTTCTTGATGCCTTTGGACGGGGCGGCATAATTTGTGCCCAATCAATAGAGTGCCGGCGTCGCCGCTGCACCGAGATGTATTTTTCATTCCATCGCTCAGATATCATATTAGTCGAGAATGTGGCAATTGTTTGGACTTCTACGGAACGGTGAATCGTTGAAACACGATTTTCATCCTGATCGTCTAACGATCGGGCGCGCTACCACCAACTCCATTCAATTGGAAGACGAAACTGTCTCCAGTCTGCACGCGGAAATCGAACTGATTGCCCCCGGCAGATACATGCTGCGCGATTTGGGGTCGAAAAACGGCACGTTCGTGGACGGGGTCGCCATTGCTGAAATCGAAATCTCAAAACCTTGCAAGATTTCGTTCGGAGTTCTCACATTTGATTTCGGAATTTGCAGCGAGGAGGAGATGGCGGAAAATCCGGAGCGCGAAGATGGAGCAGGCGCCGGGGTTGCGGCTCTGCGTGCGCGATGTGAGAAGCTTCGCGACAAATCTGACAGCGAGCGCAAAGATTTTTCGAAGCAGATCGCTCGTATCACACGGGAAAATGACGCGCGTTTGCTGGAAGAGCAAAAGGCGCGCGAAGAGCTGAACCGGACGATCGAGCAACTCAAGGGAGCGCACGGCGCGGAACTGGAGACCCAGCGCCGGGAGCATTCCGGGAAAATCGGGGATCTCGAAAGGCAGAGTGAGGCGCGCCTGCTGGAGCGGCAGAAGGAATGCGAAGGATTGAACCGGACGATCGAGGAACTCAAAGGAGCGCATGGCGAGGAACTGGAAAGCCAGCGCCGGGAGCACTCCGGGAAAATCGCGGATCTCGAGCGGCAGAGCGAGGCGCGCCTGCTGGAACGGCAGAAAGAATGCGAAGATTTGAATCGGACGATCGCGCAACTTAAGGAGGCGCATGGCGCGGAACTGGAGAGCCAGCGCCAGGAGCACTCCGGGAAGATCACGGATCTCGAGCGGCAGAGCGAGGCGCGCCTGCTGGAACGACAGAAAGAATGCGAAGATTTGAATCGGACGATTGCGCAACTCAGGGATGCGCACGGCGCCCAGCTTGAAAACGAACGCCGGGAGCATCGGGACCGCGTGGCGAACCTGGAGCGCGAGAGCGTGGCAAGCCTGGCGAAAAAGCAGGAGGAATCCGAGGCTTTGAATCGCGCCGTGGAGGAATTGAAAAGAGCGTTAATCCTGCAAGCTGAGGCGCATCGAAATGGGGGGGGATTCGAACCTCCCGGAAAAGTGGCCGCAGAGAAGGCAGGGTCGTTGGAAACGGCGCCGTCCGCGGCGGAACCGGTGGCTGATCCCTTAGAAAAGCGTCCCGCCGATTCCTCGCCTTCGGGCAAATCCTCCGAGAGCAAGTCGGGACTTGCGGCAGCAAAGCCGCGCTTCACCCGGGCCATGCTCGCCAGCCGGCGGACAGGCCAATGGGTCCGGCTGTTCCTTTTGGCCGGGGTTCTGGGCTTTGGCCTGATGTGTCTTCTCGCGCAATCCCTGCCCCCGACGGTATTGCCGTCCATGAATCCGATCCGACTCGTCTCCCCGAGCGAGGGTGGGGGCGCTCCGTCAGCCGCAACGGAGGAATGGGAAACTCCCAATGCGCACGCGATTCCGCAAAATGGGGCTTCCGATTTCAGTTCCTCGCAGGAAGTCGCGGACAAGGGACCCAAAGCTTCCCCGGGTGATCATCCCAACGAGGCGCAGGAGGCGCAGCCACCCGCGGCGGCTCCGGGCTCAGCCGAAATCTCCATGGATCCGAGTGTCACCCGGGGACAACCGCTCGCGCTCATCCCCAAAGCGGAAAAAGCGGCCGCGGCTGGAGCGGTTGGGAATCCGGCGACTTCGAAACCTGGTGAAGCGACGGAAAACGCGCCTTCGGAGCAGCCAGCGGATGCATCGACGCGGACGAGTTCTGCCGATAAGAGAGCCGCCCCGGCGAATCGGATCGCTCAGGCCTTGGCCAGCCCCTGCCCGTGCGCCACGGATGACCTTGGGCAGGGGGGACGATCGGGCGAGACTGCCGGGCGGTTCACCTCAGAGCCCGCGGGCGCATCCATTCCGGATGCGAATGCTGTTAATCCGGGCCCGCTGCGTGAAGCGGCGCCGGATCGGGCCGCGGCGGCTCCCTCCGAGCCAGGGCAGGAAGGCGGGTTGGCTGTCGGCTTCAAGCTGCAAGAAGAGCACAAGGCTGCCCCAGAGAGCGCCAATACCGGTTCAGAACGCGGGGCAAGCGATCCGAATGCTCCCGCGGCGGAACGGAGCGATTCCACGGCCAGTCCATCGGGCGACGGTAGTGGCGCTGTGCAGGGAAGCCCGGAATTGGGCGACCAGGCGAAGGCGGAATTTCCGGCGAGCCTATCCAAGGCTCTGGGGCACAAAGCTTCTCCCGGTGGGAAGAACCCCAAAGCTCCACACCTTCTCCGTGTCCTGATTCTTGGAGATTCCTTGAGCCTCTGCGGCTTCGGAAAGCGCCTGGACCAGAAATTCCGGGAAGATCCCCAGGTCCAGTCGGTCTTTACCTATATGGCCTGCGGCACACACCCTTTGAGCTGGATCAAGGAAAAGCCGTATACCACCGTCAAGACCCACTGTGGATACTGGAGTATCGAGTCCTCCGAAGGACAACCAAAGGAGATGGAGGACACCTATGGAATGACGCCCGGTCACGTCCCCAAACCGCACCCGGTTCCCAAACTGGAGGATCTGCTCGAAAAGATTCATCCGGATATCCTGGTGATGCAGTGCGGGACGAATCTCTTCAGTCTCTTTGAGAACCGGAAGACGGTGCAGCCGGTCAGGGACGCTCCCATGTTGAGAAATTACATCGCTCCCTTCATGAACGCCGCCCGGAAATGCGCTTCCCTGAAGAAAATCTACTGGGTGGCGCCCCCGACATCCGGCAGGACGCCGACTGAGATTCAGGATTTTGTGTTTACTGAGACCTGCGCGACGGCTGGCTGGATCGCAACGGTGATCGATAGCCGGCCGCTGGTCGCCTACCCCTATCATCATATGGAGCCGGACCACGAACACTTCATGGGGACCGATATGACGCAATGGGCGGAGCGCAGCTATTCCTTCATGAAGCAGGACCTCTCCTCGAAGCCTTTCTCGTCGTTGCCGGCGCTCGCGCAGTTGCAACCGCCGGCGGACCTCGATGCGCCGAAGAAGAAGGAGCCGGACGCGACCCGGGAGCCGCTCTACGTCCAGGCGAAACTGGCCTTCAAGTCCCAGCCGATTCCGTTGAAAGAATTGATGCCATATCAGGAATCGCTCGTGGGTTTTGTTTATGATGTCAGCCGGGTGGTGGACGGCAAATATGAGGACAAGCAGATCCTCGTCCTCCATCCATCCTGCATCGGCCTGAAGCCCCAGCCGCTGGATAAATACAAAACCGGGAAGATGTATAATCTTCGGTTGCACGAGGTGGAGACGACGCCATGGCACACCGTCAGGTGCCAGGATGAATCCGGGCGAATCGACCTGATTCCCTACATCCAGGTGGAAGACGAAAAGAAATTCCCGGGGAATTCACACTAAGAGGCAGTGAAAAAGCGACGGGCCGCGACGCTCCTGAATTTTGGCCCGTGCATTGCCCTCGTCCTGCTCTCTCGCTGCGATAACTACCCCTGAACGCCTTACTTTCCTCCAAGAGCGAGAACTGACGCCATGAAGACCGGGAACTCAATTTCCCGCGTCTGGTTCCGGCAGCTCCCAAATCCCCAAATCATCCATGACTTCATTTGCCCGATTGCTAACGACGCTTCTTATCGTCCTCATATTGCCCGTCCTGGCAGCGTGCGGCCGGGCTTCTCAAAAGGAGAAAGCGCCTCCCATCCGTGTGTTGCTGATCGGCGACTCGCTGAGCGTCGGACCCTTCGGGGAATCGGTTGAGCAGTATTTGGAAACGCGGTTGGGCAGGAACAACTTCGCATTCTTCGGCTCCTGCGGTTCGTCGCCGGAGAATTGGCTGCGCTCGGAGCCGGATTATTACACAAAGTGCGGTTTCCGCGAGCAGTCGCCGGACCGCCAGGCGCTGATTGATTATCACGATGGGAAACGCCCGCCCCCGGTGCGGACGCCGAAGGTGGAGGATTTGATTTCCAGGTATCATCCGACGACGATCATCGTGCAGTTGGGCACGAACTGGATGGATCCCCTGATGAAGCCGAAGGGGAACGAGAAAGAAAAATTCAGCGATATTCTGGATCGCTTCGCCAAGGCGCTGCACAGCCCCCCCAACGTCGTCCGGCAGGTCATCTGGATCATGCCTCCCGACGCGGCAGCTTACACTCAGCCGGTGCAGAGAACGGTCGCCGACCTGATCATAGACATCGCGAAAAGGAACGGCTATTTAATGATCGATTCCAAACGCATGACGCATTATAGCCGGGGAAAAACGGGCGGAGACGGAGTGCATTACAACAAAGACGCCGCCCGGCCCTGGGCCGATAAAGTTACACAGAAGCTGGATCGATCGCTTCGATAACCACCCCTTTGAGGGGCCGAATTTTGCCGCCTATCAAATCCCCACACCATCATGATCTCCATCGGCCGATTGCGAGCGACGCTTCTTATTGCCCTCCTGTTGCCCGGAGGGGCAGCGCGCAGCCAAACCGCTCCGAAGGAACCTCCCACGCGCGTTCTGATGATCGGCGACTCGTTGAGCGTCGGACCATTTGGGGAAATGGTTGCCCATTATCTGAAAGACCGCCTGGGTAAGGGCAATTTCGCCCTGTTTGCCACCTGCGGTTCGTCACCGGAGCATTGGTTGCGCTCAGGGCCGGACTATTACACGCGGTGCGGTTACCGCGAAGACTCGCCGGAGTGCCAAAGGGTGATTGATTTTGAGGATGGGAAGAGGCCGCCCAAAGTGAGGAACCCAAAGGTGGAAGATTTGATCGAAAAGTATCAACCAACAATTCTGATCGTGCAGTTGGGCACGAATTGGATGGATCCCTTGATGAAGCCGCAGGGGCACGAAGAAGACCGATTCACCAATATTCTGGACCGCTTTGCCAGGGCGGTGCGCAACTCTTCGACCTCAGTGCGGCAGGTGATCTGGATCATGCCTCCCGATGCCTCCGCCTATTCCCAGAAGGTGAAGCAAACGGTGGACAGCCTGATCCTGAACGTCGCGAAAAAGAACACTTTCTGGATGATCGAGTCCAGGAAGCTGATTGAGGATCACTATATCCGTGGCAAAACAGGGGAAGACGGAGTGCATTACAACAAAGGCGCCGCACAGGTGTGGGCCGAGAAGGTCGCGCTCAAACTCGACGTCTATCTGGGGTATGTGTCCCTATCTCGCCGGCTTGATGGCCTTGACGAGCAGAAAAACCACCACGCCCAGGACGACGAGAAGCCCTGCGCCGCGCACCACATAGCGGCCGACTAAATATCCGATTTGATAGGCCTGGCTCCCGGTGGTTTTCTCGTGCCGAGTAACGGCATGCACCGGCTTGAGAAAACGAAAACTTTGGACGATCCCATTGAGTTCCGGCGCGGTCTCGACATTGCCGCTGGGATCGACGACCTGGAGAACGTAGATGCGGTTTTCAGCAAACGCGGTCGCCAGGAGCATGAAAGGCGGGCCGGCGTCGCGGCTCATGGTAAATACGGCGAATGGTATGCCGTCAATCGTTTCGTCGCGGATCGGGGAGGCTTTCCAACCTTTTGCGATCAGCGGCTTCTGCATTCCCGCAAGGAACGATTCGGGAGCGATTGGGATTGGCAGACCCGTCATCAAAACGTTGTATAAATTTCCATTTGTCGGGCTGCGCCCGGCGGCGATCATCCGGCTGGGGGGCGGCAGGGTCGCGAGCGGGGATGAAATCCAGCCCGCAGGCACGTCCAGGGAAAAGTTCTCCGCCGGGAAGGAAATGACATTTGCGCTGGCGAAAGCGCAGGACAAAGCGAGGGCCGCGGCCAAAACTGGGATGGGCAATCTCATAAAACAGGCGGCCATTTTAAGCTTGGGCGTGCGGCTTTGCAATCGCAAAGCCATGAAGAATAGCCGTTTCTATTTTGTCCCGTGAGGGCTTTCACAGGTCGTTGAGAACGCAGCTCTCGTTCCCGGGGGCGCTTACTTATGCGAGACGGCGGCCATGTTCTAAAATATACGTAGCGCAAGGTGTGCATATACGTTAGCGCCATATTCTCCGGAGCTTGTTTGTTCTTTTGAAGTTTGCGCCTTCCGTTCGCGCTCCAATATCTATCCTAACTTTATAACTTCATCGATCGGATAAAAGCTGCGTTGCTGAGATGAGAAAGCCTTGGAAGGGTACGCCTCCACCGTACACGGGAAGGTGTAGTGCGCCCTACGGGACAAATATCCGAGGTCCTATAGACATTCCTCCTCGCGCTCATCTACTTTGACCTCCATGGAAAAGAAATCGAAGAAACCCATCATCGCCGTCATCGTGATTGTGGCGCTCGCGGCGGCCGCAGTCCGCTACGGGGGCCTTTTCAAGTCGGGGCCTGAGAAGGGAAAAACAGAGGAATCGACTGCCAAACCCGCCGCGGAAGACTCTGCCACGGTGGAGTTGAAAGACACTCAATTGCCGGCCATCAAAATTGGCAAAGTGGAGCGCCACGCATTCCCCGTGGAGATAGAAGCCGTTGGCAGCATCGATTTCGACGAAGATCTATCCGTGCAAGTCTTTCCGCCTTACCAGGGGAAAATCATCCAGGCCTTTGCCGAGTTGGGAGACGTGGTGACCAAAGGGCAAACCCTCTTCACGATCGATAGTCCCGATCTCGTGCAAGCCGAAAACACGCTGATCGCGGCCGCGGCGCAAAAGGTCCTTTTTGACAAGGAACTCGTGCGCGCCACAAAGCTCTATATGGACAGCACCGGAAAAGGAGTGGCGGAGCGGGAATTGGAACAGGCGACCAACGACCAGCAAACGGCCGAGGGCGCGCTGAGGGCGGCGCGGGAAGCGGTTCGGGTCTTCGGCAAGACGGAGGAGGAGATCAATCGGATGGTTGATTTGAGGAAAATCGACCCTTCGCTGGTAGTCCCGAGTCCGATTGACGGGCAGATCACGGCGCGCAATGCGCAGCCGGGGCTTTTGGTTCAACCCGGCAACGCCCCTGCTCCTTACTCCATGGCGGATATCTCCACGAAGTGGATGCTGGCCAGCGTCATGGAAAGCGACGCGCCGCAAATACAGGTAGGCCAGCCGGTCGAGGTCTCGGTGCTTGCGTATCCTGGGCGCACATTCACCGGCAAGATTGTCAAAGTGGGCGCGAGCGTCGATCCGCTCCTGCATCGGGTGACGACGCGCTCGACGATTCTCGATCCCAGGCACGAGCTCCTTCCGAGTATGATTTGCAGTTTCAAAATCGCCACCCGCCAGCCCGTGGATGCGCTCGCGATACCGGAGAACGGCGTGGTGCGGGAAGGCGATGGAAGACTGACGGCGTGGGTGACAACTGACCACCGTCATTTCCTGCAACGAGAGCTAAAGGTCGGCTTGCGAAACGATGGCCGGGATGAGGTTCTCGCTGGTTTGAAGCTGGGGGAAACGGTGGTCACGGAAGGGGCCGTATTTCTGAGCAACATTTTATACGCCCCGCCGAGCGATTAAGCAAAGCAATCGAGGACACTTAGAGATTTTAATTGATAATTCATGCTTAAATCCATCATCGCAGCTTGCCTCAGCCGCCGGGCAATCGTTGTGCTTCTCTTGCTGGCGTTTTGCGTGGCTGGGTTCATCGCCTTTAAGACACTCAACATCGAATCCTATCCGAATCCAACGCCGGTCATCCTGGAAATCACGGCGCAAGCCCCGGGGCTTTCGGCCGAGGAGATGGAACGTTACTACACGATTCCAATGGAGATTGGACTCTATACGACGCCGGGCATCGATGTCGTTCGTTCGACTTCGTTCTATGGCCTGTCCTTTATTCGGGTGGTATTCAAGTACGGAGTGGATTACGACTTTGCTTACGGCCAGTCATGCATCGCGCTGGAACAAAATGTCACCCTGCCGGGAAATCAGATCCCTTCGGTCAACCAGAACAGCGGATCGGGCGAGATTTATCGGTATGTGATTGAGGGCCCCAAGCATTTTGGGCTCACCAACCTCCGCACCGTTCAGGATTGGATCGTATTGCGCCGGCTTTCGACCATCAATGGGATCGTCAATATTAACAGTTGGGGAGGCACCACCAAGGAATTCGATGTTCAGGTGAATCCGCTGAAGCTGGAGGCCTACAGCATCACGATTCCGCAGCTTCAGACCGCCCTGGCCAATGCGAATATCAACGTCGGCGGACGGGAACTCAAGATCGGGCAGCAGTCCATCAACATCCGCGGCGTGGGCTTGATGGATGACGGCGGCAACGATGATCTGACCCAGGGCTACAAGGTGGATGACATCGAAAACGTGGTTCTCGGCCAAACGAACGGCGTTCCTGTGGTGGTGAAAGATATCGGAAAAGTGAAGGTGACCTACGTGCCGCGGCTGGGAATTTTCGGCAAGGACAACGAAGATGACGTGGTCGCGGCCATTGTGGTGATGACTCGCACGCAGCAAACCGCCACGATGCTCCCAAAGGTCGTAGCCGAAGTCGAGAAAATGAACACGGACGGAAGCCTGCCGCCGGGAGTCAAAGTTGTTCCCTTTTATGATCGCGGCACGCTGATCAAGCTCACGACGCACACCGTTCTGCACAATCTTATT
>Ga0302319_10016684_pt1 | contig 13507 bp, 10 predicted proteins | sample Bog_T0_2_FD_203319 | JGI IMG/M metagenome (GOLD analysis project Ga0302319, IMG submission 203319) | Peat permafrost microbial communities from Stordalen Mire near Abisko, Sweden - Bog_T0_2 | ecosystem: Environmental > Terrestrial > Soil > Wetlands > Peat | place: Sweden: Abisko, Stordalen Mire...
ATGTTTCATACACCAATTTCATCGATATTGCCTGGCGGCACGATCCGCGCACCGGGCGTGTCATTTTGATGAGTGCCGAGGATAATCTCGTGAAGGGCGCATCCGGACAGGCGATCCAGAGCCTGAACCTGATGTGCGGTCTGCCGGAAACGACGGGCTTGTAATCAAGACGTCAAACCCCATTCGATACGAAAAGATATGACTGTTTTATTTGCTGAAATTTGCGGCGGGATCACCTCGCCAAAGGGATTCGTTGCAGGCAGCGCGTTTTGCGGCATTAAAAAAGGGAACAAAAAGAAGCACGATATGGCGCTCATTTATTCCCGCGAAGTGTCGACGGTGGCTGCGGCGACTTTTACCACGAATAAAGTAAAAGCCGCGCCGGTGAGAGTGTCTGTCGAGCATATGCGCACGCCTCGCGTCCGTGCAATCGTGGTAAACAGCGGGAACGCAAATGCTTGCACGGGATTGACAGGCATCGAGCATGCAAAGCGCATGGCGATTGCGGCCGGCAAAGCATTGGGGTTGAAAGAAAGACAGGTTCTGGTTTGCTCCACGGGCCGCATCGGTATCGAAATGCCGATCAAGAAAATGGAGCTGACTATCAAGAAGCTGCCCAAGGCCTTGCAAAGCGATGGAAGTTTGAAAGCGGCCAAGGCGATAATGACGAGCGACACCTTTGCAAAGGAAGTTGCCGTTGAACTTGTCATTGATGATGAAACGGTCCGCATCGGCGGTATCGCCAAGGGTGCCGGCATGATTAATCCCAACATGGCGACGATGCTTTGCTTCATCACGACGGATGCTGCAATAGGGAAAAAAGAACTGCAACATGCTCTTTCCATAGCTGTGGAGCAGTCCTTCAATCGTATCACGGTTGATGGCGACATGAGCACAAACGACACGGTAATTGCATTGGCGAACGGCCTTGCGGGCAACAAACCGTTGAAGACAAGCCACGCAAACAGCCATATTTTTCAAAGCGCGCTGAACTATGTCACGCTTCAACTCGCTCGCATGATCGTGGAGGACGGCGAGGGGGTGACGAAATTTGTGGAAGTTCATGTCCAGGGGGCGGCGACATATAATGACGCCCGCAAAGCCGCCGAGGCGGTTGCGAAATCAACCCTGGTGAAATGCGCCTGGTTTGGCTGTGACCCGAATTGGGGGCGCATCATGGACGCGCTTGGTTATTGCTCGATAAAGCTTCGCGAGGAGATGGTGGATATATTTTATGATGGCGTGATCGCGGTGAAAAACGGAATGGCGAGCAAGACGCCGTTTTCAAAATTGCAGGATGTGGTAGCCAAGGAGAAATTTACGATTACGATAGACATGCACCTCGGCTCGTCGGAATACATTGTTTATACGACGGATTTGAGCACGCGGTACGTGGAATTGAACATGGGAGAATAAGAAAGAAGTATGTCACAGGAAACACATTTGGCCAGGGCTGAGGCGCTGATCGAGGCGCTGCCTTACATTCAGGAATATCGCGGGAAGACCGTCGTCATCAAGTACGGCGGCAGCGCCATGGAGGATGATCACATCGTCGAGCGTATGCTGCGCGACGTGGTGTTTCTCGAGGCGGTTGGTATTAATCCGATTGTCATCCACGGCGGTGGAAAGACCATCACACTAAAAATGCGCGACGCCGGTTTGAAGGCCCAGTTCGTAAATGGTTTGCGTGTTACCAACGAGCAGGCGATTAAAATTGTCGAGGAGGTTCTGGACCAGGAAATCAATCCGAAGATCGTTTCTACTTTGAATGAACTTGGGGGCAAGGCAGTCGGCATTTCAGGAAAAAAAGTCATTAAAGCAGACAAACTGCCGCCTCAATCTGAAGGAAAAAATGTCTCTATCGACCTCGGTTTTGTTGGCGAGGCCAACGGCCTGAATCTCACTGAAATCCAACGGGTGCTTGCAGATGAGAAAACGCCTGTTATTTCACCCATAGGCCAGGATGAAAACGGCGTGACTCTCAATGTGAATGCTGACATTGCTGCGGGCGCGATTGCGGGCGCCCTCAAGGCGTCGAAGTTGATCTACCTCAGTGACGTGCTCGGCATCATGCGCGACCCGAGGGAAAAAGATTCACTAATCCCGTCGGTTACCAGTGAAATGATAGAGACGTTGATCGAGGACGAGGTCATCGAAGGAGGAATGATACCCAAAGTGCGTTCCGCTGTGGAGGCGCTCGCTGAGGGTGTCGGCAAAGTGCATTTTATTGATGGGCGGATTCCTCACTCTCTATTGCTCGAAATCTTCACCAATTCCGGTGTAGGTACCGAAATTGTCAAATGACCGGCATGAATACCCAATTGCAGGAAACCAAGGAACTGTATCGCCAGTACGTCGTGCCGAATTATGGGCGGTTCGATTTGCAGCTCTCCCATGGCAACGGTTGCCGTGTCTGGGATGAGGCTGGCACCGGGTATCTCGACTTTGGCGCAGGGATAGCGGTGTGTTCCATCGGGCATTGCCATCCCCGGGTTCTGGCGGCTCTGACGAGTCAGCTTGGAACTTTGGTGCATACCTCCAATCTTTACTACACACGTCCCCAGGGACTGCTCGCTCAACGACTTGTCGGATATGTGGGACATCCGGGAAAAATTTTCTTTTGCAACAGTGGTGCTGAGGCAAATGAGGCGCTCTATAAGATCGCACGGAAATTCGGTAATGAGGCCGAGCCTCCTCCACCCATTCACACCGCGGGTGAAATGGTTGCGACGGAACGTAATCGGATCGAAATCATCACATTTCAACAATCCTTTCACGGGCGCACGCTCGCCGGCATCTCGGCTACTGGACAGGAGAAAGTAAAAAAAGGCTTTGAGCCGATGGTCGAGGGTTTCTTGCAGGTGCCTTTCAACGATACGCCTGCATTACTGGCTGCGATCACACCGCGTACGGTTGCAATACTCCTTGAGCCAATTCAGGGGGAAAGCGGCATCCGGCCCGCAGACGCAGGATTTTTGAAAGACGTCCGCGACATCTGCGACAAACATGGGTTGCTGATGATGTTTGACGAGGTGCAATGCGGCCTCGGTCGCACAGGTGACTGGTGTGGTTGGAAAAGCATCACCGGCGGGGAGATCATCCCTGACGCTATTAGTTGGGCAAAAGGCATTGCCGGAGGTTTCCCGCTCGGGGCAGTCTGGGTGCGCGACAAAAAAATCAAGATGCAGTCAGGAGCGGAAATCAGTCTGGCGGATTTGCTTGGCCCGGGCTCCCACGGCACCACATTTGGAGGCACTCCTTTGGTTTGCGCTGGTGCCAATGAAGTGCTCCAAGTCATAGAGGACGAAGGGCTTCTCGAAAATGCACGCATTCTCGGAGCGCACGCAAAGCAGGCGCTTCAAATGCTTGGATCTCCACTGATCAGCGAAGTGCGTGGAGTGGGACTGATGATCGGCATTGAATTTGTTGCGGATTTTTCGGCACGCATCGGACTCAACGACGACGTTGCTCCAAGCCTTCGCATGGTCAATCTTTTACACAAAGCGCATTTGCTCACGGTGCCTTCCGGTACACATGCCATTCGTTGGCTGCCGCCACTGAATGTCACACGTGCCGAGATTGATGAGGCGGTGCAAATCCTGGGCGGCGTGCTGACTGGGCTGTGAGTGCAGGTCGAATGGATTAAACTGATTATCAACCACTTGCCTTCAAACGAGGGCGAGCGCCTTGATGCGGGTCGCAGCTTCCTCTGCGCGTGCGCGGCTGTTGAAGGCTGAAATACGGAAGTAACCTTCGCCGGCGCTTCCGAAGCCACTGCCAGGTGTGACGACGATATTGGCCTCGTTCAACATCATGTCGAACATGTCCCAACTGCTGACCCCGGCGGGAGTGCGAACCCAGATGTAAGGCGCATTGATACCACCGAAGACTTCAAGATCCGCAGCCTTGCACGCTTCCCTGAGAATCGCCGCATTTCCCATATAATGCTTGATGAGGGCGGCCACTTGTTCCTTGCCCTCTGCAGTATAGAGAGCTTCGGCGCCACGCTGAACGATGTAGCTCACGCCATTGAACTTGGTGCTCATGCGACGATTCCAAAGGGGATGCAACGGTTTTTTTTCACCATTCAGCGTCCGGGCAAGCAAGGTTTTTGGAACGACTGTGAATGCGCATCGGGTGCCGGTGAAGCCACCATTTTTTGAGAAGCTGCGAAACTCGATGGCGCATTCGCGAGCGCCGGGAATTTCGTAAATGGAGTGGGGGATGTCTGGCTCGCTAATGTAAGCTTCGTAAGCTGCATCATAGAGCAGAATGGCTTCGTTTTGCTGCGCGTAGGCAACCCAGCGGGTGAGCTGATCGCGTGTGGCCACCGCCCCTGTGGGATTGTTCGGATAGCACAGATAAACGATATCCGCCTTTTCCTTGGGAATATCCGCGACAAAGCCGTTTTCAGCATTGCAAGGGAGATAGATAAGCCCTTGGTAAGCGCCAAATTCATTTGCTGCGCCAGTATGTCCTGCCATGACGTTCGTATCCACATAAACGGGATATACGGGGTCCATGACGGCGATGAAATTATCGTGACCGAGAATATCGAGGATGCTGCCGCAATCGCATTTTGACCCATCGGAGACAAAAATCTCATCGTCAGCGATCTCGAGACCGTGGTCGCGGTAATCGTTCTGTGCGATGGCGTGGCGGAGGAATTCGTAGCCCTGCTCGGGGCCATAGCCGCGAAAGGTCTCACGGTTTCCCATTTCATCCACAGCCTTGTGCAATGCAGCAGTCACGGCAGAGGGGAGGGGCTCGGTGACATCTCCGATCCCGCAACGGATGATTTTCTTCGCGGCTTCGGGGTTTTGTTCGCAGAAAAAGTTCACGCGACGCGCGATCTCCGGGAACAGGTAACCGGCGCGGAGTTTCAGATAATTATCGTTCAGAAAGGCCATGGATATGGTTCAAAGGTTGAAGGTAAAATCAAGCAGGAGTTGAGAGCGCAAACTCTCAACTCCTGGCTCTCAAAGTTCAATAGTATTTCGCTTATGCCCCGTAACGCCTGGCAACCACCGCCCAGTTTACGACGTTCCACCACGCCTTGAGATAATCAGGGCGTTTGTTCTGGTATTTGAGGTAATAGGCATGTTCCCAGACATCGTTGCCGAGAAGGGCGGTTTGTCCGTCTGTAGCGGGATTGTCCTGGTTTGCTGTGGAGACGATTTTCAGTTTGCCGCCATCCACTACAAGCCAAGCCCAACCGCTGCCGAAGCGTTTCACACCGGCTTCTTCGAATTTTGCCTTGAACTCATCAAAGCTGCCAAAAGTCGCCTTTATATCATCGGCCAGTTTGCCGGTTGGTTCCTTTGGACCGCCGGGGGTCATGGTTTCCCAGAACAGCGTGTGGTTCACATCGCCGCCGGCATTGTTGCGAACCGCAGGCCGGATGGCTTCGGGCACTGCATTAAGACTTTCGATCAATTCCAAGGAGGATTTCGCCTCCAACTCCGCGTTGCCCTTGATTGCGTTGTTGAGGTTGTTCACGTAAGCCTGATGATGCTTGTCGTGGTGAATCTCCATCGTTGCCGCGTCGATATAAGGTTCCAGCGCGTTTTTAGGATAAGCTAAGGGAGGTAGTTCGTGTGCCATGATATTTTATAATTTTTTGGTTAACTTGACTGACTCTTGTTGAGATTCTTCGGCCCTGCTCCGCCTGCCGGTCTTAATCCGCATAATAAAAAGTCTTCGCGTGGTAGGTTCCGGAACGATAATTTGCATAAGTGGCGAGCGCAAGGAGCGGCCAGTTATTGCGATACATGTCGTATTTCAAATAAAAGACCCTCGGGAAGCCCGTGCCGGTGATTTCCGTCTCCGACCATGAACCGTCGCAGTTTTGGGTTCGCAGCAAATAAGCGATTCCACGCTGGAGACTGCGCCGGTCGAGTTCGCCGCAAGCGCAAAGCCCCATGACGGCCCAGGCTGTTTGCGAGGCGGTACTGACGCCTTTGCCTTTCAGGGAAGGATCGTCGTACGAAGCGCAGCTTTCACCCCAGCCGCCGTCTTCGTTCTGGCAGCTTTCCATCCAGTCACGGGCACGGACGATCCAATCCTGCTTCATATCCTCGCCGATCGCCCGTAATCCGCGGAGTGACTGCCACACGCCGTAAATGTAATTCACACCCCAGCGTCCGTACCATGAGCCATCCTCTTCCTGGGTTGATTTGAGGTAATCCAAAGCGCGACGCACAACCAAGCTATCGCGATCAAAACCGATGTATCCGAGCAATTCCAAGGTGCGTCCTGTCAGGTCGCTGCAAGTAGGATCAAGGATGGCATTATGATCGGCAAAGGGAACATCCTCCAGCCATGATTTGGTGACCTCCTTATCAAAGGCAGCCCACCCTCCATTTTCACACTGAAAGCTTAAAAGCCATCCTAATGCCCTGTCGAAAAGCTCCTTATGACGTTCTGGATTCTCTGGTTTTACCAATCGAAGGGCCATCAACACCATCATCGTGTCATCGGTGTCCGGATAGTAAATATTGTTGAATTCAAATGCCCAGCCACTTGCTTCGGGATGTGGATTCTTCTTCCTCCAATCCCCCCGGAATCTCACCTCCTTGCTTTCGAGCCATTGAGCGGCTTTGGTGAGAGCGGGATGGGTTCCAAGGCCGGATTCGCCCAGCGCGATGATATTAATCGCAGTATCCCACACCGGAGAAAGACAGGGTTGAATGCGGAAATCCTCCGGGTCATCCACGAACAAGCCTTCAAAGTCCTGAACCGCTTTCTTCAAAAGCGAATGGTTTTCCCCGTACCCGAGCGCTTTGAGCGCGATAATGGAGTTGAGCATCGCAGGGAACACCGCTGCAAGGCCGTCGCTGCCTTCGCCCATGCGTTCCACCATCCAATTTTCAGCCTTTGTGAGAGCTAGGCGCCTGAGCGGGTGCCATGAAAGCTTGTGCAAAAGTTTCAGGGCAGCGTCGCAGCGCAGGAAAAAGTTCCGCCAGGTGAGGAGACGTTGATCGCGTGCCAGCGAGAAATCCTTTTGCTCGGTGCCGACCGGGTAAAGCTCGTGCAATTGCATCTCGGCAGGGAGCTGGCGGGTCGGCTTGAAATGATTGATGATTGCCAGCGGCATAAGCATCGCCCGGCTCCACGATGACATTTCGTAAATATTGAAAAAGAGCCAGTCCGGGAAAAGGACGGACTCGACCGGAATCGTGGGCAGGTACTTCCAAGGGAACTGGCCCAGCAGCGCGAGATAAAGCTTTGCGTAGGTGTTCATCTGCGGGATGCCGCCCAAGCGCAGAATCGTGGCACGCGCATCCTTCATCCATGGAGAATTGGGTGAATGGGAAGCGAGCTTGAGCGCAAAGTAGGCTTTGACGCTGGCATTGATCTCACTTGGACCGCCTACATAGATATTCCAGCCGCCATCAGGCAATTGCCGCCTGCGGATGTGCTGGACGCATTTTTCCTGAAGGACGGGATCCACGGAACCGGCCCAGTGCATGTAGAGAATGTAATCGGAGCAGAGGGTGCTATCCACCATCAACTCGCCGACCCAGTAACCGTCGTCCGGATTCTGGAGGCGGAGTAGATTTTGCTGCGCCTGCCGGATCCCGTTTTCCAGGTCCAGAACGTCGCTTTCCTGAGCAAAAGCACTGCTTACAAAGTCTTCAGGGCTTTGTGACATACTAAATAATACCGGCTATGTTCAAACGGAAACTGGCGCAGATGCAGGCGCTGGCGTGGGCGTGGGCGTGGGCGCTGCTTCCGTTTCTTTTTTGCCTGTGAGATGGCCATTGCCACAGCCGACGCCTGTGTAGGCGTTTACTTCCGATCCCTCGGGGATGGTTTTAGGCTTGGCCCCAAAGTTGTATTTGATGTTCTTCCATGTGTCGCCGGACTTTCCGTTCAAGCCAAGGCTTGCCGTGGGTTCGTAGCCGCAGTGCACCATGCAATTTTCGCAGCGCACATCCTTTGCGACACCATCGACCACGCCGTAATTGTCCCATTGCACTTTTTCCAAAAGCTCCGCGTAGCTGTTGTAATGGCCGTCGGTCATCAAATAGCAGGGGCCCTTCCAGCCGCGAATGTTGCGGGTCGGGATCGCCCATGCCGAGCAGGTGAGATCGCGTTTGCCGGCGAGGAATTCAAAGTAGATGGGTGTTCCAAAGAAATTGAACTTCTGGCACCATTCCTCGAGCTTGCTGAACTTCTCAATCGTCATCTTGCGGGTGAGGAAGAAGTTTTCGGGCTGAAGATTCAACCGCGTGATCATGTCCTTCTTCGCGGCGTCGTATTCGTAACCGGGCGAAATGGTGTGGCCGTCGATACCCATAGCCGAGAGGTATTTATACATGTCCTCGATCTCGTGCATGTCGGTTTCCTTGTAGATGGTCGTGTTGGTCGCGACCTGGTAGCCGAGGATTTTTGCCATGCGCATCGCGAGGATGCACTCCTTGAAGACGCCCTCGCGCTCCACGATGAGATCGTGGGTGCGTTCCAGACCGTCGAGATGCACATTCCAGTACATCCATTGGGAAGGGGAGATCACCGGCTTTGAGGCGTCTTTCGGACCTTTGCGGACATCGTCAGCATCCTTGGGGCTCATCAGTTCCTCTGAAAGCAGCACTTGGAGTTGTTCCTCGACCTTGTCCTTGTTTGCGGGATAGAGGGAGGCGAGGTATTCGCGCATTTTTTTCCGCATGAACATGGCGTTCGTGCAGATGTAAACGATGCGTTTCTGGGCAAGCAGGCCCTCGACCAGGAGTTCAATCTGCGGGTAAATGAGCGGTTCGCCGCCACAGATCGAGACCATGGGAGCATTGCACTCCCGGGCGGCGCTGAGGCAGTCTTCCAAAGGAAGCAGATCCTTCAACGAGGTGGAATACTCACGAATACGACCGCATCCTGTGCAGGTGAGATTGCAAGTATGCAACGGCTCGAGCTGGAGCACGGTTGCAAATCTTTTCGTCCCGCGAATCTTATGCCCTACTATGTAAGATGCGATCTTGGATGTTAAAGCTAGTGGAAATCTCATAATTTTGAACTGATCGGGCGAGATATTAGCGCGAATTATTCCGGTGTCAATGCCGCAGTCTTTATATCGCAAGTGCCTCAATCGGCAGGTGTATTGCGACTTTTAGAGTTATTTTTTTTGCGGGGGAGAGTCGGATATAGCCGGATAAATCCGGATTGCGTCGGATAAAATTTAGAATTTAAGATTTAATATTTTGATGCTGGATTTCGGCGCGGGCCTCCGGTTTGAATTTTCATCTTTGATTTGCTTGGATTACCTTGGATTTATTGGGTTTTCAGAGAGCAAGGTTGTCTCGCTGCGCTCGGCTAGGTTGGATTACTCTGGAGTCAGGTATCAAAATAGGGCGTATAGAACCTATGGGGCTAATTGGTAACATTTTTCGCGAGAATTGGCTTTGAAACGGCATAAAATTGGGTTTGTTTGGCTTTGAATTGGCTTTGTTTTTTGGGCTTCAACAGAGTAAAAATTGGCTTTGTTCGGCAAAAATGCATGTTTTGAAGAAGGATTGAACCGCAAAGGGCGCGAAGAGCGCAAAGGATGAAGTGTGAAGCGGCGGAGTGCGGGATTTGCGCTGGTTTCTGCGGAATCGGAATTGGGAGAAGATGTACATATGTTAGGTATAATTTAATTGTTGCAAAAATGCCGATCTTTGTCAAGAGTAATGTGTAAGTTGTGTGAAATATCAGAGTAAGAAGGCTTGCTTTGTTGCAGGTGCATTTGCTTCAGAAACTGTGTTTGAAATTCCGATTCGGTAATTACCGATATATGGCTGCCCACGAAAAGCACCAGGCGGCATGTTATTCCGTTTTTGCGGCATTAGCCAATGCCAGTCGCACAAAGATCGCTTGTGGGATCACAGTCATGTTTCCGGTGTCGTATATTTTTTTGTAATATTTCAAAATTGCAGGCAGCGGCAGGCTGTGTGTGAGTTCTTCTGCAAGTGAATATCCATCCTGAGCAGGTAATTTGGATACCTCCGCCTTCACGGCTTCGCCTGAGTACAGTGGTTGTCCTGTTCGGAGTGAGTGCAATTCCTCCGGTGTAAAGGAAAGAAAAGACATCTGCTCATCAATAACGCGTGCGACATGATGCCGGGAAATCGACTTCTTTGCTTCTTCTGACAGGGGTAGTTCTTGATTGACGACTGCGGTGAAATCTTCCCGCAGTTGCTCGTCAATCAGTTTATCCGGAACAAACGCCTGATTTGTTGCGGACGGTGTTTTGAGCGGCATTGAAGCATTCAGTTGATCGAACAAACTTGTTAAGTAATTTTTCTCAATCAGGGTGCTTTCTGCCAACGTTCGCAATTTCTGGCCATCTTTCCCCACCGTTGAATATAGACCCGCTAAACGATTCACCATCACGATCCCGTTCTCAACCAGACAGTTGTTCCGTAATATCTCTTCCCGTCTTTCCCGTCTTTTTTCTTCCAAGTCCTCCAGTTTTTTAAGGAATTTCTCGTCACCGCCAACGGTATAAACTTCTACTTCCGGTGTGGGCTCGACAGTCAATGTCTTCACCTTATCCAGTATGATTTTTAGTGCTTTTAAATAGGGCTCCGCGACTTGTTGACGCTTGGTATCGTCTTGAGGAAGCGCTTTTGCGTTCAAAGACGTCAGGGCATCGCCGATAAGTGTCAAAGCCTTTACATGATCTTCGATTTCCAATGGGAACGCCATTCCCTGGTTTGCCAAGCGTAGCACATCAGGCTGGGCGGCCGGGACATTTGTCAGCGACAAGCCTGCTGCACAATGCACGAGCAGCGGCCCCTTGGTTTTGAGATCTGAAACTGTGTCTATGTTGTTCTCCACTTCCGCCAGCGAGGTCGAAAGAGTGGCGGGATTTGCGGTGATTTTCTCGCGCATCGAGCAAATGTCTGCATTGAGAGTGCTGTCGTCGGCAAATGCTGCCGTGCGCGATAATGCGGCAAACAGGATCGCCATGGAGATGTGTTTCATTTCTGAACTGAGCGCACCCAGTCGAGCAGTTCTTCGAGTTTCTTCCTGATGGTCAAGTCCGCAACGTTTTCGACAATGATTGCGTTTTTCTCCTCGTTCTCGTCGAAAAGATCGAATGCGACTCCCGAATACCCTCCCGTCGCTTCAAGGACTTTCCGCTCAATCTCTTGCAAGTCGCCATCCAGATTCCCATGCTGTATATTTATGTCGTTCTCCTCGATTGCTATCTCATACGCCGCCCTTGTCGATGGATCTTTAACACGGCTTGGAGGTATTCCTGGGAATAAGGTCTGACCGCGAGCTGCCTTATTAACCCGGATTTCCCAATTAAACTTCACTTTGCACAGTTACCGGATATGATGGAAGCCGCATAAACAAAGGAGGAGATCAATGCTGATGGCGAAAAAAACTGCGAATCCAACGGGTGAAGGTTACAAACGCGGTCTTCGAGTGAGTTTTGACGGTCGCTTGAAGTTGGAATTTCATGGTTCCAAAGTCACTTCTGACGCAGGCTTGCTGGCTTATCGTGAACTCGATGGAGCATTGGACCTGACGGCGCTGGCAAACGATGTTTTCAAAGACAGGCGCACGGGAAAGAACACACAGCACTCAATGGTTGCATTGATGCGGCAGTCGATTTTCAGCAGGTTGGCCGGATACGAGGACACCAATGATGCGGATCAGCTCTCGGTTGACCCCGCCATGCGGTATGTGGTGGGCGGCAGAGCGTGTGAACGGAACGCGGCTTCCACCAGCCAGATGAGCAGGTTTGAAACCGAGGTGCTGACGCAGGAGGAGAATCTGGTTGCGCTGTCGATGTTGCCGGGGATGTGGATTGACCGCTTGAGGGAATGCAGAGCAATGACGGAACTGGTTCTGGATATGGACAGTTCGGTGAGTGAAACCTATGGGGAGCAGGAAGGCAGCGCCTTCAACGGGCATTTTGGATGCACCTGTTATCACCCGCTGTTTTGCTTCAATCAATTTGGCGATGTGGAGGGAGTATTGTTGCGTGAAGGCAACGTCCACAGCGCAAAGGATTGGCTGAGCGTGCTTGAACCGGTGATGGCTCGCTATCGTGAGAGCAGGATTCCACTTTATTTCCGTGCCGATGCCGCCTTTGCCAGCCCGGATATTTACGAGTTTCTGGAAGGTGAGGGCTGCGGGTATGCGATCCGGCTGCCAGCTAATGACATGCTGTTGCGAGAGATTGCGCCATTGCTCATCCGCCCAGTGGGACGGCCTTCAAACAGACCTCATGTCCGGTATATGGATTTCCAATATCAGGCGCAGAGTTGGAAACGTGCCCGGCGTGTCGTCGCCAAGGTGGAATGGCACAAGGGGGAGTTGTTCCCTCGTATCGGATTCATCGTCACCAATCTGAGTCGGTCAGCAAAACGGGTGGTGCGTTTTTACAATCAGCGGGGGACGGCGGAGCAGTGGATCAAGGAAGGCAAGAATGCGGTGAGATGGACGCGCCTGTCGTGCCATGATTTTGTGGACAATCAGGTGCGGCCGCTGTTGTTCGTCCTGGCCTACAACATGGGGAACTTTCTTCGGCAGGCGGTGCTGCCGCGCTCGGTGCGTCACTGGTCGTTGACCACGTTGCGGGAGAAGCTGATTAAGATCGGGGCGAAAGTTGTGCGCTACTCCAGGCAGGTGATCTTCCAGATGGCGGAGGTGGCGGTGCCCCGAGAGTTGTTTCGAGACATCCTCAGGGCAATCGAGAACCTGAGAATGCCTGCGATTGCATCGGGATAATGAAATGAATTTTATAAGAACACAGGAAACCACGGGAGGAGTGTCCTCGCGTGCGGGCAATAATCCTTATTCGGAGGCCAAAGAAGGGCAGGACACACCAGAACCACTGAAAAACCGGATGCGCAGACTGAAAAAAGCTTGTGAAACCGCTGATTGGAGAGAAAATCATCAAGAAAGGCAGCCCCATCTTATGAATCACGAATCAAATGGGAAATCCCGACTGAAAGGGCAGAGGACGAATCCGTCCGCTGCCACCATGTCCAGCTCAACCGCACCCGCCCCGGCGCCTTCCGCGACCAACACGGTACAACCCTGACGCTTGGAGCATGGGAATCGCACATAAGTGCAAATGCATTCCACAATAGTCCATTGTGAACAAATATAGTAACGGATACATTGCGGACTTGAGCACAAATTCCCGCGCAAAGGTTGTTGGCAGTCCATCTAATCGGCGCCTGATTCCAACCCGCACCTCTCTTTTCCATTCATTGGGATAAGAACATTTCCATGCAAAAACTGCCCCTCGCCTTGCTTTCGCTGAACCTCCTGTTCGCCAGTGTCCGTGCGGATCAAAAGGGGTTAGATTTGAAGGAAACCAAAGGTCAATACCTCGACATTAGCTGCCAGGGCAAGCTCTTGGGACGGTATATGACAAGCCGTGACTCGGCTCAGGAAAAGAGCCTTGAAATCTTCAAACCCTACCTTGACATCTACGATGCGCAGGGAACCGCCCCGATCACCGAAGGCACACATCACCCCGGCATCTTCATCGGTTACGAGAAGT
>Ga0302319_10016685_pt1 | contig 13506 bp, 11 predicted proteins | sample Bog_T0_2_FD_203319 | JGI IMG/M metagenome (GOLD analysis project Ga0302319, IMG submission 203319) | Peat permafrost microbial communities from Stordalen Mire near Abisko, Sweden - Bog_T0_2 | ecosystem: Environmental > Terrestrial > Soil > Wetlands > Peat | place: Sweden: Abisko, Stordalen Mire...
ATGCGCGGGTTGAAGATGGCGTGACGCAACCCCGCAATGTCCCCACTTTGCTTTCGGACGAAGAAGAAAGAACAGGAGCGGCTGCGCCTGGGCGCGCAAAGAGGGGACACTGCTGCGACATGTGATGCGCCGGTTGGAGATGACGTGACGCAACCCCGCAATTGCCCCACTTTGCTTTCGGACGGGGGGAGAAGAACACGAACGGCTGCGCCTGGGCGCGCAAAGAGGGGACACTGCTGCGACATGTGATGCGCCGGTTGGAGATGGCGTGACGCAACCCCGCAATGTCCCCACTTTGGTTTCGGACGGGGGTAAGAAGAACGGGGCTGGCGGCTTCGCGAGGATTCTCGTAGTACCGCTGAATCTTGCAGGTCAACCGCGATTGCGTTACGCTTCAGGAAGAATCGTCCGAAGTTTTGGAGGCTATATATGGCGTCATCAGGTGTCGGTTTTTTCTATGCCAACATCACCTATCGCGGGATGAAAGCTGTGGTTCTAGTGGCGGAAGACCCTAGGCAGGGATGGAAGCTGATGAGTCCTGGCAGCGCGCGTTGGTGGTTGAATAAACCCGACGCCCATCAGGGAGTTTGGCGGCCGTCGGCCACTTCTTTTAACAACTTGATTGAATGCCTTAATACAAGCGGCAGTTCAGTTGTCTTCAACCTGGGCAATATGGAGTTCCCGCCGAATATCGACAACAACGCGAACTGGTTCCACAAGATCTTTTCGTTTGGCGACTACTGGAGAGCGAATGATTCGTCAATACCGCAAATCCGCACTGCCAGCGATGGGGCGAATTGGTCGCCGGTCATCACCAGCCAGTTGTTGCAAGACGTCGTTCGGAAGTTCGACCAGATTCAAGAGGAGATTAAACAGGTTGCGATTCAGGCCGGCATCGACACGGCCTCGATTCTAGATCCCACCCCGACGCTTTCCATTCTCGGCTCGGCTTATGCTCTTCGGCGCGGCGATTATTTGGGTTGCACGGTTTCCTTGCTGGCGGCGATTCCGCTGATTGGCGAGTTAGCCAAGGCCGGGAAGGTGGCTGCCGTTGAAGCGAAACTCACAAAGCTCACGCGGGAATTGACCTTCTACAAGCGCGCGATTGAGGAATCGTCAGCCGCGACGAAAGAAGCGCGGCTGACCGGCAGCGTCATTGATCCTGCGATTCAAGGGACAAGCGCCGTGACGAAGCAGTCCGGCGGCATCCTCAAGGACCTCACCTCCGGTAAGGATCTGGCTCGGGTGGCGGAGGAAGGCGGCATGTCTACCAAGGACGCCAAGTCTATGCAGGACTTTGTGATGAATAACGACGCCATCTCGGTCATTCGCTATACGTCGAAGGAAAGTCTGGCCCGGCGCATGGATTCGCTGGCCACTGGAAAACCATGTGAGCTGGCCGACTTCCACACGGCCCACGACAATTCGATGTTCTCCGGTTACATCGTAATTAAGGAAGACCAGATGGCGAAGTTCACCACCACGGACAAGGAAGGCAATATCTGGCTCAAATACGACGCCAATCCATCGCTGAAAGGTTACAAAGTGATGCCGGCAAAATGCCCGAAAACGGGCGACCGCTTGATTTGCAAGGATGGCACAGCCTTCTACTCCGACTACGATTTCATGGGCATTTACCACGCCAAGAACGGCCATGCCTATGATGATTTCAAGGCGCTGAACGACGACAAAGGCATTGTGGCCTTCATGCAAAATATGTTTCGGGGCAGCGGCTTCGGCGACAAGGTCAAGCACGGCATGCAAGATTTTTTCATTCGCTGGAAAGAAGTGAAGGGAGCGAATGGAACGAGTTCCATGATGGGCGTACAGGGAAGGCAACCGAAGCTGGATGAATTATTTATTGTTTTTCAACCAAGCGGAAAAACCAGCATTTTGAATTTGCAGGAATTGCGCGGTTTTTACGATGCGCATAAGATGCATTGGCCTTATGATGCGTTTAAGCAGATGAAGGCGAAAATGTAAGGCGATCTGCGCCTGGGCGCGCAAAGAGGGGACACTGCTGCTACATGTGATGAACGGGTTGAAGATGGCGTGACGCAACCCCGCAATGTCCCCACTTTGCTTTCGGAAGTCGGATATCATAAATACTCCAGTTTATTTCGAGAGGTTATTGTGATGGACAAAGTATTACTCAGCTTGGTATTAGCCAGCCTTGTCAGCCTGCCTTTGCAGGCGGCGCTCAAAGCCGAGGACAAGGCGCCTGATTTTTCGGCGCCCGCTTCGCTGGCCGGAAAAGAATTTAAATTTTCACTGAAGGATGCGTTGAAGAAGGGGCCGGTGGTGGTTTACTTCTATCCGTCGGCCTACACGAAAGGCTGTGACATTGAAGCGCACACCTTTGCGGAAGACAAAGAAAAGTTCGAGGCCGCCGGCGCCACGGTGATTGGAGTTTCGGCAGATAGCGTGGCGCGTTTGAATGTGTTTTCGGCGGACCCGGACTATTGTGCGGGGAAGTTTCCGGTGGCGTCGGATGAGAATCGCAAAATCGCGGGCTTATACGACTTGACTGTCAACGAGGGGAAGCCGGATATGAAGGATGTGCGCGGTCAGGATATCGGACACGCGTTCATCGAGCGCGTAACCTATGTGATCGGCAAAGACCACAAGATTATCGCGACGCTCTCCTCCAAAGACGACAAGATTTCGCCTGCCGAGCATGTGCAGAAGGCGTTAGAGATCGTACAGAAGCTCGGAAAATAGATGAGCTTTGCCATCCACCGTTTGGAGCGCAGGCGGTGGATGGTGACGACAAATTGGATTTCTGATGATTCACCGATTTGTGACGAGTTCTGGCGCTCGCATGGAGTTTGCAGCGGACGATCCGCTGGCGCATGCGCGTAGGCGGGAAGAGATTCTTTCGGCCCAGCTCTATGCGCTCAATCACGTCTTAGAGTTATTTGAGATCCTTGGTAAGGAGACCGCTTGGCCTACGGCTAGAAAGGCGATTTGCGAGGCTTGGCGAATGACCGAACTTCAGGCGCAGGCAATCATCGAAATGCAAGTACAAAGGTTCACTCGGATAGAGCGCGCGAGGATAAGCGACGAATTGGCGGATCTCCAAGAGTTCATCGCCGCGCAAGTTGCTTCCTGAGCGAATCGCTAATTGATACGACGGGGAAGATCGAGGACGACTGGGACAACCGCTTACTGCGCTTGCGCTGCGTGCGCGGCTCCGCTCGAGGTTCTACGGGGTTGGGTGGATTTTGGTCTGCGAAGCTGGCGTGATTTGCTTGGATTCTGGCGTATTTCGCAGGATGAGCCTCGCGTCCAGGGTCTATCGTTAATACAGGAGACAACATGAAGAAACGCAGATTGGGAAAGAGCGGTTTGGAGGTATCGTCGATTGGCCTGGGCTGCATGGGATTGAGCTTTGGCTTCGGGCCAGCGACAGAGAAACAGCAGGCGATTACGCTCATCCGAACTGCTTTCGAACGTGGTGTTACGTTCTTTGACACGGCCGAAGCGTATGGTCCTTTCAAGAACGAAGAGTTGGTTGGAGAGGCACTTGCGCCGTTTCGCGATCAGGTGGTGATTGCGACGAAATTCGGCTTCCACGAGGGCGTTCTGAGCAAGGGCTTGGACAGCCGCCCGGAACATATCAAGGCTGTGGCCGAGGACGCACTCAAGCGCCTGAAGACAGATGTGATCGATCTTCTTTACCAGCATCGGGTGGATCCGAACGTGCCCATCGAAGAGGTGGCTGGGACGGTAAAGCAACTGATTGCCGAAGGCAAGGTCAAGCATTTCGGGTTGTCGGAAGCCGGCGCGGCGACGATCCGGCGGGCGCATGCGGTTCAGCCGGTGACTGCGCTACAGAGCGAGTATTCACTTTGGTGGCGAGAGCCGGAGCAAGAGATTCTGCCCACTTTAGAGGAACTCGGGATCGGCTTTGTGCCATTCAGCCCGCTCGGCAAGGGGTTTTTAACTGGCGCGATTAGCGAGAGCACGACTTTCGACAGTAGTGATTTTCGCAACATTGTTCCGCGGTTCACGGCAGAGGCGCGCAAGGCGAATCAGGGTCTGGTCGATTTGCTTGGACAGATTGCCGCGCGCCTCAAAGGAACGCCCGCGCAGATTGCTTTGGCGTGGCTACTGGCGCAGAAGCCATGGATTGTTCCGATTCCGGGGACGACGAAGCTGCACCGATTAGAGGAAAATCTCGGTGCTGCCGACGTGAGCCTTAGCGGCGACGATCTTCGCGAGATCAACGAGGCGGTATCGAGGATCACGGTGCAGGGCGCGCGCTACCCGGCGCAGTACCAGCAGTTGGTCAACCGGTAAACGAACGCGGCGCTCGCAGCCGGTCGCGCCTTTTATAATGGACGCAATGCTGCGGTTCGGATCTTTGGAGCAACTCGCGCAAGACGGCCGCGGTGAGAGGCTTGCCGCCCAAAATCTGAGCGGGTTCCTTTCCTGTTTGGCGGCGCGCAGCCGCGCCCTTTGCGCTCTCCTGCTTCTAGCGCCATTGCTTCGCGCGGCCACAGCGACACTCATAGGCGTTAAAATAAGAACATTTCGCAGTGGAAATGTTAGGGCTTCTCGCCGTGAAACCGGAAAAACGCAGGCGAACCGCCTGCGCCACCATGCATATCAACAGTTTGCGAAGGGGGTGGGGCTATATTGCAGCTTTATTTTAACGCCTATGACAGCGACACCTCCATCGCTGCCGACTTACGCCGGGGCCAAAACCTGTACGCCTTGCCACGCCGCGGAATCCAAAGCGTGGTCGATGTCGCGGCATTCGAAGATGATCCAAGCGGCCAACGCGGGGAGCGTGGTGGGCGATTTCTCGCGCGGGCAAATCACGCTGCGCAACAGCCCCTATCGCCTTAGCGCGCGTGGCGGGGTTTACTACATCACAGAGTCGTACCTCACCGGCAAACCGGTCGAACGGCGAGTGGACTACACGCTGGGCAGCCGGCGTATTCAGCACTATTTATCGACGCTTGCGGACGGCCGCATCATTTTGCTACCGCCCGCCTGGGACGTGCTGCGCAAGGAGTGGTTCCATAACCTGGAGATCAGCGACCCTTCCGACGCGCCCGGGGTGCAGATCCAACTGTGGAATAAATCTTGTTATGGCTGCCACGTCAGCCGGGAGCAGAAGAATTACGACGGGGAGAAGAACGCATACAAAACGTCGTGGCTCGATTTCGGCATCAACTGCGAACGCTGCCACGGTCCCGCTTCCGAACATGTGGCGTTCTATGGCGACCCCGCGCACAAAGGCAAACCCGCGCACGACGTTGTGACGCAGAGCAAGCTTGACTATCGGCGCAACACAATGGTTTGCGCGCAGTGCCACTCTTTGCGCGACATCTTCGTGGACAACTTCAGGGCGGGCGAAGATTACTTCGATCACTTCCAGCCGATTCTCGAATTCTCACAACCCGAAAGTGACGATCCTAACTACTGGGCTGACGGGAGGCCGCGACGCTTCTCGGCCGATGCTCTTGGGTTCTGGCAAAGCGAATGTTTTTTGAAAGGAAAGGCCACGTGCCTGGATTGCCACGTGACTCCGCACAACACCAACATCGACCGCAACCCGCAACTGCGGCCCGATGCGAACGCGCTATGCACCCGTTGCCACGCGGCGGAGGGACAAACTCTGAGCGCGCACACGCACCACGCGGAAGGCAGCACAGGAAGCTCGTGCATTGAATGCCACATGCCGCGGACGGTGTTCAGCGTGAAAGCCGAAATTCGCGATCACGCGTTGGGGATTCCGGCGCCCGAGAACACGATCCATCACAAAATTCCGAACGCTTGCAATAGCTGCCATAAAGATAAGGATGCGCAATGGTCGCTCACGCATATGAACGCTTGGTATGGGCAGGAATCGCGCCAGAAATGGATTCGCCGGGCAGACGCTTTTGCGGGTGCGCGCGACGCTCACTCGAATGCGGAAGAGACGTTGGCGAGGCTCGAAGCAATCGTCGCCCATGCGGATGAAGGGCCGCTCGCGCGCGCGAACGCACTCGGCTATCTGGGCACGCGGTATGCGAATGACGCGCGGGTGTTCCGCATCTTGGAATTGGCAATGGATGATCAAGAGACGCTGGTCCGGTCGATCGCCGCGCGGTTCTTGAATCAATGGCCGGCCTACCGTAGCGAGACGATTGCAGCTTTCACGAAAGCGTTGAGCGATTCTTCGCGGGCGGTGCAAATCGAAGCGGCTGTAGGGTTGGTGAGCATGGGAGTGCGCGAGGTGGCCGGAGAAGAAGCCGACCGATTCCAGGCGGCGGAGGGGTTATTCCGCGCCCGGATGAGTTTGAACTCGGACGATGCGGAACAGAATGTGGCGGCCGGGAAGTTTTATCTGCTGACAGCGGATTTTTCGCGGGCCGTGACGGCTTTGCGCATGAGCCTGATGCAAGATCCGACGACGCCGGCGCAATATTTGCTGGGAGGAGCGTACGCCCAGCAAGGCGACTTGAAAACCGCGCGCGAAATTCTTGAAAGCATCCCGCCGGGGGACGGGCAGTATGAGCGGGCGCAGCGGCTGCTGCAGGCGATTGCGGCGATGAAGAAGTGAAGGCGGGGAACGTCTGCGCCTGGGCGCGCAAAGAGGGGACACTGCTGCGACATGTGATGCGCCGGTTGGAGATGACGTGACGCGACCCCGCAATGTCCCCACTTTGCTTTCGGACGGGACGGAGAAGAACAGGACCGGCTGCGCCACTTTGCTTTCGGACGGGACGGAGAAAAACAGTTTCCCCTTTTTGTTTGTTGACTTCGAAATGCCCTACGGCTAATATAGGACTGAATCAGTCGTAGATGGCGAGTCCTCACGGAAATCTTTTGGCGAAGGCCCGTGAAGACCCGCAGATCGTCAACCAGGAAGGCCGGCGACCTTTCCATTATAGGTTCGCCCGGCTAGAAATAGAGCTTCGAGGAGAACCTTGCATGGAAAAAAAGAAGAAAAGAACCGCCTGGCCGGTGACCTACCGGTGGGTGGCGATGGGCACGCTGGTCGCCTATTCAGCAGTGGGGACGCGGACTTTCAACGTGGCCCGCGCGCAGGATCTACAACAACTGACGCGGGAGCATGTTTGGCGATTTGATATCCCAGCCGGTCCGCTGGATTCGGCGATTGGAGCGTACGGGCGCGTGACCGGGTTCAGCGTGACGGTCTCGCAAGAAGGGATTCTCAGCGTTTCGTCGCATGGCGTCGCCGGCACATATACAGCAGAACAAGCTTTGCAGAAACTGCTGGAGGATACGGGTCTTAGTTATCGCTTCCTCTCGCCCGGCGCTGTTGTTCTGGAACTGAAACGCGCGAAGACTTCGATGGATGTGACGGCCAGCGTGGATTCGCTGGCGAACGCATCGCCCAAACTCGCGACGCCGGTGCTTGAGGCGGCGCAAACGATTACCGCGGTGACGCAGCGGACCATGCAGGAGCAGGGAGTGACTACGTTGCGAGACGCGCTCCGCAATGTGGCGGGCATCAGCTTGGCGGCAGGCGAAGGCGGAGCACAGGGGGACAATCTCACGATCCGGGGCTTCACGGCGAGAAACGACCTTTTCATTGACGGCATGCGCGATTTCGGCAGCTATTACCGCGATCCGTTCAACACGCAGGAAGTGGAAGTGTTGCAAGGGCCGGCATCGGTTACGTTCGGGCGAGGTTCCACCGGCGGTGTGGTGGAGCAATCGACTAAAACTCCCGGCTTAAACCGCTTTATTTCGGGTGACGTGGATTTCGGCACCGACCTGACTCGGCGCGTGGCGCTTGATATAGATCTGCCAGTGCCGGCGCTGAGACAAAACACGGCGTTTCGATTGAACGTGATGGGTGATGAAGGCGACGTGGCGGGGCGCGACATTGCAGAGAACCGGCGGTTTGGTATTGCACCGTCGCTGGCGTTTGGGCTCGGTACGCCGACGCGGCTGACTTTGAGCTACTTCCATCAAAATGCCGACGATAATCCGGATTACGGTGTGCCGTGGCTGTTCAATGGCCCCGCTCCCGTGCCGCGCCACGATTACTACGGCTTTCAGAACGGCAATTATCTACGCACTTACGACGATATAGGAACCGTGAAGGCGGAGCACGATGTCAACAAGCACATCACGATTCGCAACCAGTCGCGCTATGCGAATTACGTCCGCGATGTGCTGATCACCGAACCGCAGATCCCTACGACCGTTACGTTGACTACTCCGCTAAGCGCAATTCAAATCACGCGGCATGAGATTGGCGTGAACAGCGTGGAGAGTTACCTGGACAACCAGACGGATATGACGGTACACTTCGAGACCGGGTTCCTTCATCATGAGGTGGTGACCGGCGTGGAAGTTGGGCGAGAAACTTCAGATCCGACGCGCCCGACATGGACGAATGTTCCCACCACGAGCTTGCTGAATCCGAATCCTTACCAGGCGCTGACAGGCACCGAGACGATCACCTCGATGGTACACACGCGGGCGTTGAGCCAGGCGGCTTATTTGCTCGACACCATGAGGTTGGGTAAGCATTGGGATTTGACGGGCGGTTTTCGCTGGGATCGCTTCGATACCAATTACTCGCAGACGGCAGCACCAGCGGCGACGTTCGCGCGAGTGGACGAAATGCCGAGTTGGCGCGCGGCCTTGGTTTATAAGCCGTTTTCGTTTGGCAGTGTTTATTTCGCGGCGGGGACCTCTTTCAATCCGTCAGCCGAAGCGCTCTCTCTCAGCGCGAGCACGGCCAGCCTGCCGCCCGAGAAGAACCAGACTTATGAATTCGGCACGAAGTGGGATGCGCCGAGCAGGCGGTTCTCTTCGCGGGCGGCGGTATTCCAAACCACCAAGCTCAACGCGAGAGAACCTGATCCGACCAATTCCCTGCTCAACGTTTTGGCTGGAACACAACGTGTGAACGGCGCCGAAATGGAAGTGCGAGCGCGTATCACGAGCCGCTGGGACATATTGGGCAGTTATGCCAACCTGGATGGGCGCCTGGTGAGTTCCAAGTACTACCCGGCTGCGATTGGCGCGCAGTTGGCGAATGTGCCGCGCAACAGTTTCAATTTCTGGAGCACTTACCGCTTGCCGTGGCGGGTGGAGGGAGGCTTTGGCGGGAATTTTGTTTCGAGCCGCACGGCCAGCTCGACCGCGCCATTTGACCCGATCACCGGATTGGTAAAGGAGGTGCCGGGTTATTGGGTGTTTAACGCGATGGCGAGCCGCCGGCTCACCGAGCATTTGTCGCTGCAAGCGAATGCTAATAACTTGGCCAATCGCTATTACTACGACGAACTGCATCCTGCGCACATTGTGCTGGGGCCGGGGCGTTCCGTGCTGATTGGATTGAAATTTAAGTTCTAGCTTCGGACCAAGGATAATACATGTTACTTCCCATTCCAGACATATTAAGTGCCGAACAGGTTCGGAGCGCGCGCCATCTACTTGATCAAGCCGATTGGGTAGATGGGCGGGTGACAGCCGGCCATCAATCCTCACGCACCAAGGATAATATGCAATTGCCGGAGGGATCGGCAGCGGCGCGCGAATTGGGTGCGATGATTTTGACGGCGCTGGAGCAGAATGCGCTTTTCATTTCGGCGGCTCTGCCGGCACGGGTTTTTCCACCGCTGTTCAACCGCTATCAGGGCGGCCAATCGTTTGGCACGCATGTGGATAATGCGATCCGGCAGGTAAGCGGCACAGGGCACCGGATTCGGACGGATCTTTCGGCGACTCTCTTTTTGGCTGGGCCGGATGAATATGACGGCGGTGAATTGATGGTGGAAGACACCTACGGAACGCATAATGTGAAGCTTCCGGCCGGTCATATGATTCTTTATCCGGCGACGAGTTTGCATCATGTGCGGCCGGTGACGCGAGGGGCGCGGATTGCTTCGTTTTTCTGGATACAAAGCATGATTCGGGATGATGGGGAAAGGACGCTGTTGTTTGATCTTGATGTGGCGATACAGGGGTTGAACGCGGAGGGGCAAAGTCAGGGGCCGGCTGTGCAGTTGACGGGGGTTTATCACAATTTGCTGAGAAGATGGGCGGATGTGTAGGTTTTCCGCAAAGAGGTAAAGCCGATTAAACTGGGAGTTACGCTCCTAAACACTAGATTCGCGGCCTGCGCCTTTTCTCTCGGCGTTCTTTATGCAAGCGGCGACACAACGAGCAGCAATGCACCGGCTCCCATTTCGACTGACCGCCCAGCGGTCACCGATTCGAGCGTTGTCGTGCCTGTGGGCAGTTTGGTGGTGGAGAATGGCCTGATGGACACTCGAGGCCAGGGGAGCCAGGGGAGCCAGGTCTTCGATATTTCAGAGAGTTTGCTGCGGTTGGGCGTGGCGGGGAAGACTGAGATTCGTTTGACACTGCCCGACTACTATGGCGGAGGAATGTCCGGCTGGGGATTTGGAGACGTAAGTATCGGCGTGAAGCAGCAACTGGGGCCTATCCATGGATTCGATGTGTCGCTGGTGGCCTCTTTGAGCATGCCGACGGGAGGCAAGAGCTATTCAAGTCACGGTTATGATCCTTCTTTACAGGCTCCCTGGTCAAGGTCGCTTTCCCACAATTGGACCGCTGCCGGCATGCTCTCCGTTTATTGGAACACCGAGGGCGGACGGAGGAATACAGTGGGAGAAACCGCGCTCCTGATTGACAGGCAGTTGACTGGGCCTTGGGATGCCTTCGTAGAATATGTTGGCGACTTTCCGCAATCGGGCGGGCCTCGGCATCTGCTGCATATTGGAACAGCTTATAAGGTAACGCCGAACCAGCAGATTGATATGCACGTAGGCGTTGGGCTTTCGGCGGCCGCCGTGGATCACTTCCTGGGATTCGGGTATTCGTTTCGGATCAAGGTTTTTGGTCACTGAGACAAGCCACAACTGAAACTGGCTTCGTCATCAATGCTGCCGGTGCCTTTATAGCGGGCGATCTGCGGATATGGGCAGAGGGGGCGGGTATGATCGACCTTGCCGTCCGTTCGATGCGCGGCAACAATGCGCGTGGGTGTTTTCCCTTGCTCCACCCACTGCTCCAGCGCGGCTATCTTGTCAAACCGGTCGGGTCCCTCACCGCCGGAACAATGGCCCATGCCCGGCACCATAAAGAGCCGTGCCCAATCCGCGCCAGCATTCAAATCGAGCAACTTCTGGTAGAACTCAACGCTCGACCCAGGCGCCACCTGCTGATCAGACCAGCCATGATAAATCAGCAGCTTGCCGCCGTGTTTTGCAAACGGGGCCAAGTTTGGCTCCAACTCATCGACGCCTTTGTTTGCCGCGTTGGCCTTCTCTGCATCGCGCGCCAAATCGAAGCTGCGCCAATCCCACTGCGGATCTTGATACACCAGGTAGCGGAACTGATCCACAAAAAGGTCCGCCGGCGCGGGACCACCCGCCAAACGTCCCCAAGCGAGTTCCGTACCAGGTTCAAGGCGCGGAAACATCACCTTGCCGGATGCCGTTGTGGCCGGGCTGATGATGGTTTGCGCCGTCTCGACTTGACGCGCGGTCAAACAGTCGCCGCTGTCGGCTCCCCGGCATTGCAACGTTTTGAAATCCGGATGACAATCGGGTGGATTGCTAATCAGCCCATCTTTCAAGCCGTCCTTCGCGTCGCATGCGGCTAGAACGGCGCGGTGGATCATGGGATATTTCTCGCGCGGAATGTAGGCTGCCGGATCTTTGAAGGTTTTCACCGCCAGCCACAAAGCCCAGGCATTCCGCCTCACATTCGCGGGGTCACCGGCGATCACGCCATCAAATTCAGCCGGATATCGATACGCCTGCAGCAGCCCTTCGCGGCCGCCTCCCGAACAGCCATTCCAATAGGAATAGCGGGCCTTGCGTCCATAAAACGTCTCGATCAAAAGCTTCGCTTCAACCGTCATTTCATGTTCGGCACGATAAGCGAAATCAACAAACTTTTCAGGATGTCCGGCGAGGAATGATCCGCTTGCGCCCGTATGTCCATCATCCGTAGCGCTGGTCGCATAGCCACGGCGCAGTGCCTCGGCCATAGCTTCATACGCGATCGACCCGCCCCAACCACCGCTTCCCACCGCCATGAATTTGCCGTTCCAACCAGTTACCGGCAACCAAACTTCGTTATGAATGTCAGAATCGGCGGTTGGCTTCGCCTCTACGTGGACTCGACAGAAGGGCGGCAAATCGGTGATGGCCCTTTGACTTCCGGTTGGAGTGAAGGCGCCACTTTCCTGGTTGGCTGACAGGATGCTGGCTTTAGGCAAACTTTGACTCTTCAATTCGATACACGCGTTCGCAGCGTTGGCCGGGACCAATGCGACCAAGGCACTTAAAAAAGCTACCATCCATTTTGTGTTCATCTTGTCACTATAAGCGCCCAGTCGCGCGATAGAAGTTCTCAATATAGCGGCCGTCCACATCAGTAAATCCGTACTCTTTAGCCGCATCGCCGACAAAGATCAGTTGACCGCTCTTCGCGATTACATTGGGATCGCAGGCGAGGGACACCACGGCGCGGCCCGTATATTCTGGCGATTCAGCGAGATCGTAGCGGTAGATTTTCTGCAGCGCTTCATCTTTCATGTGGGCCTGAACGCGCTCTGTTTTCATAAATCCCGGCAGCAGACCGAGCAGCGTGACGCCAGCTTTACGTGCTTCCGGAGCGAGGCTCACGACCAAACGGTTGAGAGCGTAATGCGGCAAATGCTCGAAGAGGTCCCACTGCGGGCGGCCACTGAGCTTATCCGGCTCGATGATCGGTTCGCTGATCGCCACAATCAATCCCGAGCCCTGTTGTGACATCAGTCGCGCGGACTCTTGCGCGGCCAGCCAGAACGCTTGCGGACCCGCGCCCATAAAGTCTTGCCACAATTCTGGTGGCAAATTCCAAAAAGGCTGCTTCCATATCGGATCGACAAAGCGCTCGTTACCGCCCCACACTGCACAAGCCAAAATATCCAGCCGGCCGTGTTCGGCGCGCACGCGGTCGAACAGAGTTTTGTTCTGTGCCGCGTCGGTGTGATCGACCTGCATGGGTAGGCCAATGCCGCCACGGCGCGTGACTTCCTCCGCGGTGTCTTCAATGGTGCCGGTGATTCCATCGATGGGCGGTGGACCACCGCGGACGGAGCGCGCGCTCACATAGACGGTGGCCCCTTCTTCACCAAGCGCCACAGCAATGCCACGTCCGCAACCACGGCTCGCGCCGGCCACTACGGCGATTTTGCCTTTCAACCTTTCGGGCATAGAGACACGATATACCGTTTCGCCCAGACCCCTGGGCAAGTCTGTGCCATGTCGACGATGTCCTTTCTTTTTATGAAGAGGCCGATTGCCAATCGGCCGCAGGTTTCCAACCTGCCCCACTAGGCGCGGAGGCAAATTTGTGCCATGCGACGATGTCCTGCCTGCTATTTGTTAAGCGGCTTGCGCGGCGGGCGGCTTTTCCTCCTTCGCGGCGGCGCTTTTCGCCAATTCTTCGGCGAACATCGTCTGGAAAACGGGGAAAAAGGCGCGGCCTTCGACCCGCGTCTTGGCG
>Ga0302319_10016688_pt1 | contig 13504 bp, 16 predicted proteins | sample Bog_T0_2_FD_203319 | JGI IMG/M metagenome (GOLD analysis project Ga0302319, IMG submission 203319) | Peat permafrost microbial communities from Stordalen Mire near Abisko, Sweden - Bog_T0_2 | ecosystem: Environmental > Terrestrial > Soil > Wetlands > Peat | place: Sweden: Abisko, Stordalen Mire...
GTCACGCCGCGGCGGCTTATCGTATCCCGTTGACTGAAACAACAACGGTCACTATTTCAATCCAAAGGCACTTTTTGAAATAGCGCCTTTCCTTATTTCACCGTGAAACGCCGCACAGCCAACGCACCCAAAGCCTCGGGCAGATGGATCAAGACGCTGGCGGGGTATCGTGCTTTTCATCCCGACCCGGTGCCGCCGGAACTGACCTGGACGCCGAAGCTCGTGCGCGCATTGTCGGATGCGGATCAACTGTTTACTACTCATGCAGCGCGGCGTGCTGCCTTTGCCTCTGCTCTACCTGAGCGCGTTCTTCGAGGCGACGCGGCGTGATTACTACGACGGCCTTCGCGCCGTCACCGAGCGCAGCGCGTGGGAAGAATGGCTGCTGTATTTCCTCAACGGCGTCGCGCGGCAAAGCGAAGACGCGCTCAGTCGTGCGGAACGGATCAACCAGCAACTCGATCATTGGCGCGAGAGCGTGAGCCGCACCAGATCAGGCGTCGCGCTTCGGCTGCTCGACCTGCTCGGCACGAATCCTTTCATCACCGTGCGCAAAGCGGAGGCCCAACTCGACGTCGCCTACAACACGGCTGCGGCGGCGCTTCGCCGTCTCGTTCAGTTGCGGATTGTGAAGCAGATCGGCGAGGCCCGCCGCGACCGTGTTTTCTGCGCTCAGGCATTGCTGGACATCCTCGAAGAGCCGGCCCGCCTGCGCCCATTATCTTGAGATGGTCGATCAGACGAAACACCACAGCCTTGCCGAAGTGGCCGCGCGAATACCGCACGGCGTCGTTTGCCTTTTGTCAGCTCTGCGCTTCCACGGCCTCACGACACAATGCCCGCGCGAGGTCTGGATTGCTGTCGATCGTCGGACCCATGCGCAGCGGGGTCTTCCGCTCCGAATCGTCCGGTTTTCCGGCCAGACAATGAACAGCGAGATCGAGACGCACGTAATCGAGGGCGTGAGTGTGCGGGTGTACGACGTCGCCAAGACGGTCGCCGATTGCTTCCGATACCGGAACAAGGTCGGGGTCGACGTGGCGATTGAAGCCCTTCGCCGCGCCTGGCGATCGAAGCGTTGCACTATGGACGATCTGTGCCGGGCGGCCAAGGTTTGCGGCCAATCGCGCGTGATGCGGCCCTACCTGGAGATGGTCACGATTGACTAAACGAAAGCGGCCCCGCCGATGAAGACGGGGCCGCGAAACTGGCACTTGCTGAAGGTTAGCTGCCGGTTGCCTCCCGGCGGCCGGTTTCGGCGGCCATTACGGCCTGGCCCTCGGGAGTTGCTCGAAAGGCTGCCATCGCCCTTTTCAATTTGAGATCGGCGGCAGAGACGTGGCCGCGGATCAGGATCGACGAAAGCTATGATGTGCGTAATCATAAAGGTTGCAACAAAGCTGTGCTCGAAGGTTGCGACATTTGACGCGTATTTTCGCGACGCACACTGTTGGAGGCGCCCGATTCTCCGAATCCGATGTCGCACTTTCTCGTGCAAAAACCGCGGAAATAGCCGGGAGAAGATGCCCATGAGCGGCATTCTTACAACTCACGCCATTGAGCGCAAATACACAGCGGCACTGCGATTTGTCTCCATTCAACCGGAACGCGATCAGCGGTCGCCCATCTCTATGGCCACGTTGCGCTGAAACTCCCGCAAAATGGCGTTGCGTTCTTCGGCGGTTAGAAATCCAGCGAACGGACTCGACTGACGCAGCCGCACGGCTCGCTCGTCGCCGCTTTCCATCACTGCCAGCACATCTTCCAACGCCCCATCCAACAGCCCTGCCCATTCGAGCAGGGCAGGGCGAACGCCGGGCGAGCAATCACGCAGCCAGCGCCCGATATTGTCTCTCGCTAATTGTAAGGACGACGGAGTCGTCCGCACTTTCGCCGCGATCAACCTGTGAAAGGCCACGCTGCGTTCGTCGATGCGTCGATGATCTTTCATGCGGGTCGTAGACTTGATCGTGTGGCATTGAAATCTGAGGTCTGCCTTCACTTTGAACCCGTCATTGCGGGTGTCGAGATTCGAGTCCAGTTTCTCGCCGAATCCCCGACCTATATCACTGCTCACACTGGCTTTTATCATCACGGGATGATCGATCAGGTTTCCGAAAAGCGAAGCCCCACTGTCGAGGTGAGAGAAAAGGGAAAGAATCTCCGGCCCGAGCACGCGCTCGACATTGGTCCGGGAATTCGAACTGACGAGCGCCCCTTCCTGGTTGCCAGCTTCCTGGACTGGCTGAATCGGTCGATTGATTATGGCGTTACGAGGCGACTGCACGAACCAGGAGACGCGCGCCCTGGCGTGTCGAGATGAGGCCCTGCCCCGGTTCTGTTCATTGAGCGTTGGTCTCGGCCTCCAAGTGTTCGCCTTTTCCCGATCAGCAGGAAAACCGGCTTGCCGAAACCTTCTGGAATAGCGAATTACGACCCCGGGACGAGAAAGTTTGGGAAATTACTAAATCTGCGTCACACGGGCTGAAAAGCAGGGGGAAACATATGAACCGAACCCACGCAGAATACACCACGATCGAACAACTCTACGTCCATGATTGCGCCCCTCGCGTCATGCCCGGAGACATATACAAGGCGAAAGACCTTGCCCTATATTACACGCAGCGCTTCGGCGCGGCGATCGCCAGCGTCCCCGTCCTGCGCGGAGGGATGGAAGCCATGGAGGTGATCGCTCCGCTGCTCGACGCGTTGGAACGCAAAAATCGTGCCGCGTTTCATGACATTCTTATCGTCCCGCACGGAAACGGCCTCCTTATCGGAACGCACATTGAACGCAACGGCGTCGGCAACGAGGCGGTGCTGTCATTTCGGCGTCATGCCGAGACGGACGCGCAGCGTGCGTTTGTAAAGAACTTCACCGTCAGCATGCTCCGGACACAGACCTTGCGGTGCAAGTGGGTGTGCGAGGGAGGCTCCTTCCACCCGATCTCACATGCTAACGCCCAGGCGATGCAGCCGTTCGCAATCACGAATCTTTAACCCACAACCAGGGAACACTTATGACTGATACGCCAACACAAACCTCCCAAGGAGACTGCATCATCGCGGACGCCGCGCGGCTTCCGACCTTTCGCAAGCAGGTCAGTGAGTATTGCACCCACTTGTTAAGCATGCTGAGACTTGTTGAGCAAAGTAATAGCCCGGCAACGCTCGAAGGCATCGTAGCAGGCGGACATCGACGCTATGGTTTGCGGTGCCATCTCATCGAGCAGGCCGCAATGTCCGCTTCGGGATTCGTCATCACTTTTGCGCAGGCGCGCCGAGTCGTTCGGCGCGCGCTCCACGCCCTACCCCTGTTGTTCGAGGGCACCGGGAACGCGCGTGAACGTGTCACGCAAATCTGCACTTGGCTGGCACTGCAGCATCCTTCCTATCCTAGCCTCCTAACTGTGGTGCATGATACCAACTGGTGCGAAGGGCGACCGTGCGATATGGTGATGTGGACACACCTTCCGCCTCCAACCCGTTTCAGTCACGACCTACCAAAGCGCGGGCGTGAAAATGGAGCATTTGGGTGACTACTTCAAATTCGTCATCTTCGACGAGTGCCACCACTTGCCCGGAGATCTTCGCGGCGATGCGGCCCGTTTTTGTGCAGCGCCATATCGCCTTGGACTGACCGCCGCGCCGCGGCGGAGCGATGGCCGGGAAGACGAGTATGAAGACTTGATTGGACCAATCTGCCACCAGACAGACATTGGTGATCTGCGCGGGACGGTGCTCGCGCCGTATAAAATCCAGCGCATCCCGGTCTATCTGACCGATGCCGAGCAGGCCCACTATGAAGATCTTTTTCGACTGCACATGCAGCAAATTGTCGTCTTCACGGCCACGAATCGGATGGTCCGCACCATCGCGCTGCGGTTCCTGATTCCCTGCATCCTTTCACACACGAAAAAGAAGGAGCGAAAGGTGATCCTCGACGGCTTGGAGAGCGGCGCATTTCGGGCGGTCATCGCAAACCGTGTCCTTAACGAGGGTATTGATGTTCGGCCGGCGAAAATCGGCATTGTGATCGGTGGAACGGGCTCTGAGCGTGAGTCTGTCCAACGTCTCGGGCGCATTCTCCGCAAAAAGGGCGTTCAGAAAGCCACACTCTACGAAGTCGTCTGCGCCGGCACCGGGGAGGAAGAACGATCACGCAAGCGAAGGAGGAATGATGCTTACCAATGCTGAGGCGTGTTCTGAGGTCAAAGACGGCAAGGTGCTGCCGGACAAGCTCACGAAGGCGAAGCACGACGGCTATTTGGGACTCGCTGCCGACATGCTCCGCATTTACCGCGAGGGCTCTGGTGTCACGCGCGGCGAGCTACACGAGGCCGTCACGGTGCTATTCCACGGCGAGCGCGATTGCCCGCCCCGGCGCATCAAGGCGTTTTGCAAGCTGCTCGACGATCAGTCTGAATTCGATGGCGCCGAGGGCGATTCGGCATCGAGGTTGCGGATGCAGGTATTCGACCTGGCTTCCTCGAAATTTCCGCTCGTCCAAATCCCCGATGGGCTCCTTGGAACACAGCGAATCGGAGGTAAAATCCGAAATCGCGAACGAGCTGAAGCGTCCGTGGAAAGAGATCGAAGGAGCACTCTTCGGCGATGTGATCGAACTGCACCGGCTTGAATCGTTCACGGGCTACGAATCCCCCGAAGCGCTGCTCACCCGCTACAATGAAGCCCAACTCCAGGCCGTCCTTTACGATGCCACCGAGTTGAAGATCACGGCGCGCAAAGACTACAAGGCGATCATCCGAGCCGCCAAGCTATCGAACCTCATGCACTCGGCCGTTCCCAGGGGCGAAGGCTTCGAGTTCCTGTTCGATGGACCAGCTTCACTTCATCGGGACACGCAGCGCTACGGCGTCTGGATGGCGCGAGTAATCCCGACGCTGCTGCTCTGCCGCGACTGGGAGATGCGGGCGAAGATCCGTCGGTTTAAGCAGAGCAAGTGGCAGCCTCTGCTCATCGTGACGAGCGAGGACCGCTACCGCAGCAGCCTCAAAGCCCTCCCCGAGTTTGATTCCGCGCTGGAGAAGGGATTCACGGAAAAGTGGGGGGTGCCCCCACGGGAGGGATGGACTTTGGAGCGGGAATCGGAGCCCCGTTTCATCGCGCAAAAGGCGTTCTTTCCAGATTTCACTTTTCGCCACGAGACCGGCGTTAAATTACTGTTTGAAGTCATTGGTCACTGGACGCCGGAATACCTGGCGGCCAAGAGGAGGACTCTGGAGCAGTTTAGCGATGAACCGCTACTTCTCGCGGTAAAGGAGGATTCCGCTAAGTCATTCGGCGATCTCGGGATGCCGGTGGTCGCTTTCAAGACGGCGCTGAAAATTGAGCCGGTGCTGGTCGCCTTGCGACCTTTCCTCGCGGCATCTCAGGTCTAGGCGACAACGCCGGTATCCGGGCGGCTCGATCTGGGATCGGAGACTCCCGAAGACGAGGAAGTCTTGTATCCGCCGTTTCCGATGAGCACCGAGGGGCTTAGCCGAGTGGCGCATTCCGCCGAACAGAGCGACGGGCGCATTGAACAACAACGCCGCGCCGAGCAGGCCCGCGAGGCGAACGATGAGTGAAAAGCCACCACCGGACGGGATCAACTGCCGCCGCCTTCTCAGACTCCGGGAGCGGCAGTTCATCCCGCCCGCCGCGGAGGATGCGAGACCAAGCGCCCAGGCGCTTCGCTGCGCCTGAGCGCTTGGACTCGCGATTGCCGCAGCCAGCGCACGATTTTGGTCCATGCGGAAGGTCTGAATTTCTCAAACAGCGTAATACTTACGCTATTTGTGTTGCCCCTACGACTGCTTGATGTAAGCTCTCCTTGCGTCATGAAACGGTCTTCCCATGAATCCGAAGCCAGGCTTTTCGCGGCGGCGGAAAGCCAGGGAGGCTATTTTACCGCAAAACAGGCGGAGGAAGCGGGGTTTGATCGTACGAATCACGCCTACCATGTACGTGCGGGAAATTGGGAGCGTGAACACCGGGGCATTTTCCGCCTCGCGCATTTTCCGGCCAACGAGCGACCTGATCTGGTGCGCTGGTCACTCTGGTCAAGAGATCGACAGGATCATCCGCAGGGAGTTTATTCGCATCAAACGGCTCTCAGCATCCATGACCTGTCGGATTTGATGCCGTCGAAGCTGCACATGACGGTGCCTCTGAAATTTCGCAAGACCTCGAAAATACCGCCCGTGCTTGTCCTGCACTATGCCGACCTTCCCGCCGGGGCAATCGACGAGCGTGAGGGGTTTCGCGTGACGCGCCCGATGAGGGCCATTCTTGATCTTGGCGAATCACAGGAACTTTCACCTGATCTGCTGGCGCAGGCATTTTCCGAGGCCCGCAAACGTGGACTAATTACTGAAGACGAAGTCAGGGAATACCGCCATAAGCTACCCGCTTCCCTGTTTCGACGCCGCGGATTGAAGGCGAGATCCGCATGAAAGATGAGCCACGCCAGTATGCCACTGCTGCCGCCTTCCGCGTCGCCCTTGAGGCGCGCCTGAAAACGACGGAACGAACCGAAGGCATCGATCTCCAGCGCTTGCGCCGACAGGTTTCGTTTGATCGGTTGCTTGCGCGTTTGTTTTCAGAACAGAACGCACCGTGGCTGCTCAAGGGTGGTTACGCCATGGAATTGAGGCTGCGAACGGCGCGCACGACGAAAGACATCGATTTGTCTCTTCCGGTCGATGCCACGTCCGAGAGGAAGGGGCGAGTCCTGGAGCATTTGCAGGCCGGCGTCGCCAAGGATTTGAAGGACTTTTTCGTCTTTACCATAGGTCAGCCCATGATGGACCTGAATGCTGCACCGGAAGGCGGCGCCCGTTATCCGGTGACCGCCTCGTTGGCCGGCCGGATCTTTACCAGGTTTCATCTCGATGTCGGGATGGGTGATGCCGCCATCGAGCCCACAGAACTATTGGAAGGACGAAACTGGCTGGGTTTTGCGGGAATTTATCCGACCAAGTTTGTGGCGATTTCCAAAGAACAGCAGTTTGCAGAAAAGCTGCACGCCTACACCCTCCCACGTCTTGAGGGAACCAACACTCGTGTAAAGGATGTCGTCGATATGGCGCTTTTGCTTCGGCTTGGAACATTGGATCGTGAACGGCTCAAGGGAGCCATTCGTGCAACCTTTGCTTTACGGGACACGCATGTGCTTCCCGTTGTTTTGCCAGAGCCGCCTGCATCATGGAACGCCCCTTATCAGACATTGGCGGCAGAGTGCAGCCTCGATTGGACACTACAGGAGACCCTTCAAAGGATCGGGACTTTGCTTTCAGATGAAATATCGCGATAGGAGGGACGAATCATCCGCGGATTCGCCCGACACCGTCGGACGTTTCTCAGCGCATCACGCGCAGACGCTCACCGCTTTCATCAACCTTTAATTTTCCGCACCCATCGCCACCCATCGCCACCCGTCAGCAACTCACGAGCGACGGCATCCCCGATGGATTTCTCCACCGCATCGCGCATCGGACGCGCGCCGAGCCGGGGATGGAATCCACGTCGCACGAGGAACGGCAACACGGATGGATCGGCCATAAGTTCGTGGCCGTTGCCACGCATGAAATCGAGTTCCTGCGCGAGCAGGAGTTGCGCGATGTCGAGCTGCACGTCGTAAGTGAGTTTGTTGAACGAGCTTCTCGGTGATGCGTGCGTAAAGCTCGGGGCACATCGACTGTTGCGCGTGTCCGAGGACGTGCCGCTCCATCGTGGAAAACGAGGAATGCTGCAAGCCACGATTTCAGCCGAGGCGATATTGGAAGTGAGCACGACGTAAAACCCGCTCAAATTCAGCGTTTCGCCGCTGGCCATCGTCACGCGCGCGGCGTCGAGGATTTGCAGGAACAAATCCATTACGCGCGAATGCGCTTTTTCAATTTCATCAAATAGCAGTGTCCCGTACGACGACCTGTCGCACGCCATCGCCAGCGTGCCGCGCTCGCCGAGTTCGCCGCCGATCAGCACCGCAAGACTCGCCTGATTTTGGTATTCGGACATGTCGAATCGGAAGAGCCGATCTTTACCCATGAGGAACTCGGTGAATGCGAGAGTGACCTCAGTTTTTCCAACGCCTGTAGGACCGAGAAAAAGGAAACTACCGCGCGGTCGTATTCCCTTTGTCAGGTTAAGCTCGCCGCGCTGAAGAACCGACACGATGCGCGTCAACGCCTGATCCTGTCCGCGAATGCGATTGCGTAAGTGACCTTCCAGATTTTGGAGTTTGGAAATAACCTCTTTGTTTTCGTCGGCTGTATTCATCGCATCGGTGGGTTGAATCTTATTCGCAAAATCCGGCTGCATGTTGCGCCCGAACTGGCGCAGCCATGTGCGCGCAGGCATGTAGAAATGCGCGCATGAATTCGTCACTCTTTGTCTTTTCAATTCGCGCCATGCCTATTCTCGCGCAAGCTGCTGGCGGTCTCGCCCAAGGAGCGAGTCAGGCGCTGGGCATCGTCATGCTCATCGGATTTATCTTCGGCACGATTTGCGTTGTTGGCGGGGGCTTTGCGATCCGCCGGGGCGACACCGACGCCGGCAAGCTCTCAATCATAGGCGGGCTCATCATCGCGGGCGCTCCGGTAACCCAGACCCGTCCCAATACAGCACCTTGATCCGATTGCGTCGTCCATTGGTGAACACGAACAGGTGGCCGGACAAAGGATCGCCTTTGAGTTGCTCGACGACCAGACTGTAAAGTCGGTTAAAACTGCCACGCAAATCCACCGGAGTAGTGGCGACCAGCACCCGCGTGGCACTGGACAGGCTCAGCACGGCAGCGCCTGCAACAGTTGGGGCAACATCCGCACATCCGATCCATTTTGCATCCGCACGATCCAGCCTTGCGGGCTGACAACTTCCACCGGCCAGCTTGAGCCAGGGTTGAGCAAGCCGACTTCCTTGAACTTCACTGGCGGTGAGGCCGCTTTGCCTTCATCTCTCAACCATTTTCCCAATGTGGATAAGCCAACGCCATGCCGAGCGGCAAAGTCCCGCTGGGTTATTTCGCTCTGATGAAAGTCAACCAGGAACCGTTCACGTTGTGCGGGCGTCCAACGACGACCGCCTGACCCGTTTTTTGAAGTTTTCATGCCGCCATGATTTCATATACCAGCCGTCGAAACTAGACGTGGGGCGTCAGCCGGATACCGACTATCCAATACGAAATGAGAGCGAATGGCACGGCGAACAAAACGACCCGACGAATGTCGGCCAAAGAATCTCCAGCGTGCTCCAGTGAAGCCAATATCGGATGTGCGCATCCTCCTCCTGGAGTCTCTTGGGAAAATGATGCGGATGACTCAAGATCCAAAAACCTAAATCATACTCCCAGCGCAGGAGAACCGGCCATACGGGAGTCAGGATATCGTGAAACGTCACCGCGAGAGCCGCGGAAACCCTGCTGCTGCGGCTCGCCCACGCGAAGAGAATCGCCAGTAATGTTTTCAGCCCGACCAGCGGAGTAAATGCCCAGAACATCCCAATGGCCGCGCCAGCAGCGACCGCACGAGGGGCCGCTCGAATCCGCTCGATCCGCGCGTAACAACGTTTAACATACCGCCTCAGCTTGAGCGAAGCTTTCACTATTGTTGCTGAAATCCGGACCCAAGACATTCCAGCGTCTCCAAGAGATGCTTCGAATCATTGATGCTCCATGGATGGTCTGGCACTCCTCTTTGTTCCTTGCTTCTGTATTTCCGGCGCTTCAAAGCTGTTTACGAATGGACTCCAATTCCTCGCGGCGCTTCGACGTTGTCTTCGGATAGGCCATCTTAAGTTCTTTGAACGCGTCGAGAAGAATCTGGGAAACAATCAACCGGGCATTCTCTTTATCATCTGCGGGGACGACATACCAGGGCGCATGATGGGTGCTGGTCGCGCCCAGGCAAGCCTCATAAGCCTCCATGTATTGCGTCCAGTATTTCCTTTCGTGAATGTCTGCGAGGCTGAATTTCCAGTTCTTGTCCGGTTCGTCAATACGCTCCAGGAAGCGCTTTCGCTGCTCCTCCTTGGACAGGTGAAGAAAGAATTTGACGATCCGGGTGCCGTTTCGGTGGAGATGCGCCTCCAGGTCCACAATGGAACGATACCGTTCCTCCCAAATGGTCTTTTCGTCGAGCAACTCCTCCGGAAGTCCCTGGAGGTGGAGAGTCTCTGGATGCACTCGAACGACCAGTACTTCCTCGTAATAAGAGCGGTTGAAGATGCCGATCCGTCCGCGCTCCGGCAAACGGCGGGTCGTGCGCCAAAGAAAATCGTGCTTCAATTCCTCGGCACTGGGTTGCTTAAAACTGAAAACCTCGCAGCCCTGCGGATTGACCCCGGACATGACATGCCGGATCGCGCCGTCCTTGCCTCCGGCGTCCATTCCCTGAAAAATCAGGAGCAACGCATAGCGGCTGGAGGCGTAATGAAGCTTTTGCAGAGCGCTCAAATCCTCCACGTCCTTTTTCAGGAGTTTTTGATACAGCTTCTTCGACTTGCCAATGGGCTTCATCGTCGTCGGCCACTTCTTAAGTGTGACCTTTTCGTCCGGCGGCACCCGGAAATCCTTCGCGCGGATATTCATATTGATCCTTTCGGTCTTGAAAGCCGCATGGTTCTCGACGGATTATTTTTTGCTCTCCGCTTTCGGAGCTTTTTGCCCCGCCTTCTCCAATTCCTGAATGGCTCGAACGTCCTCACGCCCCAGCTCTTCGTAGAGTTGATGCACCCGCTCGACGAGCTGCGGCGACACCTCCGAGGGCGGTTTGACGTCGGCCGCAGGTATCGGTTCGGCGTTGGCATTTACCTCTCGCTGCGACTCAACCTTTGAATCAGGGCGAGTTTCGACTGTCGGCTTGACTTCAGCTTTAGCTTTAGGCTCTGGATCGGCCTTCGCCGGTGTTGTGGGATCGCCCTTAGCTTCAGGCTTGGCCTCTTCTTTAACTTCGGGTTTCGGCTCGACCGTTGCTTTCGGCCTCGCCTCCACTTTGGCTTCTGGTTTTGCCTGAACCTTATTTTCTGGCTTAGTCTCAGCTTCGACCGCAGGCTTAGGCTCAACCTTGACGTGATCTTTCCGAATTTCCCGCTCAGCCTTGTTCCAGTTCTGCACCGCCTGACCGTCCCGATGGCCCTGCTGCTCGTAGAGTTCATATGCTCGGGTGGCAATCTGTGGCGTCAGATCGGGAGTTGTCTTGGATTTGCTTTCAGGCTTTGCCTCAACTTTGGCTTCGGGCTGTGGCTCGGTTGCAGGCTTGGATTCAGCTCCAGCTTTAGCTTTCGGTGCAGTTCCGGTTTCGGGTTTAGACTCAGATTCAGGTTCATCCGCGGCCTCAGCCTTAACTTCGGGTTTCGCATCAGGCTTTGGAGCAGCTTTAGACCCAGCTTTGCTTTCGGGCGGTGACGCGGGTTTAGGTTCGGGCTTGGTTTCGAGTTTAGGTTCACCCTTGGCTTCGATCTTGTGCTGGGCTCTCGCTTCCGGTGTAGCCCCCGCTTCGGTGCGATCCAAAATCCAATAGGCGACCAGCTTGACGCGGTCATTGACCAGCGCCCAAGCAAGAGCATAGATCCACACGAACGCTGCCCACTTCCAGGAGATGGGAGCCATGAAAATCCCAAAAACTGCGATCAGCGTTGCCACGGTCTGCGTGCCGAGCACCGCTCCCCATAAAATCTTTGCCGGGGGGATGGACCAGAACGGGCCGCGCGTGCGCGTCAGGAAGATCGTTAGGTGTCCAGCAACGGATAGCTTCAAATACATCAGCGTCTGGATGTGCGCCCGGTCGAGTCGGGGGAGGAAGCTGCTGAGGAGGTTCTTCTCACCAATGTAGAAGAGTCCAAACGCGGCCACGACCCCAATGACACCCAGCACCGTGGAGATTCCCAGGACCATGCGCATATTCCAGGCCTCGGGTTTGTTCCGGTAATGAACGTTGTCGTAGGCGATGGAAAGGATGGCGCCGTCATTGAGCAACGCGATCATAACGATCATGACCGCGGTTACGGGGTAGAACTTAAAGACCAGGATCGACAGGGTCATAAAGAACAGCACGCGCAAGGTCTCGGCGATGCGGTAGATTGCGTAGCTGTTCATTCGCTGGAAAATTTTCCGACTCTCCTTGATCGCGTCGATGATCACTGACAGCCCGGGCGCCACGAGCACGATGGACGCGGCCGCGCGGGCCGCGTCGGTTGCGCCGGAAACGGCGATGCCGCAGTCAGCTTTTTTGAGTGCGGGGGAATCGTTCACCCCATCGCCAGTCATCCCGACGATGTGACCGCGTTTTTGCAGGACATCGATAATGTGATACTTATGTTCCGGGAAGACCTGGGCGAAGCCGTCCGCCTTCTCGATGGACTCAGCGACCTCCGCGGTCTCCATTTTTTTCGAGTCGCCCAAGCTGGCCGCATCCAGGATATTGGTGCCCATATCGAGCTTATTGGCGGTCTCCTTGGCGATGGCGAGGGCATCGCCCGTCACCATTTTGATCTTCACACCCATCTTGACCGCCTCCGCGACCGTGGCTTTGGCATCGTCCCGTGGCGGATCGAACAGCGGCAACACGCCGAGAAACTTCCACGGGCCATCCTGATCGGAACGCGCTACGCCCAGCGAGCGAAAGCCCCGTGTGGCGAAGTCGTTGACGGCCTTATCAGCAGCGGTCTTCACCTGAGCGGCGTCGGCCGATAACTTCAGGATCACTTGCGGCGCCCCCTTGGCAACCTTGAACGTCGTTCCGTCTTTGGCTTTGACTGTGGCCTGGGTGAGTTTGTGCACCGGGTCGAACGGCTGGAAATGGACCACGTCATAGTCCTTCAGCGCATCCTTGTTTTTCAGCCCGGCGAGAACGGCCAGATCAATCGTGTCGTTGTCGTCCGCGCGCGACGCCAGCGCGCCACTCAAAATCACTTGATCGGCCGATATACCATTAACAGTAAAGGGATCGCCCAGCGTCAGCTTGTTCTGGGTTAGCGTGCCGGTCTTATCCGCACAGAGAACGTCCACCCCCGCCAATTCCTCGATAGCTACCAGCTTGCTCACGATGGCCTGCATCTTGGCGAGCAGGCGTGCGCCGACCGCCATCGTCACCGACAACACTGTGGGCATGGCGACGGGAATCGCCGCGACCGTGAGGATAAGGGCGAACAAGAGGACCGGGTCCTTGGGAGCTTTCGCGTAGAGCATGGGTTCACCGCGGAAGTAGCCGACAGTAATAATCACGGCCACCAGGACCAACGCGAGGATGATCAGGTATTTGCCGATCTTCAGGACAGCCTGTTGAAAATGGCTGACGGTGTGTGCCTCCTGCACGAGTTTTGCCGTCTCGCCAAAGTAGGTGTTAGTGCCGGTGGCATAGACCAGTGCGCCGATTTCACCGCGCTTGATGACCGACCCCGAAAAGACTGCCTCGCCCGGTTTCCGCGTGGCGGGCAATGACTCTCCCGTCAGCGCGGACTGATCCACTGACACTTCGTCGCCGGCCAGTAATCGCGCATC
>Ga0302319_10016690_pt1 | contig 13504 bp, 17 predicted proteins | sample Bog_T0_2_FD_203319 | JGI IMG/M metagenome (GOLD analysis project Ga0302319, IMG submission 203319) | Peat permafrost microbial communities from Stordalen Mire near Abisko, Sweden - Bog_T0_2 | ecosystem: Environmental > Terrestrial > Soil > Wetlands > Peat | place: Sweden: Abisko, Stordalen Mire...
CCTCGCATGCGCAATGGGCACCGTCGCCCGGGGGTCGACGGCTACCGACTGCGGTCCGCGCTGCGGTCCGAACGAATCAATCAGGGCTGCTGATTTTTTGCCGACGCGGCCTTGCTCAGGATGCCGTTGTTGAGCGCGGGATCGGCGACGGCCGCCTCGCGATTGGCCTCGACCACTTGGGCGTCGGGCATGATGCGTCGCACATCGATGTGGCGCGGCGCGCGAATGCCCAGGCGGACACGGAGATTGTCCACGGCGAGGACCGTGATCTCAATGTCGTCGGCCAGTTTGATGGCCTCTCCGACCTTGCGGCTGAGAACGAGCATCTGTCAGGGATAGCAGATTCAAAGCTGCAGGCAAAGGGCTTCCGCCTTTTCCTGCGAGGCGTCGACGGTGACGACAACCTGGCGGGCCTGGCGGGTGCGGATGTTGACCAGCACCGGCGCGTTGGGCTTGGCCTGTAGCGTGGTGCGATTGTTCTTCTTCTGGATGCGCAGGATGAAGTAGACGGCGTAGTCCATCGGGTCGAGCGAGCCCAGTTCCTGGAGCTCGGCATCGTCGACCTCGAGCATGAAATCCTTGGTCCAGGCGTAGGCGTCGACGAGGGCGAAGGCGAGGCCCGGGTCGGAGACCGAGTGCATCCAGACGAACGGTTTTTCTTCCGGCCGCTGGGCCATGACGAACTTGCGGCTGGTGGGGAATCCGGGCAGTCCGTCGCGGAACTCGATGATCTTGTCGCGGATCGCTTCGGCTGGGATTTGGTCTTCGCTGAGGTTGCTGTGCATAGGGTTACTGGGTTGGTCTTAGGCTGGCGTCGTTACCTGGCTCATGTAGTTGAGGATCGAAAGATTCATCACGCGCGTGGCGGCCTCGAGGCTGGCCTGGTACTGCATCTCGAGCTGCTGCAGTTGCACGGAGGCGGTGGGCAGGTTGGTCTGCACAAGGCCGTTGATCGTGGTTTGCTCGGAAGTGGTCTGCTGGCTCAGCTGCGTGGTGGCGGTGGAAACCGCCGACATGCTGGCCGCGGTGCTTCCGACGTAGGAGGAGATGAGGTTGAGCGCCTTGTTCACGGCGGGCACGTCGTTGCTCAACACTGCGGACGCGTTGCCCGAATTGAGATCGGTCATGGCCTGTTGCAGCGCGCCGAGCACGTCGGTGCCGGACGCGGAATCATAGAGGAAGCCGTCGATCGCGGGCGGCCCGGAGCTGCCGGCGGCGATGGTGACCTGCACCGGGTTGTTCGACTGCACGTCGATGGTCGTCGTGTTGCCGTTCGTGCCGGTGTTGTAGGTGCCGCTGCTGGTGATCGGCGCCACGTTGGCGGTGCCGCCGAAAAGATAGGAGCCGTCGCTGCTCTTCTGGTTGACGATGCTGGTGAGCTGCGTGACCAGGCCCTGCAATTCCGTGCCGACGTTCTGCAGCTGGGCGGTCGTCATGTTCGTGCTGACGCCGGCGAGATATTCGCCCGCCTGCGCCACGACCTGGTGCAGGCTGGTCATGGCCGTGTTGTTCTGCGCGGTCATCGTCGTCGCCGTGGCGGCGGCCTGCGTGTAGGCGTTGAGCTGGTTGAGCGTGCTCTGGTCCTGCGCCGCCTGGGAATAGAGAGCGGGATCGTCCGAAGGGCTCTGGATGCTGTTGCCGGTGGAAATTTCCTGCTGCAGCTGGGCCAGCTGCGTTTGCGCAGACTGCGAGCTGGAGATCGCGAGATTCGTGTAAGTGGAGGCGGTGACGCGCATGGTTGATTACTGGGTTTCAGCGAGCAGCGTGCTGTAGAGGCTCGAAATCGTGGTGACGAAGCGGGCGGAGGCGGAATAAGCCTGCTGGAAGCTGATGAGATTGGTCATCTCCTCGTCGATCGAGACGCCCTCGACCGAGTTCTGCTGGTTTTGCAACTGCGTTGTCACGCTGTCCTGTGTGGACTGGTTCGTGGCCGCCGCGCTCACCGTTGAGCCCAGCCCGCTGACGATGTCCTGGAAGGCCGGGACGACCGATGACGAATTCTGGATGTTGGCCATGACCGTGGCGTTGCTGCCGTCGAGCGGCGCGCCCGTGGTGCTGGCCGCCGCGATGAGCGAGGGATTGGCCGCGATGTTCGAGGCGACCGCGATGTTGTCCGCGCCCGTGCCGGTGAAGAAGGCCGTGCCGGCGGTGCCGTTGAGATCGAAGCCCGCCTCGTTGGTCGCGTTCATCTGCGTCTTCAACGAATCGGCGACATCGTCAAGCTGGCCGAGGAGGCCGGTGCCGCCATCGGCCGCGGGGGCGCCGATCAGCGTGTTGGCCACCTCGAGATGGGATCCGAGCGAGCCGGAAGAAGGAATGCCCGCGCCCAGCGCGCCGCTCGTGCTGCCGGAAACGGTGAGGGGCGTGGAGGAAGTGGGAGCGTAGGAAACGCTCAGGCTCTGGGTCGTGCCGGCACCGCCGCCGTTGATCCCGCTGACCAGCACGACCGAAGGTGCGTCGGCTAGCGCCACGGTCACGGTGCCGTCGCTCTGCGTGGTCGCGGTGACGTTGACGAGCGACGAAAGCTGCGTGATGTCCTGGCTGCGGGTGTCGATCAGGTCATTGGCTGTGCCGCCGGAAGCCGACTGGACTGAAACGATCTGCTGGTTCAGCGAGGCGATCGTCGAGGAAAGCTGGTTGATCTGGCTGGTGATCGAACTCGCGTCGGTCGCGATTTGTCCCTGCGTCTGCTGGATGCGCGAGTAGGCGCCGTTCAGCGCGGTGGTCAGGGACGTCGCGTCCTGCACGACTTCCTGCCGCGTGGTGGAGTCGCTGGGCGACGCAGCAAGACTTTGCAGCGAGGTGAAGAAATTGCTGAGCGCCGTCTGGATCGCGCCGCTGCTGGTGGTCGAGGCGGAGCCGGTGGTTGAGGTGGAAGTGAAATTTTCGCCGAGCGCGGTCTGCACCGTCGAGGTCAGACTGGCCTGGTCGTCGGCGTAGCCCTGGCTGCCGAGCGACTGCTGCACCAGGCCGTCGAGCAGTGTGCTGCGCACGCTTTCGATGTCGGAAACCGAAACGCCGGTGCCCTGCTCGCCCGAACCGGTCAGCATCGTGTCGGTCTCGACCAAATTCGCGCGTTGCCGGGCGTAGCCGGGCGTGTTGACGTTCGAAAGATTGTTTCCGATCGTCTGGATGGCGAGCTGCTGCGCGTTGAGCGCCTGCGCGCCCAGCATCAAACTTCCGTTGAGTCCAAGTCCGTACATGATCGTGCGGCGCTAGATGCGCGTCTCCAGTAGTCCACCGCCCAGGTCGCTGCGGAAGGAATGGCCGTTCGGGTTGTAGAGATGCAGCGGCGTGTCGCGCTCCATCACCTGCTGGAAAAGCTGCTGGAGGAAGAAAAGGGAATGCTCGAGCAGCGTGTGATTCTGCTGCGCCAGCCGCTTGATATGGGCGAGCTTCTCGCCGATCTGCTTCTGGGGCGCGCCCTCGGCCTTGGCCTTCTCGAGTTCGCGGCGGACCTCGCCTTCCATGCTCTGCATCCGCAGGCCCATCCACTCGATGGACTGCGTGGTGGAGGAAAGCTCCTCGGTCTTGCGCGCGAGGATGAGCGCCTGCTCCTTGTTCTGGAGGGCGATCATGCTCTCAAGCAGCGAGTCGAACTCACGCAGCACGGTGCTGTTGGGCTTTTTAGTCGGTGCTGGGGGCATGCGTGGAAGGGGTGGAAGTTCCGGGCAGGTGCGGCTTCGCCGGCGTCAGCGAGCTTTCCAGCATCTTGGCCAGGCCGAAGCCACCGCCGGAGGTGACCTGCTGACCCAGCGCCTGCTGGATGAAATCCTGGTACAGACCGGACTGCTGCGAATCCTCGGCGCCGCCGAGGCCCTTGCCGATCTCGGACATGAGCTGGCTGGCAAAGAGTCCCTCGATCGCCTTGCAGGCGGCCTTCAGCTTTTCCGGCTGGGTCGAGCCCGTGACGCCGCTGCCGCCGGAGAGGAGGCCCACCGGCGTCGGCGGCGTGAGGGAAAGGGAGGAGGTATCGATGGTCATTCGAGCACCAGTTGGGCGTTGAGCGCGCCGGCATCCTTGATCGACTGCAGGATCGACATCAGTTCGCGCGGCGTGGCACCCATCGAGTTGAGCGCGAAGGCGACATCCTCGACCGTCGGCATGGTGTTGAGCACGACGATGCGGCGCTTTTCCTCCTGCACGCTGGTCGTGGTCTGGTTGACCACCTCGGTGCTGATATTGGGATTGGCCACGGCGCCCTGGCCGATCGCATTTCCGGTGAAGGAATTGGGCTGCGAGACCTCCGGGGTGCTCGTGATGGAGACCGTGAGGTTGCCGTAGGCGACCGCGATCTTGGAAATCTGGATGTTGGCGTTGGCTACGACCGTGCCGGTGCGCTCGTTGATCACGATGCGCGCGTTCACGTCGGGAATGAACGAGGCGTTTTCGATGCGGGCAACGAATTCCATCTGCTTTTCCGGGCACTGCATTTCCTGCGGCACGTAGACGTCGACCGTGGTGGGGCTCACTGCCTCGGCGATGGGCGCGATCTGCTGGTTGATCGCGTTGGCCAGGCGGACGGCGGAGGTGAAGTCGCCGTCGTTGAGGACGATTTGCAGGACGCCCTTGGAGAAGACGGTGGTGGGGATCGACGCTTCCATCAGCGCGCCGTCGGTGACGACGCCGGAATTATTGTGGTTCTTCTGCACCGAGGAACCGCCCGAGCCGCCTGTGCCGGCATCGAAGCCGCCGAGGAACACGCTGCCCTGTGCCACGGCGTAGACCTGGCCGTCGCCACCGATGAGCGGCGTCTGCAGCAGGATGCCGCCGGAGAGCGACTTTGCGTCGGCGAGCGAGGCGACGATGACATTGAGCTTGGTGCCCGGCTGGGTGAAGGCGGGAACCTTGCAGGTGACCATCACCACCGCGACGTTCTTGTTGGTGATGTCGGTGGGCAGGATCTGGATGCCGAAGCGGCGCGCCATGTTGGCCATGGTCTGCTGGGTGAAGAGCTTGTCGGAATCGCCCTGGCCATCGAGACCGGCGACGAGGCCGTAGCCGATGAGCTGGTTGTCGCGCGCGCCGGCGACGGTCGCGACATCCTTGATGCGGGTTTGCGCATGAACCGGCGTCAGCGCGAGCACGAAGGCCAGGACGAGGAAGACCACACCGAGGAACATGCGGCTGCGCGCCACCACGAAGGGGTTCAACCCAAAGGGAGCGTGGTTGCTCTCGAGATTAAAATGGTTCAATGGTCTCATAAAGTTTGGTGAGCCAGCCCTTGCGCTGGTTGGCGGTGAGCGTGCCCTTGCCCTTCTGCACGATCTGCAGTTCGGCCACTTCGCTGGAGCTGATGGAATTGGAGGAGCTGAGATCCTCGGGCCGCACGAGTCCGGTCATGATCATGGACGTGTCCTCATCGCCCGCCTTGGAGAGGCGGCGCGCCTCGATTTGCAGGACGCCGTTGGGCAGCACGCCGACGACGCGCGCCTGGATGGTGGTCGAGGTGACCTCGGAATTCTTCACCACGCCGCCGCCGTTGAACGACTGCGCGCTGTTCCACTGCGAGGTGGGCGAGACGCCGTGGTAGTTATAGAAGTTGTAGCCCTTGCTCGTGCCGTCGTTGGGATAGAGCAGCGCGTTGATCACCGCGTCCACCGCCGTGGTCTTGGCCGTCGTGGTGTTCTGGTCCTTCTCGATCGAGTTCTGCAGGTCGACCACGATGGTGACGAGATCGCCAACCGAGTGGGCGAGCGGGTCGCTGTACATGTTGGACTGGCCGGCGGTCGAGACCGTGGCCATGGCGCCGGTATGGCCCCAGATCGAGCCGACGGTCGGCACGCCGGGAGGATCGGCGATGACGGACTGAGTGGCGGCGAGCAGGAGTGCGCCGAGGGAAATGAATTTAGTCAGCATATTCGAGGGTCCTTTGATCCACCACACGGGCGTTGAAAATCTTGTGCGAGCTGGTGTTTTCCACCTCGATGACCTGGTCCTTCACGCCGCTGGCCAGCGCCTTGGCCTGGAGGGTGATCGAGAGGCCGTTGCGATCGTAGAGAATCGTGACGAGGTCGTTGCGGCTGACGAGGGTCGGCTCGACCCAGTCGTTTTCCATCAGGATCCGGCCCTGCATCAGGATGTGCGCGGCCACTTTCGTGTCGGGGAAGGTCGCGGCCGGCTGCATCATGCCGGGAATTTTCAGGATGTTGGTCTCGACCTGCTCGAAATCGGATTCCGCGAGCGGCTGGCCGGCGGGGACGCGGTTGATGGCGCGCCAGACGACGCGCGTGCAGGTCCAGTGAAAGCGGACGTTCTGCGTCACGGCGAGCTGGCCGTCCTCATGGAACTGCAGGGAGGCTTCGCCCCATTCGTTGCGCAGCGTATTGGTGCCCAGCTCGACCCGCGCGTCGACCGTGCCCTGCGGGACGAGGAAGGGCTGGAAGCCGGCGAGCTCGAGCACCTCGAACTTGCAGTCGCTGGGAAGCTGGCGGGCGAGTTCCGCGCTGATGAGCTGGCGCGTCTCGGCCTCGCTGTAGCTCATGCACGGGCGGCTGATGGTGACGCTGGTCGCACCGTTCCACTGCGGAACCTGCTGCTTGATCGAGTCGGGCAGCACGCTGGCGATCTGCTCGCGGGTCCACGTCGTGGATTTGCCGAGCGCGGGCGAGGCCGCGAGCACGACGGCGAGGTCGTCCTCGCTCAGGCCCTGCGAGGATTGCAGCAGGTCGTTGAGCGTGATGTTGCTGGAAGTCATCACCTGCTGCGACTTGAGCTCGAGCACGACCGCGGCGCGCGCGGCGTCGGCACCGAGAAGCACGGCGACGGCGAGGAAGATCGGAAGAAGAAATTTCATCGGGGTGTTCGTTTAGTGGCGCATGTTGTTGGCCATTTGCATCATGTCGTCGGAGGCCTGGACGGCCTTCGAGTTGATTTCGTAGGCGCGCTGGGCCTGGATCATGTTCACCATCTCCTCGACGACGGAAACGTTGGAGGTCTCGGTGTAGCCCTGCGCGAGCGTGCCGATGCCGTTCGTGCCGGGTGTCTGGCCGTCGATCGCCGTGCCGGAGGCCTGGGTCTCCTGGTAGAGATTATCGCCCATGCTGTTGAGGCCCTCGGGATTCGGGAAGGTAGTGATGGTGATCGGGCTGATCTTCACTGCCGAGCCGTTGACGGTGGCGGAGATCGTGCCGTCGGAGCCGATCGAGACGTTGACCGCCTTCGGGTCGATCGTGCCGGCGCCGGCGACGAGGTAGCCCTGGTTGGTGACGATCTGGCCGTCGGAGTTGACGAGGAAGGAGCCGTCGCGCGTGTAGGCGTAGGTGCCGTCGGGGAGCGTGATCTTGAAGAAGCCGGTGCCCTGGATGGCCACGTCGTAGGTGTTGCCCGTCTGCTGCAGGCTGCCCTGCGAGAAATTGCGCTCGGTGGCGACGGGCTTGGAGCCGTAGCCGACCTGCACGCCGGTGGGCGTCGTGCTTGAGTCGGTGCTGCTGGCGCCGGGCGATTGCTGCGTGTCGTACATCATTTCCTGGAACTGCACGTTCGCCTTCTTGAATCCCGTCGTGTTGACGTTCGCCAGGTTGTTGGCGATCACGTCGAGATTCATTTGCTGCGCGGCCATGCCGCTGGCTGATGTCCAAAGGGCTCGAATCATAGGGGTTCCTGGGTGGTGTTAAATGGGGCCGGACGGTTCATCAACTGGGCGCATGCGCGCCCACCGTGGTGATGAGCTGGTTGGTATTGTCGTCCACGGCTTGGATCGACTTCTGGTTGGCCTCGTAAAGACGCACGGCCTGGAGCATGTCGGCCATCTGCTGGACCGGATTGCCGTTGCTGCCCTCGAGGCTGCTGGACATCACTTGGTCGCCGGGCGCGAGGCCGTCCTGCGCCTCGCCCTGCTTGATTTCCGAGAAGCGTCCGAAGGAGGAAGACTGGAGCGAGGCGGATGGATTGGCAAAATAGGCGAAATCGAGTTTTCCCACCGAGGCGCCGCCGATCGAGATCGTGCCGTCTGCGGAAATCGTGGCCTGCGAGGCGGTCGCGGGCGGCAGGGTCAGGGCCGAGCCGCCGGAGCCGAGCACGGACGCTCCGTCGGTGGTGACCAGCTGGCCTTCCGGCGAAACCGAGAAGGAACCGTTGCGGGTGTAAGAGGTCGAGCCGTTCAACTCGCGGACCTGGAAGAAGGCCTTGCCCTCGATGGCGACATGATACGGGCTCGTCGACGGCTCGATCGGGCCCTGGGAGAAATCGGTCACGCGCGTCATCTGGATCGCCGCGGGATTGCCGGACTTGGTCGGTGAGCCGGTGTCGGTCTGCGTCGTGTCGGTCGAGAAGACGGGCAGTGACTGGCGATAGCCGGGCACGGTCTGCAGCGCCAGGTTCTCCGTCACCATGTCCTGGTAGTCCTGTCCCACGCGCATGCCCGCCGCGCCGCTATACAAACCTACGTTCATAAATTTGACTTTGAATTGCACGCCACATGCCACGGGCCGTTTATTTCGGCTTTCCCTCTGGAAATCAGGGAGATGCAGCTCTTGGGCGAAACGAACGACGGAATTTTATTCCGATGGAAAGGGGTTTTGCTCATTCTACGCGCCTTTTTCTTCCGCCGCTGCCGGCGAGTTCCAGCAGCGAAAGCGGGTCGTTTCGCCGCAGCCGCAGACCAGTTCCAGGTCGCAGTAATCGGCGCCCGTCGCGACCAGCCGCACCTCGGCTGGCTTGCGCGGGCCGCTGTTCGCGTGATCGTGATTCTTTCGGTCCGGCGAAAGGAACGCGCCGGCCTGGTCGGCCTTGATCAGCCGCACGGTGTGGAGGCCCGCGTCGGACGCGAAGAGCGCGGCGGGTATCTTGGAGCCTTTGTCGAATACAGCCATGGTCAGTCTTTCTATTGGAGTGCGTCGTGGGTGACGTCGCGGATCTCATCGGGCTTGAGTCGTGCGACGATCGTGATGCGCCGGTTTTCCTCCGACTCGGGCTTCATGCCCTCGAGCGGCACGCGGTCGGAATAACCGATCACGCGCCAGAAGCGGTCCGGCTTCAGTCCGGAATCCTGCAAAGTATCGCGCGCGGCGATGGCGCGCGTGGTGGAAATATCCCAGTTCTGGTTGGGCGTGTCCTGGCCGGGCGCCGCGGGATTGCTGCCGACGAGCTCCGCGCCCTTCTGCGTGTGGCCCTCGACCTCGAGCTGGAAGGGAAAGCGGTCGAGATACCAGGCGGTTGTTTTCAGCACCCATGTGCCGTAACCCGTGAGGTGCGCCGTGCCGGGATCGAAGAAGGGCTTGGCCGAGCTGTCGATCACGGTGATGCGCACGCCGTCGGCCAGAAATTCGTAGCGGATCAGGTCGTTGCCGTTTTCGCTGCTGGTGTTGAGCTGCTCGCGCAACCGCTCAAGCTCGCGCTTCATGTCGACCTGCTGGACGAGGTTGCGGCTGGCGCGGTCCTTTTCGGGATTGTCGAAAGGCTGCTGTTTGGCGAAATTCTGCGTGCCCGGCTTGCCCTGCTGCGTGATCTCACCGCGAAAATAACGCTGCACCGCGAGCTTGGTCTCCTCGTCGGAACCGACGAGCCAGAGCACGAGGAAGAGCGCCATCATCGACGTCACGAAATCGGCATAGGCGACTTTCCAGGAACCTCCGTGAGAACCACCACCACCGCCGTGGCCGCGTCTGCCCCTGCTCATGACGAGGTTGTCTGCTTGAGCTGCGCTTCCATCGACTCGCAACTCGGTTGATGCTGGACGGGAATTGTGAGCCGGCCGGCCTCGGCCGCGGCCATGGGCGGCGCGCCGAGCGCGTAGCTGACCACCATGCGGCCGATCACGGCCAGGTAACTGATTTCCTCTTCATGCATCGTCTCGATGCGGTTGACGAGGGGTTGGGCGAAACCGTAGCTGAGAAGCAGGCCGAGAAACGTGCCCACCAGCGCGTGCGCGACGTGCTCGCCGATCTCCGCCTTGTCGCCGGCGATGCTGCCCATGGTGATGACAATGCCGAGCACCGCCGCGACGATGCCGATGCCGGGCAGCGCGTCGCTGGCCTTGGTCAGCACCGCGGTGGGCTGCGAGTTCATGGAAAAAAAATTGTCGAGCTGCATCTCGACCGAGCGGGAGAGTTCCTCGGGCTTGGCCTTGCCGTCGAGCAGCGGGCGGAACGTGTCCTGAAGGAAGTGGACCGCGTGGCGGTCCTGGAGAAAGCTGGGGTAACGGGTGAAGATCGAGCTGCTGTCGGGAGAGATCAGGTGTTCCTCCAGGCCGATGACGCCGTTCTCGCGCGCTAGGACGAGCACTTGGTAGATCGCCTGGATCAGTTCGATGTAGCGTTTCTGCGTGTACGGTGAGCCCTTGAGAACCTGCAGGATCGACTTGATCATCATCTTGAGCACCGGGAGGCTGGACGACGCGACGATGTAGCCGAGAAAAATGCCGATGATGATCGCGTATTCGCCCGTGACAAAGAGCGCCTGCGGGTGGCCGCCTGAATAGACGAAGCCTCCGAGGAGCGCGATTGTTACGATGATCCAGCCGACGAAGAGCAACATGACGGCAGGTTCTTAGGAGGCGTGGGCTTTGCGCATCGCCGCGGTGATCTTCCGCAGCGCCTCGGTGTGGATTTGCGAAACGCGTGACTCGGAGACTTCCAGGATCAGCGCGATTTCCTTCAGGCGAAGGTCCTCCATGTAGTAGAGGCAGAGAACAATCCTTTCGGCGCGAGGCAGGCGGTTGAGTTCCTCGCGAAGCAGCGTGCGGTCTTCCTCGCGGAGCATTTCCTCGAGGGCGGTCGGCGTTGAGGTGTTCGGCATGCACTCGCCGCGGTCGATCGAGTTGCCGTCCTCGTCGGACCAGCTTTCATTGAGCGAGAACGAGGGAATCGTCTGCGTGCGCTCGAGGAACTGCTCGAAGACCTCGGGGTTCATGCCGAGTTCCTGGCGGATTTCCTCCTGTTCGGGCTGGCGGCCGAGCTTCTGCGCGAGCTTCTCGGAGGCGGCCTCGTAAATCTTTTCATCGCGATGGACAGTGCGCGGCACCCAGTCCTGGCGGCGGAGCTCATCGACCATCGCGCCGTGGATGCGCAGGCTCGCGTAGGTCTTGAGGCTGCAGCCCTTGCCGGCATCGAAGCGGTCGACCGCGTCGATCAGCCCGACCACGCCGGCGCTGATGAGGTCTTCCTTCGCGACGTGCGCGGGCAGCTTGGCCACCACGCGGCCGGCGATATGCTGGACGAGATAAAGCAGGCTGCGAATTTTATCCTCGCGGCTGACCGGCTCCTGCGCCGCCGTTTCCTTCTGCCAATCCTGTTGCAGTTCCTGCAATTCCTGGGTCTGTGTTGCGATCATGGGAGTTGTCGTTTTATTGGTTCACCGAGCGGCCGGCGCGCGTTGCGGCCGGGGTTTCAGGGGTCTTGGCCTTGGCCTGGATGGCCTCGAGCCGGCATTCCAGCCAGGCCTTCGCCATGCTTCCGAGCCACCAGCGGCTCACGATTCCGAACACCGCGAATAGGATCGCTCCCCGCAGGAGCGACCAGCCGATCGCGTCGCCGTTGTTGTAACTGATGGCGACTCCGATGAAGCCGCCGATAAGCGCCAACAAAAAGGAGACGCGGAGGATGAAGGGAGGAACTTTGGATCGCATGGCATCTCTGTTTCAGCAACGACGGGGCCACCGCTTTAGCGCTGGACAGAAGATTTTTATATCATGCTTGTTATCAGACTCTTATAAAATCAGGCCTCCGGCCCGAACCGTCAGAAAAGAAGACATTTTTTCCGCTTCGAAAAACGACGAGGAAAAATAGTCCCGTCTCAAGCGGATTTTTTTGGCGGTGTTTTTGCTGCTTTAAGCGACGTCGCGAGCGAAGCGACAACGAGCTGCTTTTCGAGGGCCGGAGCGCCGCGCAGTTGCAGAAATCCAGTAGTTGCTCGCGCGATTGGTGCCTCCGGCGGTCGCAGACCGCCGGGGTAGCCGTCGGCCTCCGGGCGACGGACGATGTTGTGGACGCGCGCGCTCTTTTCGTCCGTCGTCCGGAGCTCGATGGCGATCTCGGAAGGCAACGCGTTGTTGCAATTGCGCTACTGCCGTCCGCAGGACCGACGGCTACCTACTGCAAGTGCGCGGCTACCACTTCCGAATGTCGCCGAGGAGCATCTGCCGCTCGGGCGAACCTTCGCGCAGCTTGTCGTGGAGCGGGCCCTGGTGCTGGCTGCGCGGCTTCATCCACGCGTTCTGGTAGCACATCAGGTTCACCCGCCGGCGTTCCTTGGAGCGATTGGCCAGGCCGCGGTGAAAGAGCCAGCCGTCGAACATGACGGCCTGGCCAGGCTGGGCGAGGAGGATTTTCTGGTCGGGAAATTCCGCCTTGCCGGCGGGCGGGCGAAACGGCGCGCGATGGCTGCCGGGAACGATGCAGATGCCGCCATTCTCCTCGGTCAATCGATCCAGATAGTAGCCGCAATTGATCTGGCCGGGGAGCGTGCCGTAGGGCGTGCCGGCGGGATCCATCGGCCAGTTGCCGTCGCGATGCCAGTTCTGCTCGTCCAGTCCCGGCTGCGTGACGCGGCCGGTGGCGCTATGGAGCTGGACGCAGGTTCCGAGCACCGCCTTCATCCGCTCGAGCACGGGCGGATTATCGAGGAGAAAACCAAAGCGCTCATCCTCCTCGAGAAGGTCGTGGTAAAATTCCTTTTGCGTCCGCGCGTGCATCTCGTCCGTGGCCACGCGAAGTTGTTCAAGCTGCGCGGCGGTGACGGCGTTTTCGATGACGAGGTAGCCCCACTTCATGAAGAACGCGATTTCCCGCTGCAGCTCCGGGGTCAGTTCCGGGTTTAAGTACTGCGGGTAGACGGGCGAGCTCATGGTCGGACCAGTCTAATTCCGCCGTGGAAGAAATCGAGATTTTTTGGAGCCGGGAGAGGGTTGGCTCGCCTTCGCTCGGGATGACAGTGCGGGATTTGCCGGCTTTCGGGAACTTAGTGATGACTGAAGCTGTGCATGCCGGAGGCACTTCCGGAGCCATGGGAACCGTGATAGCCCCGGTAGCCGTACCCATAACCATACGGGTAGTAACCATAGCCGCCGTAATAGCCGTAACCGCCATAATCATCGTAGCCCCAGTCATCGATCTGGGTCGGCGGCTCGGAGGCGATGGGGCGGCTGGCCTCGGTCTCGTCCGCTGGCGGCCCGCCTGATCCAAAAAGGACCGAGTCCGGAGGCGGCCCAAAAAGCGAGGCCGCAAGAATATCCGCCGCTTCCTGCTGCCGTTGCGCGTCCTGCGCCTTTGCCTTCTTCTTTTCCGCCGCGAGCGCGTCCTTGTCCTGCTGATCCGCGACTTTCGTGGCCGCGATCGTTGCGGCCGCCTTCGCGGGATCGTAGCCGAAACGCTTCTGCAGGTCGGGGCTCAGCGTGCTGAGCGGAACGCGGCCGCCGCCGTCCTCGTGCAGGATCGTCACATAGGCGGCATTGGAGGAAAGGACCTGGACGTTGTGGTAGGTCTTGCCGTCGCTCGTCGTCCAGTCTTCCGCGCGGAGCGGCACAAGGAGCAGGGTCAGCAGGACAAGGAAGAGGATCGATCTCATC
>Ga0302319_10016691_pt1 | contig 13503 bp, 10 predicted proteins | sample Bog_T0_2_FD_203319 | JGI IMG/M metagenome (GOLD analysis project Ga0302319, IMG submission 203319) | Peat permafrost microbial communities from Stordalen Mire near Abisko, Sweden - Bog_T0_2 | ecosystem: Environmental > Terrestrial > Soil > Wetlands > Peat | place: Sweden: Abisko, Stordalen Mire...
TGGGACATGCTGGCGGCCGCGCGGTGCCGGGCATTCGGCGTTGGTCTTCTCAGCGGGGGTTATGGTTCGACCGAACTGCAACAGGCGGGAGCGTTTCGCGTCTATGACGATCCCGCAGATCTGTTGACGCACCTCGATGAGGTCGGCGGCCGACATTAGGCGCGCTGGTTCTCCGCACGTGCTGCTGGCGCGCAAACTTCGTTCAAGCGCGTTGATCGCCTTCAACACGCCCTGTCGTGTCAGAGATGAGGCCACGCCCCATGTTCTTCCCGGCGACCCAAATGAAACGAACGCAAGGCTCTAAGGCGGAGAAAGAGGTATGCCTGCCGACTCTAAACCGGCTTTGTCGTCTCCACGAACGGCTGAGGCGCCCACTCCGAGACCCGGCATATCACAAGAACACCCCGAGGGGTTGACCGAGAAGGCTCCCGAGCCTCAGAAAGCGCCCGAAAACACGCCGCGGTCGCCGCGATGGCGGTCGGTGCGCTGGGCGTTATACGCGCTGCTGCCGTTGGCGCTGATTGCCGGAGCCTACTGGTATGTCACCGGCGGGCAAGTCGTATCGGTTGACGACGCCTATGTCGAAGCCGAGACGGTCGGCGTGGCGACGAACGTCTCCGGCATAGTCAAGGAGATCGACGTCGTTGAGAACCAGCACGTCGATGCTGGTCAGGTTCTGTATCGCCTCGATCCCCGACAGTTCCAGATCGCCTTCGACAGCGCCAAGGCCAACCTTGCGCAGACGGGGCTGACAATCGAATCGATGAAGGAGGCCTACAAACAGCTGCTCAGCGATGCCGCGGCGCAAAAGGGACAAGTCGATCTGGATCAGGCAAACTATGATCGCTATGCGACGCTGGTGCGTACCGACGCCATTTCACAGGCCAACTACGATCAGGCGCGTTTCGCGCTGGAAATCGACAAGAGCAAACTCGAATCACTGCGTCAGCAGGCCGCGGTGCAACTCGCAAAGCTTGCCGGCGACCCGAACATTCCGGCGCCGCAACACCCGCTGTATTTGCAAGCCAAGGCGCAAGTCGACGAGGCGCAGCGTCAGCTCGATGACATCGTCGTCAAGGCGCCGTTCGCCGGCGTGGCGACGCAAGTGCCTTCGATCGCACCTGGCACGTACCTCGCGGCCTCGACAACCGCCTTCTATCTCGTCGACAATGATCACGTCTGGGTCGACGCGACCCCAAAGGAGACGGACTTGACCTATGTGCGGCCTGGGCAGCCAGTCACGGTGACGGTCGACACGTACGCGGACGCGTTATGGCGAGGCGTCGTCGCGAGCATCAGCCCGGCGGCAGCACAGCAGTTCGCGCTCCTGCCCGCACAGAACACCAGCGGCAACTGGGTGAAAGTCGTGCAGCGGGTCGCCATGCGAATCCGCATCGATACGAGCAACAAGAACTTACCCCCGCTGCGCGCCGGGATGAGCGTCGAAGTCAACGTCGACACCAGTCATACGCGGGGCTTGCCGCGCTTTGTGACCGCGTTGTTCGGTCACGCTCGCCGGTAGCCATGATGGCTAGCGCGCACGCGGGCGATGGCGTCAATCGGGGGGCGATTACTGTCTGCTTGATCCTCGCAACTCTGATGCAGGCGCTCGACAGCACCATCGCCAATGTCGCGCTGCCCTATATGCAGGGGAGCGTCGCGGCGAGCCAGGACGAGATCGAATGGGTTTTGACCTCCTACATCGCCGTCGCCGCGATCATGACGCCGCCGACCGGCTTTCTCGCCGGGCGGTTCGGGGTCAAGCGCCTTTTTCTCTTCTCCATCGCTGGCTTCACCGTCGCCTCGATGCTGTGCGGCCTGGCGCAGTCGCTGGCGCAGATCGTGCTGTTCCGCATGCTGCAAGGCGCCTTCGGCGCGGCGCTCGTGCCACTCTCGCAATCCGTGCTGCTCAGCATCTATCCGCGGGAACGGCAGGGATCGGCGATGGCGCTCTGGGGCATGGCGATCATGGCCGGCCCCATCCTGGGTCCAGTCCTCGGCGGGTGGCTGACCGAAAACTATACGTGGCGCTACATTTTCTACATCAATCTGCCGATCGGCGTTCTCGCCTTCCTCGGCATTACGACCTTTCTGTCCGAAACGGCCCGGAGCCCCACCACGAAGCTGGATTGGTTCGGTTTCGGCGCCCTGAGCCTGGCGATCGGCGCGCTGCAGATCCTTTTGGACCGCGGTGAAGAGCTCGACTGGTTCAGTTCCGGCGAGATCGTCATCGAGGCGATCGTCGCCGCCTCGGCGCTCTTCTTGTTCCTCGTCCACACTTTCACTGCGCAAGAACCCTTCATGAGACCGGCGCTGTTCGGCGACCGCAACTTCGCGGGCGGCGCTCTCTTTGTCCTCATCGTCGGCCTCACCTCTTACGCCTCGATGGCGTTGCAGCCGTCCTTTCTGCAGGACCTCATGAATTATCCTGTCGTCACTGCTGGCCTCGTCATGGGTCCCCGAGGCATCGGCACGATGGTCGCCATGATGGTCGTCGGCTCCCTGATCGGACACGTCGATACCCGTCTTCTGCTGGGCTTCGGCCTCGGCATTACGGCGTGGTCGTTCTATGCGATGACCGGTTGGACCCCGGACGTGTCACAATCGACGATCGTCTGGGTCGGAGTGATCCAGGGCGTCGGTCTTGGCTTTCTCTTCGTACCGCTGAGCACGGTGACCTTGTCCTCTCTGTCGGCCGAGCGGCGGACCGACGGCGCCGGCTTTTACAATCTCTCGCGCAACATCGGCTCCAGCATTGGCATTTCGGTAGTGAACGCTCTGCTGATACGGAACACACAGGTGAATCACGCCGACATTGTGCGGCATGTTACGGCCGTCAACCGAATCTTTGCCGACCCCAGCATCGTGCGGTTCTGGAATCCGTTCACCGGCGCCGGACGCGCCGCACTGGACGCCATGATCACCCAGCAGGCGCAGATCATTGCTTACATCGACGATTACAAGCTGCTGATGATCGCGACGCTCGCCGCGATCCCGCTGCTTATGGCGTTTAAGAACTCATCGGGCGGCGGTGCGGATGTGCCCGCCCGACACCGCTGACGACTCGTTCAGGCCCCTGATCCTCCTCGTGGAACCTATGAATGCGTGCGGCGCCCGTTGCGTCGGCGTGAGGCGATCGAGTGGCCCATGCCAGCCCGACGCCGCATGAGTATTTTCCGAGTCTGGCGCCAGCTCAAAGAGCCCAGCCATTGTAACTGGGCTTGGAAGTGGAATGAACGGAACCGTGCTCGATCGCCGAAGTCGTGCGCACGCAGGTCACCGCCTCGATCGCGCAGACAATTGTAAGAACTCAACAAGAGGATGATGGACATGACAGACGCTGTTCTTCCTGTGAAAGTCTTCGAAGGGAGTTGGGAACACACTTTCGTCACGGGCGGAGTGGCCGCGCTCGCCGGCCTCATGTTCGGCTTGGACATCGGCGTGATTTCCGGCGCGCTGCAATTCATCGGCGACGCCTTTCACGCTTCGGATGTCGCCAAGGAATGGATCGTCAGCAGCATGATGTTCGGCGCTGCTGCAGGCGCTCTCGGCGCTGGTGTGCTTTCCTTCCGGCTCGGCCGCAAGGTGTCGCTGATTATCGGCGCCGTGCTTTTCGTCGTGAGTTCCCTTTTGTGCGCCGCCGCGTGGTCAACCGAGTCCCTCATCGTGTTCCGCGTGATTCTCGGCGTGGCGATCGGCATCGCGACCTTCACGGCCCCGCTCTATATTTCCGAGATCGCGCCCGCAGATAAGCGCGGCGCGATGATATCGAGCTATCAGCTCATGATCACCGTAGGCATCCTGGCCGCCTTCATCTCCGACACCCTGTTTTCCTACATCGGCGCTTGGCGATGGATGTTGGGGATTGTCGCGGTTCCAGGCGCGCTATTCCTGATCGGCGTCGTCCAACTTCCCAGCAGCCCACGTTGGTTGATGATGCGCGGTCGGAAGGATGAGGCGCGTGCTGTCCTCAAGTCGTTGCGCGGCGACCCGAAGCTGGTGAATAAGGAGATGCTCGATATCGAAGAGCAACTGAAGCGACCGCAGCGCGGTTGGAGTTTCTTCCGAGCGAACCCAAATTTTCGCCGCTCAGTGGGGCTCGGCATCGCGCTTCAGATGATGCAGCAATTCACCGGAATGAATGTGGTCATGTACTACGCCCCGCGCATCTTCGCAGACGTGGGCTTCAAAGGGCACGAGGCGCTCTGGGGCACGGCGCTCGTTGGGCTTGTCAATGTCCTGTCCACCTTCGTCGCGATCGCCTTGGTCGACAAGGTGGGCCGGCGCCCGGTGCTATTGGTCGGTTTCGCGGTCATGGCGATCGGTTTGGGCGCATTGGGCGTGCTGCTCCATTTCGGAACGACCGACATCGAAATGCAAATCATCGCTGTCGCGATGCTGCTGGTCTTCATCATCGGCTTCGCGGTCTCGGCTGGGCCGCTGATCTGGGTGCTGTGTTCCGAGGTGCAGCCTATCGAAGGTCGTGACTTCGGAATGGCGATCTCGACGTTCACCAATTGGGGGGCGAACTTCGTCGTCGGCCTTACCTTCCTTACGATGTTGACGGACTTGGGCAGCGGCGCGACGTTTGGCATCTACGCCGCGCTGAACGCTCTGTTTCTCCTGGTCACCTTCTTCTACATACCCGAGACGAAAGACATCTCCCTGGAAGCCATCGAGGCCAATCTGATGGCGGGAAAGCCGCTACGCCATATCGGCGACTAGCGCGCGGGGCGATCCCGCCAGATTGTCGGCGCCCGCTTCGGGGTTTAGGGCCTCGAGGCGGGCATCCCATGCCGGCTGTGGTGGCCGCTATTCAGCGATGCCGAATCGAAGCGCGGTCACGCTCGCAAATTGCTGCCCAGGCCGGAGTTCCGTGGTTGGGAAATTCGGATGGTTCGGGCTGTCAGGGAAGTGTTGCGTCTCCAGGGCGAAGCCATCGGTCTGCCGGTACACGCCGCCGTTGCCCGCATATACGCCGTTGAGGAAATTGGCGGTGTACATCTGCACGCCCGGCTCCGTCGTCAGGCACTCCAAGGTGCGGCCGCTGACAGGGTCCAAGGCCCGGACGGCCAGTTGCGGCTGAGCGGCGTCGCCCGTCTTGTTGAGCACCCAGTTGTGATCATAGCCCCGCGCCTGGATCAGTTGCGGTTCGTCAACGCGTAGGCGCGCGCCGATCGCCGTCGGCTTGCGGAAATCAAACGGCGTGCCTTCGACCTTGGCGTTCTCTCCGAGCGGGATCGAGTTCGCGTCCGTCGGCGTGTAGGCGTCGGCGTTGATCGTCAGCAACTGCGCGAACACGCCGTTCTGGGATCCGGCTCCGGCGAGGTTGAAGTAATTGTGATTGGTCAGGTTGACCACCGTAGGCCTGTCGGTGACGGCGTCGTATTGGACGGTGAACACGCCGTCCGCCGAAAGCGAGTACGTAGCAGAGACATGCAACGCGCCTGGGTATCCTTGATCGCCGTCCGGACTGACGAACCTCAACCGGGCCGAGACAGCGGCCCCGGACGTGACCAAAGGCGCGATCTCCCAGACCTGCTTGTCGAAGCCTCTCTCACCACCGTGCAACGCATTCGGCGGGCTATTGATCGCCAGCCTGACTTCGCGCCCATCAAGCGTGAAACGGCCTTTGGCGATGCGATTGGCGTAACGTCCGACCAACGCGCCGAAATACATCCCGCCCGCGCCGCATTTGACCTCGTATTCCTTCAAGGTGGCGAACCCCAGCACGATGTTTGCGGGGAGGCCGTTGCGATCCGGCGTCACGATTTCGATGATCGTACCGCCGTAGCTCATGAACTTCACGATGACGCCGCGTCCGCTGGTCATCGTGACCAACGTCACTGACTTGCCGTCGGCTGTCGTCCCGAACGCCGTCGTCCTCAACGTCGCAGCGCCCACCGTGGCCCGCCGCGGAGCGGCGGTATCGCTTTCAATAGCGTGCGTCATGGTCAGCGATTCCCAGTTCTGGAGTTGTCGACGACCGTGGCCGCATTTGGGTTGCGATGCGCGGCATCCGACATCGATCCGTATGACACTTGCTTACGAGCTCTCCGCATTGGCGCCGCGCGGCTCGAAGCGCCATCCTCGGAAAATACCGACATCCGATATTGCGCGACGCAGAGGCGGCCGGACCCGCCATCGTCGTGAGTAGATTCCGAGGCTTAAGGTTTGGCTGCCGGATCAATAGGCTTCGCAGATCGCACGCCAGGATCGCGTGTCGCGCCGGGTGAGGAAACAACGCGATGAGCATCGCCAACGTCAAGCTGCAGGCACGCCCTGCCCCGCCGCCGGCCGCAATTCCCGGTCGCCCCGCGCTGCAAAAGCGGTTCCGCGCAGAGTTCGGACACGAGTCTGGTCTCTATCGCGCGCCTGGACGCGTGAACCTCATTGGGGAGCATACCGACTACAACGACGGCTTCGTGCTTCCCGCGGCGCTCGAGCTCTCCACCTGGGTCGCCGCGGCGCCTCGCAAGGACCGGACCTTGCGTTTCAAGTCGCTGCTGGGCGGCGAGGCGCTCGAGTTCGATTTGGACGATCCCGCGCCGGTTCCGCGCCATGACTGGAGCGACTACGTGCGCGGGGTCGCGGTGAAGTTGCAAACGGCCGGTTTCGCGCTCCAGGGAGCGGACATGATGATCGACAGCGACGTGCCGATCGGTTCGGGGTTGAGTTCCTCCGCCGCGCTCGAGGTTTCCGTCGGATTTGCGTTACTCGACGTCGCCGGCGTCGCTGTCGACCGCGTAAAGCTGGCGCAGGCCTGCCAGCGCGCCGAGAGCGAATTCGTCGGCATGCACTGCGGCATCATGGATCAGTTCATCTCCTGTCTCGGCGCCGCCGGGCACGCGCTGCTGCTGGATTGCCGCAGTCTGGCCTATAGACTGGTGCCGATCGCCCCGTCGGTGCGTCTGGTCGTCTGCAATTCGACGGTGCATCACAAGTTGGCCTCGGGCGAATACAATCTGCGTCGAGCGGACTGCGAGCGCGGCGTCGCATTGCTGACCCCCCTGCTGCCCGGGATTCGCGCGCTCCGCGACGTCACGCTGGCCCAACTCGTCGCGCATGAAGCCGCCTTGCCAGAAGTGACCTTCCGCCGCTGCCGCCATGTCGTCACCGAAGACGAACGCGTCTTGAAGGGCGTCGCCGCGCTGGAGGCCGGGGACGTCGCGGAATTCGGGCGCCTGGTCAACGCCTCGCATCGCAGCTTGCGCGACGACTATCAGGTGAGCTGCCGCGAGCTCGACATCTTGGCCGAGCTCGCCTGGGGCATCGAAGGCGTGTTCGGCTCGCGCATGATGGGAGGCGGCTTCGGCGGCTGTACGCTAAGCATCGTGCGCGTCGAAGCGGTCGAGCGTTTCACCGCCGAGATGGCGAAAGGCTACACTGCGGCGACGAAGCTCATCCCGGAGATCTTCGTGTGCTCGCCGGGCGACGGCGTCAGCGTCGTTGCGCCGTCGGAGATTGCGACATGACGAACGTTCTGGTGGTGGGCGGCGCCGGATATATAGGCAGCGCCGTCACGGCTCATCTGGTGAGGGCCGGGCACGCGGTGACCGTGTTCGACGATCTCAGTCACGGGCATCGCGCCGCGGTTCCGACCTCGATTGAACTGGTCGTCGGGGACGTCGGGGACGCGGCGGCGCTTGACGCCGTCTTCGGGCGGCGCGCGTTCGAAATGGTCATGCATTTCGCGGGCCTTATCGAAGCCGGCGAATCGATGAAGGTTCCCGAACGCTATTTCCGCACCAATTCCGCGGGCGCGCTGTCGCTCTTGGAGGCGATGCTGCGCCACGGCGTCGGGCGTTTGGTGTTCTCTTCGACCGCTGCGCTGTTCGGCAATCCCGAGCGCACGCCGGTCACGGAGGACGGGCGCATGCAGCCCACCAACGCCTATGGCGCCTCCAAGTTGCTGATCGAGCAGATGCTCCCGTGGATGAACACGGCGCATGGCCTGCGCTTCGCCTGTCTGCGCTACTTCAACGCCGCCGGGGCTCGCGACCCCGACAATGGCGAGGACCATCGCCCGGAGACGCACCTGATCCCGCTGGTGCTGAAGGTCGCCTCCGGTCAACGCGAAAACGTCTCGGTGTTCGGCGGAGATTATCCCACGCCGGACGGCTCCTGCGTGCGCGACTACGTCCATGTCGACGATCTCGCGCGGGCGCACCTGTTGGCGATGCATGCGCTCGGCGAGCGGCAAATGCTTCACTACAATCTCGGCAACGGCGAAGGCTTTTCGGTGCGGCAAGTCATTCAGGCCGCGCGCGAGGTTACCGGCCATCCCATTCCCTGCCTCGAGGCGGCGCGTCGGGCCGGCGATCCCGCCACGCTGGTGGCGTCGTCGGCGAGCATTCGCGCGGAGTTGGGTTGGCGACCGGAGATTCCGGCGCTCAAAGACATCATCGCCAGCGCTTGGGAATGGCATCGGCGCCATCCCCATGGCTATGAGACGGCGCGGCAGTGACTCCTTTTCCTGACGCTTCGCACCGCCGCCTCAATCCGCTCACGGCGGAGTGGGTTCTGGTGTCGCCGCACCGCGCGAAGCGGCCATGGCAGGGCGAGACCGAGACGCCGGCGCGGCCGAGCGCGCTCGCGCACGACCCCAACTGCTATCTCTGCGCCGGCGTCAAGCGCGCCGACGGAGACGTCAACCCCAACTACGTCAACACGTTTGTATTCGACAACGACTACGCGGCCCTGCTCCCCGGCGCCGGCGACGCCATTGTCAATAAATCGGGACTCCTTGTGGCGCAGGCCGAGAGCGGCGTCTGCCGGGTCGTCTGCTTCACGCCGCGCCATGATCTCACCATAGCGCGCATGACGATCGGCGAGGTGGAGCGCGTGGTCCAAGTGTGGATCGAGCAATATCGCGCGCTCGGCGACGTTGAGACAATCGGCTCGGTTCAGATCTTTCAGAACAGCGGCGAAATGATGGGCGCCAGCAATCCACACCCGCATTGTCAGATCTGGGCCAGCCGGAGTCTACCGAACGAACCCGCAAAGGAATTGACCTCGCAGTCGGCTTATCTGGCGAGCCATGGATCGTGTCTGCTTTGCGATTACCTCCGTTGCGAACTCGACGACGGCGACCGCATGGTCTGTCAGAATGAACATTTCGTCGCTCTGACTCCGTTCTGGGCGATTTGGCCGTTCGAAACCCTGTTGCTGCCGCGCCGGCATTTGGGCGCAATGGACGCGCTGAGCGACGCGGAGGCGTCGGCGTTGGCCGATATCCTGCGCATGCTGACCATTCGCTACGACAATCTCTTCGAGTCCCCGTTTCCCTATTCGATGGGATTTCACGCATCGCCTACCGACGGAACCGCGCATCCGGAGTGGCATTTCCATGCGCATTTCTACCCGCCGCTGCTTCGTTCGGCCACGGTGCGCAAATTCATGGTCGGCTTCGAATTGTTGGGAACTCCACAGCGCGACATTACGGCGGAGAGCGCCGCGCAAAGATTGCGAGAGGCGCCCGCGACGCATTACCTCGAACGACTCGGAGACGCTGCACACGCCAAGCGATAATTCTGGCGACTTGCAGCTATGTCGGAAGCGCGTTCGCATTCATCGAAACCTTCCAATGGGGCGGCGTCGAATATGAAACATCGAACCTTGGGGCGAACGGGCTTGCTGGTGAGCGAGATCGGCCACGGGCTGTGGGGTACTGGCGATTGGTTTGGTTCGGACGAGCAGACCTGCCTTGCAACGCTTCACGGGTCCTTTGAACGCGGTTGCACATTCTATGATTCCGCCTGGTCCTACGGAATGGGAAGGAGCGATGAACTCCTGGGCAAACTCGTTGCGACCATCCCCCCCGGATCGATCGTAACCGCCGGAAAAGTGCCTCCGATCATTGTCAATCGGCCAACGTCGTCCCGCGATCGCCTCTGCGACGTCTTTCCCTTGGAGCACGTTCTGGAATATGCGCAAAGGTCCTGCAAAAAGTTGGGTTTGAGCGGTTTCGACCTGCTTCAGCTGCACGTGTGGGACGATGCCTGGGCATCAGATCCTCTGTTCGAAACGTTGGCGTCGGAGCTCAAAGCGCGAAAACTCTGCCGCTTCTTCGGGCTCAGTCTGAAGCGGGGGCAGCCGAACAACGGGCTCCAGGCCGTGAAGACCGGATGGGTCGACACGATTCAAGTGGTCTACAACCTGTTTGATCAATCTCCAGAGGATGAGCTCTTTCCGCTTTGCGCCGAGCGCAATATCGGCGTCATCGCCCGCGTTCCCCTCGACGAAGGAAGTCTCGGCGGGCAAATGACAATCGACACCTGCTTCCCGGCCGACGACTGGCGCGCGAAGTATTTTGCGCCAGAGAATCTCAAGGAAATCATCAGGCGGGTCGATAAACTGAAGACGCTCGTTCCCAAGGGCGTCACGCTTCCGGAATTGGCGCTGCGGTTCGTGCTGAACAATCCTGTTGTCTCCACCGTCATCGTGGGTATGAGGACGGTTAGACATGCAGACGAAGACGTGCGGGCAAGCGGCGCGCCCCCGATCGACCCGTCGCTCATGGTTGCCTTACGGAGCCATAGATGGGACCGAGCCGGACAGCCTGGAAGCGCCTGACCTGCCTCCGGAATTCTGGACTCAGAGGAACTGGACAATTCAAAATTGGCCCTCTTGGCCGGTTAAAGCGATTGCGCAAAACAGGCTGATTGCTGCAGACATCGTCGCCACGACAACCTGCCTAGGCGCTCGTCTCCGCTCGCGACGCAAACCCTGCGAATCGTGCTCGATGTCTAGAGCGCGGAGGCCGGCAGTCTTGCGCTCAACGTCCTGTCGACTGACAGAGTCTATTTCGCCGACGGTCAGCCGCAGCGATTATTGCCGCAGCTCAAGGAGGGCGCCTTTATGCGGGCGTTCGGCGCCAAGTGCCGCTTCGCGGCCTTGCTTCGTGCGATGCCCCCGTCCATGTCGTCATTGTTGCGCCGCCCTGTTGGGGCGGCGAACTATGGCCTGGAACACGAAGCCGCATAACTGAAACTGCGATCAAGGAAGGGGGGGCCCGTCAGACCCCAACCCCCGGCCCCTCGATCGCCCGGACCTTCGCCAACCGGCGCATGTGTCGCTCAGCGCCGCTGAAGCGAGCGAGCAAGAATGTCTTGACGAGCTCAAGAGCGAGGCCGTCGCCGATAACTTTGCCGCCCAGACAGAACACATTCATGTCGTCGTCCTCAACGCCCTGACGCGCGGAAAAGACGTCATGGATCAGGCCGGCGCGAACGCCCGGGATCTTGTTCGCAACCACGCTCGCGCCGACCCCGCTGCCGCAGATCGCGATCCCCCGCTCGACTTTGCTCGACGCGATCGATCTGGCGAGGGGGATTACGAAGTCGGGATAGTCGTCTGCCGGATTCAGCGAAAGGGCGCCGAAGTCCAAGACCTCGTGCCCCGCACTGCTCAGTATCGCGGCGATCTCGGCCTTCAGCGCGAATCCGCCGTGGTCGGAGGCGATTCCTATGCGCATTGCGGTTCTTCCTGGAATTGCCGTGGTCTCAAGGACGTCGGGCGGCGAAACGCGCGCCTATTTGGCGGCGATTGTCGCGCCTTCGTGCGGCGCGCTGGCGAAGATCGCTGCGAACTCCTCGCTCTTTAGGCTGGCGCCTCCCACCAGAGCGCCACCAACCTCAGGAAGCGCAAGGATCGCGCGCGCGTTGGAGGGCTTCACGGAGCCGCCATAGAGGATGCGAACGTTCTTGCCCTCGGCGCCCAGATGTTGGACGAGGCAACGGCGGATGTGGGCGTGCATTTGAACAATTTCTTGTGACGTCGGTATTTGTCCGGAGCCGATCGCCCAAAGCGGTTCATAGCCGATCGCCAGCCCGGAGGCGCTCATGCCCAGCGGGACGCTTGCGACGATCTGGTCGCCGCAGATCGATAGCGCCGCGCCGCTAGCGTGTTGCTCTTGCGTCTCGCCGACGCAGAGCACCGCAAGCAGTCCTGCGCGCCTTGCGGCAAGGGCCTTTCTGGAGACGAGGGAGTCGGTCTCGCCGTGATGCTGGCGCCGTTCCGAATGTCCGACGATGACGGCGCCCGCTCCGGCGTCTTTTAGCATCTCCGCGCTGATGTCGCCGGTATGAGCGCCGGACACTTCGGGGGAGCAGTCCTGCCCTCCGACGGCGATCCTGTCCGCCGCTGTCCGCGCCGCAGCGGCGAGCAAGGAGGCGGGCGGACAAATCAGAATATCGACATGCGGTTGAGTGCTCGCCGCCAAAGCCGCGATCGAGTCGATCTCGTGAAGATCGGCCTTCAGGCCATGCATCTTCCAATTTCCGGCGATCAAGGAGCGCACATCTGTCTCCGCGTAAGGTCTTTTGCGGTCTTGCCTGGTCGAGCTTCGATGGGCCAGCCGAATCGAACCCGGCGGAACCCGCACGCTTCGTCGTTCCGAAGAGATAATAGGTTGACGACGACACGCGCGGGCAGCCTCGGAATCTACGCATTGCGCCGCGCAGATCGGCGACCCAATAGTCCGGCGCCTGACGCGCGCGCGACAGATCGCTTCGTCTTTCGTAGACCCGGTCGGATCGCGGTAGGTAGTTTCCGTCCCTATCGAAGCTGCAGTGCCGCCCGCAGAGTGCCGTCGCACTGGGCTGGCCCTTCAAGGCGATAGCCTGCACGGATTCGATGTCCGCACACGTAGGGGAACCCGCATGGAAAGCGAACTTCTTCTGGGCGTCCCCGCGCCAATGTTTGTCTGGGAGGCGACATGAGCGCCAAACGGTCAATTCTGGTCCTCAACGCCGGCTCGTCGAGCTTGAAATTCGCGCTCTACGATGTTGCCGCTTCATTGACAGAAGCGATTCGAGGCGAAATCGAGAATCTCGACTCCGCCCCACATTTGCTCGCCCGCGACAAATCCGGAACGACGCTGGCCGACCGACGCTGGTCGTCGGGCGAGTCGAAAGACTTCGGTTCGGTGTTCGCCGACATGTTGAAATTCGTCGACGGCCGTCTGCGCAGCGACAAACTGATCGCCGTCGGCCATCGCATCGTTCACGGCGGTGCCGAACACGTCGCGCCGGAGATCGTCACGAAGGACCTGCTCACAGCGCTGCAGGCCTTGACGCCGCTCGATCCGCTTCATCTGCCACACAATCTCGCGCCGATCCGCGCGATCGCAGCCGCACGCCCTACGCTTCCACAGGTCGCCTGCTTCGATACCGCCTTCCACCACACGATGCCGCCTGAGGCTTCGCGCTTTGCTCTGCCACGTGCGCTGACAGTGGCCGGCGTTCGCCGCTACGGCTTTCACGGTCTGTCCTACGAATTCATCGTGAAACAGCTTCAGACGACGGCCCCTGCCCTGGCCCGCGGCAAAGTCATCGCGGCGCACTTGGGCGCCGGAGCGAGTCTTTGCGCGCTCCGAGGCGGCGCAAGCGTCGCAACGACCATGGGCTTCAGCGTGCTCGACGGCCTTGTCATGGCGACGCGATGCGGGACCTTGGACCCCGGCGCGATCCTTTACCTCGCGCGACAAGGCAAGAGCTTTGC
>Ga0302319_10016694_pt1 | contig 13500 bp, 13 predicted proteins | sample Bog_T0_2_FD_203319 | JGI IMG/M metagenome (GOLD analysis project Ga0302319, IMG submission 203319) | Peat permafrost microbial communities from Stordalen Mire near Abisko, Sweden - Bog_T0_2 | ecosystem: Environmental > Terrestrial > Soil > Wetlands > Peat | place: Sweden: Abisko, Stordalen Mire...
GAGAAATGCTTTGCCTTGCACCGATCCAGCCATAGTCTTTAAGGATTAATCGTGACGAGTGCGCCAACGATATTCACCGTTCCTCCAGCGACGATGTTGATTCCGCTCGCCGCGCTTAAAGTGAGTTCACCGGCGCTGGTAATCGTCACGCCGGATGGGTTGATCGTCACCACGTTGCTGCCCACGATAAAGTTCATCGCGAGCGTTGCAGTGACCGTGTAATTTGTCGCCATCGTGATCATCCCTGCCGGCGACAGCACCAGCGATTGATACGCTGCCGGCACCGGAGGAGCAGGGATCACCTCCGGCGGAGTCGGTCCGTTCTGTAGCACCAGCGTCGGAGGCAATCCATTCCAGAGGCTGCCAATCACATACGGCACGTTGAGGTCGCCTTGCTCGAAGGCCACCAGCACCTCATCGCCAATCTTGGGCAAACAATAAAACCCAGAGAACTGCCCTGCCATCGGCACCGCAATCCGCGCCCACGGGCTCAGGTCCAGAAAATCGACGAACGGCAGTTGCACCTGCACGCGCCCCAGCAGCAACGGGTCCAGCGGATCGATCACAATCCCCGTGGTCACGCCGTAAAACCGCTTGGGATCTTTCTCGTCCTCTTCGGACGGTGCCGCGAACGGCCAGTCATGTTTCGGAGCGCTCATGGAATAATCTCCTTCCTCATCTGGAAGCTCGTCCTGTAGCCGCCGCTGTCAATCACATGCCGCGCATTGGTCACGCGATAATTCCCGCTGAAGTCCGGCCCCACCCCATTGATCTGCACCACCGCGTTCGCCACAATCGCAGGATTGCCCACCACCGTCGCCGTCGCGGTCAGCCGGTTGTTCAGTGCATCGCGCAGCTTCCGCGTCAGCATCATGGCGCTGTCGATGATGTCCGGAGGGCTGCTGATCGGGCGGCTGATCATCACATCAATCGGTCCGATAATGGATTTCAGATAAGCCTCCGTCCCGCTCGGCACCACGTTCACCGCCAGGCTTTGGCTATCAAAGCTCCACGAGACCACCACCGTAAAACTAAGCGGAAGTTCACGCAGCGTGAACTTCACGCCCACCCCGAAAAACTGCCCCACCGTACTCAGCCGCGGAGAGAACTCCAGCATCGATTCGCCCCACTCCAGCACCACGCTCGGCGTGTACTCCTTGAAGAACCGCGAGAGATACAGCGTGCTTCCTTCCACCCAGAAGTCCGCGTCGTAGTACTTCGCAATCTCCTGCAACACCTGCAGGTCGGTCTGCCCTTTTTGCTTCCGTCCACTGCCATTGAAGATGAAATTCACCACCGCAATCGCCGTCGAGGCTGCCGCCAACGTCGGATCGATAGCCGGAAGAAGTAGATTCTCTCCGCTCAGAATAATCGCGATCAGCGCATCCGGCAGCGGCCCGAATCCTCGCCCATAACTGCCCTGGGTCAAGCGCTGCAGCTTGTCATGCGCCACCAGCGTAAACGTCGGCATGCCATCGCCAGCCATATGCGCCTGCACGCCGGTAATCTCACCCTGAAACACCTCCGTCAGCGTCCCGTCCGCATAGCCTAAAGAAAGCGCAATCGCATTCTCGAGGTCGAACAGTCCGTTCGCCGAGAAGTTCAGCGGCGGTATCGGCCCCGGCAGTGCACCGTTCACGAACGGCAGAAAGCCAAGCCCGTTGATATGCTCCTGCAGCCATTCCAGCCCCGGATTCGCCATCTGCAGCTCCACCCGGCTCGCAGCATTCATCCCACTCTCGAACGTGATGCTGGAGATCGACGAACTCAGCGCAGTGGGCACCGTCATGCTGTTGATGCTCACCTTGTAATCCGGCACAAATTGTGCGGCAGCGCTCATGGCACCACCTCCCCAGTCACCGGACTGCGATAGGGAAGCTGCGGGATCAGCAACTGCTGTCCAACCACCAACTCAATCGAATCATCCAGGTCGTTGTTGATCCCAATCGGCCGCCACAGCGCAGGATTCCCGTACACTACCCCCGCGATCTTCGACAGCGTGTCGCCTTGTCCCACGGTGTAACACTTGCTGTAGTCCGCCGTCTGGCGCTTTACTTCCTTAGCCTCCGTTGTCGAATTGTTATACCCCTGGAACGACACCTGCAGCCGCGCCCTGATAGGCGTCCCATCTCCCAGGAACATCACAAACTTCTGCGCACAGCGCGCCAACACGCAGGTAAACGAGAGCGACCCCCACGCGAACACCACCACCGGCGGCGCATGCGTGGTCGAGTCAATCGTCATCAGGTTCGTGATCTGGCTGGTCAGCGTCCGCACATCACTACCCGCTGCGGCAAGCACCTTCCCGTTGATCTGCACGGTCTCGCTACTATCCAAAAACAGCTCCATCTCCAGCGTCGGCACGTTCCCATTCACGAACTGCAGCAGCGGCTGGCTCAGTCCCGGGATCGCCGCCTTCGCGTAGTTGATATCCTGGCTCACCGTGTACTCGGTCGGATTGAACAGCACCGGCGTGCTGACTCGTGTAACCGTGTTGGTGAGCGTGGCTTTCTCTAGAGTCGCCATGGATTCACCGTCTCCCCACGCGCTCGCGCTGAGCAATCACGCGATCCTGTATCTGCTGCATCACCTGCTCGGCAACCCGCCTCACCTCAGGCGCTGCGAGCACCACCGGCTTCGCCTCGACCGGCAAAGCCAGTGGCGTCCCCCACCCCTTATCTACGCCTTCCATCCGTGACGGCGTCCCGCCTTCTTTCGAGATCTCCGCGCCCACAATCGCCGCCGCCTTCGGCAAAACCCTGGCCACCGGAACAGCCGACGAAGCGCGATCCCCACGCAGCACAGCAGGGAACTCCGGCAAGCTTCGTGTCTGCGCCTTAGCTGTAGCAAACGTAGGTAGGCTCGAGACTCTCGTCTGCCGCGTGAACAGGCGATCGAACAGCGCTCGAGCCTCGCGTTCGCCGAATCGTTCACCCCGCCGCCCGCCATCGGGAAGCGCACGCGCACTCTCCGCAATCCCGCTCCGCCTGTCCACCGTGATCGAAGGAGCGAACCGAAGCTGCGGATCGCCATAGTAGTAGTTGATCTCTGCGGGAGGCGCGCAAGCCAGCGCAAGGTCCGCCTGCGACGCGATCATCCTCCCCGGCGCACAGCGTTCGGCGAACCCCTCCGCAAACCGCGCCACCGCCGCCACCGTTTGCGGCCACGAGCTCGCAATACTCCTCTGCTCGTCAATCATCCCGATCCGCGACTGCAACCAGCTCATCCCTTCGCCTCACTCAAACGCCGATTCAACTTCGAAATCTCAGCGACCCAGCGCCGTCGATCCCGGTGTTCCATGTCCATCACGTCCGTCTCGCTCCAATGAAAGTGAAACGCTACAAAGGCTATCTCCTCGTAGAGCTCGCCAAGGGGATAGCCCGCTATCCCCCCAGTCCCACCGCCTGCGGAACAAACTTGTTGCTGCATGCAGGACACACAGCTTGCGCCGCCGAATCCTCCAGGCTATTCACGCGGTTGTAAAGCTGTTGCAGGTAGGCAAGATCGGTAGCGTACATGTCCTCAATCACCTTCGTGTTCACCTGCTCCACGTTTCCGAGCCGCGTCACCACGCGCGCCAGCAGAATCACGATCAGGTACGAAGCGTTGTTCAACACGCGAGGATCTTTCAGCGGAAGAATCTCGTCGGCGGCGGTTGCCCGGCGCATCGTTCCATCGCGGTGCAGAGTGCCGTGGGCGTCCAGGTATCCGCACGGCAGCGTAAAGTCGAACTCGGTTTGAAACATAGGCACACCTCTCTACTTACTGCACGCGTTGCAGCGTCGTGCAGACGATCTCGTAGTGGTCGAACGCAATCTTGCTATCTTCAGCGTTCAAGTCCGGAGCGCTGCACTTCACCGGCCACGCCTGTGTGAAGTCCCAGCGCGAAAGAATCGTTGCGCCGGCTCGATCCATCAGCAGAATCGAACCGTTCTTGCGCACAGTCTGGCCCTGCACCACGCTTAAATGCCAGTTGTAGAGCTCCAGGTCCGCGGTCATCCCGCGCTTCAGCGAGATGTTCGCGAACTTCACCCTCCCGGGAATTTTGTTCGAATAAAGATTGCCGCCCTCGCTGTACTCAATCACCTCGATGGTGGAATCGAATCCGGAACACTCGTGAAACGCCGCCCTGGTGATGCCGTCCAGCTCCACCAGGAAACTAAAATTAGGAAATGGATCGTTCGTGATTCCGTTTGCCATAACTCACCCTTTCGTTGAACCGCTTTCCTACGACTCCGTCACACTCGATCCGCCCTGCCAGATCCCGATCCGCAGGATGATGAACTCCGCCGGATACGTAGGCTGGATCCCGACCTCCATATAGAGCTGACCCAGCGCCTGCGATGCCGGAGGATTCAACGTGGCGTCGATCCGCACGTAGAACTCGGTAATCGTGCGCTTCAGCTTGCCCCACAACATCGGATTGTTGGGCTCAAACACCGCCCAACGAATCCCTTGCTCAATCGACTGCTCCAAATAAATAAACAGCCGCCGCACATTGATGTACTGCCAGTCGGAGTCGGTCGAAGTAGTCCGCGCGCCCCAAACCAGCGGCTGCGACTGCTCCGGAAACACGCGCAGAATATTAATGCCTAGCAGGTTCAGCGGCCCCTGGTCAGCATTCGCAAGCTGCGACTGCAGTCCCAGCGCACCCTGGATCGGAACATTCGCCGGAGCTTTATACACACCACGGCTCTGATCCGTCATCGCATAAATTCCCATCATGTGTCCCGACGGCGGCCAGTATTCCGTCACCCCCGTCAAAGGATTCACCACCTGTATCCACGGAAAGTAAATCGCCGCAAACCCATCCGGAGTCCGCACCTGCCCATACTGCGTCTGCAGCCCCGTATATCCCACGCTGGAGTCCGGTGCGGCATCCAGCACCGCAAACCGATTGCGCAGCGTTTCGCAATGCGTAATAAGTGCCTGCTGCACATTCGCGTTCGTGATGCCCGGAAACGCGATGATGTCGACATCCTGCAACTGCGCAAGCAGGTTGAGATAGAACGTTGGATTGGTCTCGATATCGGACAGATCCAGCGTGCGGTTGTCGTCCGTCCCACCCTTCAGCGTCACCGCCCCCGGTGCAGGATTTGGGTTCGGCACCAGCGGAAGCGCCGGATAGGTTGGCGGTGTAGCCGGCAACGACAGCGTCACATACTGCGACTGAAACGCCGTTCCCCAATAGCCGGGATGCAGGGGGTTCATCGACAGAAACTGCTGCGTCGGTTCTGTCGCCGCGCCTGTCACCGTCAGGTTGAACTCCATCGACGCCACCGTCGCGCCAGGGCCATAGGCGTTCTGCAGCGCGGTCGTCAGCGTAATCAAACCCACCCCCGGCGTGACCGGCCCCGCCGATGCGACCGTAACAAACTCGCTGCTCCCGCCTTCCGCCACCTCAATCACGGCGCCCGTAGGCAACGCTTGGCTCAGCACAAAGGTCGAGGGAGACGGCACCGTCACCTGGAAGCTAAGCTGCCCCGCAGTAAGCGCCGCTGGCACCGTGAGCGTCGGCCCCAGCCCCACGGCACTCAACTGCGACCCCAACCGGCTGCTATCGGCCGCCGTCACCGAGATCGAGTTGCCAATGCTCCCCTCCGCAATCGCCGTCACCACCAGATCCGTCGGCACAGGCGAAGGCACCGCCGCGGTGATCGGCAGATCGGCAGTAGCCATCAGTGTAGGAGTCGTGCTCGGCACCGCGCGAACGACGTAACACCCCGTACCGCCGTTCAGAAAGAACCCGTACACAGCCGGAGCCAAATAACTCCGCGTCGAAATCGGAACGTTCGAAGCCTCAGCGATCAGCCCGCCAAACACGTTTTGAAATTCATCCCAGCTCGTAAGGAACGTCGGCGCATTTACCGGCCCCTTGATGGCCGTGCCGATGAACGCGCCCGTGCTCGTGCCAACGCCCTGAATCGGTGCGCCGGGTGTGAACTCCTGAATGTAAATGCCCGGAAAACTTACCTGGGTTGCCATCGTTGGCTCCTTTGATTAGGTGAACTGCAGGTTGTATTCGCCCGTCGGAGACGGAACAGTGATATTGCGTGGCGCCGCTGCAGGATGCCCCGTGGCGCTGAATTGAAGCTGGTAGTTGCCCGTTCGCAGCGTATTGAAGATGAAACGTCCCAGTGCGTCGGTCGTCGTTGTTGCCAGAGCCTTGCCGCTCACATCCGCCAGCACAACCATGGCTCCGGTCACGGGCGCCGGCGGCACGACGGTCGCGTCCAGCACCAACGCGCCTATCTCCGCCCAAACATCCGGAGCTCCGATACCCGTCATCGGCCCGTAGTCGGTAATCCTCGTCGTCACCATGAAGCTGCTCGAGATCACCGGCTGCACCACCGGTATCGAAAGAATCAGGAGTACCGCCGGTCGCCACGGATGGTTCGTTCCCGTCATCGTTCCCCAGAACTCCGCATGTTTAGCGAACCCATCGCCCGGCAGCACGGTCGTCGGAAGCTCAGCGTCTTGAATCACCGCAGGAAACCCAATCGGCAGAGGATTGGGAGCATAGATGTTGGTAGGAATCAGCGCGCCAGCCTCCATCAGCGCAGCCGACGTGTCCCACAGCAGCTCATGTTCCGTAATCGAAGGCTCCACCGCCGGCGTCGCCGTAGCCGGATCCCACGCCGTAATGTAGTAGTGAACATCGATCCAGCGAGGCAGCTGTTTCTCGGTCACGATGCCGCTACTCACCGTCCGAATCCGCCCGCACGATCGCAGCTCCCGATTCTCCTTCAACTCAATCAGGTAAACATTCAGCGCCGTCTTCCCCAGCGTCGACACGTACGTGCGCCAGTCATCATCGGGCGGCTGAAACCGCACCTGCAGAGGACTAGTGATCCCCGGAACCTGGGTAATCAGCAGCTCCCGCACCATGTTGTCGATGTACTCCAGCATCAATTCACCAAACTTCACAACGGGTAGAAAATTCCAACAGGTTGACTCAATTTCCGCATAGCACTTCTGGCCCACAATGCGATCGGCCCGTTACTTCAACTGCCCCTCCGCCATCCCGCCCTTTTGAATCCGCCGATTCGCATAGGTTTCTGCGGCATCCCTATTCAACGGGCCAGGTAACCCATAGTTCTCGTAGGTGTGTGAATCCATCACTTCCTCGATCAGCTTGCTTCGTACTGGACCGACCAGATCGTCCGGGATTCGGAATACGGTGTTTTGTCGAATGAATTCAGACGGGTTGGCGTCGTAGCCCGGAGGAAGCTCCAGGGTTTTGCCGCTAGCGGCCATCCTTTGTTTCAACGTCTCCATATCCGCCGCCGCTTTTTCTGCCTGTGATTGGCCTGGCCCAACCGCGTCGATCCCTGAAAGCTTCTTCAGATCTTTCAGGACCCTGGTTGCGGCGCTACTCCCGGTGTAGGCCTTAACCTGCGTCAGTTCCTTCTTGTTCACTAAGTCCAGCCCCGCAGATCGTGGATTGGCAAACTTTCCAGTTCCCAGGACCGTCGTCGGCACTTGGTTCTCCTCCGCGCTCTTTTTCGCCGCCGAATCCTCGAACTGTTCATGTGGATAGGGCAACCGGACGTCGTTCTGAGGCTTCAGCTTGGTCACTGAAACATAGGTCAACTGGTCGAGAGTGTGTTGCGTCGAAGGAGCGCCTGCATTCTTTGTGGCGTCGGTCGTGCCAGGAGCAGCGGTTATCGGCGGTTGAACCGTCGTGGGCTCCTCACCAACTGCCTTCGTCCCCGAGCCGGGCGTAACGGGGGACTCTCCAGCGAAGGAAGCACCCGGCACGAACGGCACATGCTCTGCTGCCACACCCTGCGTCGCCACATGCGAGGCCGGCGCCTCCAGCGCTGCACCCCACTGCGTCTCCCGCATGCCGCCAAATCCTGGCCCAGCCGGACCTCGCGCTGCAAGCTCGCCCGCACTCATCAACGCCGTTGCGAACGCGCGTCCCGCAAACTCATTCGAGTCATCCTGAACCATTTGCTCCGCTTCATCGGCCGTCGCAAATACTTCAATCGTCTCCGACGGAATAGGATTATCCGGGTCAGCGCCGCGTAGATGAATCGTTATGTATCGGCTTCGCCTGTCTGGGGGGTCCTTCGATTCTTGAAACTCCCGTGGTTTTTCCTCGGGCTCCTTCTGATATTGCTTCTCTTGCAGCCGGCTGAATTCCTGCTCCAGCTTTTCAACTGGTACCTTGTCCGTATCGAAAGACATCCCGCCCATGTCTTCAATGGCCCGGGCAAGGAAACGGCGTCGATCCCACTCAACCGGTCTCTCTTTCTCCCCCTCCGCAGAAGCTTCCTCGTGCACCCCTCCCGGCGACCCCGACGCCCGAGCCTGATCGCCTGCCAAGTTCCACTGAAAGGTCGGCTGCGGAGACGTCGGCTGCGGAGTGGTCTCTGTTCTTGGCGGAGCAGTGATCCGCGCAACCTCATCCGCAACGCCTTGCTCGCCGGTAGGCGCCGCCGCAACAGGAGCTTGCACCCTGCCAGCAGCGCCGTCGTTCACTCCGAGTGCTGCTGCAATCGGCTGCAGTACAGGTTCCGCCGTCTTCACCGCTTTGTTGAGCGACTCGTCCCCGACCCCGGAAGTCTGCACGAAATCTTTCGCCACAGCATTAGCTTCTCTAAGCTTGTCCGCCGCACCCTTCGGCAACACCTCCAGCGCCTTCTGATACATCGGATTCAGCTGCTTCTTCCACCACGGCAACTCTGCCTCATCCCGAGCCACGCCCGCGCCGGTTGCCGCGCTCACGGCAATTGGACCGGCGGTCGTCACCTGCGCCGCGGCCCTCGCCGCATCGTGCTCCGCCGCACTCGACGGATCGAACGTCCGTGGACTAGCTCCCCCGCGGCGTTGCTGCACCACGTGCGCCAGCTCATGCGCCAACAGCTTCTTTCCCGCAGTAGTCTTAGGCGCGAAGAGACCGTCATCAAACACGATATCGTCACCCGCAGTCCAGGCCTTCGCGCCTAAGGCGATTGCAGAATCCGACGCCGGACGGCCCGTATGCACCCGCACCTCCCCAAAGTCCGCGCCGAACTTCGTCTCCATCTCCCGACGCGTGCTCCGATCCAGCGGCTTACCCGAACTCCCTCGCAACAACTCCGTAACCGCGCGATTTCCCACCGACTCTTGCAGCGCCAGCAAAGCCTCCACGTCCCCGCCAACGCGCTCCGGCCTCTGCTCCGCTTCACGCGCGGCCACAGGCTTGCGCACCGCCGCCTGTGATTTCTCCGGACTCTTCGACGCTGCGGCGTTCATGCCGCCACCTCTTCTGACTCAACACTCGGCAGCGCCAAATCAGCCGCAGAAAGCGTCTTACCCATCTTCTGAAACTCAGCGCGCACGGCGCGCAACACGTGCTCAAGGTGAACCGCACGCTCATCCTCGACAGCCAGAAACGCTGCAGCCAACGCGACGTTCCGAATATTCCCGCCGCTCAACACAAACCGCGCCGCCAGCCACTCAGCATCCACATCCGCCGCCACCGGAGTAGCCGCCGGCCAGATGCTCTCCCAAATCCGCCGTCGTCCCGCCTCATCCGGAAACGGAAACGAAATCGTGAACGTCAGCCGCCGCAGAAACGCATCGTCCAAATTCTGCCGCAGGTTGGTCGACAAAATCGACACACCCTCGTACTCTTCCATCTTTTGCAGCAGGTACGACACCTCAAGGTTCGCGTACCGGTCGTGCGCATCCCGCACCTCGCTCCGCTTGCCGAACAGCGCATCCGCCTCGTCGAAGTGCAACACCGCATTCGCACTCGCAGCAGCCGTGAAGATCCGGTCCAGATTCTTCTCCGTTTCACCGATGTACTTGCTCACCACGCCCGCCAAGTCAATCTTGTAAAGATCAAGCCCCAGTTCGTGCGCGATCACCTCCGCCGCCATAGTCTTTCCAGTGCCGGAAAGCCCATGGAACAAAGCGTTCATCCCTTTGCACCCAGACAGCTTGCGCTCGAATCCCCAAGCCCCCATCACCCGTTGCCGGTGAGTCACGCGGCAGCAAATCTCCCGCAGTTGCCCAGCAATCTCGGCGGGCAAAATCAAGTCCTCCCAGCCATGCGCAGGCACCACCTTGCGCGCCAGGCTCGCCAGCTTCTGACCCGATCGCATCCGAGCCGCTTCAAACGCGTGCTCAAGCCCCAGCGGCTCTCCGTGATACAGCGCCAGCAGCCGAGCCGTAGCCGCAGCCTCGTCAATCCGTGTCGCGCTAAACCGAAAGCATTCCGCCAACGCGTCCAGCTCTGCATCCCTCGCCTCCAAGCCCTGCTCGCGTAAATCGACCTCCCAGCTCTCCCGTCGCTCCGTCCACCCAGGCAGAGGAAACTCCACCGTAACCACCCCATCCAGCGGAACTCGATCCGTCCGAAGCTCTTCCGAACCAGACAGCAGCACGATCCCGCGGAACCCACCCAACGCCTTAAGTGCAGCATCCCGCGATGCATCCGTCGGCATCGTGTCAAAATTTTCCAGATACACAATCGCCCGCCGCAGCAGAGCTTCCTGCAGCAGTTCGCCAAGCCACGACGCTGCCTCCTGGCCAACACGTTCCATCGCAGCAACCAGAATCGGTACGCCGAGCTCTGCAGCCAGAGCAATCGCCGCGCCCCGCATCGCCGCAGCATCTTCCCCATGGAAGTAAGCGCGCACGCCCCGCGAAGACTCACGCTGCGCCACACGCAACAGCCCGGCCCGCGCGGGTTCGGTAGCCACCGGGTTCATGACCAGCCGCGCAAAGCGTGCAAGCGTTTCGTCGAGGCCCGTTGCTCCCAACAGAAAATCCACAATCCGCCGCGTAACGAAAACCTCACGGCTAGGCAGCGGAACCAAATCATCGCCCTTCAGCCGGATCAGTCCGTGTCCCAGCAGCGAACTCGTCGCACGGAAGCATCCCCGGCCGATCAACTGTTCCTCAGCAGAATCAAACAGCAGGTGCAGCATCAAATCGACAGTCGGCTGTCTGCGTCTCACGTCATCCTGCAGATACGCATAGATCCGCTCGTACCGCGGGCTAATCTCAGGGGCAACGGCGATCAACAAAATATCGAGCTCAATCGGAGACAGGCCAAACATCTCGCGCAGTCTCTCAAACGCCTCGCCCTTCGCCATCGGTTCATGCGGACCCAACTCTTCCGCAGTCTCTCCACCGCAAAGGTCGCGAGAAACATCCGCCTCGCCAATATAAAGACCTCGGAACGGATCCGCCCCCGGCTCCTGACCAGTCTGCACACGTGTCCTCTGCACCGCGCGCAGCAGGCGCGCATCGAGCGTGCGAAGACACCTCAGAAGCTCGTACGAGGGCACGCTACTCACCCCCTTTGATCGGCCCAAACTTGTTCTCGTACTCCCGGATCGATTGACCCAGCGTCTCAGACAAGTCGCGCGCAACCGGAGGACTGGCAACGATCCTCGTCACCGTCCGCTGCGCCGACGGAGGATATTCCTGGCCAAAATCCAGCACAAACTCATAGGAGTTGAACCCTATGCGGAACTCATTGGCGTAATGTCCTTCGAGTGCGGCATCGTCTTTGGGCATGCAGCGGTTGTCTCCGTACCATGCCTCCATGCACGCGCACGCCCAAAGGCAAATGCCGCGAAATCCCCATCTTCCAGTGTCCTAAAGCCCCGAAGTGTAATGCCCCCCTGTGACACCTCGCCCAGCGCTACAGCTCGCGCGGCTTTGCTGCACGGCCCGCAACCCTCCGCGCTGCATGTAACGCCCGGGTGTAACCCTGTAACAGGGGCAGGGAACTAAGCCGCAGGAGTCTTCGCGATCCCGTAGCGGCTCAGCTTGCGATACAGCGTCATACGCGACCAGTGCAGCTCTTTCGCCGCCCGGCTCCGATTCCACTCCGTCAGAGCCAGCGCCTTCAGGATGCGTTGCAACTCGCCGCCCGTAGCCGTCTCCATCGCCTTGCGAAACGGTGCCGGCAGGCCAATCTCCCCGTTCAAGTTCGGCCCCGGATCGATGAACGCAGCTTCCACCAGGTTACGCAGTTCGCGGATATTTCCAGGCCACTCATGCGCCAGCAACATTTCCTCCACGCCCCGCACAAACCCACGGCTCACGCAACCAAACTTGGAATCAAACTCCCTCCGAAACGCCTCCGCCAGCGGCAAAATATCTTCCTTCCGCTCCCGCAACGGAGGAAGGTGCACCCGTGCAACGTTCAGCCGGAAATACAGATCGCGGCGGAAGTTCGTGTCCGTCTCCAGATTCTTGTTCGTCGCCGCAACAATCCGTACATCGATCGGTTGCGACCGCTTCGCTCCCAGCCGTTGTACCTCTCCGGTCTCGATTGCGCGCAGAATCTTAGCCTGCGCGCACGGACTCAGATCGCCCACCTCGTCCAGAAACACCGTACCGCCCGACGCTGCCCGCAGCTTGCCGTCCTGCGCAACGACCGCCCCCGTAAATGCGCCGCGTTCAAAGCCGAACAGCTCACTCTCCAGCAGGCTGTCCGGAATGGCGGCGCAATTAATCGCAACGAACGGCCGATGCGCCCGCGCGCCAGCGTTGTGCACCAGTTCCGCGGCCAGCTCTTTGCCTGTGCCCGTCTCCCCGGTAATCAAAACGTTGCTCGAGCACCTGGCAACCCTCTGCAGATACGCCTTCACGCTCTGCATCGCCTCACTCTCGCCCAGCATGCGATCGGCATACGTCGCCGTCTCGTCCAGTGCAACCGCGGCAATCGCCTCACCCAACTCATGCGGCGTCACAGGAAGGCGAACGTAATTCGCAACGCCCATCCGCAGCGCCTCCACGGCCAGCTCTTCCGACCCCCGCAGCGTCGCCAGTACGATCGGCAGCCGCCGTCCATTCTTCTCTGCTCCGCGAGCAAACGCGATCTCGTTGCGTCCCATCCGCTCCGAACATCCCAGCAGAGCAGCACAAGCGCCATCGTCCACGCCACCGCTCTTCCATCCTGCGGCGTCCACCAATTTCGAAAGTGTTGCGCGAAGCCCTGCATCTTCAGAAAAAATCGAAACCGTCTTTGGCATAGCTACCTCGAACGTGCACGCGCGGCTCTATGCGGGAAGGTCGGTCACGCTGTGTCATTCACCGCTCAGAAACGGGTGGAGACGACAGACCTTCGGAGCGGCATTCACGGTGCGTTACAAAGGGCAAAATCACGACAACCGGCGGTAAACAAATCAATCCTACGGATGGTTACACCACCGCAATTTCAGCTCCCCAATCAAGGAGCGTTGGGCCCAGCGGCGAGATGTCTTCTCGCTCGTTACTCCAGTGCGCAGGATTACCTTGTCAATGGAAATGCAACATTTCATTGGCCCTGGCGAAGACCCATAATGTACCACACGTCTCCTACGACCCTCGATGAAAAGATTGGCCAGACAATATCTCGATCGCCGCCGCCTGAATGGACCCCGCGAGCCCATCACACCACCGCAACGCGCACCTCTGCCGCATAGGAGAGGAGCCGAAGCCCGACAGTGCGAGTTTACCTTTGCCCTCCGCGGTCGTACTATAGAAGCGTGTCACCGAGGGAAACCC
>Ga0302319_10016698_pt1 | contig 13500 bp, 11 predicted proteins | sample Bog_T0_2_FD_203319 | JGI IMG/M metagenome (GOLD analysis project Ga0302319, IMG submission 203319) | Peat permafrost microbial communities from Stordalen Mire near Abisko, Sweden - Bog_T0_2 | ecosystem: Environmental > Terrestrial > Soil > Wetlands > Peat | place: Sweden: Abisko, Stordalen Mire...
TGCTGATCGATGCAAACTACCGAAAATTAGGAGTGCAAGCTTGCAGCTTGAGAGCGTTCGACGGCAAGCCGGAGGCTTGCGCTACTTTAAATCGGACTTTTTAGACGCCCTCTTAGAAACTGTGAAAAAAGTCTCCATCACATGGTCATTCCGAGTGCAACGAGGAATCTCCCATGCCACACACATCGTAATTTGCGGGATTTGTCGCCCTCGCCCCTCGACTTCTCCCAGAGTCGAATCTCACTGTGTTCGGAATGACGAGGCGGACGCACTTTCGAACTTTTTTTCACAGCTTCTCAGTTCCGAGAATATTGCTATCTGATTTTGTCGCGGTGGCCGGCCATGGCGGCGGACATTTTGTTGAGGCCGAGTTCAATGCGCGTCTTGATCGTGCCCAGGGGGATGTCCGTCTCCCTGGCTGCCTCGCGCTGGCTCATGCCCTGGAAATAAATGAGCACGAGGACCTGCCTCTGGGGCTCAGGCAGAGTCTCCATGACATGATCCAGAAAACACCGCTCATCGGAAAGGATGACCTCCTTGAGGGCGCTCCTCTGGTTCCACACCCCGGCGGCCTGCTCGCTCTCGATGCGGAAGCGGTCCTTGGTGCGCATGTAGGCCTTGCGTTTGCGAAGCCTGTCAATGGCGCGCCGACGGGTGATGGTCATGATCCATGGAAGCGGCCTGCCCAACTCCGGGGAGAAATCATTCGCGCGCTGCCAGATTTCATCGATCACCTCGTCGAGCAAATCGTCTGCTTCCGCATCATTATGCAGGATCTGCATGATGATGCTTTTCATCGTGCTGTGATAACGTTGATACAACTCCGCCAGCGCCTCCTGATGGCGCCGCTGCATGTATTCCATGATCTGCTCGTCGGTGGCTGCCGATTCGTTTTCCCTGGCAGGATTTCCACTTGGCTTCATAAGATGCAGCAAGCGTGATCAACCTACTTTCGCCAGTCGCGGCGCTTGCCGCAACTTTGGGGGCTTTGCTGCGCTCCTTGCAGGTTTGCTCTTTTTGGCTTCGGGAATCTTCAACAACCCGGCATCCGCTTTCCGCGTGGCGCTGAGGTGGGCTTTCGCTTGAAACCAATGGGCCACTTCCCTGCCGCAGGGCCGCCCTTCCGCTTCCCAAATGGAATATGCGCAGGCTGAGATTTCGTGATCGGTGGGTTCTTCGAAGGAAGATGAATTTTTTTTAATCATAATTCATGTGAACAGGGTTACTGCAAATTCGTGAAGTCAAGGGTTAAGGCGGACTGTTTGTATAACTAAACTCCGAAAACGTTCTTCCTCAATAAGGTGATTTCCATTCGACCCTTAAGGTTTCCCCCGAGACGGTTATGGAAGTTATAACAAAGTCCAGTAAAAATTTTATGCATTCCACTTGTACTGCCAACGAAGCCCCGGGACTGGTTTGTCCTTCTACGCGATTAATAAGTAAAGCCGCAGAGTGGAATTGCCGCGATTCCGCTGGGACAAACAAGACTTCAATGGATTCGACTATGGATGATAAACTGTGGTTCAAAGATGCTGTCATCTACCAGATGCATGTCCGCGCCTTCTACGACAGCAATGGCGACGGCATCGGCGATTTCAGGGGCTTGATCGAAAAGCTCGACTATCTGCAACAGCTTTCGGTGACGGCGATCTGGCTGCTGCCGTTCTACCCCTCCCCGCTGCTGGACGATGGCTACGACATCGCCGATTACTACGGCATCCATGCCAGCTACGGGACGCTGGATGATTTCAAGGAATTCCTGAACGCAGCCCACGCGCGCGGGCTCCGCGTCATCACCGAGGTGGTGCTGAACCACACGAGCGACCAGCACCCGTGGTTCCAGCGGGCGCGGACATCGCCGGCGGGATCGCCGATGCGCGATTTCTATGTCTGGAGCGACAAGCCTTCCCGGTATGCGGAGGCACGGATCATTTTCAAGGACTTCGAGCATTCGAACTGGTCCTGGGACCCGGTGGCGAACGCCTACTACTGGCACCGGTTCTACGCCCACCAGCCGGACCTGAACTTCGACAACCCGGAAGTGCGCAAGGCAACGCTCGATGTCGTCGATTTCTGGCTCGGGCTGGGCGTCGACGGGCTGCGCCTGGATGCGATCCCCTACCTCTTCGAGCGGGAGGGGACGAATTGCGAGAATCTGCCGGAGACCCACGATTTCCTTCGCAGCCTGCGGGCGCATGTGGACGAACGCTTTGAAGGCAAGATGCTGCTGGCCGAGGCCAACCAGTGGCCCGAGGATGCAGCCGCGTACTTCGGTACCGGCGACGAGTGCCACATGGCGTTCCATTTTCCCGTGATGCCGCGGTTGTTCATGGCATTGGAAATGGAGGACCGCTTCCCGATCGTCGACATCCTCGAGCAGACGCCGGCAATCCCGGAGAATTGCCAGTGGGCGATGTTCCTGCGCAACCACGATGAGCTCACGCTCGAGATGGTGACCGACGAGGAGCGCGATTACATGTACCGCGTCTATGCAGTGGACCAGCGGGCGCGGATCAACCTCGGCATCCGCCGGCGCCTCGCCCCCCTCCTCAGCAACAACCGCCGGCGGATCGAGCTGATGAACATGCTGCTGCTCTCGCTCACCGGCACGCCGGTCATCTACTACGGCGATGAGATCGGCATGGGCGACAACATTTACCTCGGCGACCGCAACGGCGTGCGCACCCCCATGCAATGGAGCCCGGACCGTAACGCGGGATTTTCCCACACCCGTCACCAGCAGCAGCTCTACCTCCCGGCGATCATCGACTCGGAGTATCACTTCGAGGCGATCAATGTGGAGACGCAGGATGGCAACGTCTCGTCGCTGCTCTGGTGGATGCGCCGCATGATCTCGGCACGGCGCAACTTCAAGGCCTTCAGCCGCGGCTCGATGGAATTCCTGTTCCCGGACAACTCCAAGGTGCTCGCCTTTGTGCGGGAGTTTGAGAATGAAACAATCCTCGTGCTCGTGAATCTCTCCCGTTTTTCCGAGGCGGTACATCTCGACCTCGCGCGGTGGGCCGGCTATGTCCCCGTGGAGGTGTTCAGCCAGAACCATTTTCCACGCATCAAGGAGGAGCCTTACTTTTTTACATTCGGCCCGCACAGTTGCTACTGGTTTTCCATGGAGCACGAGATGGCGCCGCCGCAGCCCGGCGGCGAGAAATTTGTGTCGCCGTTGCTCGAGATGGAGCCCACCTGGGACTCGGTGCTGGCGGCGCTCCGCAGCCCGCTTTTCGAGAAGCAGATCCTGCCCGAGTACGTGAGAAGCTGCCGGTGGTTCGGCGGGAAGGCGCATGTGCTGCGCAGTGTGCGGATCGCGGAGAATGTGCCGCTCACCTCCGGGGAACGCGACGGCGGCCGCCTGATATTTGTGCAGGCGGTCTATGCGGATGCATCGCCGGAACTCTACCTGCTGCCGCTCCAGATCGCCACGGGCGAGGGCGCGAGGCTGGTCGCGACGGAATCCCCGCGCCTCGTGATTGCGCGCATCCAGCACGGGGAAAACGAGCACGTGCTTTTCGACGCGCTTTGCGACGAGGCGTTCCGCTCCGCGCTGTTTGAGATCATCGCCTCGCAAAAAAATATCGCGGCTGGCTTCGGCAATATCGCGGGTGTGGCCGGCGCCCCGCTCAAGGGCGTGGACCCCGTGCAATTGTCCGCGCTCCCTTCCCGCATGCTGAAATCCGAGCAGAGCAATTCGGCGGTCATTTACGGCGACCGGTTTTTCCTGAAACTTTACCGGAAGCTGGAGGAGGGCGAAAATCCCGATGCGGAACTCATCCGCTTTTTGAGCAACGGGCGGAAATTTGAAAACGCGCCGGCTTTTTGCGGGGAACTCGAATATCGTTCGCGCGGCAATCTTTCCCGCGTGGCCGGCCTGCTGGTCGCCCTGGTGCCGAATGTGGGCAACGCGTGGGATACCACGCTCGATTCGCTGGGGCGCTATTTCGAGCGCGCGCTGACCCATAAAGCGGAACTGAACGCCGCAGACAAGGATGCCGTATTGACGGATCTCCTCGGCGGCGTGTATCCGGACCGCGTGCGATTGCTGGCGCAGCGCACGGCGGAGATGCATCTCGCGCTGGGCGGCGGCTCGGTCGATCCGCATTTCGCGCCGGAGCCGTTCACCAGCCACTCGCAGCGTTCGCTCTACCAGTCGATGCGCTCCACCACGAAGCGGATGACGCAGCTTTTGAAAAAAATGCTACCTCGTATCCCGGAAGATCAACGCCCGGAGGCGGCGGCACTCATCAAGCTGGAGGGCGATATACTCAAGCGGCAGGCGCGGCTCATGCAGGTCAGGATCGACGCCACCAAGATCCGCATCCATGGCGATTATCACCTCGGCCAGGTCTTGAATACCGGCAAGGATTTCGTCATCACCGATTTCGAAGGCGAGCCCGCCCGGCCGCTCAGCGAGCGGAAAATGAAACGCTCCGCCATGCGCGATGTGGCGGGCATGCTCCGGTCCTTCGACTACGCAATCCACGTGGCGCTCAAGCAGCAGCCGGCCATGCGTCCCGAGGATGCGGAGCTGCTGAAACCGTGGGCGGAAATGTGGGCGGACTGGGTCGGAAAACTCTTCACGGAAGCTTATCTGGAAACCGCCAGGGGCGCGTCGTTCATTCCCCCCGATCCGGAGGCCCTGGGCGTGCTCCTGGACGTGCATCTCTTGGAAAAGGTCACATACGAAGTTTGCTATGAGTTAAACAACCGGCCGGAGTGGGTCTTCCTGCCGGTGCGGGGGATCATGAAGATGCTGAAGGCGAAGGTGTGATCCGGGGCGGGCTGAGCGAGTAGTTTCCTCTCAGTTCTCTTCTACCGGTCATTCATGATTACTCTATTTTTGGGGAGCGCCTTTTTATTCACTTTCAGCCACCACGATTCCCAGTCTTGTTTGGCTGTTAGGTTTTTCTCGCCGGAAAGTTCCTGTAACGCTGCAATTGAACACACGTTAAGCGTCGGGTACAAGCTCCGTTCCGAGATACAATCGGGCCACGCATTCTCGACCATTGGAAGTGCTTCGTTTGGAAGCTGGCCATGGGTATTCTTGATTAGCCACTCGAAACCATCCGGTTCACCCAATTGGGCCAATCCCACCGCCGCATGAAACTTGGTACCCTCTTGATAGCTCTTGTGTGTATCATCGCGGAGAATCATTCGAAAGAAATCAGTCGCCTCTGGCATTCTCGCGCGCATCAATGCTATCGCATAATAATCAACGCGGGCACCAACAGCCTCTTTGCCACGTTTTAAAAGCTCCTCTACGACCTCAGGTCCCACGTATGTTCCCAAAAATGTCTGCCGGATTTCCTCTGTCTCGCTGTCACGTTTGATCGCATCACGGGCACCCGCATCAATGGCAAGCATCATCCCCAACACCCGGACGCAGCCCTTTTCGCTTTCTGTGTTTCCCTTCTGGAGTTCCTTTAACACGATCTTCCAAAATCCGGTGCCTCCACGCTCGGATATAATCACTGCCGCAGCCACGTCGGGAGGGTAGTCGCCAAAGACCATCAGCCCCCCAGGCCGTATAATGTAGGATTGGAATAACCGCTGGCAAATCTCGTCCGGGGGACTTTCCGGCAACTGCGCCAATGCGCCGCAGCTTGCAAAGAGACAAATCAGCCAAAAAAAGGGAATGCGGGCGAACTTCATCATATAAAACTCCTTGCACCCGATTGTGGCCGCTACGGAATGGTTGTGAAATGCTATTTTGTACATTTCAGGTGAGAACGAATTGTTTTCCGTTTGACTAAATCCCCCTCACCCTGCACACGGGGTGGAAGCATTTCCGTTTTACCCATCCACCCTTTCACCCCTTAAAAAAATCACCATGAAAATCGCGGCAGACAGCACCATCGTATTCATCGGGGACTCCATCACCGACGCAGGCAGAACACGGCCGGAGGGCGAGGGATTGTTCGATCCGCGCGGAAAAGGCTACGTCACCATGGTCGAGGCGCTGCTCACCGCGGCGCATCCGGATCTCCGCATCCGCGTGGTGAACCAGGGCAACAGCGGCAACACCGTGCGCGAATTGAAAGAGCGCTGGCAGGCCGACGTGCTGGACCACAAGCCGGACTGGGTTTCGATCATGATCGGGATCAATGACGTCTGGCGGCAATTCGATTCACCCCTGCAAAAGGAAGGCCATGTTTATTTTGAGGAATACGTTGCTGGTCTCGCGGAGCTGGCCGCACAGACCCTGCCGAAGGTGAAGGGACTGGTCCTGATGAGCCCGTATTTCATCGAGCCAAACAAGGCGGATGCGATGCGCGCGCAGATGGACCGCTACGGCGCCGCCATGAAGGCCCAGGCGGAAAAATCGGGCGTGATCTTCGTGGATGTGCAGGCTGCTTTCGATGCCATGCTGGCCCATTACCATCCCGCCGCGATCGCATGGGACCGGGTGCACCCGAACCAGGCCGGGCACATGGTCATCGCCCGGGCCTTCCTGAAGGCTGTGGGCTTCGCGTGGTGACGCCCCCGTGGATAACCGCATGAGCAAAGTTGACAAAATTCTAGAAAAACTAATGCGCGGGCAGAGCGACTCGAATTTCGCCTTCGATGATCTCTGCCATCTGCTCATAAAAATCGGTTACACACGCCGCCGACGAAGGGCAGTCATGATTTTTCAGAAAGGCGAAACCTTATCAAGTGCGTCAGGTGAGAGAAACACTGAAGCGAAAACAAATATGAACGAAGCACGCGATTACGAAATCCGCATCTGGTATTCCGCCGGGAAGGGCGACGAATGCTATGTTGCCCAAGTCGTGGAATGGCCTGGCATCATGGCGCATGGCGATACCCGTGAGGAAGCCGCGCACGAGATCCAGCTCGCCCTCGAGGGTGCATTGGAAGTTGCTGCCGAATCAGGTGTGCAGCCTCCTTCCCCTAATCTCGCCCATGCCTGACCCTGCCCCTCCGTGGATTTTCTTGCGTTTGATTTCCATGCGCGCATAGTATCCCCGCAATCAGTCGGGCTGTAGCGCAGCTTGGTAGCGCACTTGCCTCGGGTGCAAGGGGTCGCGAGTTCAAATCTCGCCAGCCCGACCATTTTTAAAAATTCAAAACCCGGCGCCCGGCTGGGGAAAAACTTTTGCCGGGCACACGGCGTGCGCTGCGCCGCCACGCTTCTCCCCTCGAAAAAAGTGTCATCCTGAGCGAAGCGGAGGCTTTGCGGAGCGCAGTCGAACGGATCTCTAGCTATTTCCGGGCTTCTGCGACGCCGCCACGCATCGGACAACCAAAAAACAGAAACCGTAATCCCCCATCCTGTTAATCCTGTCAAAAAGAAGCATCTCCATTGCGGCTTCGTCATTCCGTCATTCGTCATTTCCCCGGTTCCCTCCGCATTGACACGCAAATGCCAGATGCTAGTCTCCCCTTCCACATTTTATGAGAAAAGTAATCGCCACTCCGGAAGCTCCCGAGGCCGTAGGCCCTTATTCACAGGCCATAGCCTTCGGAAATATGCTGTTTTGCGCGGGTCAGATTCCTCTCGTCCCGGAGACGGCTGCGCTGGTCGCAGGCGATGTCACCGCCCAGACAGAGCAGGTGCTTAAGAATCTCGCCGCCGTCGTCCACGCCAATGGCATGACTCTCGCCAATGTGGTGAAAACCACGGTGTTCCTCACGGATCTTGCGGACTTCACGAAGATGAACGAGGTTTACGCCACGCACTTCACCAAGCCTTTCCCGGCGCGTTCGACCATCCAGGTCTCCGCGTTGCCAAAGGGGGCAAACGTGGAAATCGAAGCCATCGCCCTGCGAAGCAATGAATGATTGAACCGGAAGCCGGGAGGCAATGAACACGGGGTGCCAGCCTTGCAGGTCTTAGCGCGAGCCGGCCCCGGCCCGTTGATTCCTCTCCCTGCGCTCCAGGATTACTTTTTATGATTAATTGGATTTTAAAGAAAATTGTAGGCTCGAAGAACCAGCGCGAGATCAAGCGCCTGCGCCCGCTCGTGGACCAGATCAACGCGATCGAGCGCGAATTGCAATCGGTCTCCGATGACGATCTTCGCGCGAAAACCGCCGCATGGAAGGAGCGCCTCGCCCCCATTGAAGATCCGAATGTCCAGGCCGTGATCCTGAACGAGATCCTGCCGGAAGCTTTCGCGGTGGTGAAAAATGCCGCGCGGCGCCTCACGGAGCGGAAGCACGTTTTCACCGCCTGCGACCAGCCGGCGACATGGAACATGATCCACTTTGACGTGCAGCTCATCGGCGGCATCGTCCTGCACCAGGGCAAGATCTCGGAAATGGCCACCGGCGAAGGCAAGACCCTCGTCGCCACCCTCCCCCTTTACCTGAATGCGCTCACCGGCCGCGGCTCGCACCTGGTGACCGTGAATGATTACCTCGCCCGTCGCGATGCGGAATGGATGGGGCAGATTTACAGCTTCCTGGGCCTCACCACAGGCATCATCCAGCACGACCAGTCGCCCGACGTGCGCCGCCAGCAGTATTACTGCGACATCACCTACGGCACAAACAGCGAATTCGGTTTCGATTACCTGCGCGACAACGGCATGGCCACCACCCGTGAGCAGCAGGTGCAGCGGGGGTATTACTTCGCCATCGTGGACGAGGTCGACTCGATCCTCATCGACGAGGCGCGCACCCCGCTCATCATCAGCGGTCCCGCGACCGTCTCCACGCACCAGTACGACATTTTCAAGCCGCTCGTGGACCAGCTCGTGCGCAAGCAGTGGATGCTTTGCAACCGCATTGCCAGCGAGGCGGAGGAACTGTTCAAGGCCGGCAAGTCCGAGGAGGCAGGCCGCATCATGTTCAAGGTGAAACTCGGCCAGCCGCGCAATAAAAACTTCCTGCGCATGATGGAAGATCCCGAGCGCCGCAGGGCCATCGACAAGGCGGAACTCTCATTCTACTCCGACGCGCAAAAGGAGTCGCTCTTCGCGTTGAAGGAGGAGCTGTTCTTCACCATCGACGAGCGCGCCCACGAGTCCGATCTCTCCGAGCAGGGCCGCGCATTCCTCAATCCCGACGATCCCGATGCATTCGTGCTGCCGGATTTGATCAGTGAATTCACCGACATCGACGTGGACAAGTCAATCTCCGATGCCGACAGGGAAAAGCAGAAGGCCGCACGCCAGGCGATGTGCGACAAGCAGGCCGAGCGCATCCACAATATTTCCCAGCTCCTCCGCGCATACTGTCTGTACGAGAAGGATGTGCAATACGTCGTGGAGGAAAACAAGGTCCTCATCGTGGACGAATACACCGGCCGCAAGATGCCGGGCCGCCGCTGGAGCGACGGTCTCCACCAGGCCGTGGAAGCCAAGGAAGGCGTGCAGATCGACCGCGAGACGCAGACGCTCGCAACCATCACCATCCAGAATTATTTCCGCCTCTATTTCAAACTCGGCGGCATGACCGGCACCGCGGAGACCGAGGCCAACGAATTCCACGACATCTACAAGCTCGATGTGGTCGTGATCCCGACGAACCAACCGTGCATCCGCAAGGATTTCAACGATTTCATCTACAAGACGCGCCGCGAGAAATTCAACGCCGTGGTGAACGAGATCAAATTGCTCCACGCAAAAAGCCAGCCTGTGCTGGTGGGCACCGTGAGCGTGGAGGCTTCGGAAGTCCTCTCGCGCATGCTCAAGCGCGAAAAAATTCCGCACAATGTGCTGAATGCGAAATACCACATGCAGGAGGCCGAGATCATCGCGCGCGCGGGGCAGCCCGGCACCGTGACCATTTCCACGAACATGGCGGGACGCGGCACCGACATCAAGCTCGGCCCCGGCGTGACCGAGGTGGGCGGCCTTTACGTGCTCGGCACGGAGCGGCACGAGTCGCGCCGCATCGACCGCCAGTTGCGCGGACGTTGCGCGCGCCAGGGCGATCCCGGCGCTTCGAAATTTTTCATCAGCTTCGAGGATGATCTCATGCGCAACTTCGGCGCCGCCGACCGCATGACGAAGATCATGGAACGTTTCGGCCTCGAGGAAGGCCAGGAGCTTGAGCACCCATGGCTGAACCGCAGCGTCGAAACCGCCCAGAAGCGGGTCGAGGAGCGCAATTACCTCAGCCGAAAGCACACCCTCGAATACGACGACGTGATGAACAACCAGCGCGAGGTCGTTTACGGCTATCGCAATGAGGCCATCGAGTCCGATGACGTGCGCAAGATGATCTACGAGGTCATCGACGAGGCGGTGCCCGCCCGCGTGCAGGAGTATTACCAGGTCAATGAAGGAACCGAGCCGAACTACAGCGGTCTTCTCAACTGGGTGAACACCACTTTCCCGCTCGGCCTGTCGAAGGAAAAAGCCGGCTTTGAGAACATGAAGGCCGAGGAAGCTTCCGCGTTCCTCATCGGGAAAATCAAGAAATCGTACGAGTTCAAGACCAGCCACGAGGACCCGCAAGCCGTGAAAAGCCTGGAGCGCTACATCATTCTGAACGCGATTGACCGCCTCTGGCAGGAACATCTCTACGGCATGGACGCACTGCGCGAAGGCGTTTCGCTGCGTCGCTATGGGCAGAAGGATCCGCTCATCGAGTACAAGACCGAGGCCTACGAGATGTTCGTGGAATTGATGGCCAACATCAAAAACGAAGTCCTCAACAATCTTTTCCGCAGCACGTCAAACCTGCAGGCCTTCGAGCAATTCCTCGCCCATCTGCCCCAGCATCTGCTCGGGGGGGGCGGCGCGGATGGTCCCGATGCCAGACGTCTCGCCGGCGTGCGGCTGAATCCTCCCGCCGCCTCGCGCGCCCTGGAGCCTGCGGAAGGAGAGGAACCGGTGCAACTCGATCTCACGTCCCGTCGGGAAGCTCCAAAAGTGGGCCGCAATGACCCGTGCCCGTGCGGCAGCGGCAAGAAGTTCAAGAACTGCTGCGGACGCACCGCCTGAACACTAGGTAAAATCCTGATTTGACAGGATTTGAATTGTCATGTTTTTACAATTGTTGCATTCTCTGCGCAATCCGGCCGGAAAATACATCCAGCCGGAACGCAGCTACGAATTTGAAGAAATTATCCTATGAAAAATAAGTTTTTGTTGATCGGGTCAGCGCTGTTGTTGTGCGGTATTTCCCACCTTTCCGCCGGGGACGTGGATTCCAAGGATGCAAAGAGTACCACCCCGCCTCAAGTGCCCGCATTCCGCCATGGCGGACAGGAAGTGGAACTCAATGCAGGCGCCATGTTTTCTGTTTCAACGCACTCCGCAACTCATCCGGAATTGAATTACGCAATTCAAGACGTGCGTTACGGCTATATGCTGGACGACGTCTATGGTCCGACTCTCTGGCACGGCAACGACGAATTTCTGGTTGAGGGATTCGGCGGCGAAGTCTTCAAGGGCCCTGGGAAAGCCTTGGGCGGCGGCGATCTGCTCCTGCGCCATAATTTCGTGCAGGATGGCTGGAAACTGGTTCCCTTTTTCCAGATCGGTGGCGGCGCGCTTGACAACGATATTTACCACCAGCAGACCCAGCGTCTCATCGGGGAAGGCTTCGAGTTCATGCTGACTGCCGGGGCGGGCGTGCGCTACATGATCACCGACCATTGGGCGCTCTCCCTGGAAGGCGACTACCGTCATATCTCCAATGCGGACTTGGCACCTCGTAATTTCGGCCTGAACTCCCTCGGTGGCACGCTCGGCGTCAACTTCTTGTTCTAAACTGCTTAAGTAAACTTAAGTAATTTTCTGCGAAAAACCGGCCGTTTATTCCACCCATCGGGAACATTCCATATGGCAGGGCAGGGCTAATCAACCCTTGCCAACCCTTGCCAACCGTCAGCTATCCCGCATCCCTGCCAATAACGCCCCGTAATAAGCCATCACAGAACAAGCCCTTCCAGCCTTCGCTGCGAAATTGATTTGTCTTCCACGGCGAATTTGTTAAGTTGAAAACAATGAAATCCCCCGCCCCGACTTCTCTCAAGTCCCGTATCGCTTTTACTCTTATTGAACTGCTGGTTGTAATCTCCATTATCGCGATCCTCGCAGGCCTGCTGCTCCCTGCCATATCCGCCGTCCGCGAATCCGCCCGTAAAGCAGCAGCCAAAAACGACGAAACACAAATCGTCACCGCAGTAAAAGCATACTACGTCGAATACGGAAAATATCCTATCGGCACCAGCAGCGGCAGCAACAACAATACCTATTTCGGTCCCGGAATGGGAACGGTACTGTCGGGCTCCAGTGTTGTTAGCGGTTCGAACCCGGCATACCTGTATGATACTTTGCGCAACAACCTGAACAACCCCGCAACGTCAGGCACTGTGACCGCCTTGAACCCGCGCCAGGTGGTTTTCCTCGACGCACCTACGGTCAAAAATACGGGCCAACCCACCTCTGGTGTCATTCCAAACAACGGATCGACGACTGCAGGCTGCTGGTATGATCCGTGGGGTTCGCAATACAATGTTTTGATCAACGGCAACTACGATAACGTCCTGCCAAACCCTTATGCCGATAGTCCGGGAGGGACTCCTTTAACTACGGGCGTAATCAGCTGGTCGTTTGGTAAAAACGGCCAACTTGGCGGAGGCATCGGTCCACTCGGCACCGAAAGCGGAACTTTCCAATCTTATTTTACGACACCGGGCGTTTCCTCCACTCCCAGTACTGGAGATGTCGTTTCCTGGCAATAAGCTGCCGCCTCTAAAGCGGGTGTAGTTCAATGGTAGAACGGCAGCTTCCCAAGCTGCATACGGGGGTTCGATTCCCCTCACCCGCTCCCCTCAGCATGAGGTACTTACGCATGAATGCAGTAAATGTGCAGTAAACCGTGTCCTCAAAGTAAACTTTTCTGATTCGTGGTGAACGGCGGGCGTGCATTCGTTTGCGGCCGTGTTTTACAGTAAGCGACCGGCGAGCCGCCAATTGACAAGCGGAACGTAGATTTGCCGAAGGGAACGTAGATGTCAGATGCGATGAGACTCTGACATCTACGCTGTTTTGCGTAGTTTCTCACCCACTTGGGCTTTCGCCCATGCCTCGGGTGTAAGATCCTTGACCTGCCAGTTGGTCGCCGATGGCAACCGGGTGAAGATGTCCTGGAGATAGGCGAACGGATCGATACCACGGCGGCGGCAGTTCTCAATCACCGTGTAGATGATCGCACTGCGCTCACCCGCTGCAGCTTCGCCCACGAACAACCAGTTCTTCTTGCCGACAGCCGTGGGGCGGATCGAGTTCTCGATCAGGTTATTGTCTATTTCCAGCCGTCCGTCATCCAGGAACACGAGCAGGGATGACCACTGGCCCAAGGCGTAGTCGATGGCTTTGCCCATCGCACTGCGTGGAAGGAAGCGGTGACTGCTTTTGAGCCGTATCAAGGCACGATGGAGCCTCGCCAGCACCGGCCGGCTCCAACTCGCCCGCTCTGCCTGTCGCAATGCCGGACCCGCCCTCGTCTTGCGAAGCCGGGATTCCAGTGCGTAAAGATTCTGCAAGTGCTTGAGGATCCAACCCGCCACCCGAGGTGACTGTTCCT
>Ga0302319_10016699_pt1 | contig 13500 bp, 12 predicted proteins | sample Bog_T0_2_FD_203319 | JGI IMG/M metagenome (GOLD analysis project Ga0302319, IMG submission 203319) | Peat permafrost microbial communities from Stordalen Mire near Abisko, Sweden - Bog_T0_2 | ecosystem: Environmental > Terrestrial > Soil > Wetlands > Peat | place: Sweden: Abisko, Stordalen Mire...
CTGCAAAATAATTTGAGTTGATCCAGTCCTTGAGGATTAAGCAAAGTACTTGCTCCGTGATCCTTTACCATCCAGCAGCGCGCCGGGAATACGACCGTCAGATTGCGGTGCTCATGAGGAATCCGTTCACGACCCGAGTAGTGGCTAATTTCATCGAAGAAATTGAATCGGCGGAAAAGGCAATTCTCCGTGATCCCGATCGTTTCCCAGTGGTGAGCGGGACAAGCCAACATCGGCGTTTCGGCCCGACGAAAATCTATCTGTTCAACGTGATCTATCAGTTGGCGGGTAGTGATCTTCACATCCTCGCTATCGCCCATCCCGCTCGCAGACCGCGATACTGGATCAAGCGGCGGATTTTGTGAGGCCAGCCCTGCGTCGCGCTGCGGCATGGACCACTGCTGAGGGAATACCCTTCACCTTGCCTGACTTCAATTCATCAGCCCGACGATCAAGTTCCTCCAACGTCAACGGCTCTTCGGCTGTTGGAACACTATCAAGCAACGCGCTCGCCAGTTTCAGCCGTTGGGCCTTGGGAAGCTTCAGCGCCTCCTGTTTGAGCAAAGTGAGACTCATGTCTCTAAATTCCTCTAAATACCCGATTCGTCAAACCTTCACTTCGGGATAATGACTGATCGTCACCACGAACTGCCCCACCGCTTCGTTGTGGTAAATGCTATCGACCATGCAACGCCCGCCGAAGGGCAGGCGCACACCGTTGTCATCGCGCGTGCCACACGGAATCGCATCGCCCAGTTTCAAATAACGGTCTTTTGTGAATACCATGCGGTGGGAGGATGTTTTGGCCATGGCGCACAGTTTAGCCTTCTTGACGCCCGATGGATAGATCAATCGCCCTCGAAATCTCCTCTCAAAATCTTTCGTCGAAACAACCCTGCCACGATTGGGTTGCGCTCGTTTTAACGCAAGCTCATCCGTTCCGAATCTTCACCGATGCCTCCGCCAGCTCCACAATCCGCGCCGCCAGGTCCTCCGTCGGCTGCTTTTTCGCCGTGAAATCCTCGCCCTTCGCGTAGACAAAACGCGGGATGATCAGGCACCGGAAATCGAGCATCAGGCTGTTCGCCAGCCCCATGATCGACATGTAGCTTGACGCCCCGCCCGCCGCGCAGAGAAACCCCACCGTCTTGTTCTCCCACGCGCCGCCCGTCAGCTCCAGCAGGTTTTTCGCCGTCGCGTTCGCATCATAATTATAGATCGGCGTCGCCACCACGATCACCCGCGCGGCCTCGATCATCGCCGACAACGTCGTCACATGCGGATGCTCATAGGCCGCCTCGCCGTCGCAAAGCGGCAGCACATACTCGCGCAGATCGATCAACTGATACGTTACGCCCAGCTTCGCATAGGCCGCGCCCAACGCCTCCGCCATCGCGCGACTCAGGCTCGCCGAGCGCAACGATGCGGAGATGATCAGGTACTCGGCGGGAGCATTCGCGGCCATGGGCAAACTTACCTTGGCCCAGCCCATGCCGCTTGCAAATTCTTGTTAATTTTGCCCGAAAAGTTAGTCTTTCTCCCGTCCGGGCTAGTGGCGAAATGGCAGACGCGCCAGATTTAGGTTCTGGTTCCGCAAGGAGTGGGGGTTCAAGTCCCTCCTAGCCCATGCTTCCGTTCACGCGACACCGGCGCGAGAGGCCGCATCGGCTACTTTCCGATGCCGTGCTCTTCGCGGTACTTCTTGAAGCGGTTGATGAGGCCGTTGGTGGAGGCGTCATGCGTGGCGACTTCGCCGGGCTTTTCGAGTTCGGGAAGAATGGCCTTGGCGAGTTGCTTGCCGAGCTCGACGCCCCATTGGTCGAACGAGTTGATGTTCCAAATGATGCCTTGAGTGAAAATCTTGTGCTCGTAGAGGGCGATCAACATGCCGAGGGTCTTCGGCGTGATCTTGGGCACGAGGATGGAGTTGGTCGGGCGGTTGCCGGTGAAACATTTGTGCGGGATGAGCTTCTCGAGCGCTTCGCCCGACATGCCGTCCTTCACAAGTTCGGCGCGCACTTCGTCGGCGGTCTTGCCCTTCATCAGCGCCTCGGTCTGCGCGAAGAAATTGGAGAGCAGGATGACGTGGTGTTCGCCCAGCGGATTGTGGGTCTCGATCGGCGCGATGAAGTCGGCGGGGATCCATTGCGTGCCCTGGTGGATGAGTTGGTAGAAGGCGTGCTGGCCGTTGGTGCCGGGCTCGCCCCAGATGACCGGGCCGGTGACGGTGTCGGCGGGCAGGCTTTCACGCGTGACGCCTTTGCCGTTGCTTTCCATGTCGCCCTGCTGGAAGTAGGCGGGGAAGCGGTGCATGTACTGGTCGTAAGGGAGGATGGCGACGGTGCGCGCGCCGAAAAAGTTGTTGTACCAGATGCCGAGCAGGCCAAGGGTCATGGGCAGATTTTTTTCGACCGGCGCGTTGAGGAAATGGTTGTCCATGGCATGCGCGCCCTCGAGAAGCTGAACGAATTTATCGAAGCCGATGCTCAGCACAATAGGCAGCCCGATGGCGCTCCAGAGCGAGTAGCGGCCGCCGACCCAGTCCCAGAAGCCGAACATGTTGGCTGGGTCGATGCCGAATTTGGTGACTTCCTTTTCGTTGGTGGAGAGCGCAACGAAATGCCTGGCGATGTGGGCCTCGTCCTTGGCGGATTCGAGGAACCATTCGCGCGCGGAGTGGGCATTGGTCAGCGTCTCCTGCGTGGTGAAGGTCTTCGACGCAATGATGAAGAGGGTGGTTTCGGGCGAGAGGTTCTTGAGTGTCTCGGCGATATGGGTGCCGTCGACGTTGGAAACAAAGTGGGCTTTGAGACCTTTTTGCGCGTAGGGCTTGAGCGCCTCCGTAACCATGACGGGGCCCAGGTCCGAGCCGCCGATGCCGATGTTGACGAAGTCGGTGATGGCTTTGCCGGTGTAGCCTTTCCATTCGCCGGAACGGACGGAATTGGAGAAGCTCTCCATGTGGTCGAGGACGGCGTTGACCTCGGGCATGACGTCCTTGCCGTCGACGAAGATGGGGCGGTTGGAGCGGTTCCTCAAGGCGACGTGAAGGACGGCACGATTCTCCGTGATGTTGATTTTCTCGCCGGTGAACATCTTGTGGGCCCAGCCGGCGACATCGCGTTCGAGGGCGAGCGAGCGCAGGAGTGAGAGCGTCTCGCCGGTGATGCGGTTTTTGGAGAAATCGAAGAGGAGGCCTTCGAATTCGAGGGAGAATTTCTTGAAGCGATCCGGGTCCTGCGCGAAGAGGTCGCGCATGGCGAGGCTCTTGGTCGCGAGGTAGTGTTGCTCGAGATTTTTCCAGGCAGTGAGAGAAGAGGTGGGAGCGCTCATGCCAGAAAGTTTGACCGAGATCAGCCGAGGTGCAATGGGATTTTCTTGGGGAGGGACGGCAGTCCCTTGCCGCCCCATTTATTGGGGACGCGAAGGGGCTCGCGTCCCTACCTTGTCTTCCGGCTTGCCGGGCTTCAGGAGGGCGAGGATTTGCGGGAGAATGAAAATGGCGGTGACGAGGCCGATGGCGATGCCGAGTGACATGAGCTGACCGATGTCCCACATGCCCTTGAAGCTGGAGATGAGCAGCGAACTGAAGCCGAAGAGCGAGGTGAGCGATGACATGATGATCGCCTTGCCCGTGCTGCCGGCGAAGATGCTGAGCCTTCCGTCTTCGCGGTAGCGGTCAATGATGTAGACGCCGAACGCAACGTCGATGCCGATGATGAGCGGCAAGGTGACGATGTTGGCCGGGTTGAACTCGATACCGAACCAGACCATCGCGCCGGTGCGCCACAGGACGGCCAGGACGAGCGGCGTGAGCGTGAGCACGAGATACTTGAAGCTCTGGAAGTGGAGGAAAATCAGCACTGTGATCGTGATGAAGGCCCAGACTGCCGCCCAGAGGTAGCTCGTGCGCAGCAGCTCGGTCGCGTAGTAATTGAGGATGGGCGTGCCGGTCGCTTTGGGCGCGATTTGCAGCACTTTCAGCGTGAAGTCCTCGTCCGGGCCGCGCTCCCACAGGTCCTGCTTGCCGTAGACCTGAAGCAGGAATTTGTCATCGGCCAGGGTCGTGCCGTCGGAAAGAACGGTGCCCTTGCGCGCGAGGAAAAGCTTTTGCAGTTGCGGCGGAATATCGTCGAGAGTCAGGCCGCGGTCGGCCTGCTGTGTCTTGAGCAGCGCCATGTTGGTCTGCATGTTGGTGAAGGCGCCGGTGTGCGAGGCGCTAAAGCGTTTCTGGATGACGTCGACGGAGGCGGAGTTGAGGGCCTTGTCGCAGCGTTCGAGCGCGGGGATCATGGTGCCGAACGCAGCCACGGCGTCCTTGGCAATGTGGGACACGCCCATGAAGCCCTTGGCTTGCTTGAGCGCTTCCTTCGATTGCTCAAGCAGGTTTTTGACGTCCGCCCGGGCGCGCGGGATGTCGACGGCCTTGCCGCTGGAGGGCTTGACGTTGAGCGCCGCGGCGGCGGCGACGATGCGCTTGATGACCGGCATTTTCTTGTCCTGGTCTTCCGGTACCAGATCGAGGACCGAGTCGACGCGCGCGACGGTGTCGAGCGCGGCCAGCGTTTTGGAAAGAGCGCGCGCTTCGTCCAGGCCGTTGGCCACGACCGAGGCATAGATGGTGGAAACCTCGCTGCCCTGGTCGGTCTTGGAGGCGTCCATGACCTTGTAGAGCGCCACGACCGAGGGTGCCTTGGGGTTGTCGAGGTTGAGCAGGTTGTAGTCGAACTTGAGATGAGGCAGGCTGATGGCCGAGACGATGGAGATGACGACGGAGATGATGATCCAGAGCCACGGATTGCGGACCATGTCGGTGTCCCAGGTGTGGATGAAACTCCAGGCCGAATTACTCGACTGGGCCTTGAGCTGCTCCGTGCTGCGGCCGCGGTCGCGGAGCAGGTAGACGGCGGGCAATACGACCAGGTTGCCGGTGATGCACAAGATCATGCTGGCGCCGGCGATGACGCCGAGTTCCGCGAGCCCGACGAAGTCGTTGAAGCAAAGGGTGAAGAAGGCCGCGGCCGTCGTGCTGCCGCCGGTGATGATGGCGACCCCGGTATGCTGCAACGCGTCCGTGACGGCTTCGTTTACCGTGCGGCCATGGCCGAGTTCCTCCTCGTAGCGGCCGAGGATCTGGATGCCGAAGTCGATGCCGATACCGAGCACCATCGGGATGACGGCGATGGAAAGGATGTTGAAGTGGCCAACGACGAGCAGCGCAAAGGCGAGCGACCAAAGCACCGCCATGATCAGGACGAGAACGGCCAACGCCGGCCGCAGGAAGGCGCGGTAACTGAACAGGAACAGGCCGACGATCAACGCCATGGTGATGGCACCCGCCTCCGCGCTGTCGGTGTTCGCCTCCTCCGCCTGGTCGGTATCGAGGGCCGGCTCGCCGGTCAGCTCAATGCTTGCTCCTGGATAATTCGCTTCGATTTGCTTGAGCTTGGCGCGGATGTTTGCCGTCGTATTGCTGAAGGGCGAGGCGGAATCCTTCTCATCCTCGCCGGTGTAGGCAAAGACCAGCACGGTCTTTCCGCCCTGCATCCCAAAGTATTCGTGTTCGGAGAGCATCTCGTTGGCGTCGAAATCGTCGAGGGCGTTTTTGTCCGGAGAATATTTCGACTCTTCCTGCGCGAGCGTCTTGCCGTCGGCCTGCGCGGCCACCTTGTTGAGGATGGAGACGAACTGGGCGACGAATTTCTTGAAATCAGGCCAGTTTTTCTGGTCGCGCAGGTAGCTGTCGTTGAATTTGTCGTTCGCCTCGGAAAGGATCGAATTGAGGTCGAGCGCCATCTGCTGGATCTTCTGGTTCTTGTCCTCGGTCTGCTTTTGCAAGCTGGCCTGGTCCTCAAGCTGCGAGGCGATTCCCTCCAGGTCGCTCTGGCTCGTGGTGAAAAGAAGCCGAGGCTTGATTTTGCTGAAGTCGATCTTCGACAGGACGGTGGTAATCTGGGGCTTCAACGTTTCCAAGTAGGCACCGACATCATCCGCGGCCTTGCGATTCTGGACCGGGTCGGGCGATTGGATGAGGACGATGAAGCGGTAGTCGCTGCCGAAATCCTTGCGCAATTCGTTGTAGTTAATCTTCGACGGATACTTGTCACTGAGCAAGTCGCTGGTGTTGTTGACGACGTTAAAGCGGGTCGCGACGACGAAGATGCTGGCAGCGGCCAGGATCACGCCAACCGTCACAATGACACCGGGACAAGCGCAGACGACACGGGCGACAGCGCCCATGATCCGTTGCAGGATGCGGTGAGTTAGTGACATGAAGATTTGAAATCTGGTCAAGTCCGTCAAATAAGGCAAGGCCGTTGCACCGTCGCGCGAAATTTGCCCGAGGTGGACTTGCCGCCGCCGAGACGGAAAAAACCTTGAGTAACTCGCGCCACGATTTACGTTCTACACTTGAGGGATAACGAACGGAAAGGGCGTCAGGCCCGGCCAAAGTTTGCATAAATTTTTATCACGTATGTCTTGTCTTCGTGCCATGCTTTGGATGACGTATCCTTTCACCGCCCTGCGGTAAATTGACCACGATGCTGCAACAGGCCCTCATTCTTACCTCAAACCGCGAGTACGCCCAAGGCATGCGCCAAGGCTTGCTCAAGCTTGGAGGCCCCAGCACCCGGGTCGACGTCGAGCTGGACGCCCTGCGCGCGATGCAGCTCGGGACGCACCAGTACGATTTGATCCTGCTCGATACGGTCCTCGACACGATGGATGGCCTGCAACTGCTGCAAATGATCAAACAGCAATCGCCTGCCAGCAAGTTCGTCATGGTCGGCGACAAGGTCGATGAGACGTCGCGCGCGTTGGCTTACCAGAACGGCGCCGATTTCTTCCTTGAGCGCCCGGCCACGCCGAAGGCGCTGTCTCTCGCGATGGAAGCGATCAAACTCCTGTTCAAGCCGGGCGGCGGCGAGGAGCCTGCGGAGAAGGAAGCGCCGGTTCCGGTGGTGAGCATTCGCGACATCATCCAAACGCGCTGCCTCTCGGGCGATTCGGTCCTGCTCCAGGTGCGCAGCCAATTCCAGAACGGCGACATCTTCATTTTTCGCGGCGAGGTCTTCCATGCGCAATATCCCGGCAAGAGCGGAGAAGCGGCCTTCCGCGACATGCTCCAATGGGACGGCGGTCGCGTCCGGATCAAGGCGGTCAAGCTGACGAACATCCCGCCCCGGACGATCGAGATTCCGTACCGCGACTTGCTCTCCACGCTCGAAAACGCAGGCGGGTTGCACGCGCCCGCCATCGGCCAGGGCGGCGAACTTTTCGTCGTTGGCGAAGGGAAGGCCGAGACGACCGAGCTGAGCGTGATCCAGGAAGCGCCGCCGCTCGATGTGCCCACGCCGGTGTTCTTCCCCGACCCGCGCGCGCTGACCGAAGGGGAGACGCCGCTGCCGCAGATCAACTCGCACTGGAAGGTCAACCTCTCCGGCGAACTGCTTGAGGGCTCGCAGGTGGCTGAACCGGACCGGTGCGCCTTCATCACTTCTTTTATTTATCGCAAGCTGGCCGACGTCGCCGTGGCGCTTGAGGTCGATTATTTCAGCCACACGATGCTGTTCGGGCCGCATCTGCAGCAGGTTCTCGTGGCCAATAACCTGGGCATCCGCCATGGGGTCTTCGATACCGCCTGGACGACGGAAGAGCTGCGGGTCCAATACGTGAAATGGTGCTGTGAACAAAGCTTTTGAGAAAATCGCGCTGATCGAGGGCTTGGTCGCCGCGGCCTTTGTATCGGAGGGGGGGAAGCTCGCCGGCTGGTGCGCCAACAGCGTGATCTCGCCGGACAATCTCGCCTTCATCGCCCAGACTTGCCAGGTCATTCTTTCGGCCAATCGCGCGGAGCAGCGAGCGGCCCACACCGGCGTCGTCGCCTTCGGCGAGCGCACGCTGGTTTTTCGCGAATGGGAATCGGGCCTCTTCGTCGCCTACCTCGATTCCCCCACGAATGACGCGGTGCTGAAATGGCTTTTTGACCAGGTTACCCCTCTGCTCGCGGCGGAAGGGGTGAAGGTGGAGTAAGGATTTTTGGCTCTCCTGTTTTCATGCTTTCATGTCTTCCGGTTAAATTCGTTTTCACCCAAGGCGCATTCCATATTCTTTGTTTTCTCTGCGTTCTTTTGTGGCTAATTGATTCATGGAACGGGTAATCGTCTTTTATTCCGGGCGCGTGCAGGGGGTCGGCTTTCGATATACGGTGCGGCAGCTCGCCTGCGGCTACGATGTGAACGGCACGGTGCGCAATGTTCCCGATGGCCGCGTCGAACTCATCGCCGAAGGCGCGCGCGAGGAGCTAAAGTCGTTTTTGACCGGCATCGCCGAAAGCGATTTGTCCGGGTTTATCGCCAAGCAGCATGAAACCTGGCAACCGGCGAAGGGCGATCTACGGGGCTTCGTCATCACGCATTAGAACGACAGAATGTTCGCACGGAGGACTGACGGGAAACCGAAGAGCAGGCCGCGAGGGGGCTGCTTTAGCCGCAAAAGAATCCGCCAGCCCCGGCCTCAGCGCACAAAGCCGTTTGCCAAATGCGCTGCGGATGGGTATGACGTGCAGATGGCAGTTGCAAAGAAAGCCGGCAAGAAGAAGCGCGCATCCCCTTCCCCCATCTCCCCGAAAGAACTGCTTCGGGAACTTCCCGGTGCCAAACTCGTCACTCACGAACCGGGCGAGACGATATTCCGCGAGAATTCAAAAGCCGCGAACTGCTACGTCATCACCTCCGGCCAGGTGCGCATTTACAAGCGGACGAGCAAGGGGGAAAACATCCCGCTCGGGCTGGTGAAACCGGGCGAATTTCTCGGCGAAATGGCCATGCTCTCCGGCGAAAGCCGCAGCGCCAGCGCCGTTGCCTCGACGCGGGTCAAGGCCATCGTCATCGACCACGCCGAGTTCGTGGCGCTGCTGCGCGATCGGCATCCTTTCGCCAGCCGGCTCTCGCTCCAGATTTCCACCCTGCTGGCCACGCGCTGCCATCGGCTGCTGCGCCTGATCGCCCGCCGCCCCGACGTCGTCCCCCAAGCCATGAAGAAAGCCCCCCCCATCGATGTTCGCGCCGTCCTCAACCGAGTCTACACGCTCTGGGCTGTCTGATTCGCGCCGAGTCGCGAAGCAAAATTGCCCTGCCCAACAGCGGGACGCGATCATTCTCATCCCCGCGCGCAACGAAGCCGCCACCATCGGGCGGGTCGTGCGCGGATGCCTTCATGCCGGATATTCCGTGACGGTGATCGACGATGCCAGTAGCGACGCCACCGCGCAACTCGCCGCGCAGGCCGGGGCCAACGTCATCGCGCTGCCCGGACCGCATCACGGCAAGACCGCAGCGCTGCATCACGCGTTGGCGCTACTGCCGCCCGGCGCCGGGATGCCACCCGGCAGCAGGATGCCCGGCTCCATCGACTGGATTTTCCTTCTCGACGGCGACGGCCAGCATCACCCCGCCGATCTCGAACGCTTCTGGCAAATGCGCGGGCAGGCGGACCTTATCGTCGGCAATCGTTTTTCCGATGCCGCGCACATGCCGCTGCTGCGCCGCTGGACCAACCGTGTCATGTCGACCCTGCTGCGCCGCAGTGGAATCGCCGATAGCCAGTGCGGATTCCGCCTCGTCCGCCGTGCATGGCTCGGGTCGTGGCTGCCCGCGGGACATCACTTCCAATTCGAAACGGAGATGGCGCTGCTGGCCATGGCGAGTTCCGCTCGCGTGGTGAATCTGCCCATTGCCGCCACCTATGCGCGCGAGGAATCGAAGATCGTCCCGTGGCGCGACGCGCTGAACTTTGCCCAGTGTCTTTACCGGCACCGAACGCTGCGGGCGCTGGCTCCTCTGCGCGTGGATGAGGCTTCGGGCATACCGGCCAACTCATGAACCCGGAAGCGGTCCAGCCGATTTTGCAGACGACGGCCAACTCCACCGGCCAGGCCATCGCCTATCCTGTCGGAGGCACGCCCGAAGTCACCGCCCTGGTCGTCGAGATGGCGCCGGGCGAGGAAACCGGGTGGCACAGTCATCCTGTGCCGCTGCTGGGCTACCTCCTCTCGGGCGAACTCACCGTCTACCAGATCACCGGCGAGAAGCGCGTGGTGCACGTCGGCGAAGTTTCCCTCGAATCGGTCGGCATGGTTCACAACGGCGTGAACGAGGGTTCGGTGCCGCTCAAGATGATTGTGTTCGTCGTCGGGCTGAAGGATGTGCCGTTTACGGTGGAGGCTGTCGTTCCGCACCCGACATCCGACGCCGACGCTTGATTACCCTACTCGCGTGGCCTACGCTTGGTCTTGATAGTTTTGAAGTAAACGGAGTTCGCGTGAAAATCAAGGAACCGGAAATGATCTACAAGGGCGGAAAACCCACCGCGGTTATTTTGCCTCTGGCAGATTATGAAGAGTTGCTGGAACGGATCGAGGACTCGTCGGATGTACGTTGGCTGAGGAAGACAAGAGCACAAGGCACAAGCTACCGGCCATTTTCTGATTACTTGAAAAAGAGTTCCCTCAAGAAAGCCAACCGGCGTGTATCAGGTCGTCATTGAACGCAGGGCGGAAAAAGACCTGGATCGCCTGGCTCCGCCCGTCCGCCGTCGCGCAACTGAGTCCATATTGGCATTGGCCGACAACCCACGTCCGCCGGGTTGCCGCAAACTGGTTGGCACAGACAACGATTGGCGTATTCGTGTTGGCGATTACCGGATCATTTATCAGATTGCGGATGAAGTGCGTATTGTTCGCGTGAACCGGGTGCGTCACCGGCGCGAAGTCTATCGTTAAACCACCGTAGTAACCGACACCTCACTCAAATGAGGGCTTTAATCGGCAGGTTCTTTGACTAAATTCGCCGAAACCGGCATCAACGCCCTGCACCATGACCCTGATCGACAAAATCCAACTGCCCAATGGCCGGTTCACGTCCAATCTCGGGTTCGGCTGCTCCGGTTTGCTGCGGATTCCGACCAGCGGCGGGCGCGAGAAGCTTTTGTGGACGGCGGTCGAGGAGGGCATTACTCATTTTGATGTGGCCCGCATGTACGGCCTGGGCCAAGCGGAGGGAATGGCCGGCTCCGTGCTGAAGGCATTCGGAGATCGGATCACGGTGGCGACGAAGTTTGGCCTGCCCTATACGATGGCATCGGGCAGCGCGACGGGGATGCAATCAATCGCACGATGGGTCGTGAATAAGACTCCCGGCCTCAAAAACGCGGTCAGGAAGCTCTCGACCAAGGCCCCCTCCCCGGAGCAGGAGGCGACACCCAATCACTATAGTATCGAGGAAATGGAGACGAGCCTGGACCTCAGCCTGCAGCAGCTTCAGCGCAGCAAGGTCGATCTCTTCTTTCTCCATGCGCCGAGAGTGAATGACGTCATCGCGGAAAAGATGGGCGAAGCGCTGCGGGAAAAGAAAAGCGGGGGGAAGATCGGCGCCTTCGGGATCTCGGGTTATCGGGCTGACTTGGAGCACTACCTGAAGACGCGGCCCGAGGTTTGCGGTGACGCCATTCAGTATCACTATTCCTGCTTGAAAAACGGCGCTGAGGGCCAGCCTCTCAAGTATCCCTTCACCGGCATGTTCAGCATCATCGACGGCACGCTGCAGCCGCTGTCGAAATTTCTTTCCGCCAACAAGAGCTTCACCGTGACGTGGTCGGACCGTCTCGGCCTCGAACTCAACAACCGGGAGAATGTCGGGATTGTCCTCCTGGCCATCGCGCTCACCTTGAATCCGCAAGGCCTCGTCCTCTTTTTCACCTCCCGTCCCGAGCGCCTGCGCCAGATCGTCCGGCAACTGAGAGACAACAAATTCACCGAGTTGGAGCTGCTGGCTTTTCGCGACGCCGTCGTTCAAGGCGTCAACTCGCCTTGACTTCGAAGACAATCCGTTCGGTGCCGCCACGCCGGCTTTTTTCAAGAAAAAAAACAAAAAGATCGGTACGAACAGGATTTGTTCTCGCGGGGTTTTGAATCGGCACTAAATTAGAAGCGTGCCCGCGCCGGAAACCTTCGTCCATCTTCACGTCCACACCGAGTACAGCCTGCTCGACGGACTCTCCCGCATCCCGGACCTCGCCGCGCGCGCCGCCGAGTTGAAGATGCCCGCTCTTGCCTTGAGCGACCACGGCAATCTCTTCGGTGCGGTCGAGTTCTACAAGGAATGCCGCAAGGCGGGCGTGAAGCCGATCATCGGCTGCGAGGTCTACCTCGCGCCGGGCAGCCGGCTCGATAAAAAGGCGAATAGCGCCAAGGAGGCATCGAGTCATTTTCTCCTGCTGGCCAAAAACGAAACCGGCTACAAGAACCTGGTCAAGCTCGTCTCCAGCGCGCACCTCGAGGGGATGTACTACAAGCCGCGGATCGACCGGGAAATCCTCGCGCAACATTCCGAGGGCCTGATCGGCACCAGCGCCTGCCTCGCGGGAGAAATCGCGCGCCATATCGTGGCGGGCCGCGTCAGGGACGCTGAAAAAACGATCGACGAATTCAAACACATCTTCGCGCCGGGCGACTTTTATCTCGAAATCGCCGACCACGGTGTTCCCCAGCAAAAGCAGGTCGCCGAGGCGCATCTCAAATACAGCAAGCAATTCGGGCTGAAAATCGTCGCGACTAACGACGTCCATTACGTCCTGAAGGAGCACGCCTCCGCGCATGACGTCCTGCTTTGCATCCAGACCGGCGCGAAGATCAATGACGAAAACCGGATGCGTTATCCGGCCCCTGAGTTCTACCTGAAATCGACCGAGGAAATGGCCGCGCTCTTTCGCGATGTGCCCGACGCGCTCGCGACCACGCTCGAGATCGCCGAGAAGTGCGACCTCAAGATCGTTCTCGGTGAAAGCAAATATCCCGCTTACAGCGTGCCGGAAGGCGAGACGCGCGAGGGTTACCTCGAACGCCTTTGCTACGAAGGCCTGCAAAAGCGCTTCCCCGACCGTTACCAGGATCCCGATTTGCGCCAACGCCTCGACTTTGAACTGGGCGTGCTCAAGAAAACAGGCTTTACCAGCTACTTCCTCATCGTCTGGGATTTCATCAACTACGCCAAGCGCAACGACATTCCGGTCGGTCCGGGACGCGGCAGCGCGGCGGGCAGTCTCATTGCCTACGTTCTCGAAATCACCGACATCGATCCTCTGCGGTACGGCCTCTTCTTCGAGCGCTTCCTGAATCCCGAGCGCATCTCGCCGCCCGATATCGATGTCGACTTTTGCTACAACCGCCGGCCCGAAGTCATCGAGTACGTCCGCAAAAAGTATGGCGAGAAGTCGGTCGCGCAGATCATCACCTTTGGCACGCTCGGCGCGAAGATGGCGATCCGCGATGTCGGGCGCGTCATGGGCCTGAGCTACGGCGAGGCCGACCGGCTCGCAAAGATGATTCCGTTCGACCCGAAGATGACGCTGGAAAAGGCGCTCGCGGAAAGCCCCGATTTCAAACGCGCCTATGATGAGGAAGAGATCACGAAGTCGCTCATCGACTCCGCACTCACGCTC
>Ga0302319_10016700_pt1 | contig 13499 bp, 13 predicted proteins | sample Bog_T0_2_FD_203319 | JGI IMG/M metagenome (GOLD analysis project Ga0302319, IMG submission 203319) | Peat permafrost microbial communities from Stordalen Mire near Abisko, Sweden - Bog_T0_2 | ecosystem: Environmental > Terrestrial > Soil > Wetlands > Peat | place: Sweden: Abisko, Stordalen Mire...
TCCAATGGATTGCACCTGCGTCATTGGCGGTATCTCGGACGGAGAGATCACCACGATTTTTGGAATGAATGGTTCGAGTAACCGCTTGAGATAAAACCGTCCCGGAGACGAACAGAGCAGCACGGGCGGTGCCATCGCCACCTGATCTCCAAGCAAGGTCCGCAAACCAGCCGTCACCCTGCTCGCCACGGAAATCTGCATCGCTCCTCCGACCGTGAGCTGCGGCTGCTGGGATGTAGTACGAGCACATTCTTCTTCGATCGATCGATCCAGTGTGACGACCTTCAGTTGACCGCGCTCATCGAGCAGAGGTTGAATCAGCGCGCGTCCCAGGGAATGTCTTGCGGCTTCCACTAACCCAATCGGATTCTTGTTGACGACCGCAGCCTCCACAAGAGCTTCGAGAATCGTTCCGAGGTCGCGTATGGAAACCTGCTCGCGCAACAGCTGCTGCAAGACCTTTTGGATCTCTCCAAGGCTCATCAGCTTCGGCATGAGCTCTTCGACGAGTTTCGGGTGCGAGTCGGACAATCGATCCACCAGTCGCTTGGTTTCATGTCGCGAAAGCAAGTCTTGCGCATTCTGCTTGATCACCTCGGAGAGATGAGCTGCGAGCACCGATGTATGATCCACGACCGCGTACCCAACTGCGATGGCCTGTGCCTGAAGGTCCGGCGTAATCCATTTCGCCGGCGAGTCAAAGGCTGGCTCCCGCGTTTCTTGCCCTTGAAGGTCGCCGAGCTTCGGGGTGGAGTTCACCGCCAGCAGGCGATCGCGTCGCATCTCCCAACGAGCAATCTCCACGCCGCGAAGATAGATCACATACTCCTTATCCTTAAGAGAAAGATTGTCTGTGATGTGGATTGACGGCACTAGAAATCCAAGTTGCTGCGCCAGGTTCTTGCGCAGCGACTTAACCCGTGCAAGCAACTGCCCGCCTTGCTTGGCGTCCACCAGCGGCACTAGGCCGATGCCGACTTCCAACATCAGGTCATCAAGTTTAAGCACCGCGTCCATCGGGTCGATGACCGGAGCTCCCGCACCTTTTGCAATAGCTGCTTTCGATCCAGGAAGTAGCTCTGCTCCGCTGGCAGGCTTCATCTTCCACGCGCCGAACATAGTGACTCCTCCGAGCAGAAGGAAGGACATCTTGGGCATCCCCGGTATAAGAGCCAGGCCCAGAAGAACCCCGCTCACGATCCATAAGGGTCGAGAGGTCTTGAACATTTGCTTGCCAATATCTTCACCCAATGAAAGATCCGAGCCAGCCCGCGTGACCACGATGCCGCCCGCCACGGACACCAGCAGAGAGGGAATGATAGAGACCAGCCCATTCCCAACCGTAAGAATGGTGTACGTCTTAAGCGCCTGCTGAAAAGGGATGCCCTGTTGGAAGACCCCGATCAGGAATCCGGCAACAATGTTGATCGTCAGGATAAGAATTGTGGCCAGCGAGTCTCTCTGACTAAAGCGCGCCGCACCGTCCATGGATCCGCAAAATTCCGCTTCACGCGCTACTTGTTCTCGCCGTGCGCGAGCCTGGTCGGCAGTGATGAGTCCGGTATTGAGGTCAGAGTCAATCGCCATCTGCTTGCCCGGCATCGCGTCGAGCGTAAACCGCGCCGTGACTTCGGCTGTGCGGACAGCACCGTGACTGACCACGAGGTACTGAATCGCAATCAGCGCAAGGAAGATAACGAAGCCGACGATGTAGTTCCCTCCCACCACAAACTGTCCGAACGCCTCAATGACTTGTCCCGCTGCCGTCGAGCCCTCATTGCCGTGCAACAGGATTCTCCGCGTACATGCCAAGTCCAGCGATAACCGCATCAAGGTCAAGAGCAGAATGAGGCTAGGAAACACTGAAAACTGCACAGGTCGAAGGATCTGAATGGCCGTCAGCAGCACAAGAACGGAAACCATGATGCTGAACGTGAGCAGCAGGTCGAGAACGAAACTCGGCAACGGCACGAGCATCACAAAGACCAACGCAACGGCACCCGTTGGGATAAACCACTCCGAAGACGCGCGTAGCTTCTGCAGTAGGCCAGACTTCTTAGTCACTTCGCTTTCCCTCCCCCCGCAGCACTCCCTGCAGCTCTCCGACTGGCATCCCGTCGTCTCACTTCTTCCTGCGCCTTGTAGACCAGCACGAGTATCTCTGCAACCGCGTGATACAGTGCCGCCGGAATCACATCGCCTACCTCCACGCCTTTATAAAGAGCTTGCGCGAGCGAACGATTCTCCATGACGGGTATGCCGCGGTCCACGGCGATCTCCCTGATCTTCAAGGCGAGCAAATCGAGCCCCTTAGCGACGACCAATGGTGCCGCCATATTCAGTTCGTATCTCAGAGCGACCGCATAGTGTGTCGGGTTGGTGATGACGACCGTCGCCGTCGCCGCCGCCTTGATCATCTGTTTCCGCCGCATCTGCCGCTGCAGTTTTCGAATCCTCATCTTGTTCGCGGGATTGCCCTCGGAGCCCTTCATCTCTTCACGAATCTCTTGTTTACTCATCTTCATGTCGCCCTCGCTCTTCCTCCATAGCAGCAGATAGTCCACGGCCGACCAGACCAGAAGGATCAGGCCCGATTTCCAGCAGACCTCCAGGATCAAGTCGCCGACGATGCGAGCAAACGCGCGAGGATCGACATAAGAGCTCGCGACAATCTCGAGCCAATGACTCTGAACACACGCGTAGCCAACCCATGCGATAGCTGCAAATGGCAACAGGGACTTGAGCACGCTGCTGACCGAGGTGAGAGAAAATATCTGACCGAAGCGCGTGGCAGGACTGAGGCGCTCGAACTTCAGCGACAACGCCTCAGGTGCAAAGATGAATCCCCCTTGGGCCAGTCCAACCCCGAGAGCAACCAAGAGAGCTGCGATCTGGAACGGGTAGATCCAGCGCATAGCTTGGACTGTCGTCCAGAACAGCAGTGGCCCATTGGGTTCAACCCGATCAGAGATCGCGGAATTGAGTGCTCGCCTGAAAAAGTCTGTCCACTGGGCGACCCCATCCCGAGCAACGATCATCATCACTCCTGCAACTGCAAACATCGACAGCGCACCAGACAGTTCGCGCGAGCGCGTGACCTGTCCCTTCTCCCTAGCCTTGAGCCGTTGCCGCGGAGTCGCTTGTTCGGTTTTGCTGGAATCAGCCATAATTACTCACTGCGCCATACGGAGAACGTGGATGCCGTTCTCCAACGTGTTCTGAAATAGGTTGTGGAAGAGATCCGGCCAGTACTTCATCGTCGCGATCAGAATCGACATCCCGAGTAGCATCTTGACTGCAGGCCCGAGCAGCATCAGCGGCAGTTGCGTGGAGGCTTTCCCTAGCAGACCAAGCAGAATATCGGTGACCAGTGTGGCCGCCAGTACCGGCGCTGCGATCTGAACGCCGAGACCGAACACGCGGCCACATGTATTCAAAACTGCCAGCGTAAACAGTCCGCTCAGGTGACCTGCGCTTGGGGGTAGATACAGGAAGCTGTCCCCGATCGCCCGCAACAGCCAATAGTGCACATCCAACTGCAGAAAGATCAGCATGACAAAGGATTGATAGAAGACGGCCATGACAGTCGTATCGACTTGCGTCTGTGGATCAAGCAGGTTGACCAGGGAGTATCCCATCTGCATTCCAACGATCTGTCCTGCCAGAAGAGCACCGTCGAAGACCAGGTTCGTCGCGATTCCCATACCAGCACCAAGCAGGAATTCGCGGAAGACCACAATTGGCCAGTCGATCAAGGAGTACGGTCCAATATGCTGTCCCACCACCGGGAATAGCAGCAGCGTCAGAGCCATGACCAGGCCAGCCTTCACGCGAGACGGAATTGCGCTGCTTCCAAAGAAGGGAGCGAAGAGCATCAGGCCGGAGAGCCGAACGGCGATCGTTAATAAGCCGCTGATGATTGGGGGAAGAGGAATCATGCTCATCGCAGATACCTCGTGAAATCCGAGAACAGCGTCAGCGTGTAATGGGAAAGGTTACGCCACATCCACGGCATCATGAAGAACAACGCTGCCCCGGTAACCAACAGACGCGAGACGGTGGACACGGTGCTGTCCTGCAATGAAGTGAGAACCTGAAGGATGTTAACGATCAAGCTCACGGCGATGGCGACCAGCAGGATCGGTCCCACCAGAATGAGCACCTCCTGCAACATCATTCGTCCGAGTAATACAGCCTGATCAACATCCATAGCGTTAGCCGAAGCTCCTCATGAGAGAGCTGATCAAGAGGTGCCACCCATCGACCATCAGGAACAGCAACAGCTTTAGTGGCGTGGAAATGACCACCGGGGGCAGCTGCAACATGCCCACCGAGGTCGTGATCGAAGCCACCACCATGTCCACCACAAGGAACGGAAGAAACAACACCGTTCCAATCTCGAAGCCCGCCTTGATTTCGGACAAAATGTAGGCAGGCAGCAGCACGCGCATCGAGATGTCGTCCACTGATGCCGGGCGAGGTTCCTTTGCCAACCCGACAAACAGGGCTACGTCCTTCTCGCGGACGTACCTTCCCATGAACTTGTGCATCGGGATCTCCGCTCGCGTAAGTGCCTCGATTGGTGTGATCTGCCCAGCCTGCAGCGGAAGCGCAGCCTCCTGGTAGATCTGCGAGGCAACCGGCTGCATGAGAAAGAATGTGAGAATAACCGACAGTCCGATCAAGGTCTGGTTCGACGGAGTGGTTTGCAGCCCCAACGCCTGACGCAAGAAGTGAAATACGATCAGCAATCGAGCAAATGGCGTCATACAGATCAGCACGGAGGGAATCAGCGTCAGGACAGTCATCATCACGACGATCGACCACGGTACTGACCTTCCCAGACTCGATGGAATCTGAAGCGCTCCACCGGTGTTCCCCGAGTTCAGGCCTGAGGAAGATTCCTGACCTCCATTTGTGTGCGATAGATCTCGCATAGGAGCAGCCGGCATCGCGATCGGCGGTATCTCCTGAACATCAGCCTGCGAGGGTTCAACCTCGACCGCCATCGTAGGTCCGATTGCATACAGTGGAACGGCGACCATCAGCAGACTTCCTGCAAGCAATAAAATGCGTCTCAACATTCGGCGACGACTCATAGCAGCTTCCCACCGTCATCGAACTTCTTTCGCGAATCACCCTCAGCACAGGCTGCCGTCCCCAGTTCCGCCAGTAACGACATTCCTGAAGCTCCTCCGCCGATCAGGAATTCCCGACCCTCCACCGCTACGATCGCAACAAACCGTTTCTCTCCGAGAGAGATCGTCTCCGAAACGTGCAGCCGCTTCGTGGTAGAGGTCTTGTACTTCGTATGGAGATAAGACCATGCTCCTATCAAGGCGTCTGAACAAATTTTCTGCCAACGTATCGTCTTCGCGCGTCGCACAATCGGGATACATCTTGCCGTTATCCCTCGGTCTGGAGTTGCTTTTGCACGGCTATCAAGCATCGCCTGAAAAGAGGTCCCGGATCCCGCCCCCTCAGGCATAGGAAATCTCGCCTGTTGCAGCCGCTCCGGCGCGAGTGTGCGAGTCTTACGAACCTTGGCGCTCATGCCTGGTCCGTAATCCGCACGGCAAGACGATCACCGATGACTTCGAATTCTGTCCATCCGATTAGCAGATGGTTGACGCGCAACGGAACGTCGCTCGTTTGATGGCACGCAGTCTCTACAATCGACCCCTCGCTCAAACGGAGAAGATCTCGAATCGTGAACTGAACCACCGGAACGTCCACACTGAGAGTACACGGCAACCACGGCATACGGTCGAGGCGATCGGTCTCGTTTTCCCCTGACACCGGCTGCGAGACCTCAACCGGCTTCGGCTCCGGATTCTGTGCAACTATGCTCATCGAGCTCCTATGCGCCTCTTGGATCTCTTCCTGATCACGCGGCTAACTTTTAGGCGATCGATGAGAACCGATGAATACAAAGAGAGCAGCACCTTCGATAAAGCAATCGGAGGGCCGGAATCGCACATGCGAGCTTGGGTCTTTTTGAAGCTAGCTCCTTCCGCCATAACCCGCTTAGATACAGCGGTTGCAGGCGAATGTTTGGACATACACACATCGTCGAATCGATGAGATTATGGTGAGAAGAGGGCACAAATGAGCGGCCCCCGCCAAGTCAGCGCTTATGCCTGACGGGGGCATCTCATCAAAAGCTAAGAACGTGCCCTCAGCTTCGTTACGACATCATCTGGATCGTTGACTGATCCACCTGGTCCAGCGTGGTCAACACCTTCGCGTTCGCATCGTAGCTCTGTTGCGCCACAATCATGTTGGCAAATTCGGTGGAGAGGTTCACATTGGATCCCTCCACCGAACCTCCGGTGATCGTACCGTCTCCACCCACCCCGGCCTGTCCGATCACTGCCGCACCAGAGCTGCTGGTCGCCTGCTCGTTACCGTCTCCGGTCTGTACCAGACCCTGAGGATTGGAGAAGCTTGCTACGGCGACCTGTCCCAATGAAAGCGTTTGGCCGTTGCTGTAGGTGCCTTGCACAACTCCATCGGAGAGCACCGAATAGCTGCTCAATGCCCCGGCTGCGAAACCATCCTGCGTCGGAGTAGTGTTCAGGGCGCTGGCAGTGTCTTGTTGGGTAATCGTTGGGTTTCCTGAAGAGTCGTCCAGGTTCCATGTGAGACTCATATTGGCTGCCCCATCCGCAAGGCCGGTGATATCGATGGCCGGTACTGTGCCTGTAGGAAGAGTCAGTTGACCGGACGAATTGAAGCTCAGCGTTCCGCTCGCAAGAGTCGTCGTTGCTGCACTGGACCCCGTCGCCGAACCCGGAAGCGTCACGCTATAGCTCCATGTATCCGCGGCTGTCTTGGTGTATTGAATATTCACAGTCTGGGATGTCCCGAGGGAGTCATAGACGGTGACCGGTGTATTGAATGTCGTCCCAACTGTCGCGGCTGAGTCCAGGTTCGCATCCACGTTGAACGTCGAGGTGGCTACGGCCGGGACCGTCCCATTGGAATTGACTGTGATGGGCGCCAGAACGCCGCTGGTGGAGACCGTTCCATTCACGGCCGGGAATCCCATGACCAACTCCCCGCTGGATGTAGTGAGTTGACCGGACGAATTTACAGAGAAATCTCCATCCCTGGTGTAGCTCGTCTCTCCATTCTTGCTCACCACAAAGTAGCCATTCCCCTGTAGCGCCATGTTTGACGCGGTGCCGGTGGAGCTGACCGATCCATTGGTAAGGTTGGAGGAGGTACTCTCGATCTGCACGCCTGATCCAACCTGAATGGGATCGCCATTGCCCGATGTTCCCTGGATCTGCGAAAAGATATCGCCGAAGCTGAGCGTCTCGTCCTTGAAGCCGTCGGTGTTAAGGTTCGCCAGGTTGTTGCCAATGACTTGCAGCTCGGAAGAACTCGCCTGCAGGCCGGAAAGTGGAACGGAAAAGGATGCCATCTATCTACCTCCTGAAAGTGCTGAATTTGAAGCTTGCGATACAGTCGATTCATTGCCATACAAATTCATGACCGACGCTGCATTTGCATTGCCGACATTAGTCGACTGCATCTGGCTGAGAGCCGCGGCCATCCCTGCATTGGCGCTCGACGCCACGTCCGGTGACGCACTCGAGGTTGCGCCATCCAGCGGATCGGAAGCCTGAGCGTTCGCTGAATCGGATCCCGCAGTGCTTGTTGACGTGCTCGATAAGGTTTGATTGATCGAGATAAGCTGATCCAACTGGTTGAGCGAAATCAATTGTCCAACCATCGCGGTCGGATCCACCGGCGCTGTCGGATCCTGATTTTGCAGCTCCGTGACTAGCAGGTTGAGAAACGTATCCTGCAGACTCGTTGCGGAGTCATCGGTGGACGTATTAGATGTAGCGTTGGATTTACTTGCCGAACCCGTAGCCGCGTTCGTGTTGGCTGATGCTACCGGACCTGTGATGTCTGGGGTGAATCCTTGAACATTCATCGATCGTTCCTCTCTAAATATGCTTCATTCCTAAACTCTGATATCCAGGCCATGTCCGCTCCCTCCGCTAGCGAGCGCTACCACACCTGGACTACAGTCCATGAGCTCGGGGGGGGCGGTACTTTCGCCTCCACTCGAACTACCGTACGATTGTTGATTGCTCCGTGAGGAGTCCCCCTGACCACCCGAGAGCGGAGTTCCCTGGTTACTTATTTCAATCGAGGCATGCAGACCATATTCCTCTCCGAGCTTGGTCTGTACCGTCGACAGATGAGCCGAGATTGCCTGGCTCAGGTCGTTATGCGCAAGAGATATCTGCGTCACCATCTGCTGCTGCGCCACAGAAGTGCGAATTGAAATATCGCCGAACTCCTCCGAATGCATCCCCACATGCATCTCGGTCTCGCCCATCGTCTGAATGAGTTTGGCCGAGTTAACCCCAGATCCTGCCACCGCATCCCCGCTTAACGAATGCGCTGCAGCTGGAAGGTGATCTGCCTTCGCGGCTTGCATAGAATCCGAAGTCACCGAAGTTGTATGCGGTGGAGTCGCGACTTCATGGCTCACCAAGAGCGCGGGTGCCTGGGAAGCTCCATCTCCTGTGCCTTTTGCAAGTACCGACCCCGCCGCATTCTTCAAGGCATCTATCTGCGCGCCCTCGGCAGTCTGGATAGCACTCACCTCAATGTGCGATGAAGCATCTCCTGTTCCGCCCTCGATACTCGGTGCACTACGCGCCGCATCGGACGCTTCAGTGCTTGTAGGAGTATTTACCGGTGTAACGGCTGTTTGCATGGACTTTCCTTGAGTCAGTCCAACAGGTCCATTGCCAGAGAGCTGAAAATTGCCGCTCAGACCCGGCAGAGCCGGCATGTCCACACCTGCCTGCGGCATCTCCGCTGATACCGGAAGGACGGCGCCGAGCTCAAGTCCAGCCACATCATTGAAACTCATCGTCGCGCTCGGCTCCGCGTTACTATGGACCAGTGTTGTGGCCTTTGCCGGCGTATCGGCGGAGCGCGCGGGTGCCAATCCATTCACAGGAACTCGCGATGCATCATTTATCTCGCCGTGCTGCGAAACGCGCCAGCTCACCATAGTCACGATCGGAACCACGCTTTGGCCAACGATAGAGATATCCGCCGTCGCTTGTGTGCTCGCGGCCTTCAGGCTTGCCTGTACTTTTGGTTGCTCCCCTTTCGAAGGAGGTTGAACGCCTTCGCCCCCCGCCGCGGGGATTTCCGCACCCTTAATATCGGCATTGCGAAAGCCGCCATCGGTCAACGGCGGAAAGACGATTCCCTGCCGAAAGCTTTCGCTACCTGAGGGTTGGACCACTACCGAGACATCGGTGCCAGCCGGCAGAGTTCCATCGACGGTCGACTCCCCGGCAGGCGGCGTTACACCCGTATTAGCAGTTGCCCAGCGATCGTCTCCTGCTCCCTCAACGCTGTCTTCACCGCCGCTTTCTGGCGCTGCAGAATCTGCAGGTGCCGTCTCGCTGCTTTCGTGACCCTTCACCTTCACTTTCGGTGAAGCCTTCGCATCGCCATTTTCTGAATGTGGCTCCGCGTTACCCACCGTGGACGCATTGTCCAGAGCCGCCCGAAAGCTACTCTCAGCCGCCGCTGGCTGCGCCGATGGCTGGATGGTCTCAGCCGCACTGAACGCTGTTGATACAATTCGCACGTCCTCCATAGTGCAAGCGACGAGCCATTCCTTTGGACGCTTCACCGTCCGCCGAAAAAGAAATAGTGGCTCATTCTAAAGAACTTCTCTATCGGCGCCTTGAGTGAATTTTCTAGGTCATCTGCTGCTCGGCAATCCTTACCGGGTCATTAGGCAGCATGTGCCTACCTCGCGCACTGATTCCAACGCAGTCTCGATGCATCACCGACGTTCGTGATTGCTCGCGCAGGTCGTCTAAGAATTAGTTTTGTAAGGTGCATTGGCGTACATCACAAGACGCGATGCCGCCTCGCCACGAAGATATCGTCGAGTCGCTTCTGCTCTTCGCGGAGCCACTCCCGATCGTAGCGCTCTCGTTGCCTCTTCTGCATGTCCGTCAACATCTGGCGGTCCTGATGGGCAGCTTGGTACACCTTCATCTGCTTTGCGCGCTCTTGCTCCAGGACCTGCATCTGGGCGAGCAGCGCTATCAATTGTTGCTCGGCCCCCTTCTCTTCCCACAATAGAGCGTGCAGATGCGCACCCGAAATCGTTTGTTCGAGGGCTTTCACCCGCGCATGGTGTGAATCCGAGATCCGTGCGCTTAATTCCTCGATCTGCCGCGACGTCCGAACCACAGCGAGTTGAATCGTCTGCAGCGTGCGCTCCTCGTGCTTCTCAATGCCCTCTCGAACTCGAAGTACAGCCGACAGTGAGAACTGAAAAGACATCGATCACCTCTCCGCTCGCAGCGGCCTTCATCGCATCGCCGAACAAGTCAGCAGCTCGCAACTCAACCAGGTAGCGCCATCAACTGCCGGACAATCTCCGCATGAGAGATCAACACATCTGGCTCCTGCTGCAGAAATCCATTGAGAGACGGAAGGTTCGCCACCGAATTGTCCAGGATCGGATCGGAACCCTTCTGATAAGCGCCAATCCGAATTAGGTCTTCCGATCGGGCATAGGCGGCCATCGAACGCCGCAGGTTGTTGGCTTTGGCAAGATGCTCCTTCGACGCTACCCTCGGCATCAATCGGCTGAGACTATCCAGGATCGAGATAGGAGGGTAGTGATTCTGCATCGCAAGATTCCTATCCAAGACCACGTGTCCATCCAGCAGCGAGCGAACGGTGTCCACCACCGGGTCCTGCTGGTCGTCGCCTTCCATCAACACGGTGTAGAAGGCAGTGATACTTCCCTGCGCAAAGTTCCCCGCACGCTCTACCAGGCAGGCGAGCATATTAAGCACCGATGGAGTGTATCCCTTTGCCGTCGGAGGCTCACCCGCCGCCAATCCAATCTCCCGCTGCGCCATCGCAAACCGAGTGAGAGAATCCGTCACGAGCAAAACATTCTTTCCGAGGCTGGCAAAGTACTCTGCCACGGCCGTGGCCGCCAACGCCGCGCGAATCCTCAGCAGCGGCGACTGATCAGAGGTCGACACCATCACCACCGCCCGCTTCAATCCCTCCTCGCCCAGCACCTCAAGAAATTCGCCCACCTCGCGACCTCGCTCTCCAACGAGAGCCAGTACGGTCATGTCCGCCGCGGTTCCTCGCGCCATCATGCCAATCAGCGTGCTCTTGCCCACACCGCTACCGCCGAAGATGCCGATCCGTTGCCCCCTTCCGCAGGTTAGGAATCCATCGATCGCACGAACTCCACAGCCCAGTGGCTCGCGAATGGGTACTCGATCCAGTGGCAGTGGCGCTGATCCATCGATCGACACGGACTTCATCGCTCGATACTCGCCCTTCCCATCCAACGGATTACCGGCAGGATCGATCACCCTTCCTAATAGTTCATGTCCTACCCGAACCGATGGACGTGCTCCCCACGCGACGATCGAATCCCCCAACCGAACCCCTTGCGGAGGATCGACAGCCATCGACAAGACAGTTGATCCGCGAAACCCGATGATCTCTCCAGCGTAGCTCCGCCCGTCCCCCGTCTCAATCTCGCAGGACTCCCCCACAAACCCAAATGGTCCCTCCGACTCCATCAAGTTTGCGACGACCTGGCTCAGTCGGCCCTTCCAGCGTAACGTCGAACCAGTCTCGAGAAGATGACGATAGGGTGTCAGCAGGTTGCGATTCATCCCTTTACCGGCCTCAACGCCATGAGGTCAAAGAACCCCTGCTCTACTTCCTTCAGTTGCGCATCCAACCCGAAGTTCGCCACCCCAAGCTCAGTCTCCACCATGCAGTCCTGATCGCTCAGTTCAACATCCTCCACGACATGCACACGCGAATCCTCGGCCTGTCCTGCAAAACATTGCTGCCATCGCGGAGCTTGAGCTACTCCCACGCGAATCGTCACGGTCGAGCCCTCGCGCATTTTGTCGACGGCCATCCGCACCAGCGTTGCCACCAGCATTGGGTCCACCTGTGCTTCACGATGCAGAATCTTGGCTGCAATCGCCAGGGCAAGCTGCACAATTTCGGCTTCGGCGCGCACAAAATACTGCTCTCGCTGCATCCCGAACTCGCCCACCGCCGCCGCGATGGGAGCACGTGCGGCTTCCAACTTTCGCTCGTACTCGCTGGCGAGCCGCTGCTCTGTCTGCTCAACGGCCTCCGCTCGTTCGGTCTGAATCCTTCGGGCGAACTCCTCCTTTGACATCTCCACTTCGGGACGCCGCCGGCTTACTTCCTCCGATTGGTCGCTAAGCGGCTTCCCAGTCGGATTCACGGGCGGTGCCGGACGTGCAGCCATATCGAGATACACCAACGCCCTCACCGGCAGGGAAACTACGCTGCTCAAGTCCGCGGAATTAGAGGACATACTCGTCTTCTCCTTCACTCTTCAAAACAAGTTTGCCTTCGGACTCCAGCTTCCGAGCAATCGCAATAATCTCTGACTGCGCCTTGGCTACATCTTTGCTCCGCACCGGCCCCATTGCCTCCCCATCTTCCTTCATCATTTCAACCGCGCGTGTAGACATCGTCCGATAGAAGTGACTCCGCAAATCTTCACTCGCTCCCTTGAGGGCAATCATCAAGACCTTCTTATCAATGGCATTCATCATCTCGCGAAGCTCATGGTCTGGAACTTCGAGAAAGTCATCGAAGGTGAACATCAGATCTTTAATGTTCGTCGCCAACTGTGGCTCATCCTTCTCAATTTTTTCAAGGATCTCTCGAGCAATCATGGGATCTAGTCGATTCATCAATTCAGCCACGTCTCTGAAACCGAAGTCTGTCCGTTTGCTCTGATCCCCGACCGATCGCAGCCGCCGATTCAACACGGTGGAAACCTTGGTCGCGACATCTGGAGAAAACTGTCCCATATTAGCCAGCCGCTTCACGCAGTCTGCACGAACTCCCGGCTCCAGTTTCATCAGCAGTGCCGAGGCCTGCTTGGGCTCCAGGTGTCCAAGAATCAATGCCTTGGTCTGCGAATGCTCTCCCACCAGAAACCTCGCCAACTGTTGTGGATCGGCCCGCTTCAGTGAGTCCATTCGCATCGAATTGACGTCGTCGGTGCGCATCAGCCGCTGCAACATTGCCTTTGCTCCACTCTCGCCGAAAGCCTTGATCAGCAGGCGACTTGCGACGTCGTGGCCTCCGACTGCAAGAAAGTCCTGTGCCACCAGGATCTGCTGAAACTCCTCCAGCACCTGCAGAGCCGTTTCAAAGGGAACAGACGTCAATCCCGCGACCTCGTCGGTTACCCGCTGCAGCTCTTCCTCCGGCAAGTTCTGAAGAATCGCTGCTGCCGACTCATCTCCTAGCACCGAGAGCAACACTGCAACCTTGCGCGCGCCACTCAGCGGAGCGGTTTCGAAAACACTCATGAGGTTTCCTCCCTCAACCAGGCCTGCACCGCCCGCGTTGTATCTGTCGGTTTTTGTTTGATCAATTCAATAGTCTGCTCCTTC
>Ga0302319_10016703_pt1 | contig 13498 bp, 12 predicted proteins | sample Bog_T0_2_FD_203319 | JGI IMG/M metagenome (GOLD analysis project Ga0302319, IMG submission 203319) | Peat permafrost microbial communities from Stordalen Mire near Abisko, Sweden - Bog_T0_2 | ecosystem: Environmental > Terrestrial > Soil > Wetlands > Peat | place: Sweden: Abisko, Stordalen Mire...
ACGGCGGTGCTGCGCGGCGACGACCAAGCAGATCCGCTCGAGCGGAGCGACGGCCGAGGCCCGGCGCACCGCCTCCTCGAGCAAGGCGCGGCCGCCACGCAACGAACAAAATTGCTTCGGGACGGAGAGGCCGCTCGCTGTCGTGGTCAGGGTGCGCAGGCGGCTGCCTTCGCCCGCCGCCAGGATCAGTGCCCATGCACGTGCGTCGCTCATCATGAACCCTCGAGTGGCGGTTGCCGCGCCGAGGATTGTAGAGTGCGCCCGAGAACTCCCGCTGTCGCGGTTTATCCCGAATTCAGGTCGGAATCCGCTGATGGCGGAGAAGTTGGGCGCGCGGGGGAGCCTGTGCGCCGTCGTTTCCGGCATCCTGCCGTTGCGCGAGCAGCAGTTCCAAGAACGCAGCGGCGGCGGCAGACAGCTTCTTGTCGCTGCGGTGGGCGACGTACCAGCGGCGCATGATCGGAAATCCGCAGACCGGGAGCACGACCAGCCGCCGAGTCTCCTTCTCGATCTGGATGGTCTGTTCGGAGACGACGGCGAGCCCGAGGCCCGCCTGAACCGCCTGCTTGATTGCCTCATTGGTGTTGAATTCGCAGCCGGGTGAATAGTCGAAGCCCATCTGTGCAAAATGTCTGTCGATCACCGCGCGCGTGCCCGAACCGGTTTCGCGGACCACGAACGTTTCGCCCGCCAATTGCTTCATCTCGATTTCGCCGAGCCTCGCGAAGCGATGCGTCGGCGCCGCGATCACGACCAAGGGGTTGTCCATGAAGGGAAGTGCGACCAACTCGGCGCTGTCGGGCGGCTGGCCGGTGATCGCGAGGTCGGTGCGGTTGTCGGCGAGCGCCGCCAAAACAGACTCGCGATTGCCAACTTGCAGGCTGATCCGCATGCCGGGATGCCGCTCGCTCAATCGAGCGATCAGCGGCGGCAGGAAATAATTGGCCGTCGACACGACCGCGAGACCGAGAAAGCCCCGCTGCAGTCCACGGAACTGATCCATGGCCAGCTTGAGTTCGTGGGTCTGCGCGGCGAAACGCTCCGCGTGTGCGCGCAGTTCGACGCCCGCCTCGGTGAGAAAAAGCTTCTTGCCGATCTGCTCCACCAGCGGCAATCCGATCTGGTCCTCGAGCTGCTTCATCTGCATGGACACGGCGGGTTGTGTGAGATGCATCTCCTTGGCCGCCCGAGAGATGGACGCGTAGCGCGCAACCGACTCGAAGATCCGCAACTGTCGCAGTGTGATGTGCATTATGAATTTATGACGACGCGCAGCCAGCCAGGACGAAGCATAAGAGCGGCTTATGATAGCAACACCATGATTGAATTGTCGCCTGGCTTGCTCCGGCCTATCGTCCCTCCCAACGAGAACTGCAGGAGAAGTTCGTGGCCGAGAAGAGTTACACCGCTGGCGTCAAGGACTACCGCAAGACGTATTGGACTCCGGACTATGTCCCGCTCGACACCGACCTGCTCGCGGTATTCAAAATCGTGGCCCAGGCAGGCGTCCCGCGGGAGGAGGCCGCCGCGGCGGTGGCTGCGGAATCCTCAACCGGCACCTGGACGACGGTGTGGACGGACCTGCTGACGGATCTCGATTATTACAAGGGGCGCGCCTACCGCATCGAACCCGTCCCGGGCGACGCCAATGCCTTCTACGCCTTCATCGCCTATCCGCTCGACCTCTTCGAGGAGGGTTCGGTCGTCAACGTGCTTACCTCCCTGGTCGGCAACGTTTTCGGCTTCAAGGCGGTGCGGAGCCTGCGCCTCGAGGACCTGCGTTTCCCGCTCGCATATGTAAAAACCTGCGGCGGTCCGCCGAACGGCATTCAAATGGAGCGCGACCGGCTCAACAAGTACGGTCGCGCCCTGCTCGGCTGCACGATCAAGCCGAAGCTCGGTCTGTCGGCGAAAAACTACGGGCGCGCCGTCTACGAGTGCCTGCGCGGCGGCCTCGACTTCACCAAGGACGACGAGAACATCAACAGCCAGCCCTTCATGCGCTGGCAACACCGCTTCGAGTTCGTGATGGAAGCGGTCCAGAAAGCGGAACAGGAAACCGGTGAGCGCAAGGGGCATTACCTCAACTGCACGGCGCCGACGCCGGAGGAAATGTACAAGCGGGCCGAGTTCGCCAAGCAGCTCGGCGCCCCGATCATCATGCACGACTTCCTGACGGCGGGCTTCACGGCCAACACGGGACTCGCGAACTGGTGCCGCGAGAACGGCATGCTGCTGCACATTCATCGCGCCATGCACGCGGTGCTCGACCGCAATCCGTATCACGGCATCCATTTCCGCGTGTTGACCAAGTGTCTGCGTCTCTCGGGCGGCGACCATCTGCATTCCGGGACCGTCGTCGGCAAGCTCGAGGGCGACCGCGAGGCGACCATCGGCTGGGTCGATCTCATGCGCGAGCCGTTCGTCCCCGAGAACCGGGCGCGCGGCATCTTCTTCGACCAGGACTGGGGCTCGATGCCGGGTGTCATGCCGGTGGCGTCGGGCGGAATCCACGTCTGGCACATGCCGGCCCTCACGGCCATCTTCGGCGATGACGCCTGCTTTCAATTCGGCGGCGGCACGCTGGGCCACCCTTGGGGGAACGCCGCCGGAGCACACGCCAACCGCGTCGCACTGGAGGCCTGTGTGGAGGCGCGCAATCAGGGCAGGCAGGTTGAACGCGAAGGGCGGGAGATCTTGAGCGAGGCCGCACAGAGTTCGCCGGAACTCAAGATCGCGATGGAGACCTGGAAGGAAATCAAGTTCGAGTTCGACGTCGTCGACAAGCTCGACGTCGTGAACCGCTGACGTCCGACTTGCACGACGGCACATGCCACTGGGAGTAAACACGCAATGCCCGAGATGATGGCTTACAAGACGACGGAGCGACGCGGCGAGACCTTTTCGTATCTGCCGTCCATGACACCGGATCGCATGCGTCAGCAGATCGCATATCTGATCGCCCAGGGATGGAATCCGGCCATCGAACATACCGAGCCGGAACGCTCCTTTTCGAGCTTCTGGTACCTGTGGAAACTGCCGTTCTTCGGCGAACGGTCGGTCGAGCGCATCCTCGCCGAACTCGAGGCTTGCCACCGGGCGAATCCGGCGCACCACGTGCGCCTTCTCGGCTACGACAACTACACGCAATCGCAGGGGACTGCGTTCATCGTGTATCGGGCCGGATCCCGTTGAGCATGGCCGTGGTTGCACACTTGCCAGTCGCCGCCGCGGCAGCCCCGTCAGCCGTCGGCGGGCGTGCGGCGTCCCTCGCGCGCCGGCACGCCCTGTCGGCGGGAAAATCCGCGCTGCCGCCCGCCGTCGAGCGTGTCCGCAACGGCGAGCGCAGTGCAAGCCTGCCCCCGGCCTCCGGATCCGTGCACCCGGTCGCATCCGCCGCGCCGGCAGCGTTGCCGATTGCGGTGTCGGCGGCGAACCATGCTCCCGTCGCCCTGCCGAGCGGTGCGGAATGCACCGGTGATTCGTGCCGGGCACAGGCCCGCGCCCGGCGGGCGCTGCTCGCCATCCGTGGCCGCGGCAGCGCGCCCCCGGCGCTGCCCTCCCGCGCGCCGCGCGAAGGCCGTCTGAACTATGCACCGAAGGTGGTCGAGTCCGTCACGCACGCCCGTCAGACCGTCACGGGCTTGCGCATCGGCGCCGGTTCCCAGGTCACGGGTTTCGAGGCCGGCGTCAGCCTGCCGGTGTCGGGAACCCAATACATCGGTGCCGACGGCGGTTCGCCGGTGCGCGGCGGCGGCCCGAAGGTGGGTCTCGCACGCACCGCGCACGGCGTCGTCGTCTCCGGCACATTGGTCCGCAGCCGCGTAGCGGTCACCGGGGATGAGGCCGGGAGCGCCGTCACCATCACCGGCGAGGCGGAACAGCGCCCCGAGGACGACCTGACGGAGCGCAGCGACGCCGCAGCTCATTCAGATTCGCAATTTCAGCGCCAAGTCGATCCGCACGGGCACAGCGTCTTCGGCACGAATCTCGGCCGCAGCATCCGTCACGCCGGATCGCGCGATCGGCGGCGCGAAGCCCCGCTCGAATCGACCGAAGCCGGACTTGCCATCACCGGCTCGGCCCTGGGCCGTGCCAGCCGTGTCACCGGCGATGAAGACGGTGCGTGCCGGCAGGTCACCGGGGATCAGTACTTGAGTCCGTCGCGCGCCCAAACCGAATGCGGTGGCAAGGGCGGAGGCACCGCTCCGGCCGCGCAGTCCGCCAATTTTCGCCGGGATCCGGTGACTGGCGCGAAAGTCAGTGTCGCCATGACCTGGGGTCGGCAACGCATCACCGGACCCGACGTGGAACACGATGCGCGCGTGACGGGCGATGCGCCTGGATCGTGTGCGGTGCTCACCGGCACACCCTACCAAGGGCCGCGCACACTCGTCGGTTGGTGCGATCCGGCGGCGGCCGAAACGGCGCAGCAGCGTCTGGTGCACAGGTTGCCGGCCAGTGCCGTGACGGGCGATACGCCGATGCATGCGGCGCAGGTGACGGGAACCGCGCGAGGTGCGGCGCGCGCGATCACCGGTACCCCGTATTACCGCGAGCCCATGGTGGCAGCGCCTGCAGAGGACCCCGTGGGCACGATCGATGCGCGATTTTCCGTGCACTCGCCGCAGCGCACGGCTCATTTGTCGGCGCATCGCGCCGCGGCCGAGCAGCCGGATGCGGTTGGCCGGATCACGGGCTCGTGCACCGCCGGCAGCGGCAAGATCACCGGCAATCTCGAGTTCGGGTTCAAGCCACGCCGCTCGGCGGATGGCGAGGCGAAACCGGCGCACACCCTGCTGACCGGCGAGGGCCGGACCGCGGGCCGAAGGATCTCGGGGGATGCCTGGAGCAAAAATGGCAACGTGACGGGGACCGACGGGTTCACTGCGCTCGAGCGCAATCCGAGCGAGCGCGACGGCAAGCCGCACACGTTCGCCGGCGCGCAGAAGTTCAGATCGCTCGCCGTCAAGGAAGATCCGAAGCAACTCGTGACCGGGATGTTCGGCTGGTCCTCGAAAACCGCCGCGAAGGTGACCCTGTCGGGAGGCGCGCACGGATGATCACGGGCACGGGCGCACAGCGACTTCCGGCTCGCGGGCTTTCGCTGCGGCAGCGGCGACTGCGCGAGTCGTACCGCGCCGGTCCGCTGCAGCCGCCGCCTGGCGCCGCCGTCGGCCACCCGCTCGCCGACCCCGCGGTGAGCCGCGCGCTGCGCGCACGGGCCGAAGAAATCGAGGCCGCGTTCGCGCGTATCGAGCCGGAGCTGCGCAGCCTGGCTGCGCGCCAGTTCGAGGAATCATTTGCGGTGCACGCGGCAGCGCGCGTGCGCGAGGAGTTCGGGCTGCGCCTGCCCGAGGGGGCATTCGCTGCGCGCTGGTCGGCGCCGCTCGATGCGCGCCGACTCTACGCCCGGCTGGTCATCGGCACATTTTGCCGCCTGATCGAGCGCAACTTCGACCGCGGCCATTCCACGTTGTCCGAAGGAACCCTGGCCGAGGAATTGATCCGCCGCTGGGGCTTCCATGCAATCGACGTGACGCCCTGTGCCGATGGGCGCCTCAGCGGAGTCGTCGATTACATACTGCGGATTCCACCTTCGGTCATCGCGTATCGAAAATCCTATGCGGGCGCGATGTTCGACGTCGAGGAGTCCCTGCGGCACTGGGAAACCGTCGAGCTCGGCCGCTGGCGCGAGGGAAAGCCCAACCCGCCGAACTCGCCCACCAGCTACCTGAAGCTCGGCGTCTATCACTTCAGCAGCATCGACCCGCGCCACCAAGGCTGTGCCGCCCATCACAGCGACGAGGCGCTCGCGGCGGACGCGCTGCAGGGGCGTCTGCGCCAGTTCGAACAGGCGGTGCGGCAAACCCATCGGTGCGGCGCCTGCGTCGCGACGCTGCTGGTCGGCGTGGACACCGATACCGACGCGATTCGCGTGCACGTTCCGGACGCCACCGGCGAGAGCGCCGCGGAGCGCTGCGTCGACAATCTCGGATTGTACGAGCGCACCCGGGAGCTCGGCCGCGAAGCTGCGAAGGAGGCGATTCGCGCCGCCGTCGCCGCCTGCGCCGGCACCGCCGCGGATGATGCGGCCTCCGAGGGCATGCGGTGGTTTTGCGCCTACCTCCTCAAGAACAACATCGCACAGATCGACGCGGTGCGCGGCTGGCACGGCGGCCCTTACAGTGATCGCGGCCACACCGAACGATTGATCGTCGTCGGCGACGCCGTCGACGACGTGCAACTGCGGAATCTCGCGTTTCAGGCGCAGATGGACACGGTCGAGGAGGGCTCGATCGATCTGGACATCGGGATCGGGATCCTGCGCGGACTGCACGAACCGCGGTCGCTCGCGGTGCCCGTGCTCGTGCACGAGCGTTTCGACCCGCGCATCCCCGGCGCGCGGGAACGCGCGATGAATCGCGCGCGGCGTCTCAAGAAGGCCATCGAATCGCGCCATGCGGCGCTTGCCGCCTCGGGTGGCATGTACGTGCAGGCGGTGGTGCGGGCCGGCGAGTCGGCCGTGCTTGAAGAGGTGGAACCGATGGCGGAGGGCGCGGACGGCCGCGCTGCGCATGCGGAGATTCATCCATGAAAATCTGTCAGGTGGAGGGAACCCTGGTGGCGACCGCGCGCATCGGCAGCCTGGAGAATCGGCGGCTGCTGGTCGTCAAGGAGCGCGGCAGCAGCGGCAAGCAGGTCGCCGTGGATCCGGTGGGCTGCAAGCCGGGAGACTGGGTGATCGCGGTCGGCAGTTCCGCGGCCCGCGATGCGGCGGGCAGCAAGGACTATCCGAGCGATCTGACCATCGTCGGCATCATCGATTACTGGGACGACGGCAGCGGCCAGGCAGGAGTGAGAGCGGATGCAAATCCACCGCGTAGTGCGTGATCTCGTGACCACCAAGCGCAATTTCTGGCTCGCCGCCAAGTCGTTGCGTGTGGTGGAGGATCACAAGGGCAACCTCGAGGTCGCGCTCGATCCGATCGGCGCCAAGCCGGGCGATTTCGTCGTGACCATCGGCGTGTCCGCGGCACGCATTGCGGCCGGCAATCCGAAGATCACGACGGATCTGACCATCGGCGGAATCATCGATCATTGGGATGAGGTGCGCTGGCGCTCGTGAGCGCGGCGCGATACATCGATTTTCATGGCAAGCAATTCACAGCGAAGGAGAACGAAGATGGCAAGCGAAAAAATGGGCATCGCGCTCGGCATGATCGAAACCCGCGGCCTGGTGCCGGCGATCGAAGCGGCCGATGCGATGACGAAGGCTTCCGAGGTGCGGCTGATCGGACGCCAGTTCGTGGGCGGCGGCTACGTGACCGTGCTCGTGCGCGGCGAAACCGGCGCGGTCAACGCCGCCGTGCGCGCCGGCGCGGATGCTTGCGAGCGCGTCGGCGACGGCCTCGCGGCGGCGCACATCATCGCGCGTCCGCATTCCGAGGTCGAACAGATTCTGCCGCTGCAGACGACCGAATCGGGCGCTGGCACGCGCAGCTGATCGTGGGCAACCGGCTGACCCGCGAGGATGCGGTCGAGGCGGGGCGCGTCACGCCTGCGGTGATCGGCTGGTTGCAGCGTGCCCTGCGGCACGAATTCGCGGCCGCCCGCCAGTTCACGCTGCAGGCGGTGGTGGCGGGGCGGCTGGGCGATGCCGCGCTGGCCGCGGAGTGCGAGCGCGGCGCGCAAGACGAACTGCTGCATGCGCGACGCTTCGCACTCGAGCTCGTCGAGGCATCGGCGCCCCTCGGCGACGGCGCCCCGCTGAATCTGCCGGTGGGCGCCACGGTCATGGAAATTCTTGAAAATGCACGTGCCACTGAGGCGCAGGCTGTGCGGCTGTACCGGGAGGGCGCACGCGCGAGCCGCGGCCTCGGCCGCGCGCAGCGCCTCTTCGAGCAGATCGGCGCCGAGGAAGCGTTACACTGGGAAGAGCTCAACCGCCGCCTGCGCTGAAGAGCGGCAGCACGAAGATGGGGGGATGCCGTGTCGAGCAATTTCAGGAAAACGGAGAGAACCAAGATGTTCGCTTCATTGCCACTGCCGGAAGGCTGGAAGTCGGTCCAACACCCGCCCTCCCTGTTTCGCCGCTTCCAATTCGCCTCGTATCGCGATACGCGCGCGTTTCTGGACCGGCTGGCCTCGCTATCGGAGGAGACAGGTTTGTATCCAGATTTGGGCTTCGGCCCAACGCACGTCAACGTTACCGTCTATGGTGCGGAGGGCGGCGCGCCGGGCAATGCGGAAATCGAATTCGCCAGCCGGGCCGCGGGTCTGGCGTTTCCGGAATAGCCGCGCTTTCGATGCAACGAGAGCGGCCACACGCGCGCTTCGCAGGCGACTGATGCGCCAGCCCGTGGTCGACGTTGCCATCGGCATACTCCAGTCGCCCGATGGCCGCGTGTTGATGGCCGAACGCACGGCGACGCAGATTTCCGCGGGCTTTTGGGAGCTGCCCGGCGGCAAGGTCGATCCCGGAGAGACGGCCGCGGAGGCGGTGGTCCGTGAACTTGCCGAGGAAATCGGTGTCACCGCATTGGCCGTGCGGCCGTGGATCCGCTACGAGCATGCGTTCCGCCTGCGCCGCATCCGAATGTTTTTCTTTCGAGTCGAGCGCTGGTCCGGAACGCCGCACGGGCGCGAAGGGCAGCGGGTCGCATGGGTGGACCCCGTGCATCCGGACGTCGCGCCGATCCTGCCGTCGCTCGAACGGGTGCTGATCGCTCTCGGACTGCCTTCCATTTATGCGGTGAGTGACGCAGCCCGGGACGGCGGCGCGGCAGGATTTCTGGCGCACCTGGAGGCTGCGCTGCGCGCCGGCCTGCGCATGGTGCAGATGCGCGAGCCGGCCATGGCGCCGGATCAGCGGGTGCTTCTGGCGCGGCGGGTCGCCGCCCTCGCCGCGCCGCATGGCGCGCACGTCCTGCTCATGGGATCGGCGCTCGAGGCGCGCCGCGCCGGTCTCGTCGGAATTCACTCGAGCGCCGCCGAGCTGCGCCGCCTGACGAGCCGGCCGAGCGTGAAGCTCTGGGTGGCATCCTGCCACGATGCGGCGGATCTGCAACGCGCCGAACGCTTGGGTGCGGATGCTGCCGTGATATCACCGGTGTTGAACAGCAGCGCTCATCCCCACGTGGCGCCGCTCGGCTGGGCCTTCGTGAGCAAGCTCGCAGCGAACGCCTCGATTCCGCTGTTTGCGCAGGGAGGCCTGTCGCCCGCTCATCTTGCGCATGCGCAGAGCGCCGGGGCCGTCGGTATCGCCACCGCCCGCTGGGCGGCTGCATAAAAGCGTTTGAAGCTGGGAGAAGAAGTTCTGAATTGTGGGCTTCGCGGGGCGCATCTATCGTGCCGTGGGACGAATGCGAAGCTTCGGGGAGGGCATCTTGACGACCACATGGCTCTGGCTCATCGGATCGGGTCCCGCCGCCCTTGGAATCGTGGGGCTCCTGCCGGGCGATGCGACGCCTGGCGCGACGGCCGCCCGTATCGTCGCGGCAAAATGCGCGGCGGCGCTTACCGCCCTGATCGCGATCGGCACCGCGGCGGGCGTCATCGTCCACGGAACCCTGTGCACGCCGTTGAGCGGCGCGTTCGGCATCGGCGCCAGTCTCTACATCGACGCACTCTCCTCGATGATGTTCTGCCTCGTCGCGCTGATCGGGCTGATCGTCGTCTCCTATAGCGAGAATTACCTCGACGGCGACCCGGGTCAACTGCGCTTCATGCGCCGGCTATGCCTGACGCTCGCGGCCGTGCTGCTCGTCATCGTCTCCGGCAACATGATGCTGTTCGCGCTTTCCTGGATCGCCACCAGCGCCTGCCTGCACCGGCTGCTCGTTTTCTATCCGGAGCGCCAGGCCGCGGTGCTGGCTGCGCGCAAGAAGTTCCTGTCGAGCCGGCTCGGCGAGGCTTGCCTGATCGCGGCCCTGTATCTCATCTACCGGTTGTTCGGCAGCCTCCAATACGAGGCGATATTCGCCGGCGTTGACGGTCTCACGGCCGCCTCGGCGCCGCTCGCGCTGCACGCCGCCGCACTCCTGCTCGCGTCTACGGCGCTGCTGAACTCGGCGCAGTTCCCGCTGCATGGCTGGCTGATCGAGGTGATGGAGACCCCGACACCGGTGTCGGCGCTGCTCCATGCCGGCATCATCAACGCCGGCGGATTTTTGATCCTGCGCTTCTCGCACTTGATCTCGCCGTCCACGCCGACGCTCTACACCTTGTCGATCATCGGCGGTCTGACCGCCCTGTTCGGTTCGGTGGTCATGCTGACCCAAACGTCGATCAAGGTTTCGCTCGCATATTCGACGACGGCGCAGATGGGTTACATGATGCTCGAATGCGGGCTGGGAGCATTCTCCGCCGCGATGCTGCATATCCTCGCGCATTCCCTGTACAAGGCGCACGCGTTTCTGTCCTCCGGCAGCGTCATCGACATTGCACGGATGTCCTGGACGCCCAGTCCCGGCGGCAAGCCACACCCGGCCCGGCTCGCGATCTCGATCATCGCCGTGATGGCGGTCACGGTGGCGATCAGCTCGCAGTTCGGCGCAACGATCACCGCCAAGCCCGGCGCGTTCGCACTCGGGGCGGTGCTGGTGCTCGCCCTGATCCAGCTGCTGGCGAACGGTATCGATGAGCGGCCGAACAGCTACGTGGTGGCCCGCACCGTGGTGCTCGCCGCGGTCGTCGCCGCCGCCTATTTCGAGCTGCAATATCTCGCCGAGCTGCTGCTCGCACGGTCCGTACCGCCGACGCAGGGGCTGCGCGGCCCGCTCGACCTCGCGATCGTGGTCGCGATCATCCTCTCGTTCGGTGTGGTCACCGTCTTCCAGGGCCTGCTGCCCGGCCAGTCCAAGCAGCCGAAGTGGGAGGCGCTGTACGCCCACGTCTCGAACGGCCTGTACATCAACACGCTGGCGAATCGCTGGATCCTGCGGTCCGGCCGACCCTCGGCCACCCGGTTCGCACGGGTGAAATCCGATGTCCAACGCACCTGACGCTGCGGCCGCCGAGCATCGCACGCAACTCGAGACAGCCGTCGCCGCGGCCTGCAGGCGGATCGCCCCGCTGTGGCCGTTGAAGCATTTCGTGGCCGTCAATCCATTTCTCGGCTTCTCCGACAGAACGTTCCACGGCACGTGCACGACCATGCGCCGCGTAGCAAGGATCGACATGCTGATGCCGCGCAGCTTCTACCGGCGGGCGCTCGCCGAGGGCCACATCCAGGACGGCGATCTCGCCGCCGCGCTCGCCGCCGCGCCGCGAGATTGGGACGCTCCGACTTCAGTGGCTGAACTGCGCGCCGCTCTGGCGTGCGATGTGCCGATCAAGACCGGACGCAGCGCGGTCGTCGCGACCGTTGCCGAGGTCCTCGACACCCTCGCCGCCGGCGACAAGCAGGCCTCCCGCACGGGATTCATGGTGGACGAGATCTCGAAATGGTGCGCCGCCTACTTCGACGAGGGTCAGTCGGTCTGGCGGCTCCCGAGCCGAAGCTTGAGGCCGTACGCCGCCTGGCGCGCCTCGATGCGCCACGACCGCAACCCCGAAATGATGGGCATTGTGGGGTTCCGCGCCGCGGTCGCCGAATTGCCGGAGGACCCCGTCGATGCGATCGGCACGGTGGTGCGGGAGCTTGGCGTGCCCGACCGCGCCATCGAGGACTATCTCCACCAAGCCCTGTCGGACATCGGGGGCTGGGCCTCCTATGCCCGCTACCTCGTGTGGACCGCGCAATTGCAGGGCCGCGATGACGATACGCTGAGCCAACTCCTCGCAATCAGGGTGGTCTGGGGCTACGCACTGTTTCTCGAGCACCGGCAGAGCAAGGAATTTCAGGAGGCCTGGCGCCGCGCCATGCAGACCGCGGCCACTCCGCCGGAAGACGAGCAGCTCGGCCACGATCCTGACATCGCGATCGATCTGCTCCTGCAAGAGGCCTACGAGGGGGCGTACCAACGGAGGCTGTTCGCGCAAATCGGGGAGAATACGCTGGAAATTCGCTCCAAGGCCGACGGCCGACGCAAGCAGGTGCAGGCCGCCTTCTGCATCGACGTGCGTTCCGAGATCTACCGGCGCGCCTTCGAGTCCGTGTTCACCGATGCCGAGACCATCGGATTCGCCGGCTTTTTCGGGTACCCGATCGAGTACGTGCAGATCGGCCATGTCACCGGGGGAGCGCAGTGTCCGGTGCTGCTCACACCGAGATTCGTGGTCTGCGAGGCGGTCAAGGATGCGTCGAACGACGAGGAAACCGAGATCCTGGGATTGCGCCAACTGCGCCGGCGGGCGGCGAAGGCATGGAAGTCCTTCAAGCTCGCGGCCGTCTCGTCGTTCATCTACGTGGAGACGGCGGGTCTTCTCTATGCCTCCAAAATCCTCAGCGACAGCTTGAGCCTGACGCGACCGGTCAAGAATCCCAACATCGACGGCCTCGACGAGTCGGTGCAGCGTCGCGTGGGCCCGCGGATCGAACCACGCACGGTCGGCGGCCGCCAGACCGGGTTCGATGAGCAGCAGCGGCTGATGCAGGCGGAGGCGGTGCTGCGCGGGATGTCCCTCACGGACCAGTTCGCGCGCCTCGTGCTGCTCGCAGGGCACGGCAGCACGACCGCGAACAATCCGCATGCCTCCAGCCTCGACTGCGGGGCATGCGGCGGCCACACCGGCGAGGCGAATGCACGCGTCGCGGCCGCCATCCTCAACATGCCGGACGTGCGCGCCGGCCTGCGCGGCCGCGGCATCGACATTCCCGACGACACCTGGTTTCTCGGCTGCCTTCATGACACCACCACGGACAACATCGCGATTTTCGACGCTGATGGAGTGCCCGCCACCCACGTCGCGGAGCTGCGACGCGTGCGTGGGCGCCTGTCGCGTGCCTCCTCGCTGGCACGCCTGGAGCGCGCCGCCCTGCTGGGGGTGCCCGAAGGCCCCCGCACCGAGTCGCGCGTGCTCGCGCGCAGCCGCGACTGGTCGCAGGTGCGCCCCGAATGGGGTCTCGCGGGCAACGCCGCTTTCATCGCCGCGCCGCGCACACGCACCCGGGGAATCGATCTCAGCGGCCGGGTCTTCCTGCATGACTACGACTGGCGGGCGGACAAAGGATTCGGTGTCCTCGAGCTGATCATGTCCGCACCCATGGTGGTGGCGAGCTGGATCAACCTGCAGTACTACGGCTCCACCGTGAATAACCGCGCGTTCGGCGCCGGCAACAAGGCGCTGCACAATGTCACCGGTACAATTGGCGTGCTCGAGGGCAACGCCGGTGACCTGAAGGTTGGACTGCCCTGGCAGTCCGTACATGACGGCGAGCGCTTCGTCCACGAACCGCTGCGGCTCAACGTCTTCATCGAGGCGCCGCTCGAGGCGATCAACACAGTGATCGCCAAGCATGCAGCGGTGCGCGAACTCGTCGACAATCGCTGGCTGCATCTCTTTGCCCTGTCGGAGCGCGGTACCGTGTCGCACCGCTACCGGGGACCATTGA
>Ga0302319_10016706_pt1 | contig 13497 bp, 19 predicted proteins | sample Bog_T0_2_FD_203319 | JGI IMG/M metagenome (GOLD analysis project Ga0302319, IMG submission 203319) | Peat permafrost microbial communities from Stordalen Mire near Abisko, Sweden - Bog_T0_2 | ecosystem: Environmental > Terrestrial > Soil > Wetlands > Peat | place: Sweden: Abisko, Stordalen Mire...
TGAAAAACGCATCTGAGGGCGCCCTCGTTTTTCATGCGGTCACCGCTTGTGGAGGATCATCGGTAGAAAGAAACGGCCACAAATCTTCGAACTCGACCGGCGGCCGGTAACCCAGGGCCGAGTGCAGTATTCCACGTTTCGCGGCGGCGGCGCCCAAAGCGGCGATCGACAACTCGCTCGGCGCGCTGCGTTTCGGCCCCTTACCATGCTCCGTTGACAACCAGGTTATAAGCGTTGACCGATCCCAGGCCTGTGGCGAAGTCCCAGCCAGGGGTCGCCCCGTAGGCCGGCTGGTAGGTGGGCGCCAGCGTGGCTACGGTAGCGGATGCCACGCAAGTCGCGCCCGATCCCCCACCGCCTTTAAGCGTGCAAGTGGTGCCGCCAGTGTAGCCTTGGCCGCCGCTCGTGATGGTGATGCTCTTGACTGTACCGTTCAAAACGGCGGCTGTGCAGGTAGCTTGTGTTCCGCCCGCCCATATCGGATTGGGTGATTGACCGGGCGGGGGCAGGTACTCGTTGAAGTTACTAGGCGCACCCAGCGTGCAGGTTGGTGCGCTCGTGTATCCTGATCCGCCTTTGAGTACGGTTCCGGTCGTAAGTGGCTGTGTGCTGACAACACCTTGCACATTGTTTCCGGCATCGGGTAGGAAGCAGTTCACGCGAGTCTTACTGCCACCATCGCGGCAATCGACATTGTTGTCTCCCTGGGTGATGTCGTGGAAAACACAATTTGATCCCGGGCCGCCATTAGCCGGTTGATTTATCGAGTAACACGCGCTATTGCCAATCGCTCCGAATTCGGCTTTGGCGATAGCGTAATAAGTGGGGTTAGGATTACCAATCCTACTAAGACTGTGAAACTCGTTGACCAGCGCCTGCACGGCGGCCAGCATCGGGCTGGCGACCGAAGTGCCGCCGAAACCCGCCCAGGTGCTGGGATCACCCGCGCAGGATTTGCCGCCTCCATTCGTGTCCGAAAAGCAGCCGATCGTATAGTGCCCCCACAAACCGTTTCCGGCGAACATGGATACATCGGGTATGTCGCGAACGCCGTCGCCGGGATTGCCAAACACTCCCGACTGCCAGGAGGGCTTGGCATAGCCGACACATTTATCGGCTACTTCCAGGTCTCTGGTTTGGTCAAGGTTCGTTCCGCCCGTAGCGCATGCGCTGGGGCCCCCGCCGCCGGCGGAAGTATTGAGAAACGCATTACCGCTCGTCGCGACTGAGCTGTTACAGAATCCGCTGGGTCCGGCCGGGGTCAGAAATCCCTTAAGGTTGTAAAGCAGGAAGCCGGCGCAGGAGTCATTCCAGGGGATCTCTGGAACATAAGACTTGGCAGAACCATCGGTCGGCCCATTGGTAGTGGACCAATATGTGGTCACCGGTAGACCGCCATTGGCCGGCTTCTCGGCATTGTAGAAGTCCTCAAAATCTGTTCCGCCCACCGATACGTTATAGATGGACTCCCCCCATCCGGTGACGCCGACCCCGGTTTGAGTGTAAAGGTTGCCGTTATCGAAGTCTCCGGCGCAATCCGAGGAGCCAGTGTCGCCGGCGCCGACGAAGACGGATGTGCCTTCCGCGGCGGCGGTCTGGAATGCCGATTTGAAAGCTAGGTTCGACGGCTCGACGTTGAAGGCTTCGCAAACCCCGAAGCTCTGGCTCACGATGGACGGCGGGCTGCTTGAGGCGGTCAGGTTTTCAAGGGCAAGAAGCCCTCCAAATGTGGTCGTGTCTGCGCAGGTGGCAAGTACGATCGCAGCATTTGGCGCAATAGCGCTAGCGATTTCGCCGTCTAAATCCGCTTCGCCGTCGGCCCCGTTGGCGCCGGGATCAGTGCATGCGTTCGGGCCACCCGGATGGGTCGTGGTCACTGTGCCCGTGAACTGACTCAGAAACTGGCTGCGATAGGTGGCGATGTCGTTGCTAAAGGAGTCGCTATCCTCGATTAGAGTGATCGTCTGGCCCTCGCCACGGATGCCTCGCTGGAAGAGCGGACTAACGTTGTAGATCGTCTGGAAGTCCGCGGCCACGAGTGGCATAAGTGTGGGGCTGATGAAGAAGTTCGGCGCCTTCGGCTTCAGATTCATTTGCGGCGCGAAGTCATGAATCTGGACCAGGCCAACCACGACGGGTGCAAGCGCTTCCGGAATCTTAAGATTGGTCATGTTGGCGAAATGGGCCTTGCCATCGACATAGAGGTAATCGACTTGGGTGCGGAAGGCTTCGCGCAGGATGGCCGCGGTACCCGAGATATCGATCACCAGACGGTTTGGATGAACGCCATAGATGGAGAAGCCGTGTGATTCAAGCCAATGGGTGATAGTGTTCAAGTCTTGCTCCGACGGACCGTATTTCTCGCCGATCTCCTTGGCCGTTAACCATTTGCGAAAGTTCGGCGAAGTCTTGTCGGTGAGCTGATCGATGTATTGCACGAACTCAGACTCCATGGCCGGCGAGCGCCTGAGCTGCAGCAGCATGTGCGGCAACGGGAAACCATCTGGCACCGGGCCACGATCGTTTGTGGCATTCGCCTCAAGGCGCACGCTGCGGCCGATGGTGATCAGTTTGGTCTCGTCGACCGGCTGGGTGATAAGATCCCTGGAGAAGTCGCCAAGTACGGGCGAGAGGTGTATGAGTCCGAGAGCTATGAGCGCTCCGGTGGTAAGCGGGAGAGTGGTCCTGCGAAGCTTTAGGTTAGCCAAGGTCATATTCCGTCCCCTCATGAAGTCTGAATGTTCTGGTGGCAGCAGGAGTGGGTCGTGGGCACCATGCCGCAAGCCGCGGCGAGGTGTCGAAGTCATACCCGATAGTTATCAAGCGCTGTGCATCAGCTCCGGTCCCACTCGTAAGAGTCATGCTTTTGTAAGACTAGCCTTCAGGGCCAAGAGGAGTCGTGTACCAGATGTAATTGATTTGTGAATTCCGACTGACAACGCCATCGCCCTATTCTGAGAGAGCCGGACGCGCCATACGTGATCCAACCGACCAGGGCGGGCAAATGTGTACACATCTGAGCCGCTCCCCATTTCGGGCATCGTTCCGGAGAGCAGGGGTGATTCCGATCACGCTGATGAGGCCCCACAAAGAAATTGCCCATCGACGCGCCTGACGTCAGTCGATCGATATATCCTTCGCGCGCCGGCAGCATTCCCAACGCGAAAGCGGCGCCTAGGACCAACCCGAGCCCTACGGCGATCATCCGGCCAGGAGGTCAGGACGCGAGAAAAAAGGCGCCAATCGCGCCGCCAATCAAGACTCTTCTCGCAAACTGGTCCATCGCTGGAGAATTCAAATGGCAGAGCCTGTGAGCGCCGCAGCCGCTATCTGGGATTTCATGACGCATGTCGTCTCCGTGGTTCGGTGGAACCGTCTACATTCAGGCACTCTTTGCCGCCAGCCCGCCACTCTCGAAAGAAGAACCCTGTTCCTTCTATCGCACAAATCTGTAAATGTTTCTTGGAGGGGCAGGGCGTTATCTCCTTTAAGTTGTGGACCTTAACCGTGACTTTGAGCGGCCGTTGCCCCGTGCTGCGGGCTTCTTAATCACGCCATCCGGATGATGAGCGTCAATTGACATTTCGCGAATCGACTGCATGAAGTTATGGCTCATAAACGGAAAAACCGAGACTAATCGTCCCCGGTCTTGCCCGTGACGCTTGAGAAGGAGAATCACGAGATGCGATCGCGGCTCGTGCCGACTGCGGTGGGCGACGTCGAACTCCTGCGGCCCTGGTATCTCTGCGCGCATAGCCATAACGGACAGTTTCCCGGCGATGTCGCACCGGACATCGACAAGACAGATCTATGTCCCGGCCTCCGCCGCATGCTGGCTCTGGTTGGTTCGGAATCGTCATTCGACCAGGGTCGCGAACAGATCAAACTGCTCGCCGGTCTTGAAGTGACGGCCAAAGCCGTCGAACGAACAGCGGAAGCCATCGGCCGAGATATCGCGGGCAGGTTTGAGATGTTTTATGCCTTGGTAGAGCGGCTGAAGAGATCCGGGGAAAAATGAATTTGGCGAACTGGGGGACGTTCGAAAAACGCACTGGCGGATGACAAATTAGTCTAGCGGACACTGCCAGTCGGGCGTGGGGGATGAAGGTTCCGGGATGGCTCCCGCAGTACGACCGCTGCCGCATGTCAGCCCCCGGTATAAAGCGACCGCGGTTCGCCCGGTTTTGTACAATTCAATCTCCGCGACCTTCGAAGGGGGCGCCAATTTCTCCGCCACCGCCACGCTTCCAGTCGTGGTGACCCAGTCCGTGCCCGTGACTGTAGCGGCACCCGGAGATTCTGGAATAGAAGTTCGTCGTCGGCAATCAGTAAATGTTCTTCATCGCTCCATCCAAGGCGCACCGCCAATTGGTTTGCGAACGCGCGGCAGCCTGGACATTACCGCGTCCGACACGCGCGTAACGCCAGCTTTTTTCTTCTAAGACACCTGCTTCGAGTTGGCCGGCTCGCTGCCAGCTAATCGAGCGCTACTCGGCGAAGCTTTTTGTGGGCGGACCATTGCGGACCGCCGCGCAAAGCAATCGTGGGCGTTGCAGATAGCGAGCCCGGCACGATTTCAAGGACGCGCCACAGCGGAATCTTCACAATCTGGCGGTTGGGAGACTTTTCCAGCTCCATCACCGATTCGTCCACCGGCGGATCATAAAAAGGCCGTCCCTGCGATTGGGCGGCATGGGATGCACATGGCATTTCTTGAGCACAAGCGCCTGGAGCTCTGCGAACACCGGAGTGTCAGCGATTTTGCGGAGGTTAACGGCTGTATCAGGAAACGTGGCGGTCATATTAAGTTTGCCGCCAAGAGCCTCGATGAAGCTTTTGAGCCTGTTCACCGAAACGCCGCTGTGTCCCTCAAGCCTTGATACGGCAGTCTGATGAATGCCAAGCCGAGCGGCCAGTTGTGCCCTGCGTTGCAGCGCGTATCGTCCACAAGTCCTTGAGCGTGGTTAAATTCGGAGCGTTCCATAGCAATATGATAGATGATGATAGATGATGATAGATATGTATTGTGCTGCTTCTGTCCTAGCATGCTAATGAGCGTTCTTTTGGATTGCGCCCACAAAGAGGTTATGAGTGGTAATCTGATGTTGCAGATCCGCTGAATTCCTAAGCGGGGCCCGGATGTCGAGAGGGCCCACAGGCACAGCCTCTTTAACAGGCCGACCTTTCGTTCTCGTTGGTCAGCTCCTAAAATGTGAAACTATCTTCTTCCGCGATCATGATCACCGGAGGTCCACCCGACGAGATTTTTACCGCGTGCGCCAACGTTTCCTTACCGCCGGTGGATTCCGCGCATTTCTGAAGCGCTTCCATCGAAGGAAAATGAACTTCGGCGATGCGATAGAACGGTGGCGTGTCCTGAGGCGACTGTATCACCTTTGTTGCGACGATCCTCGTTTTTCCAGCCAGCCTGGCAACCGCCATGGGGACGTGCTCTTTTTCATAGACCACATCGAAAGCCTCGGTGTCCTTGGGCTGTGGATACGCCACGATTAATTTTGTGCTTGCCATAACAGTGATTTCGCGGACGGGCGGCGGAAGTTACGGTCGAATGATGAGTTTCCAGTTTTCCACAGCCCACCCCACAACAAGACCAACGATGGCGGCGATCAGCGCGACGCCGAGGTGCGAGGCTAGGATGTGCCACGCAGCCAGGTTCGGGCAGTGAATCTCCAAAGCGGTGGTGCCGGCAAGACCCGCGAGTAACCCCATTGCCGTTGCGGTCATGATCGGAGAAAGAATCGCGCCGCGACGCAACACGAGCCACAAGGGGACCGCCGCGAAGGCCGCGACGGGTATGCCCCCTCGGATGCATACCCAAACTCCGAACCAGAAGCTTCGTTCCTCATAAAACGGAAACAGCGCTGCGATGGAAACCATGAGCAAAATCGTGACGGCGAGGGGCACCTTACCTGGGGGAAAGCGGTACCGGCTTCCGGGGACCATCTGATTCACTAGCGAGTATGCGAGCAGTCCCGCGCTGATCGCCAACGCACCGAAAATAGCACCCGTTTGAAGCGGCGTCATGGCAGCAATGGCGAAGGCTCTAAAGCGGGAAAGACTCAGAACGGCGACAACAATGAAAATCGCCATAAGGGACACGAAAATGTAACGCTTCGGCGCGATTGGGCGCACCGGGCGCAGATCTGCAACGAGCCCTCTTTCGATTTCGCGGAAAACCGTAGACGAAGGCAAGTCTGTGGGGACGGCCAGCTTGAGCGCTCCGACCAGCTCGCGGCATTTGGCGCAGGTTCGCAGATGCTCCCCCGCTTCCGGCGTCAATGGCGAAGTCGATCCCTCGATGATCGCTCGATTGATGTTCTCGCAATTCATTGAGCACCTCCTGCCGCTTCCGCATAACTCCGAAGCAGTTTTCGTAGTCGGTCATATCCACGGTGCGCCTTCTGCTTCACCGCGCCGACGGTCGACGATGTGGCGCGCGCTATTTCTTCCAAACTCAGTCCTCCCACTTTCAACATCGTAATGACTTCCCGCTGCGCCTCGGGTAGCGCGGCCACCAGTGCGTCAAAAACCGGAAGCACATGTCGAGGGTCGCTCTGAGCAGGGCGTTCGGGCAGCACCTCCATCGCCGTCTCGTGAACGTTGATCCGACGGCTCCGCCGGTAGCCGTCTACGCGGACGCGGCGGGCAATCGCGTAGATCCACGGCAACACCGGTTCGCCCGGCCGGTAAGTGTGCCGAACCCGGTGAATCCTCAACCAGGTATCTTGCAAGAGGTCTTCTGCCTGCCCTGGGTTCGCCAACTGGCTCCGGAAGAATCTCAGCAAGGCGGGGCTCAGCGCCGAGACCAGGAAGGCCGGTGCCTGCGGATCGGCTTGCTGGTAACGCTCCATCCAGCGATCCAGTTCCGCACAAGACCGTTCAACCTCAGGTTTCTCTCGCACGCCAGACTCCACCCAATTCTATTCGCTATCACGGAGCTACAAGTTACGCTGGTCCTAAGCATTGTACAAAACGGGTCCGCAATCTGATCAATCCGCGGTACCGTCACTTCCGCCCCGGTCAGGAACTCGCTGTCGGTACTTAACCTGGTTGTAACAGCCAAATAGCCAGAAGAACTTGCCCTCAATGGATACCTGAACCGGCCCTACGTGGACACCCAAAATCCGGCCCAATGGATATAAGGGATTCGACTAGCCCGGAAGGCCCAAATGATCGGTGTTCACCGCCGAGAGCAGGAAGGAACCGTTCTGGCGCTAAAGGCGTCAAATCCCAGGAGTCGGGAACCGAGCCCCCATGCCGACTCCAAATCCGCTTCGACTAGCCGAACTATGGCGTCTATGCTGCGTTTTCATTGGCCGGATTTTCGGTGTCCGCGAATGGCCCGAATCGCTTCCAGGCCGCATCAGAGATTTGCTCACCACGAACCCGCATCGATTCCGATGGGTTGCTCATCAAGCGGCTCAACGTACGCAAGGAAGGGATATGCGCCTACCAGACCCAGAACCGCGCCGCCTTTCTCAACAGACTGTCGATGAGCAGGGGATGGGCCGGAAGCGTCCCTTCGGATGTTTCGGAGACCTGACGAAGATAAATCTTCAAATTCACCTTGCCTGTGCCTTCCTGTCGACCGCGTTTAGGCCGTCTTGCCACAACGGTCCGTTTCAATTTTGAGGGACGACTCGCGATCCATGCCGGAACGTTGTCCCGACGTTGCTGCGGCCTAACCTTGACGCGACGAAGGCGTCGACGGAAGCTTTGCCGGGGCCGAAAATCAGCACGATCAAAGAGGCGACCAAGAAGGTGTAGGGTGCCGCTCCGGTGAACTTATCGGGATCGGAGAAGATCGAAAAGAGCGCTTCGCGATCAGCGGCGATGTAGGCAATTATCATGTCGATCGCGAGCGGCAGAGCGATCAGTCTCGAACCGAGTCCGACAATGAGAAAGACGCCGCCTGCGAACTCGAGGCCCGAAACAAAATACGCATTCATCGCTGGTGCCGGGATGCCCAAATGGGTGAAGAACCCGATCACTTTCTGAACGTCGTTGAGCTTGCCCCATCCCGTCTGCATGAATTGCCATCCCCAGTACAGGCGTACCGCCAGCAAGAACGGAGACTGAAGGCTTGACGCTGCACGGATAAAGAGTCGATAGTACTTGTCCGCCAGTTGTGTCATTGGATCATCCTCTCTTTCGTTGACTGTGAAGGGCACAACCATCCGAGTTGCGCCCAGGCTGCGAACCATATCTCGAGCATCGACTGCTTTTCCTCCATCGATGCGGAGCTGTTCTTGAATGCGAGGTCAATCGCTTCTCCGATGCATAGGCCGCCCTGAAGCGCCAAGAGAAGCAGATATTCCTCGCCTGCGAGCCGGCGGTAGTAAACAGTGTCATCCAGCCGGTGCACCGCGAGGAAGATTTGCTCAGGATAGGACAGGGTCGCTCGCGTCGTCATAACGCGACGCTTCTGCTTCAGAGCTGTGTTGCTGGCGGCTCCGCGGTCCTCAGATGCCCGATTCACCCGAATCCGCAGGTCATCGACGGCGGACTGCAAGGCGAGTAAGCGGACGTAGGGCTGTAGGCTCAGGCGGAAGCCCGCATCGAGTTCCAGCAGATCTTCGGGACCGAGCACCTTCTCAGCGGCGCTGTCGAAGGCTTCGATATCGGCCCATTCCAGGCGCACCATGTCGAGCGCAAGGGTACTGCAATTTCCGGCGTACTGCGGATTCCGCTGCAGCCAATCCTCAAGGCCTGAACCCAGGTTGCGCAGCGTGAACGATCGCGACGGGCAATCCGTGAGATAGGCACGCGAGAGCCGACGGAAGGCTGGCTTACCGAGCACGGCGCGCAGCCCGGGGAAATCGTCATAGAGCGAATCGAGAATGCGGAACCAGTAACTGCGGCTATAAATCTCGAGGCGTTCCAGGGAAGTAAGCCGATCGTTCGGCTTGATGAATTCAACATCCGCTCCCTGAGCCATGCGATCGGATTTTGTGAGCGGCTGGAAGATGGCATTCGCCATGCGTCTTTGTACTTCGAGCAGCGTCATAGCGTCACCAGAGTCGCCACCTGCAGATACTTCTCGGCCTTAAGCGCTTCGGCATGGACTTCCTCGAATGACGGAATCCGGTCGTCCCACTCCAGCAAAGTCGCCGTCGGACCGATGCGGCGAGTGGCATGTTCGTACATCCTCCAGACCGGGGCGATTACGGGATGATCGTGCGTGTCAAGGATGTATTTCTGAAATTTCGAGTGCCCGGCGATGTGAATCTGAGCCACACGGTCTGCGGGGATGCTGTTGAGATACTCGTACGGATCGAAATTGTGATTTCGCGAGGAGACATAGATGTTGTTCACGTCCAGAAGAATTCCACAATCGGCCCGTTCGGCCACTTCGGTCAGAAATTCCCATTCGGTCATCTCCGACATATGAAATTCCGCGTAGCTGCTCACGTTTTCGACTGCGATGGGCACTTCGAGAAAATCGCGAGCCTCGCGCACTTTGCGGGCCGTAACTTCGGCGGCCTCGAAAGTGTACGGCATGGGTAGAAGGTCGTGGCTATAGCTGCCATCGACACTGCCCCAACAGAGATGATCGGTGAGCCAGGGAGTCTTAGTGCGTTTCACCAGCGACTTCAACCGGCGCAGATGATCCCGGTTCAGGGGTTCTGCGGAACCAAAATACATGGACACGCCATGTTGGACAACCCGGTAACGCTCCAGAATCCGGTCTAGTGTCTCTAGCGGGCGGCCACCATCTACCATGTAGTTTTCCGAGATGATCTCGAACCAGTCGACTACCGGTTTTTTTTCGAAGATGTGGTTGTAATGAGGGATGCGGAGGCCGAGTCCGATCCCGTAATCCATGAAAGCGTTGAAGCGATTGGCAGGCATATTGGTCAAGAAGAAAGGGGCGATCCCTGTGGCTCACCCCTCGTGGTTCTAAATTGCTATTTCTTGGAGCCGTCGGTCGCGCAGGCACCCTTGCCCTTGCATTCGTTCTTGCCCCGTTCCTTCTTGTTTCCTCCCCCTTGCCCCTTGCAGGAATTCTGTCCCTTGCAGGCGTGCTTCTCGATATCCTTCTTGTCGCTCTCGTCCGCCAAGTTTCCCGCAAGCGCGGAAAATGTCGGACTGGAGACGCCCTGCGCCGGGGCGGCGTTCACTCGGGCCATCGTGCCGCCCAGCAAGCCGGCAAAGGCCGCCGAGAGCACGAGGGAGTTCTTGATCTTCATGTGGACTAATCTCCTTTTACGTTGTGGGTCTTAACCTTGACTTCAGCGGCTGCTGCCCTGTGTAGCGGGCTTGGAACGACGCTACCCAGATGATCACCGTCGATTGATACTTCGCGAATCGACACCGTGAAGTTATGGCCCTCATAAATGAAAAAACACCGGGATCTGATCGTCCCCGGTCTCGCCCGCAAACGCATCAAGGAGAACCGCTCCCAGCTCAAGCTTCTGGTCAGCGCAACGCGTCGCGAATTCGTATCAATGTTGCTGGAATCTGGCATCAGTCTGGTATGGTTCTGATGTCAACTCGTCGGCGTGATCGCGCTGCTCGATTATCCCGTGCGCAACCGTCGCGTAACGGGCTAGCGATGAGATTGATGTCACCCAAGAGGGCCACTGTAGTCGTATCCAGAGATAGGCGTCCATAGTTCACATCAAACGCGGAGCCGGATACTGCTTCCCGGCTCGCAGAATCGCTTCGCGAGAGCGCAGAGATACCGTGGAGTCCGAAGGCAAGTTCCTTCTGATGATCCCCACTCTCCTGAGTTACGCACAAAGCCGCGGCCAGAGGCAATGATGTAAGTCTCTTTTTCATGGAACTGTGCTCGTTCAGAACTTTTGATGCGCCACGCCGAGGATGTGCCCAGACTTGGAGTCCTGAATAAATGCGACAAGCCGCAATCCATTCCCAGATCCCTGCTGGACGGAAAGTGCTATCTCCTTCGCGGACGCGCCGAGATCGATCGGGCCTATTTGCTTGAGGACTCTTGTGACCGCAACATGTGACAGCGTATGGCCGCCATTTTCTCCACGAGCCACGTGGGATTCCTGTCGGTTATCGGCTAGCGCCACGTACAAAATCCCCGTTGCGCCTTTAAGGTTCTCACCAGCAGGCAATTCGATCCGCGCAGTGACATGATTTCCATTCCGCGCAAGACTCGAGTGGCCATCGGAACCTTGCGTTCGCGAATCGCCCTCTGAATGGCAGCAGACGCTTCTTTGCCATCACTGCCAATTAAGCCGTAGCGCCCATCCACCACACGCTGCGGTGTGTAAACACCATTGAAGTTATAGCGATTCGTGTATTCCTGCTGAACGCGTTGAGTACTGTGGGGAGGAGAACGGTGCTCTCCGCGGAAATCGGCACGACACCACGCCCTGCAATCATAGCCGCAAGAAGGCTCACTTTGGACATGTTTTCCTTTCGGCGCTGGAACTGCTTCTCCATGCTTTCATCTGTGAATTCGAAACGATCATCTTGAAAGTCACGCTGCGCCTTGTGTACTTTGAAACGTGAATGGAGATCTATTTCAGGTTTTACGATGGCCGGCGACAGATCCGGCATCGAAGGTGCCCATCAAATTGTAGAGTTGCTGGAGAGGCTCGGGCACGACGTCCTGATCCGCCATGTGGTCGAAGCTACGTTTGGGAAGCAACCAGGCCACATCCGCTCAGGGCTTTTATTGCCAGCACATACCGTGGCCTTTAGCAATATGAGCTTTGTGCGCCGAAGTCTCCGTCTCTTTGGATTAGGATTCGCGGAAGGCTATCTCTTTGCGGACTTTCGACAAGAGGGTTTTCTCTAACGGCGCAAGTGCCATCCAAAGGTGTCGCTACAGACCGGTGGAGATCTGCGCTATAACTGCACACTCATGCTTAACTTCACGATCGAAGAAAAGTGGAGACAGTGACCACTAGCTCTTAAAGTCAGAAGAGGCGCCCGCTGCTCGCCTTCAGGCCGGCAGCGGGCAAGAAGAAAGCTCAATTGAGCCGTATGACAATCGGACAATTGATGGCAAAACCGGCGCTCCCGAATGGTTTGCCACCCGGACCCGTCAGCAGGCCATCTTGCACGAATGTCAGGATGTTGAACTCCTCGCGAAGTTGGCCTCGATATCCGTTTGCGATAGCTGATGGTGTCCATTCGTACAAGTTGGCGTCCCAGGCAGGACTGTAGTCCAAAGCCAGGGTCGGGATTCCGCCCAAGGTGTTATTGGGTCGGGCACCGTCTGCCAGGTCCGCGGACAGACCCTGCCGTAGAGGATTTGCGCAGGCGCCTTGCTCAGCCCCGTTGGTAGCGATGAAGATACGCTCAATCGGGCTGGAGAAGCTGTCGTCATCGCCCAAATGAAGTGCCGCCATCAGAGGAGCGAAAGTATTGTGCTCGATTGCCGCTGCCAGCGGAATGCTGGCATCCATCGAGATGTACCATACCGGCCTTCCGAAGCTGAAGCCATTAATAAGTTGTATGGTTACAGTCATGTTATCGGGATCAATGGCGACGACCTCATCATGAACCATTGAATAATCCACATTGCCACTCGGGAATTCAATATCGCTTGCGTTCACATCGAAAGCAACAATCGGGGCATTGTAAATCACTCCTGCGGCATTCGCGATCTGAACAAACGGACTATAGTTGGCGTCGCCAATGGACCCCGGCGCGTAAGCAGTGGGGGGGAACTCACTGCCCGAGGGCCCCGGCGTGACACTGCGCACAGGCGAAAAATCAACTGTACCCGCGTCGAATACCAGGTCGTTGTTTTGATCGAAATTGGCCGTCCGTGCGGCGTTGGCCATGAAGGTCATCTTCGCTGAGAAGTTCAGCCCGAGCTCGGCCGCGACGCCCGGATCGTCGACATCTGTTAGGATGTACCACACATTTCTCCCGTCTTTCATATGTCCGAGATAAAGGGGGATAGTGATCGTTCCGTTCTTGGAGTCGATTTGGCCGGTGTTAAGCAATTGAACGGGGCCGACGAGGCTTTGATTCACCGTCGAAGGCGACGGTCCGAAGTAAGAAAGCGGAACCGCCGTGCCAATATTCGCCGAGGCAGGAAACACGTTGCAGCCCGGTCCCGGGCCCAACGGAGCCGGTCCGGGGCCTTGCGCCGTGTTGGGGCCCGTTAACGTGGCGCCGCCGACATCTGCAGGCCTATAAGGCGACTCAATTCTTCCTTGGACCAACCTCCGCGGCGTGCGAAGCTTGGGTGAATCTTGCGCGAACACCGTCATGCCCAGCGTGATCGCGATTGCGGAAGCCACGGTAGTCCGTGAAACTCCACGAGTATTGAAGGGGAAACAACTCAATTGAGACTCTCCTATGTTTAGATTGGATACGCAAACACGCCTTGAAGCAGGCGGTTATCGTCCCTGTATAAGGTTCGCTTGACCCTCGCTAAGAGTTATGCCCGCTGGACACTTCGATGACAAAATACCACCCTCACAATGTTTTGCGGAATTGTGTTGTGGAGCTGTGGATACGGCGGAAGCAGAGCCACAGTCGGTA
>Ga0302319_10016707_pt1 | contig 13497 bp, 13 predicted proteins | sample Bog_T0_2_FD_203319 | JGI IMG/M metagenome (GOLD analysis project Ga0302319, IMG submission 203319) | Peat permafrost microbial communities from Stordalen Mire near Abisko, Sweden - Bog_T0_2 | ecosystem: Environmental > Terrestrial > Soil > Wetlands > Peat | place: Sweden: Abisko, Stordalen Mire...
TACGACGAGATCGAAACGGTCGCGCCCTGATTCGCGCCTGCGTTGCAGCGCCTCGACGCTGTGAGGAAACGCGAGCGGAAGCGAAAGCGGAAGACTGTCGCCGATTTGCAACAGTGAGCGTATCTCGCTGATTTAAATACAACAATTGAACGCGCAGGCGCGGCCTTCTCCAGGCTCCGTGCTTTTGGCGCGGATTATGACGATTACAACCTTGACGTGCATATTCGGTGGAAATACCCCTCATGCGTTAGCCTCCACAGCTAACGGCGGCTCAGCCTGCCCGTACAAGGTCACATATGAGGAACGCAATGAAGAAACTCGCTCTTGTCGCGGTCGCGTGCGGCGCGATGGCGACGCCGGCGCTGGCGTCTGACCATGTCAACGTCAACGTCCTCGTCTCCAACCATTCGGTGGTCGTCCAAGGCGGCGACGGCCACGGCCAAGCCAACGTGGCGCTCGTCGCTCAGGGCGCCATCGCCACCGTCCAGGCGCCGGACTCGTCCCCGACCGTCGTCATCAACACCGGCTTCGCCGGCGCGCCGATCGGCAGCTCGTTCTCGTGGACCGTCAATCCGGACTGATCGTCGGCGGAAGTCCGCCGCGGGGGCTGGGGCTGCGTTTCGCCGACCTTGTGGCGCCTGAGACTTCTTCCGCTGCGCGTGGACTGCGTTTCCGCGCGCAGCGGAGATCGACCGGTGTGGGGAGACCTGGATGCGACGCTTTCTCGACGGTCTTTGCGCATTCGCCGCGGCTGCGATTGTCGGCGGCGCGGCGCCGGCGGCAGACAGCGCGTGGGCTGCGGTCCGCAAGATTCAGGCGGAAGCGCCGGCTCCAGCCCCTTCGGTCGCGTGCCTGGGAGGCGTGCTCGGCGGAGGGCCCACGGGCGATTATCTCACCCCCGCCGACTATCCCGCCTTCGCCGCGCTGACGGCCGGCCTGCGCCGCATCTTCATCTGCGGCGACAGCATTCCTTCCTTTCTGCCTTCGAGCCAACGCGCCGGCTTCATGTCGCGCCGCCACTGAAACGACTGTCCGACAACAGGGAGTTCGATGATGTTGCGCATGTTGGTCCTGGCCGGGGTGGTCATCGGCGCGAGCGGCGTCGCGGGCGCCGACCCCCTCCAGATCCAGTCGACGACGCTGACGCAGACCAACGTCCACAATTACGCGCTGGTCGCGCCCGGCGCCGTCTCGACCGAGATCACCATCAATCAGAGCGGCGCCGACAACAACGCGGTCGTCGACCAGTCGGGCGAAATCAATGTCGCCGAGGTCAATCAGCGCGCCAAGCGCGACAACAATTCCACCATCGGCCAGGTTGGCGCGATCAACATCGCGGCCGTGACCCAGCAATACAATTTCGGTGCGGTTCTCGGCGCTACGCCCGGCTATTCCGGACAGCAGACCAACATCGGATTCCTGTCCGAATTCAATAGCGGCGGCGTGAGCATTCTCGCGCTGACCGGGCCGGGCAACACGCTCATCAGCGCCTTCGGCAGGACCCACTGATTTTACGAAGCCATCAAGCGTGAAGCGGGGCGGGCGATGAGAGGGGCAAAGGCGCTTTTTGGAGCAATCGCGGCGATCTGCGCGATGACGCCGGCGGCGGGGTTCGCGGCGGACGCGCCTGCGGCGGGCGCCGCGCCGGCCGCGCCGAAGGACCAAAGCAAGCCGTCCGAGTGCGCCGGCTACGGCGCCGGGTTCTTCAAGCTCGGCGACACGGGCTTCTGCGGCAAGGCCGGCTACGACGTGATGGGATTCGCCGCGAAGGATTTCGCGACCCATGACATAGGCCTGGTCGGACAGCGGCTGCCGTCGAGCGTCTACGCCGCCGGCGTGCCGATTCTCTATTATTACGACAAGAACTTCTCGTCGCAGACGAGGAACCCCTATCCGGGCGTCGACGCGCAAGTCAGTTTCGTCGCCATGCGTCAGACCGACTACGGCGCGCTGATCGGCTACGTGAACTTGCGCGCCGCGGGGCAGTTGCAGAACGACGGCGGGAGCGGCTTGACCTACGTCGCCAACAACGCGGTCAACGGCTCGATCCTCCAAGGCCTGGTCGATCAGGCCTGGGTCCGACTCGGCGGGTTCGAGGTCGGCATCCAGCCGTCGATGTTCGGCTTCGCGCGCTGGGGCTACTCGATCTCCCCCGGCTATTCGTCGCTGGTGAACACGCCGGCGGCCTCCTACACCTATCGCGACGACAACGTCGCCGGCTCGAGCAATTCGGTCTCGGCTAGCATCGCCCTCGAAGACGCCAGCCGGCGCGACATGGACGACGGCGTGCTCGCCAACTATGGCGCGACATACAGGCCCGACGTCGTCGCCCAGGCGCGGTTCGGAACGCCGAATCTGCTGCTGCACATCGGCGGCGCGCTGCACGAGATCCATGACGAGGCCGCCTGGAACTGCTGCTATTCACCCGATCACACGTTGTGGGGCGCCGCGGCGACCGCCGGCGGCGAATATCGCGTCAAGTGGAGCAACGTGTTCGGCCCGGCGGCCGGAGAAACCTACGGCCGCCTGCTGCTGCAGGTCGCGGCGGCGCGCGGCGCGATCGGCTATCTCGGCATTCCGTTCTTCGCCACCGACTATGTCGTCGGCGGCGACGGCGACCTCAAAGAGACGACCGGCTATTCCGCCGTCGCCTCCTACGAGCATCTGTGGACGCCGACGGTGAAAAGCTCGATCACCTACTCGATCTTCGGCACCTCGGAATCGTCGGACACGGAACTTCTCGGACCGAACGAGCCGATGTGGTTCGACGTCAAGGTGCGCGGCGCGCTGCTGCAAGGCGGCGTCGAAGACATGATCCAACCCGGCCTCACCCTCGGCGCCGAGGCCGGCTACACCTGGACGACGGCGACCGGCAATTACGCCGGCGCGTCGTCGACGCCGCTCAGCGTCAACTTCCCCAACGTCGCCGCCTACGTGCGCAAGGTCTTCTAGGGCGCCGACGGCGGCGCGTCGCCGTCGATCTCGCGCGGCGGATCGACGACGATGCGGCCGCCGTCAAAGTCGATCTCCCTCGCCACCGCCTTGATGAACGGCAGCAGCAGGATTTCCCCGCCGCCCGCCGGCGCAATCTCGAGAATGTCGCCGGCGCCGTAATTGCTCAAAGCCGCGACGCGGCCGAGCGGAACGCCGCCGGTCGTCACCGCCGTCAGTCCGACGAGATCGTCGTAGTAGAACTCGTCGGCCGCCGGCGGCGGCAGTTGGTCGCGGCGGGCGAAGATTTCGACCCCGGTCAGCGCTTGCGCCGCTTCGCGCGTCGACACGCCGACGAGGCGGACAACCAGCATGTCGTCGCGCAGCGGCCGCACGGATTCGAAGCGGAACGCGCGCGCGCCGCTCCTGTCGGTCAGGACGCCGTAGCCGCCAATCGCTTTCGGCTCGGCGGTGAAGGACTTGACGCGCACTTCGCCGCGCACGCCCTGCGCGGCGCCGAAGACGCCGAGCTGGACGAGACGCGCCGGCGAGGCCATTGCCAGATCAGGCCGGAGCGGCTTCCGCCTTCTCAGCAGCAGCGGCCTTCTCGGCGGCGGCGGCCGCAGCGGCGACGCGCTCCTGCGCCTTCTTCTTCGGCAGCGCCTTGACCGGGTTGTTGTGCGCTTCGCGCTTGGCGATGCCGAGGCCGTCGAACAGCCGCAGCACGCGGTCGGTCGGCTGGGCGCCCTTGGCGAGCCACGCCTTGGCCTTCTCGATGTCGACCACCAGGCGGGTCGCGTCGTCCTTGGCCTTCAGCGGATCGAAGGCGCCGATCCGCTCGACGAAACGGCCGTCGCGCGGCATGCGCGCGTCGGCGACGACGATGCGATAGAACGGCCGCTTCTTGGCGCCGCCACGGGAAAGACGAATCTTCAGAGACATTGGCAGTTTCCTTTCAGACTAGCGTTTGCGTTGCGTTCAAAACCTGGATCGCGCCCTTCCCCCGCAGGCGGGAGAAGCGGACGGTCATTTCTTCTTCCCCCCGAACGGAAAGCCGCCGCCGAGGCCGGGCAGTTTCGGGCCGCCCCCAAGGCCGGGGAACTGGGCCGGCAGGTTGAAGGCGCCGGGCGGCGGCGCGCTGGGAATCCCGCCCGTCGGCGACGCGACGCCCGCCGACTTCTGCATCTCGGCGATCTGCTCCGGGGTCGGCACGGCCATGCCGCCGCCGAGCCCCATCATTTGCCCGAGCTGGCCCATCAAGCCGCGCTTGCCCGCCGAGGCGCCCATCGCCTTCATCATGTCGGCCATCTGGCGGTGCTGCTTGAGCAGGCGATTGACCAGCTCGACGGTCACGCCGGCGCCCGCCGCAATGCGCTTCTTGCGCGACGCCTTGAGGATGTCGGGGTTGCGCCGCTCCATCGGCGTCATCGACGAGATGATCGCGCGCTGGCGGAGGATGAGCTTTTCGTCGAGGTGGGAGGCGGCGAGTTGGTCCTTGAGCTTGGCGACGCCAGGCAGCATGCCCATGACGCCGCCGAGGCCGCCGAGCTTCTCGATCTGGGCGAGCTGATCGGAAAGGTCGTTGAGGTCGAAGACGCCCTTGCGCATCTTCTCGGCCATCTTGGCCGCCTTTTCGACGTCGATCGCCTGCGCCGCCTTCTCGACCAGGCTGACGATGTCGCCCATGCCGAGAATGCGATCGGCGAGACGGCGGGGATGAAAATCCTCCAGCGCGTCCATCTTCTCGCCGACGCCGAGCAGCTTGATCGGCCGGCCGGTCACCGCGCGCATCGACAGAGCCGCGCCGCCGCGACCGTCGCCGTCCATGCGGGTGAGAACGATGCCGGTGACGCCGACCCGCTCGTTGAACGACTTGGCGAGATTGACCGCGTCCTGGCCGGTCAGCGCGTCGGCGACGAGCAGGATCTCGTGCGGACGGGCAGCGTCGCGGATCTCCGCCATCTCAGCCATCAGCGGCTCGTCGATATGGGTGCGGCCGGCGGTGTCGAGCAGCACGACGTCGTAGCCCTGCAGCCGGGCGACGCTTTCGGCGCGCCTGGCGATCGCGACGGGATCCTGGCCGGCGACGATCGGCAGCGTGTCGACGCCGACCTGACGGCCGAGCACGGCGAGCTGCTCCTGCGCCGCGGGCCGCTTCACGTCGAGCGACGCCATCAGCACTCTGGCCTTGCTGCGGTCGGCAAGTCGCAGCGCAATCTTGGCGGCGGTCGTCGTCTTGCCGGCGCCCTGCAGGCCGACGAGCATGATCGCGACCGGCGCCGGCGCGTTGAGGTCGATCGCCTCGGCTTCGCCACCAAGCGTCTCGATCAAGGCGTCGTGGACGATCTTGACCACCATCTGGCCGGGCGTGACCGACTTGACCACGGCGGCGCCGACCGCCTTCGAACGGGCGCGGTCGATGAACGAACGCACGACGTCGAGGGAAACGTCGGCCTCGAGCAGCGCACGGCGCACTTCGCGCATCGCCGCGTTGACGTCCTCCTCGGAGAGGGCGCCGCGGCCGGTCAGGCGATCCAATATGCCGGAGAGCTTTTCGGACAGGCTCTCGAACATGACGCGCTCCTGTTGGGACAACGGGCAGTAGCCAGTGGGCAGTCGGCGAAAGAGTGGCCGCCCGTCCCCCGACGCGCCCGTTCGACTTGCCTACTGCCGACTGCCCATTGCCGACTGCCTTCCTCGACCAAACGCCAATCCCGCCCGGGAGCGCATCGCGCTGCCGGACGTTGACCGCCGGCCTCTCAAGGGACGGACGGCTTCTCGACGAGGTCAAGACCTGACGAAAACAGCCGGCAGTTAAGCGCGCGGGGCGAAGAAGTCAATCACGACGCGGCCAAGCCGGGCTTTGCGGCGCGTTTCGGCCGACGGCGGCGAGCGGCATTCAACCAGCGTATTCTTGCGCCAAAGAAGGACTGTCACGCGCCCTAGGCATATTGCCAGCCCGCGCGCGTCGGTTATTGTCGGGTCCGTGGCTCACGATGTCTTCATCAGCTATTCCTCGAAGGACAAGGCGGCGGCCGACGCCGCCTGCAACGTCCTCGAACGCAATGGCGTCCGCGTCTGGATCGCGCCGCGCGACATCTTGCCGGGCGTCGGCTGGGCAGAATCGCTGATCGGCGGGATCAACAACGCTCGGGTGATGGTGCTGGTCTATTCCAGCAACGCCAATTCCTCGCCGCAGATCGAGCGCGAGGTCGAGCGCGCGATCAACAAGGGCCTGCCGGTGGTCCCGTTCCGCGTCGAGGACGTCGCCCCGAGCGCGACGCTCGAGTATTTCATCAGCGAGACGCACTGGCTCGACGCATTTCCGCCGCCGCTCGAGCACCATCTCGAACGGCTGGCGGACGCCGTGAAGCGGCTGCTCGCGTCCAAATTCGTCCAGCCGTTGGCACCGGAGCCGCGACGCGCCGCAGAGGGCGGCTACGCTCGTGAATCGAGCGAGGCGGGCGCTGCGCCGGCGGCCGCTGGCGGCGAAGCGCGCGCAACGGCCACGACGACGACCGCCGAGCCACCGATGCAGCCGCCGGTCCCCGCATCGCGCGGTCCGGCGCCGATTGCCGGCGCTGCAAGCGTCGTTCCGGCGGCAGCGAACCGAACCGCGCTCATCGTCGCGGCGGCGGCGGTTGTGCTGGCGCTGGTCGGCGGCGGCGGCTTTTTCGCCTTCAAGGACAAGATGTTCCCGTCGCCGCAGGAGGTCGCGGCGAGCGCCGTCGCCGCCGGCGACCGCTACCGCACCGGCCAGGGCGCGGCGCAAGACTATGGCCAGGCGATGAGCTGGTACCGCAAGGCGGCCGACGCGGGCGACGCGGTGGGGCAAAACGCGATTGGCGATCTCTACGGCAATGGATTGGGCGTCGGCAAAGATCCGGTCGAGGCGATGATCTGGTACCGCAAGGCGGCCGATCAGGGCTATCCGGCGGCCGAGAACAACCTCGGCAATCTCTACGCCAACGGCCAGGGCGTCTCGCTCGATCTCGCCCAGGCGGTGGTGTGGTATCGCAAGGCGGCCGACCAGGGCTATGCGTCGGCGCAGGCGAGCCTCGCCAATCTCTACGTCACCGGGCGCGGAGTGCCAGTGGATTACGCTCAGGCGATGACCTGGTTCCACAAGGCGGCCGATCAGGGCGACGCGGCCGGCGAGACCGGCGTCGGCTATCTCTACGCCTACGGCCGCGGCGTGACGCGCGACACCGCCCAGGCGATGACCTGGTACCGCAAGGCCGCCGACCAGAACTATGCGGTGGCGCTGAACAACATCGGCTACCTCTACGCCAACGGTCTCGGCGCGCCGCAGGATTTCGCCCAGGCGATGACCTGGTACCGCAAGGCGGCCGATCAGAACTATTCGGTGGCTGAGGCCAACATCGGCTCGCTCTACGAACGCGGCCAGGGCGTTGCGCAAGACTACGCGCAGGCGGCCGAGTGGCTGCGCAAGGCCGCCGAGCAGGGCAACGCCGTCGCTCAGAACGATCTCGGCCAGCTCTACGCCGACGGCCACGGCGTGACGCAGGACTACGCCCAGGCGATGAGCTGGTACCGGCGCGCCGCCGACCAGGGCAATTGGGCCGCCCAGACCAACCTCGGCAAGCTCTACGCCGACGGCCATGGCGTGACGCGCGACTATGGGCAGGCGATGAGCTGGTTCCGCCGCGCCGCCGACCAGGGCTACGCGCTGGCGCAAAGCGCCGTCGGCGATCTCTACGCCAATGGTCAGGGCGTGACCCGCGACGACGCGCAGGCGTTGAGCTGGTATCGCAAGGCGGCCGATCAGGGCCTCGCCGCCGCTCAGACCAACCTCGGCCTGTTCTACGCCAACAGCCGCGGCGGCGTGGCGCAGGACTTCGCGCTCGCCGCCGACTGGTACCGCAAGGCGGCCGATCAGGGCGACGCGGCGGGGCAGAACAATCTCGGCGATCTCTACGCCAACGGCCAAGGCTCGCCGCAGGACGACGCCCAGGCGCTGGCGTGGTACCGCAAGTCGGCCGACCAGGGCTACGCGCCGGCCGAGACCAGCGTCGCCTATTTCTATGAACGCAGCCGCGGCGTCGCGCAGGACTATGCGCAGGCGGTCGCCTGGTATCGGAAGGCCGCCGACCAGGGCGCCGCGATCGCCCAGAATAATCTCGGCCTGCTCTACATGAACGGCACGGGCGTGACCCGCGATTACACGCAGGCGATGACGCTGTTCAAGAAGTCCGCCGACCAGAACGACTCGTCAGCCCTCGACAACATCGGCTATCTCTACGCTAACGGCCTCGGCGTGCAGCAAAGCTGGGCCCAGGCGATGTCCTGGTATCGCAAGGCCGCCGACCTCGGCAACGCGATCGCCCAAGCCGACATCGGCGATCTCTACGCCAACGGCCAAGGCGTCACGCAGGACTTCGCCCAGGCGCTGGCGTGGTACCGCAAGGCCGCCGAACAGGGCAACGCGTCGGCCGAGAACAACCTCGGCTATTATTACGAAAAGGGCCGCGCCGTCGCGCAGGACTATGGTCAGGCGGTCGTCTGGTACCGCAAGGCGGCCGAACAGGGCCAATCGATCGCCCAGAATAATCTCGGCGTGCTGCTGATGAACGGCCAGGGCGTCGCGCAGGACTATGTCGAGGCGAAGGGCTGGTTCGAGAAGGCGGCGGCGCAGGGCAATACCGCGGCTGAGGACAACGTCGGCTATCTCTACGCCATGGGCCACGGCGTCGCGCAGGATTACGACCAGGCGATGACCTGGTATCGCAAGTCCTCTGACCAGGGCAATGCGCTGGCGGCGGTCGACATCGGCGATCTCTTCCGCGACGGCCACGGCGTGACGCAGGATTACGCGCAGGCGTTCAACTGGTATCGCAACGCCGCCGAACAGGGAAACGCCGACGGGCAGTTCGACCTCGCTTCGCTGCTGGAGCACGGGCAGGGAACCGCAGTCGACGTCAACCAGGCGGTCGGCTGGTATCGCCGCGCCGCCGAGCAAGGCAACACCGGCGCCGCCGACGCTGTGAAGCGGCTGACCGGCCAAGCGGTGACGGTGAAGAAGTGAGGGCGGCGGAGCGATTCCGAGCGGAATCTGCGACGCGAAAAGCCGAGCTCACCGCGTCTGGCCTTGCTCCGCCGATGCGGCGGCGACGTCGTTCAGCGTCGCGACGCGCGCCTGCCCGCCGAGATCACGCACCACGATCTTTGCGTTCTTGTCCTTGAACGGCCCCGCCTTGAGCCAATCGATCGCGGCGGACACGCCGCGCGGATCGCCCGCCCAGTCGACGATCCAGCCGATCTCGCCGCATTTCCATTCGCCGGGGCGCAAGCGGATTCGGCGGGAATTCTCGGACAACAGACGCGCGTCGACCTCAGGCGAAACGAACGCCCAGGTCGCCGCCGCGATCGGATCGCGAGACCCGGTCTGATCGTTCGCCGCTTCGACGACATAGAACTGGCCGCTCAACACTGCTGGCAGAATCAGCCATTCGATGTCGGCGAGCGAATAGTGCTTGTGCGTCGGTGAGCGGGAATAGACAACGGCGATGCCGCCGACGCTTGCCGAGACCGTGGCGCCCGCCCCTGTCCGATCGACCGCCGTATTCGTCGCGAGATTGACCCCATCGCTTTTTCCCTCGCGCCCCATGTTCGCCGCCCTGTTTCCGTCAACCCGTTGGCGGCGTTTAATTCTCGTTGCTGCCGTAACGTCAACCGCCGCTGGCGCCGCGACGAATTTTGTCACGCTGTCTTGTAACGGCGTCGGCTGGAGCGAGGCGTCGGGCAGCTCGGGCGGCGGCAACGACAGTCCTATGCCCCCCGCCCGATTCCCACATATTGGAACCCCATCGCCCGCATCGCGCCCTGGGGATAGATGTTGCGCAGATCGACGACCACCGGCGCGCGCAGCGCCGCCTTGACGCGGGCGAGATCGAGGGCGCGGAAGGCGTCCCATTCGGTGACGACCACCAGCGCGTCGGCCCCCTCCAGGCAGGCGTAGGGGCCGCTGGCGAACTCGACGCCGGGCAGCAGCTTGGCCGCCTGCTTCGCTCCTTCCGGATCGAAGGCGACGATCGTCGCCCCCGCCTGCTGCAGCAGCGGCACGATCACCAGGCTCGGCGCGTCGCGCATGTCGTCGGTGTTGGGCTTGTAGGTCAGCCCGAGCACGGCGATGCGCTTGCCCTTCACCGAACCGCCGCAGGCGCGCACGATCTTGCCTGCCATCGCCACCTTGCGCTTGTCGTTGACCTCGACCAGCGTCTCCACCAGCCGCATCGGCGAGCGCGCGTCGATCGCCAGCTTGGTCAGCGCCAGCGTGTCCTTCGGGAAGCACGAACCGCCGAAGCCGGGGCCGGGGTTGAGAAAGCGGCGGCCGATGCGTTTGTCGAGACCGACGCCGTGGGCGACGTCCATCACGTCGCCGCCGACCTTCTCGCACAGGTCGGCCATCTCGTTGATGAAGGTGACCTTCATCGCCAGAAAGACGTTGGCGGCGTACTTGATCAGCTCGGCGGTCCGGCGCGTCGTATAGACGATCGGACTGCCGTTGCGCTCGAGCGGCTGGTAGATCTCGCGCATCACGCGCCGCGCGGCGTCGTCCTCGACGCCGATCACCACCCGGTCGGGCTGTTTGAAATCGTCGATCGCCGCGCCTTCGCGCAGGAATTCTGGGTTACAGGCGACGACGAAGGACTCGCGCGGCGCGCGTTCGGCGACGACGCGCTCGATCTCGTCGCAGGCGCCGATCGGCGAGGTCGACTTGTTGACGACGACGACGAAGCCTTCGATCGCTTCGCCGATCTCGCGCGCCGCCTGATAGACGTAGCGCATGTCGGCGCCGCCGTCGCCGGGCATCGTCGGCGTGCCGACGCAGATGAAGACCGCCTGAGCGCCGCGGATCCCTTCGCGGATGTCGCCGGTGAACGACAGCCGGCCGGCGCGCTGGTTGGCGGCGATGAGCTCGCTCAGGCCCGGCTCGTAGATCGGCGACTGGCCGGCCACGAGCGCCGCAACCTTGCCTTGGTCATTGTCGATGCAGACGACGTCGTGACCGAAGTCGGCGAAACAGGCCCCCGAAACCAAGCCGACATAGCCGGCGCCAATCATCGCGATGCGCATCGATCCCGGCCCTTGCTGGTTGCAGGCGGTTTCTAGTCGTCCGTCGCTGACCCGGCAAGGCGGCGCGGCAGCCGCGAGCGCAGGAATTGCACGAAGCGTAACGCTTCCGCCTGGTCGCGAAAGATGCGCGTGGGCGCGATCGCCGGCGCGCCCCGGCGCGGCCACAGATAGACGAGGCCGCCGGCGTCTTCGGCCTCGAGGCAGTCGGCGAACGCCCAGCGCATCGGCGCGGGCAGGCCGTCGAGACAGAGGCCGTCGGCTTCGACGGCGAGGGTTAGCGGGCCGGCGGCGTTCAGAGACGCGATCTCGACCTCGGCGAGGCGGCGGCTGACGAAGAAGCGCCGCCGCGTGACAAGCCGCTGGGCCAGAAAGGCGGCGGCGCAGATCAGCAGCGCCGCCTCGGCCGGGCGGCGGCCGAGGAGCCCGGTCAGCGCCAGGACGGCGACGAAAAAGATCGCCAGAACGAAAGCGGCGAGCGGCGCGAAATGGGCGCCGGTCAGCCCGCCGGCGAGCGCGCGCCTGAGGCCGGCGCGCGCGGCGGCGATTCGCACTTCGTCGTCGGTGAGGGAGAAGGCGTAAGGGCCGAAGTCTCCGGTCTCCGGCCCGCTCATGCTTCGTCCGGCGCCGCCGCGGCGATCGCCAAAGCATGCAGCCCGCTGGCGAATTCGCCCGCCAGCAACGCGTTGACCATGCGGTGGCGTTCGACCCGGCTCTTGCCGACGAAGGCCGGACTGACGATATGGAGGCGGTAGTGGGTTTGACCGCCGGGGTGGGCGCCGGCATGGCCGGCGTGGCGGTCTGATTCGTCGACGATATCCAGTCGGATTGGGCGCAGCGCCTCGGTCAGGGCGGCGGCGATGCGGTCTTTTCTGGTCATTGTCGCGTTCCTCGCGCGCCCGACTTGCCTCGCGGCGCGCGGCTTGTCAAAGACACGATCGTCGACTCGACTCTTGCCGCTCAGGCGAGTCGGCGCCTAAGGTTCGCCGATGGATCTCAATTCACGCCTTTTCGACCGCATTCGAATCAAACCGCGCCGCGCCGCCGCCGAGACGCCGGCGCCGCCGACGACGACGCGTTGCGATTTTCCCGGCTGCGCCGCCGAAGGCGAGTTCCGCGCGCCCAAGGGGCGCGAACGCGAAGGTGAGTACTTCTGCTTTTGCAAGGACCACGTCCGCGAATACAACGCGACCTACGATTATTTCCGCGGCATGGACGACGAATCGCTGGCCAAGTTCCGTCAGGCGGAGGTCATCGGCCACCGCCCGACGTGGAAAATGGGGCCGCGCGGCGGGGCCGGCGGGCGCCATGTCGACGAGACGATCTACGCCGAGGCGCGCAACATGCGTCGGCGCGGCGCGCGACGCGCCGACGGCCAGCCCCCTGCCCCGCGCTACAACGCACTGGCGCTGAAGGCGTTGTTCGTCCTCGACCTCGACGCCAACGCCGCCGAGGCCGGAATCAAGGCGCGCTACAAGGAGCTGGTCAAACGCCACCACCCCGACGCCAACGGCGGCGACCGCTCCTCGGAAGACAAATTGCGCGAAATCATTCAGGCCTATAATTACCTCAGGGCCAACAAGCTGGTCTGAGCGCCCGGCGCGGCCCCGCGGGCAGTTTTACGTTAATTTCATGGGCCGATCGGCGTTTCGCCCGTCCGCGGGCGCGCCTATAGTGTGAACGTCACCCCGCCGCCCGCCGCGCTGGGGCATGGAGGACAGATGAGACCCGCGCCTGTTCCGCCTTCGACCGTGACGCCCGCAGCCCCCGGCGCCCCGGACGCGCTGATTTCCGTGCGCGAGGCGTTCCGCATCGATTCGGACATGAAGGCCCCGGGCTACACGGCGCCCGACGAGCACGTGCCGGACCTCGATCCCGACTATCTGTTCGACCGCGACACCACGCTCTCGGTCCTCGCCGGCTTCGCCTTCAACCGCCGCGTGATGATCACCGGCTATCACGGCACCGGCAAGTCGACCCACATCGAGCAAGTCGCCGCCCGGCTCAACTGGCCGCTGGTGCGCATCAATCTCGACAGCCACGTCTCGCGCATCGACCTCGTCGGCAAGGACGCGATCGTGCTCAAGGACGGCAAGCAGATCCCCGAATTTCGTGACGGCATGCTGCCTTGGGCGTTGCAGAACAACATCGCGATCTGCTTCGACGAATACGACGCCGGCCGCCCTGACGTGATGTTCGTCATCCAGCGCGTGCTGGAAGTTTCCGGGCGGCTGACGCTGCTCGACCAACGCCGGGTCATCCGCCCGCATCCGGGCTTCCGCCTGTTCGCCACCGCCAACACGATCGGCCTGGGCGACACGTCGGGCCTCTATCACGGCACGCAGCAGATCAACCAGGGCCAGATGGACCGCTGGTCGATCGTCGCCACGCTCAACTACCTGCCGCACGACAAGGAAGTCGACATCGTGCTGGCCAAGGCGCCGCATTATCGCGGCGGCAAGGAAGGCCGCG